>Ga0164243_10009451_pt1 | contig 14191 bp, 13 predicted proteins | sample OricompcompostOP_FD_108781 | JGI IMG/M metagenome (GOLD analysis project Ga0164243, IMG submission 108781) | Organic Plus compost microbial communities from Emeryville, California, USA - Original compost - Organic plus compost (OP) | ecosystem: Engineered > Solid waste > Mixed feedstock >... | reverse complement strand
GGCACGATATGATCTGTTCAATTATCTTGTTGTTGTCCTGAATGACGGCAGGAAGAACCCACGCCTTATCGTCCATCCCTCCGGGAGATTATTGATGCTTTCGGCAGAATATATTGACTATCCTCCGCCGCAGAGCGCCCGCCATCGACAGCTTCAAAGTCAAATCGACAGCTCCACCAACTCTGGGCCGATACTGGAGAAGTTTGGCGGGATATCACTAGCTTGAGAAAATGGCGACCCCAACAGGACGGTTCGATTTCTGACGAGAAGCGATCTTCCGTCATTCCATGATGACCTCGGCCTTGCCGGTTTCGATCACGGCGCGAGCGAGGACGGATGACGGGGAATATGGATCGGCCACATCCTTTATGGTGCGGAAGTGGTTGGTCCATGCCTTGTGCGTGACATCGCAGAGCACATACCCGCGCCGCCGGTTCTCGAAGAAGCGGGCGAAGGGGTTCTCGCTGAACTGGCTGTTGGCGCTGGTGTAGCGCGCATCGCCCCCGCCGCCGGAGGAGATGGACGTGCCCACGATCTCCGTTGCGATGGGCGGGCTCTCCGGGTCCAGGGCGACGCGGTTGAGAACGCCGCTGTAATAGGCATGGATATTGCCCCCCAGGAAGACCGTATTGGACAGTTTGCGTTCGGCGATGAGGTCGAGAATGGCCTGTCGGGACACCGGGAAACTGTCCCAGCCGTCCATATCGTAGGCCGCCTCCTCTCCCGAGACGAAGTCGAAGGGCGCCACCATCGTGGTTTGCGCGATGGCGTTCCAGGTGGCGCCGTAAAAGCCCAGCCCCTTGGCCAGCCATTGCTCCTGGTCGGCGCCCAGCATGGAGCGCCCAGGGTCCGCCGCCGCCTTGCAGATTTTCGGGTAGCTGGCGAAACCGTCGGAGATCCTGGGCTGGTCCTGGCAGGCCGGATCGTTCTTGTACTGTCGGCAATCCAGGAAATCGAACTGGATGAGATTACCCACCGCCAGGCGGCCGTACATGCGCGCCACGGCCTCGTGCGGCCGGGAGGTCATGGGCAGCGGCATATGCTCGTAACAGGCCTTGAAAGCCGCCACCTTGCGGGCCAGGAAGGCCTCCGGCACCATGTGCGACGAGCCGGAATAGGCGCCGCCCCAGTCGTTGCATATCTCGTGGTCGTCCCAGATGGTCACCCAGGGCGCTGCCGCATGCGCCGCCTGCAGCGCCTCGTCCTGCTTGTAGCTGGCATAGAGGGCGCGGTAGCCATCCAGGTCGAAGGCTTCGATCACCGGAATGCGGCGGGTCATGGCCACCCAGCCGTTCTCGTAGATATAGTCGCCAAGATGCAGGATGAGCTGCGGCTCCTGCTCCACCATGTCCCTGTAGGCGGCGTAATAGCCGTCCGTCCGGCTCTGGCAGGAGGCGAAGGCGAAGCGGAATGCCTCGAGCGGGCTGCCCATGGGCGGCAATGTATGGCTCCGGCCGACCGGGCTGGCTTCGCCATCCGCGATGAACCTGTAGAAATAGGGCCGTGCCGGCTCCAGGCCCGTCACCTCCACATGCACGGCATGGGCGTTTTCGGGATAGGCCACCGCCTCCCCTTCCCGGACGATCCTGGCGAAGGCCTCATCGCCGGCCACCTGCCATTTCACCACAATGGGATCACGCGGCATGGCGGCCTTGTCGTAAAGGCTCGGCGCCAGCCGGGTCCAGAGAATGAAGGCGTCCGCCGTCGGCCAGCCGGAAGCCACGCCGAGCTTGAACGGATAGTCGTGGAAGCCCGGCAGTTCTACCGGCGCCGCGCGCAGCGCCGGTGCCCAGAACGCGGCCGCCGCCGTGAGAGCCGCCCTCTTGACCAGTTGACGCCGGGTAAGGCCATTCATGCTCATGTCTCCGGATGATGCAGGCCAAGGCGTCCTGGGTCCGCCTGCGCGTCCTTCTCCAGCGTATGCCGGGGGGCCACCGCCTCCCATGGAAAGACGAACCAGTCCCTGTCCGTGCTCCGGTCGATGGTGCGCGAGGCATAATCCACCCGTTCGCAGGACCCCACATTGTTCACCAGCACCGCGAACCGGATGTTCTCGGAGACACCGCCATTGGCCACTATGGTGTCCCGCAAGTACGAGATGGTCTTGCCGCTGTCGTTGATATCGTCCACGAAGAGATAGCGCTCGCCGGCCCGGGTCAGCGCCGCCAGGTGGATCAGCAGCGCATCGGCAAAGCCGTAGACCTTGGAGGAATGGTCCACCGACAGGAGGGCGATGCCCGTCCGGTGGGACATGAAGGTGCCGGGCACCAGCCCACCCCGCCCGATGCCGACGATGAAATCCGGCCGCCAGTCATCCGCCTCAACCTGCGCGGCGACGGCCTCGATATCCTGCAGAAAACGCTCGTAACTGATGTAGTTGAAGGTCAGGGAACCATTGGTCATGGGTGCTCATCTGTCCTTGGCGCTGTTGGCCATCAGCTTCACCATCAGGTCCTCCAGCTTTCCCGGATCGATGGCGCGGACGACCTCGGCTTTCTGTTCGCCCAGCCCCGGCTGGTAGTGCTCGCTCCAGGAGAGCGTATCACCATAGCTCGGCCCGAACTGCGTATTGTAGTCGACATAGAGATCATCTTCCTCCGTCACCATGCCCGGGTCCAGGAAAACGCCTGCCGCGATCTGGTCCCAGAGAGGAAAGCCGGGCTCCTGCCGGCGGATGAAGTCGGCGAGCCTGGGCCCGGCTGCATCGGCCAGCCGGTCGACCAGGTCCTCGGTGAGCTGCGTGGCGGTCGAGGGATCGACCGGCACGACGACGATCCGCTTCCACGGGCTGCGGGAGACGATGCTGGCCGCCTCGGGATCGAAGCGGATGTTGAACTCGCGCCGTGGCGAATTCATGTATTCGCGCGCGAACTCGCTGGCGGACTGGTTATCGATGACCTGTTGGGGATTGAAGCTGCCGCCCATATAGATCAGTTCCTTGGCCAGGCTGGCGAACTGCGGGTCGAGCCGCTGCGCCAGGGCGAGGTTGGTCATGGGTCCGCAGGCCACGATGGTGATCTCTCCCGGATACTTGTGGACCATCTGGATGAGGAAGTTCGCGGCGATGCCGGGTGCCGGTCTGGTCTTGGGGCTGCCCCATTTCAGCACCACCGGATCATCGGCGCGGTGGTATTCCGGCGTGCTCTGCTTGGTGGGCTCCACCCATTCCTTCATCCAGGCGCCGCGCCAGGTCAGCTTGCCGTAGAGGGTTTCCCAGCGGTCGGTGAGCGCCTCGGAATTGAGCAGGGGATAGGTGGCGCCCTGCACCACCGGCACATCCGTCCGGTCGGTGACTTCCACGCCCCGCAAGGCATAGGCCGTGGCGCGGTTGACCCAGGGATCGCCGGTCACCGTGGTGATGCCCAGGACATCCACATCCCTGGCTTCCAGCAGCATCACATGCATGAGGCCGAAGCCGTCGTCATCGATGATGACCTTGCGCTTGCCATCGGCGGCATGGGCCGCGCCGGCAAGGACCGGAACCAGAAGACAGAGAAGCGCCAGACGGCCTGTCAGGGAGAAGGGAATCCGGGATCGTTCTTGCGCCATGAGCGTCTCTCCATCTGATGGTCATGCCTGACCGTAGCGCCTCGCCTCAATGCGAACAAACGCATTGAATTCCATGGCTCGTTGCAAAAAAGAGAACGCGACATCAGTCCGGAGCAGAGGCTGCATAAGCCTCGATCTCGGCCAGATGCCGCTCCACCTCCGGCGCATCGAGGAAGGAGCCCAGGAAACTGTTCCGCGCAAATGCCACCAGCGCCTCGCGGCCGGCCAAACCGCTGTCGGCGAGGGCCTGGTAATTGTCGTTGATGTAACCGCCGAAATAAGCCGGATCGTCGGAATTGACGGTGGCGGACAGGCCGTTCTCCAGCATTGTAGCGATGGGGTGGGCCGCCATGTCGCCGACCACGCAGAGCTTGAGGTTGGACAGGGGACAAACAGTCAGCGTCATCCGCTCCCGCGCCAGCCGGGCGGTGAGCGCGGCGTCTTCCAGAGCACGGTTGCCATGGTCGATACGGTCCACATGCAGGAGGTCCAGCGCCTCCCATACATAGTCCGGCGGCCCCTCCTCCCCGGCATGGGCCACGCGCTTGAGCCCCATGGCCGCCGCCCGCTTGAAAACCCGGGCAAACTTGGAAGGCGGGTGGCCCGTCTCGGAGGAATCCAGCCCCACCGCCACGATGCGGTCCAGCCAGGGCTCCGCCGCCTTCAAGGTGGCGAAGGCCGCCTCTTCATCCAGATGGCGCAGGAAGCAGAGGATCAGCCTGGACGTCGGCCCATGGTTCGCCTCGGCCTCGGCCACGGCGGCGGTCAGTCCTTCGATCACGACGCCCATGGGAATGCCCCTCGCCGTATGGGTCTGCGGATCGAAGAATATTTCCGTATGGCGCACGGCGTCGGCCGCGGCGCGGCGGAGATAGGCCGTGGCCAGGTCGTGGAAATCCTCCTCCGTGCGCAGGACCGCGGCACCGGCATAGTAGATGTCCAGGAAGTCCTGCAAGCGGGTGAATTTGTAGGCCGCCCGCACTTCCTCGGCGCTCCTGAAGGGGATATCCATCTTGTTCCGGCGGGCCAGCGCGAACATCATCTCCGGCTCCAGGCTGCCTTCAATATGGATGTGCAGTTCGGCCTTGGGCAGGCCGGCGATGAAACTGGCAAGATGGCTCATTCCCTCTCCCCGATGGCTGTTCGGCCACCTTAGCACCGGACGGTCATTCGCAAATATCGCCAAAAATGGTTCAAACCGTTGCCTTTTTGGGAACGGAGCCCTCAGCGGAACGGCGGTTCGTTGAAGGCCCGGAGCTTGCGGCTGTGCAGCCGTTCCCCCTCGTCCCGCAGCAGTTCGCAGGTCTCGATGCCGATGCGCAGGTGGCGGGCGATGGCTTCCTCGTAGAAGCGGTTCGCCTGGCCGGGCAGCTTCAGCTCGCCGTGGATCGGCTTGTCGGAGACGCATAGAAGGGTGCCATAGGGCACGCGGAAGCGATACCCCTGCGCGGCGATGGTGGCGCTCTCCATGTCGATGCCGACCGCCCGCGACTGGCTGAAGCGCAGCGAGGACTTGGAGTAATGCAGTTCCCAATTGCGGTCGTCGGTGGTGACCACGGTGCCTGTGCGCAGGCGGCGTTTGAACTCGGCGCTGTCGCCGCCCAGCACCTCCTCCGCCGCCCGCGCCATGGCCACCTGCACCTCGGCGATGGCCGGTAGCGGAATCTCCGGCGGCAGCACGTCGTCCAGCACATGATCGTCCCGCAGATAGGCATGGGCCAGAACATAGTCGCCGATCTTCTGCGACGGGCGCAGACCGCCGCAATGTCCGATCATCAGCCAGGCTTCCGGCCGCAGGACCGCCATGTGATCGCAGATCGTCTTGGCGTTGGACGGCCCCACGCCGATATTGACCAGGGTGATGCCGCTCCGGTCCGGCGCGATGAGATGGTAGGCGGGCATCTGGTGCCGGCGCCAGGCGCTGTCGGCGATCATGCGCGCCGGGTCCGCCGTCTGCGGCGTCACCAATACCCCGCTGGCGCCGGAGAGCGATGTGAAGCGACTGCCCGGCGCCTGCAACTGCTCGCACGCCCAGACCACGAACTCGTCCACATAGCGGTGATAGTTGGTGAAAAGGATAAAGCGCTGCACATGCTCGGGCGGCGTGCCCGTATAATGCTTGAGCCTGGCCAGCGAGAAGTCCGTGCGCGGCCCGTCGAAGAGCGCCAACGGATAGCTGTCCTCCGCCTCCGGCAGGAAAAGGCCATCCGCGATCTCGTCACCGATCTCCGCCAGGTCGGTCCTGGGGAAATGCCGCGCCAGCTCGCTCGGCGGCACGGCATCGAGCCGCGTCATGTCGAAGCCTTCCAGGACGTAAGGAAACGGGATGCATTGCCGGCTGGGCCGCACCTCCACGGACACGCCGTAATCCGCCAGCAGAAGGTCGATCTGCTCGGTCAGGTAGCTGGCGAAGATATCCGGGCGGGTGATTGTGGTGGCGTAGCGCCCCGGCCGGGAGAGCCGCGCGAAGGACCGCCGCGTACGCGGCATCTCCTGGGTGCCGTCATAGGTGACGATCAGTTCGGGATAACAGAAGGACCGCCAGTCGATACCGTCCGCCAGGGCGCGGCCGGGAGCGTCGGCATAGTTCCGCATCGCAGCCGTCAAGGCGTCGACCGATGCCTGATAAAGCTCCTGCAGGTGCTGGGTTGCCGCCTGTCCCGAATGTACGATCATGATGTCAGATGATACTCCCTGGCCTGCCGTTCGCAAACGCAACATGCCGATCATCTGCCGTCTCATTTTTGCAACGGCATGTCCGTTTCATTGCATTTGATCGCAAGGGGTGAATTATCCAGACTCGTCGCCATTCAAGGAGCCCCGCGATCATGAAACCTGTCCTAACCGCACTGGCCGTCATCATGGCCCTCTCCCCCGCCATGGCCGCCGCCGGAGATGGCGGCAACGAAGCGGCGACTGCCCGCCTTCTGGAGCAGCTTCGAGACGATCCGCTGAAATTGCGGATGTTGCTGCAGGAAATGCCCAAGGGGGCCGACCTGCACAATCATCTGAGCGGCGGGCCATACGCGGAAGAATATCTGAAATGGTCTGCCGAACAGGACCTCTGTCTCGACACCGGGGCGCTGGCGCTGCGCCGCCCGCCCTGCGATCCGCCGGCCACGGAGCCGGTCAAGGGCCTGTCCCTGCGCGACCGGGCGCTCTGGAACAGCGCCATCGACGCCCTGTCGCTGCGGGGCCGCAACCAGGGCGTGGGGGAAAACGACCGGTCGAAGCACGATGCCTTCTTCTCCACCTTCGCCAAATTCGGGCTGGTCGCCGAAACGGCGGTCGGCCCCAGCATCGTGTCGAGCGCCAGGGCGGCGGCGGCAGACAAGGCTCTCTATCTCGAACTGATCCACAGCCCCTCCGCCCTGTTCGAAGGGGCGGCAAGCCTGACGGATATTGAGTGGGGCAGCGACGATCTGGACAGGTCCATCGACGCGGCCGGCGACAGGCTGGCCGGCATCGCCGCCCAGGCGTCCCACCAGATGGACATGGCGGAAGCCGAAGCCCGGAAACGCCTTGGTTGCGCGATGGATGCGGCCAATGCCGCCTGCTCGGTGACGATCCGCTATCTCACCTATACGCCGCGCAACGACGAGCCGGAGGATACCTTCCGTTCCCTCCTGGCCAGCTTCGCCTTCGCCGCCGCGGACCCCCGGTTCGTGGGCGTCAACATCGTCGGCCCCGAGGACGAGTACAACGCCGTGGAAAATTATGACGAGCATATGCGGATGATCCGCTATCTCTCGCGCCGTTTCCCCGATGTGAAAATCTCCCTTCACGCCGGCGAACTGGCCCTGGGCCTGGCCCCGGCCTACGCGCTGAAGGACCATATCGCCAAGGCGGTAGAGATCGCCGGCGCGGCACGCATCGGCCACGGCACGGACATCGCCTTTGAAGACGGGGCGCCGGCGCTGCTGGACGAAATGGCGAAGAAACGGATCGCCGTGGAAATCAACCTGACGAGCAACGCCACGCTCCTCGGCATTGAGGGCAAGGCACACCCGATCCGTCTCTACCTGGAGCACCATGTGCCCATCACCCTGTCGACGGACGATCAGGGCGTATTGCGCACGGACCTCACTCATGAATATGTCCGCGCGGTATATGAACAGCATCTCGATTACGGGCAGTTGAAGCAGGCGGCCCGGAACAGCCTGGAATACGCCTTCGTGCCCGGCGCCAGCCTGTGGAAGGCGGGGCATGTGGGCACGGCCATTTCCCAATGCGACCTCGGCCGGAAGACCGTCTCCGCACCCTGCCGGGCCTTCCTCGACGGCAGTGAGAAGGCACGGGCGCAAATGGCCCTGGAACAATGGTTCACGGCGTTCGAGGACTGGGCCGCGCACGAGGCGTTCTAGCCACAGGCCTATGGCGCGTCCGCCGCGGGGATGTGGTCCTTGTAACGGTCCCAATGCGCCAGCAGTTCGTGAACCACGGGAACGCCGACCCGGTAATTGGCCTCATAGGCGGCGATCTGCCCCGGCCCTTCATCGCCCACGCTTTCGGCGGCAGACATGCCGGGCGGCGGCATGGAGGGGTTGCTGGCGGTGCGGAGCACCATGACGCGGTCCAGGTCCACCAGCTTCAGCTTGTCCCCTGACAGCATGGCGCCGATGAGGGACTGGCTCTCCATGTTGGTCATGACGAACTGCCCCTTGCCGCCGGTCCACAGCTTCACCCAGTCCTCCGCCCACTTGGTGCGCCCCGGCCCGTGCCAGTAGCGCAGCGCGCCCAGCGTCTCGCCCATGAGCACAAAGGGTGGCTTCTGCGCGTTGGGGTAACCCGTCCAGGCGGAACGCGCCTCCCGCAGTTCCGGCGTGTCGGGGATTTCGACATTTTTGGTCATGTCATAGGCCCAGCGGGCCAGACCCTGGTTCAGCTCCACGGCCATGCTGAGGCGCGAGGCGTCGGAGGCATCGGTCATCCCGGCGAAACTGTCCGGGTTCTCCGGCAACTGGTTGGGCGCCTTGGCGCCGATGGCAAAGAGGCCGTAGGGCCAGCCTTCGGGAATTTCCCGGTCGTCGAATTCGCGCAGCGTGTCGCCCTGCACCGCCCAGCGCGCCCAGGCCGCGCTGCCGACCGAGGCCACATTGGGATCAACCCCGGAAATGCCGGTGAACAGCCAATAGGTTTTGGTGAAGTCGAAGCGTGGGTCGATCAGCAGGCTCATCAACTGCTGGGCCGCTCCACCGAACATGGACCCGGTGTCGCCCCAGCGGATGCCGTACAGCCCCTCCGCATTGCGCCGCAGCGGGTGCAGGCCGCCCTTGAAGGGGATCGTCTCGTCCAGATGTTCCCGCTCCGCCCAGAACTGGAATTCTCCAGGCACATCCCCCATGTCCTCGCCCGGCTCGAAATTGGCGACCACCACCACCTTCACCGGGATGGGATCGACCTTCGGCAGTGCGGGAACGGGTGGCTCCCCTGCCATGGCCGGCATCGCACAGGTGAGGAGAGCGATACCTGCCAGAGCCGTCTGGCGCCACCCGTTCCACATCGTCATCATTGTCTCCTTCTGTTCCGGGATCAGTAGCTGAACTTGAACTGCGCGCCGATGATGCGCGGTTCGTTCACCATGCCCGTCAGGTTGTTGAAGTCGATGGCGCCGACCAGGCGGATCTGGTTGGTGATGTTGCGGGCGAAGGCCGCCAGCTCCCAGCCGTCATCCAGATCCTGGTAGCCGATCCGGAGCCCACCCTCCAGCTTGGCGCGCCCGGTGAACTCGGCGGATTCGTAGAGGAACAGGTTGACCTGGCTCCGGTAAGCCCAGTCGGTGAAGACGTAGACTTCGGCATCATCGCCCACCGGCACGGCATAGCGCGCCGTGATGTTGGCGATCCATTTCGGCGCCTGCGGCAGGGGATTGCCGTCGATGGCGGCAAGCATGGCGCCGCCCACATCGACCAGCGGATCGGTGACCGTGCAGCCGCCGCCACACGGCGCCACAAAGAGCCCGTCATCCTTCAGCTCCGTATGGTTGTAGCTGCCGCCGGCGGTGATGTTGAGATGCTCGATCGGCGAGGCGGCCAGTTCCGCCTCGACGCCGTAACCCACCGCCTTGTTGGCGTTCAGCAGGCGGGTGACGTTGGAGCCGCCGCCCACCGCCGTCAGCTGGATGTCATCCGTATCGCTGTAGTAGGTGTCGACCGTAAACGAGAAGAGCCCCGGCGCTTCGCCCTTGAAGCCCACCTCATAGGAAATGGTGGTCTGCGGGTCGGCGATGGTGGATACACCGGCCGTGACATCGTTCTTGATGGACTCGCCCAGATAGCCCGATGCCACGCGGGCATAGACGCTCAGGTCCGGGGTGAACTTGTAGACGGCGCTGGCATCCCAGGAGAGCTTGGTGCCGCTGGTTTCGCCAATGACGGCCGTGGTGGAACTCTGCTCGTCGGCGCCATCCCAGAGCACGCTGTGCTTCTTGTCGTGCGAGAGGCGCAGGCCGCCGCGCAGGATCAGGTCGTCCGTCGGCGTATATTCCAGCGAGCCGAACACGGCATAGGTCTTGTTGTCGAGATGGCTGCTGCTGCCCTGGACGAAACTGCCGTCCAGGTTCCACGAGCCGGAATCCCGTCCCCCGGAATCCAGGTTCTGGTTGAAATAGTAAAGGCCCGTCTGAAAGCTCACGTCACCGAATTTCTCGGAGGCGAAGCGCAGCTCCTGGGTGAACTCCTCGGGAGAATTGGACCCCCCGGTCTCCACCGAAAAGGGAATGAACCCCGGCCCGTAGGGCGGCGCATAGACGGCCCCGTACCCGCCGTCGATATCACCCCGGGAGAAGAGGTTCAGCTTTTCATACCCCGTCACCGAATAGAGGGTGCCGAGATCCATGAAGTCGTAGCTGACATGCAGGTTCGCGCCCCAGGAATCCAGCTGCTGCGGGTTGTGGCCGTCCTGCGCCACATGCTTGACGTCAAATTCGTCGGTGAAATGGTTGGTGCCGGGTTCGATGATATTGGCGCGGAACATGCGCGCGGAGCCCCGGAGCGTGCGGCCGTGCAGGTTGGCCAGGATGTCCAGCGGGCCGTTCTCATATTCGAGCTGGGCACGGCCGGCGGCATCGGTATAGCCCTCGAACTCGTCCTCATACATGGTGTCCGCGTAGTCGTTCTTCACCCAGTCGTCGCGGCGCTGGAGAAGACCGGACAGGCGGATCTTGAAATGGTCGGAGAGAGGACCGCTGACCGCCCCCTCGGTATTGACGGTGTTATAAGAGCCCCAGGAGATGCTGCCGTTGGCCTCGAATTCGTCTGTCGGACGCGCCGAGGTCATGCGGATCACCCCCGATGGCGTATTGCGGCCGAAGAGCGTGCCCTGCGGGCCTTTCAGCACTTCCACATTCTCCAGGTCGAACAATGGGAAGGATTTCAGGAACGGGCTTTCCAGCGCGATATCGTCATAGACGATGGAGACCGGCTGCGCCGCGTCCGCCGAGGCCAAGGAGCTTCTGAAGCGCTCTGGCCTTGCAGATCGTCTCACTTTTCTAGAGCAGGAACTGGCGCGGAAGGATGAGCAGGCAGAGCAGATGCTCAAAGATATCCAGTTCTACCAGCGGAAAATCGCTGAGAAGGATGAGTTGCTGGACCAGATCAGGTCAGAAGCCGCGCGGGCCAACCACGTAATAAGTCTACACCGCGACGTTCGTGGGCAGGGACGGGTGACGGTAGCAACTGCAATGCACCGTATTGAGCAGTGGGCCAGCGTCCAGTCAATCAAGGGAGAGCCAGCATGAGCGACCGAATGACATGCGCCGTATGCGGTAAGGAGTACAGTTCCGAGACAGTTGCTGCCCTGCGGGATGATCAAGTCAGCGCCCTACAGTCCCGGAACGCGAGGCTGGAGGCGGCGCTGCGGAAGATTGAGGGTAGAGACAGCCAGATTAACGCGACTGCCAACGGGGATCGGGAGGTTCTACGCGGTGAGTTTGCCACTATCGCCCGCGCCGCCCTATCCGATGAGATACCCGACACCCCTCCCGCGCCTATAGATATGATCCTCTACTGCCCGTCTTGCGGTTATCAGCATATCGACAAGCCAGACGGGGAGTGGACCAATCCTCCGCATCGCTCGCATCTCTGCCACAGTTGCGGCTACATATGGCGTCCGGCTGATGTGCCAACGAATGGCGTAGAAAGCATCCGGACACGTGGAAAGGCTGACAACTTCCATGGAATCGGTCAAGTCGCAACAGCGGCGCACGAGATAGACGAAACTCTTGCTTCTCTCACCGCCTCCGAATCCAAGGTGGCCGCGCTTGAGGCAGAGAGGGATCGGCTGAGGGAGGCGCTGGAACTCTGCCAGCCATGTGTCATGGGTTATATCGACCGGTGTAACTACACCGAAGGTCATAATGTTTTACGGCAACTCCAGGCCGCCCTCTCCACCGCCCCAGAGCCCACACGGGTAGGGCCGAAGGTGAAGCCGCATGATCAATGTTTCTCCCCAGAAACATGCGACTGCGAATGCTCTACATGCACCGAGGCGCGGGCTGGTCTGGCCGATACCAAGGAGGGGGAGTAGATGGCTGACGAATTCCCGCACTGGTACGTCGTCCTTACAGATATGGGCAACGTCATCTACCACAGTGGTCGAAAGGACGCGGCAGAGCGTGTTGCGGAGAAGTATGGCCGCTCGATCACTCCGCTGTATGAACACCCGCGCACCATCTCCCCGGAGGAACTGAAGAGGGGCATTGCTGCCGTGCAGGAGTGGCTGGAGTGGTGTGCCCAGCATGGTGAGGAGTTTGAACCTCGTTCGGGCGCACTGAACTGCCTCCGCGCCATCGGTATCGAGGTCCGGAATGCTAACTGACGCACAGATCGCCCTCCTCCAGCAGGTCAAGGACGGCATGGGCTATGTGGACTTCCTCCGCCATATGGAGGCGGACGGTCTATGGAGACAGGGCTACGTCCAGAATATGCGGGACGGACAGTATGGGGTGTGGTTGACGGAGAAAGGTGAGGAGGTGTTGGGGTGATGACTGTGGCCAAGCGCGCCGAAATTTTGCCGATATCCCTCCCCCCTCGCGGCCTATCGCGCGAGCAGGCAGCAGCATATATTGGTGTCAGCCCCAATTTCTTTGACGGCATGGTGTCTGCCGGCAGCATGCCCAGTCCCAAAAAATGGAGGGGCCGAAACCTCTGGGATCGTGTCGCGCTTGATGCTGCATTTTCTGCCTTGCCAGGTGCTGATGAGATTACCAATAATCCGTGGGATGGTCCGGGTGCGCATTAAATATCTGTATGAGGATATCGACCGGCACGGGAATGTGCGTCTCTATATCAAACCACCTGGTGGAAGAAAGACGCGCGTGCGCGAGGAAGTGGGCTCTCCGGCGTTCTGGGAGGCCTACCAACTCATATTAAGCAGACAAACGCCCAAGCCATCGTCTTCCATACATGTGCTGCAAGACAGCCTCAGGGCGCTTGTCCAGGCCTATCAGGCCTCTCAGGACTTCAAGGCCCTTGCCCCAGCCACACAGACCCAGAGACGCTATCTGCTGGCAAGTGTGTGCGACAGCGTGATTGTGCGGGGAGACTGGAAAAAAGAACGCGGAGACCTGCCGGCCGCGCAAATGGAAAGCGCGCATGTATGGGAGTTGGTAGACGAATGGGCCGATAAGCCCCATGCAGCGAGGAATCGTCTGAAGGCGTTATCTGCTGCTTACGAATGGGGCATCAAGAGAAAGCGCGTGCAATTGAACCCAGTGCGGGGTGTATCGGTCAAGATCAAACAGACTGAGGGATTCCACACATGGACTGTTGAAGAGGTGGCCCAGTATCGCCGTAAATGGCCGGTGGGCACCATGCAACGTCTGGCCATGGAGCTTCTGGTATATACCGGCGCTCGCAGGTCCGATGTCGTCACGCTGGGGCGGGCGATGGTCAAGAATGGATGGCTGCGCTTCCGGCAGGCCAAAACCGGAGAATGGGTAGAAATACCAGTCCTCCCTACCCTGCAAAATGTTCTGTCTAAGACGCCATCCGAGCACATGACCTTCCTGGTGACGACCTATGGTAAGGCGTTCAGCGTGGCTGGATTTGGCAACAGGTTTCGGGAATGGTGCGACAAAGCCGGACTGTCACACTGCAGTGCTCATGGACTGAGAAAGGCTAGCGCAACACTGGCGGCGGAGGACGGCGCGACAGAGCATGAGTTGATGGCATTCTACGGCTGGAAAAACCCGGCGCAGGCCCGGGTGTACACCCAGAAGGCCAACCGAAAGAAGATGGCGGAGAGGACCGGGAAGATAATTTCCCTGAAGTGATTTTGCCCACTTTCAGACACCAGTCTTTCCCACTTTTCGCAACATGTTGATTTTTATGGTGTAATTTATGGAGGTGGCGACCCCTACGGGACTCGAACCCGTGTTTACGCCGTGAAAGGGCGTTGTCCTAGACCGCTAGACGAAGGGGTCGTCGCGGCGTGAGAAGTAAGGGTATTGCGCCGGTCCGTCAAGCCTTTCGTGCGGTTTTTTCACGGAGGCCGGGGCGGCCCCTCGCCTCACGCGCCCCCGCCGGCCACCCTGGCTTCATCCTCTTCCGCCATATGGTGTTTTTCATGCACCGGGCCCACCGCCCAGTTGGCGATGAAGGCGATCACCAGCAGGGCCGCCATGGCATACATGGTGCTGTTG
>Ga0164243_10009450_pt1 | contig 14192 bp, 13 predicted proteins | sample OricompcompostOP_FD_108781 | JGI IMG/M metagenome (GOLD analysis project Ga0164243, IMG submission 108781) | Organic Plus compost microbial communities from Emeryville, California, USA - Original compost - Organic plus compost (OP) | ecosystem: Engineered > Solid waste > Mixed feedstock >... | reverse complement strand
GGCCACGCTGATCGCCGGTGCGATCATCGGTTGCGCCAAGGACGACATCAAGAAGGCGCTCGCCGGCTCGACCATGTCGCAGATCGGCTACATGGTGCTCGCCGCCGGGCTCGGCCCGATCGGGTACGCCTTCGCGATCGCGCACCTCATCGCGCACGGCTTCTTCAAGGCCGCGATGTTCCTCGGCGCCGGCTCGGTCATGCACGCCCTCAACGACGAGGTGGACATGCGCCGGTACGGCGGGCTGCGCAAGGTCATGCCGATCACGTTCGCCACGTTCGGCCTCGGCTACCTGGCGATCATCGGCATCCCGCCGCTGTCCGGCTACTTCACCAAGGACGGCATCATCGAGGCCGCGCTCGAGCACAACCCGGTGCTCGGCGGCGTCGCGATCGTCGGCGCGGCGATCACCGGCTTCTACATGTCCCGCGTGATGTTCATGACCTTCTTCGGCGAGAAGCGCTGGGCCGCCGACGCCCACCCGCACGAGTCGCCCGCGGTGATGACCTGGCCGCTGATCCTGCTGTCCATCGGCTCGGTCGCCGGCGGTTTCCTGCTGCTGTTCAACGGCACCTTCGCCGACTTCCTCGCGCCCGCCGTGGGCGCGCCGGAGCCGGCCGAGGCGGTGCCCTTCCACTTCGTCACGGTGCCCGGCCTGGTCACCCTGGTCCTGGTGCTGGCCGCCGCGGCGTTCGCGTGGAACAAGTACGGGCGGTCCCCGGTGCCCGAGGTCGCCCCGCGCGGCTCGTTCCTCACCGTGTTCGCCCGGCGTGACCTGTACGGCGACGCCCTGAACGAGTCGCTGTTCATGCGGCCCGGCCAGTGGCTCACCCGGCTCGCGGTGTTCTTCGACAATCGCGGCGTCGACGGCATCGTCAACGGCCTCGCCGCGGGGATCGGCGGCACGTCCGGCCGCCTGCGCCGCATCCAGACCGGGTTCGTGCGCTCGTACGCGTTGTCCATATTCATCGGAGCCGCCGTGGTCGTCGGTGCTCTGCTGGCCGTAGGGAGCTTCTGATGCCCTGGCTCTCGATCCTGATCGCCGTGCCCGTGCTGGGCGCGCTCGGCGTGGCCGCGGTGCCCAAGGGCAACGAACGCCTCGCCAAGCTGCTCACACTGGGCGTGTCGCTCGTCGTGCTCGCGCTCGCCGCGGCGATGGCGTTCCAGTTCTCGCCGAACGGCGACCGGCTGCAGTTCGCCGAGACGTACGAGTGGGTGCCCGCGTTCGGCATCAACTACGGCGTCGCGGTGGACGGCATCGCGCTGGTGCTGATCCTGCTGTCGGTGATCCTGGTGCCGATCGTGGTGCTCGCCTCCTGGAACGAGGCGGAGGGCACCCCGGAGGCCCCGGCCAAGCGCTCGGTGAAGACGTACTTCGCGCTGATCCTGGTGCTGGAAGCGATGATGATCGGCGTCTTCGCGGCGACCGACATCTTCCTCTTCTACGTCTTCTTCGAGGCCATGCTGATCCCGATGTACTTCATGATCGGGTCGTACGGCGGGGCCCAGCGCTCCTACGCGGCGGTCAAGTTCCTGCTGTACTCGCTGCTCGGCGGCCTGCTCATGCTGGTCGCGGTGATCGGCCTGTACGTGATCGCGGACAAGAACACGTTCATGTACCCCGAGCTGATCGGGGCGATCACCGACCCGGGCACGCAGCGCTGGCTGTTCCTCGGCTTCTTCATCGCGTTCGCGGTGAAGGCCCCGCTGGTGCCGTTCCACACCTGGCTGCCGGACGCCGCGGCGCAGGCCCCGGCGGGCGCGGCGGTGCTGCTCGTGGGCGTGCTCGACAAGGTCGGCACGTACGGCATGCTGCGGTTCTGCCTGGAGCTGTTCCCGGACGCGGCGAAGTTCTTCACCCCGCTCGTCATCACCCTGTCGGTGATCGGCATCATCTACGGCGCGATCGTGGCCATCGGCCAGACCGACCTCAAGCGCCTGATCGCCTACACCTCGATCTCGCACTTCGGCTTCATCGCCATGGGCGTGTTCGCGATGACGAGCACCGCGGGCGCGGGCGCCACGCTGTACATGGTGAACCACGGCTTCGCCACCGGCGCGCTGTTCCTCGTCGCCGGGTTCCTCATCCAGCGGCGCCGCTCGCAGTACATCGCCGACTTCGGCGGCGTGCAGAAGGTGAGCCCGGTGCTCGCCGGCAGCTTCCTGTTCGCCTGCCTCGCCGGCACGGCGGTGCCCGGCCTCGCCACGTTCGTCTCGGAGTTCACCGTTCTGATCGGGACCTTCCAGAACAGCACGTACGTGGTCGCCGCGGTCTTCGCCACCCTCGGCGTGATCCTGTCGGCGATCTACATGCTGTGGCTGTACCAGCGGGTCGCGGGCGGGCCGCCGGTCGAGTCGGTGAAGAGCATCGGTGACCTGAACGGCCGCGAGAAGTGGGTGATGGCGCCGCTGATCGCCGCGATCCTCGTGCTCGGCGTCTATCCCAAGCCGGTGTTCGACGTGATCAACCCGCCGGTGGCGAACACCCTGTCCAACGCCGGTGTCACCCAGGATCCGGCGCCGTCGGTCAACGTCGCCGTGCAGGAAGGGGCCGGCCAGTGAACCAGATTGCACCGCCCGAGATCGAATACGCCCAGCTCGCGCCGCTGCTGATCGTCTTCGGGGCGGCCATCCTCGGCGTGCTGGTGGAGGCGTTCGCGCCGCGCTACCTGCGCAAGTCGATCCACATGCCGCTGACGCTGCTGTCGCTGATCGGCGCGTTCGTGCTGACCGTGGCGGTGGCGGCGCAGGGCGCCCGCAACGCCGCCGCGATGGGCGCGATCGCGGTGGACGGGCCGACCCTGTTCATCTGGGGCACGATCCTCGTGCTCGCCGCGGTGAGCGTGCTGCTCATCAACGACGAGGACACCTTCGTCGCCCAGGCCGCCGCCCTGCCCGGCTCGGCCGAGGAGGAGGAGTCGCTCGCCACCGGCGCCGCGCACACCGAGATCTACCCGCTGGCGCTGTTCGCCGTGGGCGGCATGCTGCTCTTCCCCGCCGCGAACGACCTGCTGATGATGTTCGTCGCGCTCGAGGTCATGTCGCTGCCGCTGTACCTGCTGTGCGGCCTGGCCCGCCGTCGCCGCCTGCTCTCGCAGGAGGCCGCGATGAAGTACTTCCTGCTCGGCTCGTTCTCCTCGGCGTTCTTCCTGTACGGCACCGCCCTGCTGTACGGCGTCGCGGGCACCGTCGACCTCGCCGGCATCGCCGACGCGCTCGCCGGCTCCGGCGGCCAGGACACGCTGCTCTACGTCGGCACCGCCACCCTCGGCGTCGGCCTGCTGTTCAAGATCGGCGCCGCGCCGTTCCAGGCGTGGAAGCCCGACGTGTACCAGGGCGCGCCCACCCCGATCACCGCGCTGATGGCGTCCGGCACGCTGGTGGCCGCCTTCGGGGCCGTGCTGCGGGTCTTCTGGGTGGCGCTCGGCGGCCTGGAGTGGGACTGGGAGCCGGTGATGTGGGGCGTGGCCATCCTCACGATGCTCGTCGGCGCCATCCTGGCGATCACCCAGACCGACATCAAGCGCATGCTCGCCTACTCCTCGATCGCGCACGCGGGCTTCCTGCTCATCGGCGTGGTCGCGATCGGCGACGCCGAGCAGAACCAGGCGGCGCTCACCGGCCTGCTGTTCTACCTGGTCGCGTACGGCTTCACCACGGTGGGCGCGTTCGCCGTGGTGACGCTGGTGCGGGACGCGGGCGGCGAGGCCAACCACCTGTCCCGGTGGGCCGGCCTCGGCAAGCGGGCGCCGCTGCTCGCGGGCACGTTCGCGTTCTTCCTGCTGGCGTTCGCCGGAATCCCGCTCACGTCCGGATTCTTCGGGAAGTACGCGGTCTTCGCCGCGGCGGGCGCCGCGGGCGGCTGGCCGCTGGTGGTGGTGGGCGTGCTCGCCTCCGCCGTCGCCGCGTTCTTCTACGTGCGCGTCATCGTCCTGATGTTCTTCAGCGACCCGGCCGCCGACGGCCCGACGATCGCGGTGCCCACGGTGGGCACCTCGGCCGTCGTCGGTCTCGCGGCACTGGCTACGGTGGTGTTGGGAGTCTTCCCGCAGCCGGTGCTCGACCTCGCGGGCACGGCCGCCGAGTCGCTGTTCGTTCGATAGGAGTAACGCTTGATGGCCGCGCCGCCGGTGGTAGACCTGCCCTACGTTGACGAGCGGCTCGCGGAGGACCTGGCGAGCGGCCTGGCGGCCGTGGAGAAGATGTTGCGCTCCTCGGTCGAGAGCGAGGACGCGTTCGTCACCGAGACCTCCCGGCACCTGATCGTCGCCGGCGGCAAACGCTTCCGGGCCATGCTGGTGCTCCTGGCGGCCCAGTTCGGCGATCCCACGGCCCCCGGCATCGTGCCCGGGGCCGTGGTGATCGAGCTCACCCACATGGCCACGCTCTACCACGACGACGTGATGGACGAGGCCGCGGTACGGCGCGGCTCGCCCAGCGCCAACGCCCGGTGGAACAACACCGTGGCGATCCTCACCGGGGACTACCTGTTCGCGCAGGCCTCGGAGATCCTCGCCGACCTCGGCGCGGAGGCGATCCGCATCCAGGCGCAGACGTTCTCCCGCCTGGTGCGCGGCCAGATCCGGGAGACGGTCGGCCCCGCCGAGGGGGAGGACCCGGTCCGGCACTACATCGACGTGCTCGCCGACAAGACCGGCTCGCTCATCGCCACCTCCGGCCACTTCGGCGCGCTGCTCTCCGGCGCCCCGGCCCCGATCGTCGAGCGCATCACCGACGCGTGCGAGGCGATCGGCGTCGCCTGGCAGCTCAGCGACGACCTGATCGACGTCGCCGCCAGCGCCGACGAGAGCGGCAAGATCCCCGGCACGGACCTGCGCGAGGGCATCCCCACCCTGCCGGTCCTGTACGTGCGCGGCTCCGACGACCCCGCGGACGCGTACCTGCGCGAGCTGCTGAGCGGCCCGGTGCCGGAGGACCGGGTCGAGGAGGCGCTCACCCTGCTGCGCGCCAACCCGGCGATGGATCGGGCCCGCGCCGAGCTGCTCACCTGGACCGACCGCGCCAAGGCGGACGTGGCCCAGCTCCCCGACATCCCCGCCAAAACGGCCCTGATGGCCCTCTGCGACTTCGTCGTGGAGCGCACGGGCTGATTCCCCGCACCGCGAGCTTCCCGGCCGCACACGGGCTCTGCGCCGTGTGCGGCCTTCTTCGTCTCGTGCTTCGTCTCGCGCTTGGTTCGACGCTTCGTTCGGCGCGGGTCAGGCGCCGACGGGCTCGTGCGCCTCGGCGCGGCGCTGGGCGAGGCGGGCGGTGTGCCCGGCCCGGAGCTGGTCCCAGGTGAACACGGCGAGGGCGAGCCAGACGATCACGAAGCCGATCCAGCGGGCGGCCGGCATGGTCTCGTGCACGATGAGCACGCCGACGAGGAACTGCAGCACCGGCGCGATGTACTGCAGCAGGCCCATCACCGTCATCGGCACCCGGATGGCCGAGGCCCCGAAGAACAGCAGCGGGATCGCGGTCACCACGCCGGCCCCGGCGAGCAGCAGCGCGTGCCCCGCGCCGTGGTGGCCGAAGGTCGCGGAGCCGGTCGCCTCCAGCACGCCGAGATAGGCGAGCGCGGGCAGGAACAGCACCAGCGTCTCGATCGCGAGGCTCTCCGTGGCGCCGATGTTCACGCTCTTCTTGATCAGCGCGTACGTGCCGAAGCTGAACGCGAGCACGAGGGCGAGCCACGGCACCCTGCCGTACCCGACGGTGAGCACGACCACGGCGACCGCGCCGAGCCCGACCGCGACCCACTGCCACCGGCGCAGCCGCTCGTGGAAGAGCGCCACCCCGAACAGCACGTTCACCAGCGGGGTGATGAAGTAGCCCAGCGCGGCCTCGACCACGTGCCCGATGTTGACGGCGTAGATGTAGGTGCCCCAGTTGACCGTGATGCACAGGGCCGCCAGCGAGAGCAGCCCGAGCTTGCGGGGCTGCGCGATCAGCCCGCGGATCCACGACCAGCGGCGCAGCACCGCGAGGATCGCCGCGACGACGAGCAATGACCACACCATGCGATGGGCGAGGATCTCGACGGCGTCGGCCGGCTTCAACAGTGGCCAGTAGAGGGGGAACAGCCCCCAGATCGCGTACGCGGCCACGCCGTACAGGATCCCTCGTCGCTCATCAGGCATGTTGTCCAGTTTTGCTCCTGTCGCCGTTAACGACAAATTAGTACTTCTTCTGCAACTATTAAGAGATCCTTACGTGCGGAACATCCGGCGCGGCCCGGCGGTTGGACCGGATAGCGTGCCACCGAGTGTGCATGGGAGGAACACGATGGGCTGGCTCTTCGGCCGCGACAAGACCACGATGGTGACCCGTGAGGAGGCGCTCCCCGGACGTCCCCACCGCATGGCGGTGCCGGCCCGCCACGCCGTGCTCGACGCGCCGCTCACCCCGCCCTTCCCGGAGGGCACCGAGATCGCCGACTTCGGCCTCGGCTGCTTCTGGGGCGCCGAGCGCAAGTTCTGGCAGACCCCGGGCGTCGTCAGCACCGCCGTCGGCTACCAGGGCGGCTACACCGAGAACCCCACCTACGAGGAGGTCTGCTCCGGCCTCACCGGCCACGCCGAGGTCGTGCGCGTCGTCTACGACCCGGCCAAGGTGAGCTACGAGGAGCTGCTCAAGGTCTTCTGGGAGGCCCACGACCCGACCCAGGGCATGCGCCAGGGGAACGACGTCGGCACCCAGTACCGCTCCGCGATCTACACCCACTCCCCGTCCCAGGCGAAGTCCGCCGAGGCCTCCCGGGACGCGTACCAGAAGGTCCTCACCGCCGCCGGCTACGGCGCCATCACCACCGAGATCGCCCCGGCCCCCGAGTTCTACTACGCCGAGGAGTACCACCAGCAGTACCTCTTCAAGGTTCCGAACGGCTACTGCGGCCTCGGCGGCACGGGCGTCTCCTGCCCGGTCGGCCTGACCGCCGGCGAGGCGTGACGCCTCGGCCCTCGATCGCTTCGATCGGGCCGGGGTGAGGAAAAGGCGGATGCCGGTCACGTTCGTCGTGACCGGCATCGTGGTGTCTTCGGGGCGTTTCGCTGGCCCGGCGGCGTCTCCGCCGCGCGGGCGTCCCGCGTGCGGCGGGATGCCCGTGCCCGTGCGGTCGGCCGCCGTCGTGGACGTTAAGGGCGGTGTGTGGTCCGCATGTGGTCGGCCCGCTCGTGTTCCCGCTGTTTGCGCAGGCCGGCGAGGCCGAGCAGGCCCAGGAGCCCGAGCAGGCCCCATAGTCCGTGGCCGCCGCTGCTTTCCTGCTGCTGTGGCTGCGGGGCCGCGACCTGGCTGTGTGACACGGTCGCCGGTGTCTCGGCCGATGCGGTGGCGGCCGGAGCGAGCGCCAGGAAGAAGGCCAGCCCTAGGCCGGTGAGAGTCTTGCGCATGTGGATCCCCCGATCCGGCGGTTCCACGACCGTGGAGACCGCCTGTTTGGGTCCCCGGAAGAGCGGCTCCCGGAGACATCCCCCGTATACGGGTTGATCTCCATTTGTCCTGCTACGGCAAGACCTACCATCATCCATCAGGACCAAACACGGCGTGCACGGCCGCGTGGGCCCGCGTTCGCCGTTCCGTGCGGTGGTGCCGCCGATGGTCGTCCGCGTTGATCTGTCGAACCATGGCGGGGGGTTCGCCGAGCGCAGACGTATGCGGCCGTTTGCCGGAGACGAATAATGAAGGCCGATATTTCGTACGCGGCCGGCTCGCCGGTCCTGTTCGCGGGGCTCCGGCGGCCGCCGGCCTCCCGGGCGCGGCCGGGCCGACGTGTGGCGCCCGGCGCGGGTGACGCTCAGTCGTCGCCCTCGGCGTCGTCGGGGTAGTGGAACACCTCGTCGAGCGGCACCTTGAACACGCGGGCGATGCGGAAGGCCATCTCCAGGGACGGGGAGTAGCGGCCCTGCTCGATGGCGATGACGGTCTGCCGCGTGACGCCGATGCGGCGGGCCAGCTCCGCCTGGGTCATCTCGCCGTGCTGGAAGCGCAGCGTGCGGATCGAGTTGGTGACCTTGGTGGGCTTGACCATGCTCACAGGCCCCGGCGGTAGGCGACGATCTTCACGATCGACGAGGTCAGCGCGGCGAGCACGAAGGCCAGGTAGAGCGCGTTGGCGATCCAGAAGTGCGGGGCCTCGGCCATGGCCAGGACGAGCGGGACGACCGAGGCGACGCTCATCACGTAGAAGCCGACGTACTCGCCGTGCCGGTCGATCTGCCGCTCCCGCTCGTCCTTCGGCGCGATGTCGTCCCGGGCGAGGATCGAGGCCACGATGGTCGCGGCGACGTTCAGGACGATCGAGACGCCGACGGCGGTCAGCAGCGGGCGGACGTACGCGATCCGGGTGACGTCCGCGCCCGGCACCTGGGAGAGGATCATGGCGAAGTAGACGGCGGGCACGACGACGGCGACCACCGTGTAGATCCACGCGCGTTTCTCTTCGAGGGACATGCCCGCTCCCTGGCGACGGCGACGACCTCGTCAATGTAAAGCATAGCCGACATAATGTCAACAATAATTAACACTGCCGAGGTGGTAACCGGCTGTGCGCGGCAAGAATCGGGGATTTTCGGTCATGTCGCAGTGATGCATTTCACAGGGTGTGTGCAGCGTGTGGTAGGTCACATGCCCCCAAATGCGGATGAAGCACCCCGTTCAATTATTATTCGGTCAGCCTGAATCGCGGCGGCGGTATTGCCGCATGGTGCCGGGTGTCTCTCGGCGGAACACGGAGGTGGGAGATGGCGCTCGGGGGCTCGCCCGTGCTCGGCGAAGTGGAGCGGTCCATCCGCCCGGACGAGTTGTTTTTCTCCACCACCGACAAGCGCGGTCTGATCCGCAGCGGCAATTCGGTTTTCGTGCGGATCTCCGGCTATTCCCTGGAGGAGCTCACCGGCGCGCCGCACAACATCGTGCGCCACCCCGAGATGCCCGCCGGCGTCTTCCGCCTGATGTGGGACCGTCTGCTCGCGGGCCGCCCGGTCGGGGCGTACGTGCTCAACCTCGCCAAGGACGGCGGCCACTACTGGGTCTTCGCCACGATGACGCCCACCTCCGACGGCTTCCTGTCGGTCCGGGTGGCCCCCGCCGACCCGCTGTTCCTCAAGGTGCAGCAGGTCTACCGGTACGTGTCCGCCGCCGAGCGGCGCGCGGCCGAGCAGGACGGGCTGGGCCGGCGCGAGGTGGCGCTCGTCGGCCTGCGCACGCTGGAGGGGCTGCTGGACGAGCTCGGCTTCCGCTCGCACGACGAGTTCCTGGCCGAGGCGCTCGCCGGCGAGGTGGCCGCCCGGGGCCGGATGTGCGCCTCGTACGCGCGACCGCACGCGCGCGGGCCGATCCGGCAGGTGCTGGCCGGCGCGGAGGCGCTGGAGGGGCAGCTGACCGAGCTGGTGCGGCTGCTCGACGACTACCGGATGTTCAGCGAGCGGCTGGCTCGCGCGTCCGGCGAGGTGCTGCAGGTGGCGCGCAGGCTGCACCGGGCGGTCGCCGCCGCGCGTACCGCGTCGCAGCGGGTCGCCGCGACCACGCCGGTGCTGAGCAACGTCGCCGAGGTGATGGCCGGGCCGATGGCGAGCGCGGTGGCGGCGCTGGAGGGGCTGTCGCCCAGGCTCGCCGACCTCCGCGAGAACGTGACCGACCTGCGGTTCCGGATCGCGCTGGCGAGCCTGCACACCGACATGATCGCCTCGTTCGCCGCCGAGGTGGTGGACGGGGAGGCGCCGCCGACCTCGCTGCGCGAGGTGCCGCTGCTCTGCGACGCCGTACAGGACAGCGTGCTGGAGATGTCGGCGCGGGCCGGGCAGGTGAACGGCACGCTGCGGGAGATCGTCGCCGGGATCGCCGAGGCCGCCGACCGCATGCTGGTCTTCCAGCGGTTCCTCGGGCAGTGGCGCATCCTGGTGGGGCGGCACCGCGCCCAGCAGGTGCTCGGCGAGCTGGTGGAGCCGATCGACGAGGAGCTCGTCGCGAGCTGGAACGCGATGGAGATGCTGCGCTCGCTCGGCGAGGAGTTCGAGCGGTCGGCGGTGCCGTTCGACGTGGCGGCGCTGCAGACGCAGGTCGCGAAGATCCGGGCCGAGGTCGTCGAGCCCTGAGCCGCGTGCGGCCGTCGCCGCGCGACCCGATCGGCAACCGCCGCTGTCAGTACGGCAGGCGGCGGCCCGACGGGGTGCGCAGGTCGAGCGGCGGGCGCGGAGTGCGCGGCCTGGGCTTGCGGACGCGGATCCTGGACTGCCGGGCGGGCGTGGACGCGCCCGCGGCGCCGGTCATGCCGGAGCTCCGCAGGGTCCCCGGTGCACGGGGATGATCCGGCCGTCGGGGAGCAGTTCCCCGGTGTCCTCGAAGACGACCACGCCGTTGCAGAGAAGTCCCCAGCCCTGCTCGGGGTGGAAGGCGACGAAGTAGGCGGCCTCACGGTCGGGAGCGTCGGCGCTCGGACACTGCGGTTCGTGGATGCACATGGTCGATACCTCGATCTCGCCGGACGACGGCGAATCGCTCATTTGCTGTGCGGCCTGCCCGTCGCCGCGCAGAGGACGGCGGGTCGGTCCCGGGCGACGGCCCTGCGGTGGCGGGTCCCCGGGGTTGTGGCCGGCGATGTCAAGGGTCAGGCCCTACGGGTGTGTGGTGCCGCTGCCCCTCGCCCGGATTCGGTTGACCCGGCTGCGAGAGGTCCTTGACCAATAAGTGTAAGCATGTCCAGGGATGTCGTTATTCCAGCTCCCTGGGCAGTGATGACGGATTTTGCCATCCAGGCCATGCGAAGGCGGGGATACGCGGGCGGTGCGTGCCCGTACGGGGATGACGAAGACGGGCACGCCGGGCGGCGTTCGAGCCTCCGGCGTGCCGAACGACGAGCCGTGCCCGCCGGGCGTTCCCGGCGGGCCTCGGGTCACAGAGCCTTGAGACCCGCGATGACCTCGCGCAGCAGGCTCGGCTCGGGCATGTGGCCCTGATCGGGCTGCCGTACCCGTACCAGGCCCTGGTCGCGCAGGTCGGCGAGGAGGATGCGGACCACCGTGAGCGGCATGTCCACCTGGGAGGCGAGGTCCGCCACCGAGATCGGACGCCGCGCGGCCATCAGGATCCGGGTGTGCTCGGGGGACAGCCCCGGGGCCGTCGGCGTGGACAGGGTCGCCACCACCGTGGCCAGCAGGTCGAACTGCTCACCCGTCACCCGCGTACGGCCGCGCGTGATCGTGTACGGACGCAGCAGGGGCCCGGCATCCTGGTCGAGCCAACGCTCGTCATCCTTGCTCACGAGGCGTTACCTCCATCCTGACCGGCACGCCGCCAGCCCGCCTGGAACGAGGAGAGCACATCACGATGGGGCCTGTCACCGTCCTGGCCGTCCCGGCGCTGGGCGTCCCTGGGCTGGGCGGCGTCGCGCAGGGCGGAGCCGTTGCGGAGCTGCGGGGCCAGGTTCGCCTGCCGTACGCGCCGGGGCAGGCCGCCCGGCCCGCGGCCGCCGTTCGCCGCCGAGGCGGACGGCACGGGCTCGGGGGAGAGCGAGGCGGACGCCGTCACCGCCGGCTCGGCCGAGACGGGCGTCAGCGGCGACGCCGCCGAGGCCGAGCCCCGCGCGGCGGACGCGATCTCGGAGGTCGCGTTCGCCGGGACCAGACGCTCGACCGAGTAATCCGTCTCCTGCCGGGACCCTTTCCCGCCCTCGGGCAGCTCGTTGCCTTCCACCACGAGCTCGCCCGGGATGAGGATGATCGCCGTGGTGCCGCCGTACGGCGAGGGCCGCAGCGAGACCCGGATGTCGTGCCGGGCGGCGAGCCGGCCGACCACGAACAGGCCGAGCCGGTCGCTGTCGGCGAGGTCGAACTCGGGCGGGTCGGCGAGCCGCTGGTTGATCTGCTCGTACTCCTCGCGGCTCAGGCCGAGCCCGCGGTCCTCCACCTCGATGACGAAGCCGCGCCCGACGGTGCCGCCGCGCACCTGCACGGTGGTCTTCGGCGGGGAGAAGATCGTGGCGTTCTCCACCAGCTCGGCGACGAGGTGGATGACGTCGGTGACGGCCGAGCCGATCAGCGACGGGCCCTGCGGGACCACGACGTTGACCCGCAGGTAGTCCTCGACCTCCTCGACCGCGGCGCGGACCACGTCGAAGAACTGGACCGGGTTGCGCCAGCCGCGGGCCGGGATCGCGCCGGACAGGATGATCAGGCCTTCCGCGTGGCGGCGCATGCGGGTGGTGAGGTGGTCGACGCCGAACAGCCCCTCCAGGATCTCGGGGTCGTCGACCTTCGACTCCAGCCGGTCGAGCATCTGGATCTGCCGGTGCAGCAGCGACTGGTTGCGCCGCGCCAGGTTGAGGAAGACCTTGCCGACGCCCTTGCGCAGCTCCGCCTGGCCGACCGCGGCCTCGATCGCGGTGCGCTGCACCATGGTGAACGCGTCGCCGACTCGGTCGATCTCCTTGGTGCCGCTGGTGATCAGGGTGCCGGTCTCGGTGTCGGTGTCCACGTCCTCACCGCGCCGCAGCCGGGCCACGACGCGCGGCAGCCGTTCCTGCGCGAGGCTGAGCGCGGTCTGCTGGAGTTGGACCAGCTCGTCGGCGAGGCGGCGGCCGAACCGCATCGAGATGAAGATGGTCAGCCCGAGGGCGAGCAGACCGAGCGCGGCCGCCACGCCGATCTGCAGGAAGATCGCCGCGGCCGCGGGCACGCTGCGGTCGGAGATCTTCTGGTTGGTGACCAGGGTGAGCTGGTCGAAGCGCAGGATGAGCGCCTCGGCGGTGGCCCGCCAGCCCTTCGCCTCCGCCGGCAGCTGCTGGTTGACCCGCACGTTCTTGACGATGCGCCGCTCCACCGACTCGAACGAGGTGTAGACGTCGCTGTTCTGCATCTCCAGGTACGGCTGCTGCAGCTCGGCGTCGAACTGCTGGAACGCCATCCAGTAGAGCAGCTTGCGCTGGGTCACCATCTCGGAGAACGCGGTGCGCTCCTCGCCGGTGAGCCGGTTGGCGGCGGCCGCGCCGGCGATCAGGGCGGCCTGCTGGCTCAGCACCTCACGGGCGCGGCCCACCGTGGTGGCGGCCTTGGACTGCTCGATGACGTCGAGGTCGGGGACGATCAGCAGCTTGTCGTTGACCCGCTGGGCGTCCTCGATGATCGTGCTGTACGCCTCGATGGTCTGCAGCCGGGTGAAGTTGCGGCCGTCCACGCGCACCCGGATGTCGGAGAGCCACTTGAGCTGGTCGCGCAGCTCGTTGAGCTGCCAGCGCATCAGGGACGGGGTGGCCTCCTGCACGTCGGCGCGGAGCGCGAGGCGCTCCAGGTTCGCCAGCGCCTGGTTCGTCTGCGCGCGCTGCTGCTGCAACTGCGCCGCCTCGGTCACCGCGCCCGGCCGGGAGCCGAGCACGGCCAGCGAGAGCAGGCGCTCCTCCTGCAGGGAGTTGATCAGGCTGCGCAGCGGGAGGACCACGTTGTCGAAGACCTTGTTCACCCGGAGCAGGTCGAGGCCGCGGCTGGCGGTGATCGTCGCGGCGAAGCCCCAGATGGCCACCAAGGACACGACCGGCACCAGCAGAATCGTCAGAAGCTTGAAGCGGATCGAACGCTTACGACCGGCCATGCGGTGTCGCCCCCAGTGCCGAGCGATGTGTGGGCTGTTAACGGATGAGAAACCTTAGCAATGGTAGTGAGCAGGCACTAGTGCCTCCAATTATCAGATCGGCCGCAAAATCACCATTGCTACCGATTGGTCACACTCGCCCCTTGATCGCCCTCACGTCCCGGGGAGCCCTCCCCCTCCGCGTGGAGGCCGTGCGGGGCGGGTTTGGAGCGTTCCGACTGGTGAGACGGCTGCGGGCTCGACAGTACGGGGTCATCTCTGTCAGTGCGGCGGGTGGCGGGTCGGGCGGGTGCGGGAAAGCCGCGAACATGGCCGTGACCTGGCCTTTCTTGTTCCGCGGCGACGGTGATGATCAAAAAGAGGGTCCTTTTCACCGTTCGGGCCTTCGACGTTCTCCGGGCGGGTGTCCGATAAATCCTTTCCGTGCATTTGCCCCGGGGCAGCGCGAGGCGATGGTCGCGGTGATCTTTATGAATCGTTCGCGCCGCCGGCTCCTCGCGCGGTCGGCTCCTCGCGCGGTCGGCTCCTCGCGCGGTCGGCTCCTCGCGCGGTCGGCTCCTCGCGCGGTCGGCTCCTCGCGCGGTCGGCTCCTCGCGCGGTCGGCTCCTCGC
>Ga0164243_10009448_pt1 | contig 14195 bp, 11 predicted proteins | sample OricompcompostOP_FD_108781 | JGI IMG/M metagenome (GOLD analysis project Ga0164243, IMG submission 108781) | Organic Plus compost microbial communities from Emeryville, California, USA - Original compost - Organic plus compost (OP) | ecosystem: Engineered > Solid waste > Mixed feedstock >... | reverse complement strand
CGTCCGTGCTCGATGTAGGTCGCGGACGCCGGAGAAGGTCTGCTGCCAGGACGGAACAGCCAGGTGCTCCTGCCCTCGCGTCCGAGGCGCCGGAGGTCGGCGGACGTGAGTTCGAGGCCGCGCAAGTGTCCGCTGCCCGGCGGCGAGATGCGCACGAGTTCGTGCCTGGGGATCCCGAGCGCTCGGACTCGCGCGGGTGACAGCGCGAAGAACGCGTTCGATCCGGTCACCGCCCCGAGCGTCGTCTCGCCCCACTCCTGGAGCGGGACGAGGTCGCCCTGTGCCGCGAGGCTTGCAAGCTCGAACTGCGCCACGTCGTCACCAAGTGCACCGATCCACTTGCCGTCTGGGGTCGCGGGAGTCCACGTGCGCGCCTTCGCCGGAGGAGGAAGCTCGTTCGCGTTCCGCACGGGTCGAAGGTCGATCGTGGTCGACCTGCCGCCGTACGAGCTCGCGAGCAGCAGCACGACGTCGGTCTCGGCCTCGGGGAACACCTGCTCGTCGAACACGACGATCTCGACGTGGCCGAATTCCTTCAGAAGGAACTCGCGCACCGGTCCCGCGTAGTTCACGCTGAGGAGTTCGGCGGGCAGCACGAAGGCGAGGCGCCCGCCGGGCTTCAAGCACTGCGCCGCATGAACGGTGAATGCGGCCCAGCTCGACGCGAGCCCGGACAGGACGACGCCGGCGCGACGCGCGACGAGTCGGGAGCGATCGCGCGCGGCGCCCGCGAAGTCCTGGTATCGGATGTACGGGGGGTTGCCGACAACGGCGTCGAACGAGTGGTCAGGAGCTCGGGAGAAGAAGTCCTCGACCGAGATACGGGGCACGCCTCCGTGCATGCGGATTCGACGCTCGGCCTCCGCGGCGCTCGCGGCATGAATCTCGGAGCCCCAGACCTCGGGCCGCTCGGCACCGAGGGCGGCGAGACGGCGAACGGCCGGGATGAGGAATGCCGCGTCTCCGACCGAAGGCTCCATGACTCGGTCGTCAGGAGACAGGATCGCCCACTCGGTCATGTACCGCGCGATCTCATCCGGAGTGAAGAAGGCGCCTCGCGCCTTGCGGGCGTCCGCCGGATCCACGTCCGCAAGCGACCGAGGTGCGTCCATGTCAGATAGTCTGCCGACACCCTCCGACAAGCCACGGTCCCACTCCGATGCGACGCGTGCATCGGGGAGCCGAGCTACCGGGTCGGTTCCGGCAGCCGCCTCGCCTGACTCGGGTCGTCGGCGGCGGGGTCGCCGAACCAGTCGAACCACACCTTCCAGAAGTTGTAGTTGCCGTAGGCATCGCATGGACCGCCGCCCTTGCCGCCCTCGACGACGAAGCGGCTCGGCTGATACGGCGTGTAGTTGTAGAGCGCCGCGGTCGCCGCGTTCCGGATCGCGACGTCGCCGCGCTGCTCGCACTCGGGCCCGTAGAGAATGCTCGCCGTCGTGCCGGGCTGGAAGTTGAACAGCTCCGGCCGCTGCACGTAGACCTGGAACTGCCGCGCCGCCCAGTAGATCTGGCCGACGAAGCCGTAGAAGTCCGGGTCGCACGGCGCCGAGTCCGGGCATGCGTAGCCGAGGGCGGAGCGGAACTGGATCTCCCACGGCCAGAAGTCGGTGACGAGCCCCATCTCCTTCTCGAGGGTGACGAGGAGGGTCTTCGGGCTGATCCCGCACGCGGCGGCGATCGTCGCGATGACGACGCCGGTGCTCACGAGCGACTGCGGCGCGATCGGCTGGCAGTACATCGTCCCGTTCTCTCCGCGCTCGTCGAACGCGGGGATGCTCCACACCCGGTACCTGAGGCACACGTACGGCAGTCCGGAATCGTTCGGGTTCTCCGACTTCGCGTGCCAGAGCGAGCAGAACGGCACCTGCCGGTCGAGGAAGTCGTCGATCTGCTCGGCGGTCATCGATGTCGCGTCGAAGAAGTTCGCGTCGCTGACGATGTAGCCGGGATCCCACCACTCGGCGGGCGGCGCGGGGAAGTCCTCGACGGTGCGCCACACGTCGTCCGGCGCGGCCGTCGCCCCTGGCACCGGCGCGCCGGCCGGGCTCGGCGTCGTGCTCCCGGCGGTCGGCTGCGCGGCCGGGCCGCGGCCGGCCGGCCGGCTGCACGCGACGAGCGCGGCCGCCGCGCAGAGGGCGAGCGCCCCCGCGATGAGCCTGCGCACGAGCACGACGACCACGCTACCCGCGGCTGACCCCTGATTCGGGGGAGCGCCGGACGACGAGTCGTCGTACGCATGACCCTAGGATTTCCCGCATGCCAGCAGCGCGCGCCGACGTCCTCGTCACCGCGCAGGCGCTCGCCATGGAGCTCGCCTCCGACCACCCGCCCGTCGTCCTCGACGTGCGCTGGCGTCCGGAGCAGCCCGACGGCTGGGACGCGTACATCGCCTGGCACATCCACCGCGCCGTCTACGTCAAGCTCGACACGGACCTCGCCGACCCGTTCCGGCCCGCCTCGGCCGGCCGACATCCGCTGCCCGCGCAGGAGGACTTCGAGGCCGCGGCGCGCGGCTGGGGGATCCGGGCCGGCTCGCGCGTCGTCGTCTACGACGACAACCGGGGGATGTCCGCCGCGCGCGCCTGGTGGCTGCTGCGCTACGCGGGCCTCGAGGACGTCCGCCTGCTCGACGGCGGCATGCGCGCCTGGACGGGCGCCGCCCTCCCGCTCGACACCGGCGTGACGATCCCCGAGCGGGGCGACCTCGTCGCACGCTACGGCGCGCTGCCGGTCATCGGCATCGACGGCGCCGCCGCGTTCCCCGAGCATGGCATCCTCCTCGACGCGCGGCCGAGCGAGCGGTATCGCGGCGAGGTCGAGCCTGTCGACCCGGTCGCCGGCCACATCCCCGGCGCGGTGAACGCCCCGACCGCCGGGAACCTCGACGAGCACGGCGCCTTCCTCCCCGAGGCGGAGCTCCGCGAGCGCTTCGAGGCGCTCGGGGTCGCAGGCGACGTCGCGGTCTACAGCGGCTCGGGGATCAGCGCCGGGCACGAGGCCATCGCGCTCGTGCTCGCGGGATTCGAGCCAGCCCTCTATCCGGGATCCTGGTCCGAGTGGTCGAACCATCCCGACCGGCCCGTCGAGACCGGAGACTGATCGGATGGGCGTCCTCTTCGTCTGGATCGGCGCGATCGGCGCCTGGCTGCTCTTCGCCGGGCCCGTCTACCAGGCCGCCGTCGAGCTCCGCGAGCTCGGCTTCGACGAGGAGGAGCAGCGGGTGGCGCGCGAGCGATTCCAGGAGATGCCCCGGGCCCGCCCGGGCTTCTCGCCCTGGTGGTGGCTGCTGCCGCCGGTCGCCTACATCCTCGCGATCCGCGACCACGGCGCGCAGCGCGCCGAGCTCTTCAAGGCGATCCCGGCGGAGCAGCGGGCCCGGTTCATCACCTGGCAGAACAAGGCGGCCGGCTGGCTCATCGTCGGCCTCGGCGCCCTGCTCCTCGCGGTCAAGGAGACCGCCGAGCTCATCGAGGCGCAGGAGTGGCCGGAGTGGGCGCTCGCCCCGATGCTCGTCGGCCCCTTCCTCCTCAGCGTCGGCTACACCGCGAACCGGATGGCCCGCACGCGGCAGTTCGAGCACGACGCCGAGGACGAGTCCTAGGCTCCTGGCGTGACGCTCCACGACGACATCTCGACTGCGTTCGGCGGCACGCCGCTCGTCCGCCTCAATCGGCTCACCGAGGGGGCCGGCGCGACCGTCCTCGCCAAGCTCGAGTTCTACAACCCCGCCTCGAGCGTCAAGGACCGCCTCGGCATCGCGCTCGTCAACGCCGCCGAGGCCTCCGGCGGGCTGCGGCCCGGCGGCACGATCGTCGAGTCGACCTCGGGGAACACCGGCATCGCCCTCGCGATGGTCGGCGCCGCGCGCGGCTACCGCGTCGTGCTCACCATGCCGGCGTCGATGTCGAAGGAGCGACGCGCGCTGCTCAGGGCGTTCGGCGCGGAGCTCGTGCTCACGGACCCGCACAAGGGCATGACCGAGGCGGTCGAGCAGGCGAAGGCGATCGCCGCCGAACGCCCCGGCGCGGTCTGGGTGCGGCAGTTCGAGAACGAGGCGAACCCGGCGATCCACGAGACGACGACCGGCCCGGAGATCTGGGAGGACACCGCGGGCGGCGTCGACGTCTTCGTCGCGGGGGTCGGCACCGGCGGGACGATCACCGGCGTCGGCCGCTTCCTCAAGGCGCGCAAGCCCGGGGTCCGGGTCGTCGCGGTCGAGCCGAAGGACTCGCCGATGCTCACCGAGGGCCGCGCCGGGGGGCACCGCATCCAGGGCATCGGCCCGAACTTCGTCCCCCCGATCCTCGACCGCGGCGTCATCGACGAGGTGATCGACGTCGAGTTCCCCGACGCGATCGCCGTCGCGCGGGACCTCGCCGCGCGGGAGGGGATCCTCGCCGGCATGTCCGCCGGCGCGGCGGTATGGGCCGCGCTCGAGCTCGCGAGGCGGCCCGAGCACGCCGGGCAGACGATCGTCGTCATCGTGCCGGACGCCGGCGAGCGCTACCTCACGACGACGCTCTACGAGGACGAGCCCCCGACCGCCTGACGGCGCCCGCCGCCCCGGCGCCCTCCCGCGCGGCCCTCCCGCGCTCCTGCGCGCCCTCGTTCCGACAGTTGCCCGGTTCGGGGCAGTCGCGCGCGTCGCACCGCCCCGAACCGGGCAACTGTCGATGAGGGGAGGCGGGACGCGGGACGCGGGTTGCCTAGCGGAGCGCCGCGATCCGCGTCACCGCGTCCTCGAGCACCGCCGGCGCACAGGCGAAGGTGAGCCGTGCGAAGCCCTTCCCGGCCGCGCCGAAGCCGGGGCCGGGGTTGAGCGCGACCTTCGCCTCCTTGAGGATCCGGCGAGCCGGGTCGTCGCCCCACCCCAGCGCACGGAAGTCGATCCAGGCGAGGTAGCTCGCCGTCGGCTCGTGGAGCACCGCCTCGGGCAGCTGCTCGCCGAGGAGCGCGCGCAGCTGCCCGCGCCGCGCCTCGAGCGTCTCGACGACGTCGGCGAGCCACTGCCGCGACTCGGCGAATCCGACCGTCGAGGCGTGGGTGCCGAAGTGGCTCACCCGGTGCACGAGCGACTCGGGGAGGCGCCGAAGCCGGTCGGCGACCGCCTTCGAGCCGGGAATCCACCACGCGGCGGTCAGGCCCGGGATGTTGAACGCCTTCGACGCGCTCGTCACGCAGACGCCCGTCGCCCGGGCCGCGTCGGACACCGCGAGATACGGCACGAACTCGGCGTCGGAGTGGGTGAGGGCGCCGTGGATCTCGTCGGAGACGATGAGCACGCCGTACTGCTCGGCGAGCTCGGCGAGGCGGGCGAGATCCTCGCGAGCGTGCGGGAAGCCGATCGGGTTGTGCGGGTGGCACAGGATGTACGCCTTGACCCCGTCGCGGAACGCCGCCTCGATGCCGTCGAGGTCGAGGCGCCAGCCGTCGGGCTGACCGCCGGGCATCGGATCGCGCCGGACGAGCGGGACGTCGACCCGGGTGCCGCCGGCCTCGTCGACCGCCCAGAAGAACGGCGGGTAGACGGGCGTGTTGACGAGCACCTTGTCCCCGGGCTCGATGACCGCGCGGACGATCTCGGTGATCGCGTGCATGACGTTCACCGTCCATTTGAGCGTCGCCGGGTCGAACGTCCAGTCCCAGGCGTCCCGTGCGAAGTCGGCGAACGCGATCCCGAGGTCGGGCCGGCGCGAGTCGTAGCCGACGTCGGAGCGGCCGACGAGCTCCACGAGCTTCGCGGCGATCGGCGGGGCGAGCGGATAGTCCATCTCGGCGACGAACATCGGGAGCACGTCAGCCGGGTAGCGCGCCCACTTCGTCGAGGTGCGGGTGCGCAGCAGGGCGAGCGGGTCGGCGGCGAGTTCGGTCACCGCACCAGTCTCCCATTGCGCCACGGCTAGGCTGGCGGGCGTGACGGACATCGAGATCGGTCGCGCGAAGCGGGCGAGGCGGGCATACGCGTTCGACGATGTCGCCGTCGTCCCGAGCCGCCGCACGCGCGATCCGAAGGACGTCAGCGTGAGCTGGACGATCGACGCGTTCACGTTCCAGACCCCGGTCATCGCCGCGCCGATGGACTCCGCGATGAGCCCCGCGACGGCGATCGCGCTCGGCCGGCTCGGCGGGCTCGGCGTCCTCGACCTCGAGGGCCTGTGGACGCGCTACGAGGACCCCGTCCCCGTGCTCGAGGAGATCTGCGGGCTCCCCGCCGAGGACACCACCCCCCGGCTCCAGGAGATCTACGCCGAGCCGATCAAGCCGGAGCTCGTCACCGAGCGGCTCGCCGAGATCCGCGCCGCGGGCGTGCCGGTCGCCGGCGCGCTGAGCCCGCAGCGGACGCAGGAGCTGCACCAGACCGTCGTCGACGCGGGCGTCGACCTCTTCGTCATCCGGGGCACGACGGTGAGCGCTGAGCATGTCTCACGGACGAGCGAGCCGCTCAACCTCAAGCGCTTCATCTACGAGCTCGACGTCCCCGTCATCGTCGGCGGCGCCGCGACGTACACCGCGGCGCTCCACCTCATGCGCACCGGCGCCGCCGGCGTCCTCGTCGGCTTCGGCGGCGGCGCGGCCTCGACGACCCGCACCTCGCTCGGCATCCACGCCCCCATGGCCTCGGCCATCGCCGACGTCGCCGGCGCCCGCCGCGACTACCTCGACGAGTCCGGCGGCCGCTACGTCCACGTCATCGCCGACGGGGGCCTCGGCACGAGCGGCGACATCGTCAAGGCGATCGCCTGCGGCGCCGACGCCGTCATGCTCGGCACGGCGCTCGCCCGCGCCGCCGAGGCGCCCGGCTCCGGCTGGCACTGGGGCGCCGAGGCGCACCACCCCGAGCTGCCGCGCGGGGGCCGCGTCGAGGTCGGCACCGTCGGCACGCTCGAGCAGGTCCTCTTCGGCCCGGCCCACCGCGCGGACGGCCAGGTCAACCTCATCGGCGCGCTCCGCCGCTCGATGGCGACGACCGGCTACTCGGACCTCAAGGAGTTCCAGCGCGTCGAGGTCGTCGTCGCCCCCTACGCCCCGGGGACCCGCTGAGATGACCGGGAAGCTCGGCCCGGCTGAGCGCTCCGCAGCGATCGAGCGACTGCGCTCGGGCGGGCTCGACGTCCTCGTCATCGGCGGCGGCGTCGTCGGCACCGGCGCCGCGCTCGACGCGGCGACCCGCGGGCTCGCGACGGGCCTCATCGAGCAGCGGGACTACGCGAGCGGCACGTCGAGCCGCTCCTCGAAGCTCGTCCACGGCGGCATCCGGTACCTCGAGCAGCTCGACTTCCCGCTCGTCCGCGAGGCGCTCATCGAGCGCGGCCTGCTCCTGCAGCGCGTCGCCCCGCACCTCGTCCGTCCCGTCCGCTTCCTCTACCCCCTGCGCACGCCGCTCGTCGAGCGGGTCTACATCGGCGCGGGCATGACGCTCTACGACCTGTTCAGCTGGACCGGCGGGAAGCCGCCCGGCGTCCCGCACCACCGGCACCTCACCCGCCGCCAGCTCGCGCGGGCGGTGCCGAATCTCCGTCGCGACGCGTTCGTCGGCGGGCTCGTCTACTACGACGGCCAGGTCGACGACGCGCGGCTCGTCGCGACGCTCGCCCGCACCGCGGCCTCCTACGGCGCGAGCCTCGCGAGCCGGGTCGCGGCGACCGGCTTCCTCCAGGAGGGCGGCGCGATCGTCGGCGTCCGGGCGCGCGACATGGAGAACGGCGCGGAGTTCGAGATCCGGGCCCGGCGCGTCGTCAGCGCGACCGGCGTGTGGACCGACGACGCCCTCGCGCCGATCGGCGCGGACCGCGCGATCCGGGTGAGGGCCTCGAAGGGCGTCCACCTCGTCGTGCCACGGGAGCGGTTCCGCTCGAAGGTCGGGCTCCTGCTGCGGACGGAGAAGAGCGTGCTCTTCGTCATCCCGTGGGGCCGGCACTGGCTCGTCGGCACGACCGACACGGACTGGGAGCTCGACAAGGCGCATCCGGCCGCGACCGCCGCGGACATCGACTACCTGCTCGAGCACGTCAACGCCGTCCTCGAGACGCCGCTCACCCGCGACGACGTCGAGGGCGTCTACGCGGGCCTGCGCCCGCTGCTCGCCGGCGAGTCGGAGGAGACCTCGAAGCTCTCCCGCGAGCACCTCGTCGTCCACCCGAGACCGGGCCTCGTCGCGATCGCCGGCGGCAAGCTCACGACGTACCGGGTCATGGGCAGGGACGCGATCGACGCCGCAGCGATCGGACTCGACGGCGTCCCCCCGTCGGTGACCGAGGACATCGGCCTCATCGGCGCGGACGGCTATCCGGCGGCGCGGAACCGCCGCGGCCGCATCGCTCGGGCGGCCCGCCTCACCCCGGCTCAGGTCGACCACCTGCTCGAGCGGTACGGCGCCCTCGTCGACGACCTCGTCGCGCTCGTCCGCGAGCGGCCCGAGCTCGCCGAGACGCTGCCCGGCGCGGAGGACTACCTCGGCGCCGAGGTCGTCTACGCGGTGACGCACGAGGGCGCGCTCCACCTCGACGACGTGCTCACCCGCCGCACCCGGATCTCGATCGAGGCCTGGGATCGCGGCGTCGCCGCGGCGCCGGTCGCCGCGACGCTCATGGCCGGCGAGCTCGGCTGGGACGCGGCCAGGACGGAGCGCGAGGTCGCCGCTTACCTCGAGCGGGTCGCCGCCGAGCGGGCGAGCCAGCTCGAGCCGGACGACGCCTCCGCGGACCGCGTTCGGCTCACCGCCCGCGACGTCCTCGGGCAATGACGGACGAATCCCCCACCCCGCCGGTCCCTGAGCGAGCCGAAGGCGAGTCGAAGGGCGCCCCGGCCCTCCCGACGTTCTGGCAGGTCGCCCGCCGCCCGAAGTGGATCGCCGTCCTCCTCCTCGTCCTCGTCGTCGCCGGGGTCTTCGCCTTCCTCGGCCGCTGGCAGCTCGAGCGCGCGATCGACTCCGCCCGCGCCGACGGTCCCGACACCGAGACCGTCGTCCCGCTCGAGACCGTCGCGGCCCCGCAGCAGCCGATCGACGCCGCGGCCGCGTGGCGCCGGGTCAGCGCGGACCTCTCGGTCGTCCCCGGCGACACCGTCCTGCTCTCCGGCCGGACGAACACCGCCGGCCCCGGCTGGTGGGTCGTCGCCCACGCGGTCGAGCCGGACGGCGCGAGCCTCGCGGTCGCCGCCGGCTGGGCGGCGACCGAGGCGGAGGCGCGGGCCGCGGCGGCGAGGGTCGATGCGGCCGGCGACCTCGGCGAGGTGCGCGGGCGCTACCTCCCGCCCGAGTCACCGCAGGAGTCGGACTTCGAGCACGGCGTCCACTCGGCGCTCGCGCCCGCCGAACTCGTCAACGAGTGGCGCGAAGCCGGACCGACCTACGCCGGCTACCTCGTCCTCGACACCCCGCTCGGGGGTCTCGAGGCGATCGATGCGCCCCCGCCGCAGCCGGACACCGAGCTCAACCTCCTCAACCTCTTCTATGCGATCGAATGGGTCATCTTCGCGGGCGCCGCCCTCTACCTCTGGTGGCGACTCGTCAAGGACGACGTCGAGAGGATCGCGGACGAGCGGGAGCGCCTCGGCTAGTCTGCTCAGGGTCCGGGACGATCGGGGGCGGCACGATGAGGGGCGCGAGCAGGTGGACCCGTGCGGCCATGGCGGTCGTCGCGGCGCTCGGCCTCGTGCTCGGCACGGGACTCCCCGCCGCGGCGGCGGTCAAGCCGCCGGGCGGCGACGGCGAGGCGCCGGACCCCGGCGCGGCCGTCCTCCATGCCGTCGGCACCGTGTCGGTCGCGGTCCGCGAGAGCCCGGGGAGCACCGAGCATCTCAGCTCGATCGTCACGCTCGGCGGGGCGACGTTCGGCTTCACCGGCGACGCGGGGGCCTCGGCGGCGACGATCGATGCGACGTTCGTGATCCCCGGCGACGTCGCGGCCGCGGCCGGGATCGAGGCCGGCGCGACGATCGAGGCGGACAGCGACGAGGGCGCGGCGGTCATCGCGGCGGCGACCGAGCCCTTCGCCCTCCTCGGATCGGGCGCGGCGGCGATGCGCCGGGCGGGCCCGATGGCGGCCCCGGACGCGGAGTCGGGCACGCCGCAGACGCACATCGTGGACGTCGCGATCGCGAGCGACGGCAGCGGCCACGTGCCGAGCGCGGCGGCGATCGAGCAGGCGATCACCGCGACGAGCAGCTACTGGGCCGACGGGACGAACGGCCGGCTCACCGGGATCAGCTGGAACACGACCGTGTACTCGTACCCGACTGCGGTGAACTGCCACGCGTACTCCGGCCAGGGAACGGACCTCGCAGAGTACGCGTTCCTCAACGAGGCGGCGCAGAAGTTCGGCCACTCGAGCTACACGTACTACAACCCTGGCGTGACGGCCCTCACCCCGCCGCGGCACCTCCTCGTCGTCACGCCGTTCGACTGCGGCCAGGACGGCGCGGTCGCCTGGGGCTACGGCGCGATCGGCACCGGAGCCGGCTCGAACGGCTGGGTCACGATGCCGGCCCGCGAGAACGCCTACGAGCCGACGCTCATCCACGAGTTCGGTCATAACATCGGCCTCGACCACTCGCAGGCGGTCACCCTCGACTGCGACGGCAGCGTGCTCTGGCTCGAGCCGACCTGCGGCGCCGTCGAGTACGGCGATCCGTACAGCCCGATGACGCAGGACTGGATCGGACCGGGCAGCCCAGCGCTCGACGCGGCGCACCGCGCGCTCTACGGCTTCCCGAGCGGCTATGCCGCGGATCAGACGAGCGGCGTGCAGACGTACGCGCTCCGCTCGGTGTCGAGCGGCTCCGGCCTGCGCGCGATCCACGTCGTCGAGCCGGGCGACGGCCGCGACCTCTACATCGAGTACCGGGACGGCACCGGTGCGGACGCGAATGCGATGTATATGTTCAACGGCGGCCAGATCTCCCTGAGCTCCGACGGACAGCTCGTGCAGCCCTGCGGCGAGCCGAGCTCCTCGTGTCAGAGCGGCTACGGCCTCGGCACCGGTGTCCGCGTCGTCGAGGGCGTGAACTCGACCGACCCGAGAACGGGTGAGCAGCTGCCGTTCGACCGCTACTCCTACGACACCCCCGTCGTCACGAACGCGTCCTACCCGAACTTCCGGGAGATGGCCGAGGAGGCCGGCGAGCGGTACATCTCGTGGAACCAGTCGGTCCAGGTCGACATCCTCTCGATCTCCGGCGGCACCGCCACGGTGCAGGTGAGCATCGGCACCCCGCTCTCGCCCCAGCCGACCCCGACGATCTCCGGGACGCCGAAGGCGGGGGAGACGCTGACCGGCGTGCCGGGCACCTGGGGCCCCGCCCCCGTGGACCTCGCGTACCGCTGGCTGCGCGACGGGAGCCCGGTCGGGACGGCGCTGCAGTACGTCGTCCAGCCGGGCGACAAGGGCCATCAGCTCGCCTTCGAGGTCACCGCATCGAAGCCCGGCTACCGCACCGCGGTCGTCGCGAGCTCGCCGGTGACCGTGTGGACGCTCACGGCATACTCGAATCCGACGCAGAACTTCGTCGCGCAGGCGTTCCGGGACTTCCTCGGGCGGGAGCCGGAGCCGACCGCGCTGACGTTCTGGACGAGCTGGATCGGCTCGAACGGCCGGGCCGGCTTCGTCAGCCAGCTCGCGCATTCCGACGAGTGGGTCCGCTCGATCGTGAACGGCTTCTACACCGACACGCTCGGCCGCGCCGGAGAGGCGAGCGGCGTCACGTTCTGGTCGGATCAGATCAAGTCGGGGGCGATGAGCGTCGCGACGGTCGCGGCGCAGTTCTACTCCTCACCGGAGTACTACGGCGGCATCGGGGGCGGGACCGACTCGTCCTGGGTGACCGACCTGTACGAGAAGCTCATGGACCGCACGCCGGATCCGAGCGAGGTGAGCTACTGGGTCGGGCAGCTGCAGGCCGGCACGAGCCGGCTCGATGTCGCCGCGTTCTTCTACGCCTCGATCGAGAAGCGCCGCCTGCGGGTCGCCGATCTCTACGCGGAGATCCTCGACCGGGCGCTGCCGCCCAACGATTCGGGCTGGACGTTCTGGCCGGAGTGGCTGCTGTCGCACGGCGACATCGATCTCGCGGTGTTCCTCGCGACGACCGGGGACGAGTACTTCGACAAGGCGCAGACCCCGCACTGAGCCGCCGGAACCGCCGCCTAGACTTGAGGCATGGCGATCGGACCGCGGGTCGAGGACATCCCCCGCATCCGGATCGCGCTCGGCTGCTACCGGGTGAGCGCCGCGATCACCGGCGTCTTCCTGCTGCTCCTCGTCGTCATGATGATCGTCCGCTACGGCTACGGCTCGGACCTCGCGATGGGCGTGCCCGGGAGCTTCATCACGACGCTCGCCCGGAGCACGGTGCCCGGCGCCGACCCGACCGGCGACTGGCCGCCCGGCGCCGTGAACCTGTCGACGATCATCCTCATCATCCACGGCTGGTTCTACGTCGCGTACCTGCTCATCGACTTCATCCTCTGGCGGCTCGTGCGCTTCTCCTTCGGCTACTTCCTGTTCGTCGCGCTCGGCGGGATCATCCCGTTCATCTCCTTCTTCTTCGAGTACCGGGTGCCCAAGGACATCCGGTCGACGCTCGCCGCGCTCGAGGCGAGCACCGCGGGGAGCGCCGCATGAGCGACACCGACGCCCGCCCCGTCCTCGTCATCGACTTCGGCGCGCAGTACGCCCAGCTCATCGCGCGGCGGGTGCGCGAGGCCGGCGTCTACAGCGAGATCGTCCCGCACACGATCACCGCCGCCGAGGTCGCCTCGAGGCGCCCGGCCGCGCTCATCCTCTCCGGGGGCCCCTCGAGCGTCTACGAGGAGGGGGCGCCCTCCTACGATCCGGCGATCCTCGAGCTCGGGCTCCCGGTCCTCGGCATCTGCTACGGGCACCAGGTCATCGCCCAGGCCCTCGGCGGCGAGGTCGCGCGAACCGGCGCCCGCGAGTACGGCTCGACCGAGACCGCGATCGCGCGGAACGGGACGATCCTCGACGGACTGCCCGCGAGCCAGATCACCTGGATGAGCCACGGCGACTCCGTCGCGAGGGCGCCGGAGGGCTTCGAGGTGCTCGCCTCGACCGCCTCGACGCCGGTCGCCGCGATGGCCGATGACGTCCGCCGCCTCTACGGCGTCCAGTGGCACCCCGAGGTCAGGCACTCGGAGCACGGCCAGCGGATCATCGAGAACTTCCTCCACCGCGCCGCGCGCCTGCCCGCCGACTGGAACTCCGGAAGCGTCATCGCGGAGCAGGTCGAGCGGATCCGCGCGCAGGTCGGCAGCAGCCGCGTCCTCGCCGCCCTCTCCGGCGGCGTCGACTCCGCCGTCGCCGCGGCGATCGTCCACCGCGCGGTCGGCGACCAGCTCGTGTGCGTGTTCGTCGACCACGGGCTCCTGCGCGCCGGCGAGCGCGAGCAGGTCGAGCGCGACTACGTCGCCGCGACCGGCGTCCGGCTCGTCACCGTCGACGCCCGCGAGCGCTTCCTCACCGCGCTCACCGGCGTGACCGAGCCGGAGGCGAAGCGGAAGATCATCGGCGAGCAGTTCATCCGGGTCTTCGAGCAGGCCGAGCGCGACCTCGTCGCCGAGGCGGCGGCGGACGGCGAGCCGATCCGGTTCCTCGTGCAGGGCACGCTCTACCCCGACGTCGTCGAGTCCGGCGGCGGGGCCGGCACCGCGAACATCAAGTCGCACCACAACGTTGGCGGTCTGCCGGAGGACCTCCGCTTCGAGCTCATCGAGCCGCTGCGGACGCTCTTCAAGGACGAGGTCCGCGCAATCGGCCGCGAGCTCGGACTCCCGGAGGCGATCGTCTCGCGTCAGCCCTTCCCCGGGCCTGGCCTCGGCATCCGCATCGTCGGCGAGGTGACGCAGGCGCGGCTCGAGCTGCTCCGCGCCGCCGACGCGATCGTCCGCGCCGAGCTCACCGCCGCGGGCCTCGACGCCGAGATCTGGCAGTGCCCCGTCGTGCTCCTCGCCGACGTCCGCTCGGTCGGCGTCCAGGGGGACGGCCGGACGTACGGGCACCCCATCGTGCTGCGGCCCGTCTCCTCGGAGGACGCGATGACCGCGGACTGGGCGCGGCTGCCCTACGAGCTCCTCGCGCGGATCTCGAACCGGATCACGAACGAGGTCGCCGGCGTCAACCGCGTCGTGCTCGACGTCACGTCGAAGCCGCCCGGCACGATCGAGTGGGAGTAGCGGT
>Ga0164243_10009447_pt1 | contig 14196 bp, 13 predicted proteins | sample OricompcompostOP_FD_108781 | JGI IMG/M metagenome (GOLD analysis project Ga0164243, IMG submission 108781) | Organic Plus compost microbial communities from Emeryville, California, USA - Original compost - Organic plus compost (OP) | ecosystem: Engineered > Solid waste > Mixed feedstock >... | reverse complement strand
TCCGCCGGCGAGGTGACGAAGCCGAAGGTTCCCAGGGGCGCAAGGCTGGCGATGCCCTGCAGATAGACCTCGGCGCGGTCGGTGGTGTTGAGCGCCACGTCGACGCCCAGCCCCGAGGTGAGCTCGCGCACCGCCTCGACGGGCGCGGCCGCGGCGGCGTCGATCACCGCGTCGGCGCCGAGCTCGCGCGCCAGGGCCAGGCGCGCGGGATTCACGTCCACGGCGACGATCAGGCCCGCGTCGGCGGCGCGGGCGGCCATGAGGGCGCTGAGGCCGACCGAGCCCACGCCGAAGACCGCCACGCTCTGGCCGGGCCGAACCTGCAGCGAATTCAGCACGGCGCCGGCGCCCGTCTGGACCCCGCAGCCGAGCGGCGCCAGCAGCTCGAAGGGCACGTCGTCCGGGGCCTTGACGACCGAATGGGCCGCGCAGACCGCATGGGTGGCGAAGGCGGACTGGCCGAAGAAGCGGGCGACGGGCTCGCCGTCCGAGCTCAGGGGCGTGGAGCCGTCCTCGCGCCCGCCGGTGAAGTTGAGCTCGACCGCGTGCAGGCAGTAGGCCGGCGCCCCCGCCGTGCAGACGGGGCAGTGGCCGCAGAAGGCGTAGCTCATGACCACCCGGTCGCCGGGCTTCAGCCCCGTGACCGCCTCGCCCACGGCCTCGATGACGCCGGCGCCCTCGTGGCCGAGCACGATGGGCCGGGGGAAGCTCTCGCGATGGGCCACGCGGATGTCGGTGTGGCAGACGCCGACCGCCGCCAGGCGCACCAGCACCTCGTCCGCGCGCGGCGTCTCCAGCTCGAGCGACTCGATCACCGGGACGGGGGACCCGGCCCGGACGACGGCGGCCTGGACCTGCACGGCCGTCAGCTGTCGGGGATGTTGGGCAGGTGGATCAGGTGGAAGTGCAGCACCAGCCACAGCAGGCCCCACACGATCGCCGAGACCCAGCTGGTGGTGATGAACTTGCGCTTCAGCTTCGGATCGACCGGCGAGCCCGGATCGCCGCCCTTGGGGTCCACCCCCGCCTCGGCATGGCTCACCACGCCCAGCGGCAGGATGGCGAACAGCACGGTCCACCAGATGGTCAGGTAGATGCAGACGGCCGTGAACCAGGTCATGGGCGCGCGTCCGAGGGGGTTTGCATGAGCTCCACTAGCACGCCGCCCATGTCTTTTGGATGGACGAATATCACCGGCACGCCGTGCGCCCCGATGCGCGGCTCGCCGGTCCCCAGCACCGTGGCCCCCTTGGCGCGCATCTCGTCGCGGGCGGCCAGGATGTCCGGCACCTCGAAGCAGACGTGGTGCTGGCCGCCCCGGGGATTGCGCTCCAGGAAGCCGTGGATCGGCGAGGCGGCGCCATAGGGCTCGATCAGCTCGATCTGGGCGTTGGGCAGGTTCACGAAGCAGACCGAGACGCCCTGCTCGGGCAGGGCCCGGATCTCGGTGACGGAGGTCGCGCCCAGCAGGTCCCGGTAGAGCTTCAGCGCCTCCTGGATGGAGGGAGTGGCGACGCCGACGTGGTTCAGCTTTCCGATCATGACGCTAGCAGACGATCCTGGTGGACAGGTTCATCATACGCCTGAGGTCCCACTCCTGCTCGCCGGTGTTCGAGGAGGCGTCGGCGATGCGCCACTCCCCATCGGGCCGGCGGCACATGGTCCAGTCCACGGAGTTGGCGCGGCCGTGGTTCTTGAACACGGCCACCACGCGCGCGAGGTCGTTGTCGATCTCCTGCAGGATCTCCAGCCCGCTGATCCGCAGGTTCTTGTAGCCGTAGCGATAGTCGAAATCGACCGGCCGACGGCCGGCGCCGCGGGCCCGCATCGCCGCGTCCAGGTCCTTCGAGAAATAGCTCGCCGACTTGGCCGGCGCGAAGGCCAGGGACGTCTCGGTGTAGATGGAGCCGACCAGGTCCTTGGGCTCGTCGGCGGCCCCCGCCATCGCGGGGCCGAGCAGGACGACGGCCGCGGCCGCCGCGCAGATGGCGGTTCGGATCATACCCAAGCTCTCCTGCCAAGGTGCGATTCGGACGCCCCGAACGGGAGCACCTCGGACGGACTATGCCCCCACGCCCCTTCTGTCGACATCCGCCTGAACGGAAGCTGACCGGCAAGGACCGCAGGTGCGACAGATTAGACGCGCAGGACCGTGGTCTCCACGATCGGACGGCGGTCCCAGATGCGCTGGCAGGCCTTCTTCACCCGTCGCGAGACGGTGGTCCGCACCGCCTCGTCGTCCTGCAGGGCCGAGCGGTCCAGCCTCTCGAGCGCCTCGCGCGCCTCCTCCGCCAGGTCGTCCAGGGCCTCGGCCAGCGAATAGTCCTCGTCGCCGGGCAGGCCCAGCGGCTTCAGGGCCGGGCCGGCGGCGATCCTGCCCTTGCGGTCCAGCACCAGGGAAATGGTCAGGACGCCATTGTGGGCCGCATGCCGGCGCTCGCGCAGCGCCTCGCCATGCTCGGGGGTGACCATGCCGGCGTCCACGAACAGCCGGCCGGAGGGCACCTCGTCGATGATGTCCGCGCGACCGGGGGCCAGGCGCACCATGTCGCCGTTGCGCGGGGCCAGGGCCTCGGGGATCTGCAGCTCCTTGGCCAGGGCGCAGTGCTCCAGCAGGTGACGCCGCTCGCCATGGGTGGGCACCGCGATCTTCGGCCGGGCCCACTGGTACATCTGCTTCAGCTCGTCGCGGCAGGGGTGGCCGGAGACGTGGATGTGCGGGTGGTCGCGGTCGGTGTAGAGGCGCACGCCGCGGTCGGCGAGCTTGTTCTGCTGATTGCGGATCGGGATCTCGTTGCCGGGGATCACGCGCGAGGAATAGATCACCGAATCCCCCTCCCCCAGCCGCACGTGCGGATGGGTCCCCTCGGCGATGCGCGAGAGGGCCGCGCGCGCCTCGCCCTGGCTGCCGGTGCACAGGTAGAGGATCTTGTCCTCGGGGAAGAAGCCGGCCTCGTCCTCCGACACGAAATCCTGGATGTCCCGCATAAGCCCCACGGACTTGGCCGCGGCCGCCATGCGGTGCATGGAGCGGCCGACCAGGCAGACCCGCCGGTCGTTGGCCTCGGCCGCCCGGATGGCCGAATCCATGCGCGCGACGTTGGAGGCGAAGCACGCCACGGCCACCTTGCCGCGCAACTGGCCGATCAGGGCGTTCAGCGCCACCCGGACCTCGGCTTCGGAGCCGGATTCCCCGTCCACGAAGACATTGGTGGAATCGCACACCATCGCCAGGACGCCCTCGTCGCCGAGGCGGCGGATGGCGCCGATGTCGGTCTTGCGGCCGATCTGGGGATCGGGGTCGATCTTCCAGTCGCCGGTGTGCAGCACCGTGCCGAGCGGCGTGCGGATCGCCAGGCCGTTGGGCTCGGGGATGGAGTGGGTGATGGTGATCAGGGTGAGCTCGAACGGGCCCAGGCTGAAGGAGCCGTCCAGCGGCACCTCCGTGATCCGGACCTCCTCCAGCAGCCCCGCGTCCCGCAGCTTCTCGCGCACGAGGTAGGCGGTGAAGGGCGTGGCGTAGACCGGGGCGCGCAGGCGCGGCCACAGCCACGGGACCGCGCCGATGTGGTCCTCGTGGGCGTGGGTCAGGACGATGCCCAGGATGTCGTCGGCGAAGTCCTCGATGAAGTCGGGATCGGGCAGGATGAGCTCCACCCCCGGCGTCGACTGGTCGCCGAAGGTGACGCCGAGGTCCACCACGATCCACTTGCGGTCGTCGGGCGGGCCGAAGCCGTAGAGGTTGAAGTTCATCCCGATCTCGCCCGAGCCGCCCAGCGGCAGGAAGACGAGCTCGTCAGTCTGGTTGGTCATGCGTGCTCGGGCCGGGTGTTGTGGTTGCGGCGGTAGACCTCCAGCAGGCCTCGGATGGTGACGTCGGGGTCGAAGACGTCGATCCGGTCGGTCGCGCCGTGGAACAGGGAGGCGACGCCGCCGGTGGCGACCACCTTCATCGGCTGGCCGTACTCGGCCTTGATGCGGCCGATCAGGCCCTCGATCAAGGAGACGTAGCCCCAGTAGACCCCGGCCTGCATGGCCTCGACCGTGTCCTTGCCGATGGTGTGCGCGGGCCGCTGGATGGCCACGCGCGGCAACTTCGCCGCCGCCGTGTGCAACGCCTCCATGGAGAGGTTGATCCCCGGGGCGATGGCGCAGCCCTCCACGCCCCCGTCCGGGGCGACCACGTCGAAGGTGGTGGCGGTGCCGGAGTCCACCACGATCAGCGGCCCGCCGTAGGCGACATAGGCCCCCACGGCGTTGACCAGGCGGTCGGCGCCGGCCTCGGAAGGCTTGGTGATCCGCACCTCGATCCCGAGCCGGGCGTTCTCGCCGATCACCAAGGGATCGACCTTCAGGTAGCGGCGCGCCAGGTTCCTCAGGTTGAACAGCGACTGGGGGACCACGCTGGAGATGATGCAGTCGTGCAGGTCCGCGAACCGCAGGTTCTGCAGGGACAGCAGCTGGTTCAACCAGGCGGCGTATTCGTCGGCGGTGCGGTCGGAGACCGTCGCCGTGCGCCACTGGGCCAGCCAGGAGCCGCCGTCGTGCACGGCGAACAGCGTGTTGGTGTTCCCCTGTTCGATGGCCAGCAGCATCAGGGCCCCCCGAAGAAGACGTCGCCGGCGGTGATGCGGCGAAGCTCGCCGGAATCCAAGCGCAGAAGCAGGGCGCCGTCGACGTCGAGCCCCTCGGCGAGGCCGGGGAGCTCCCCCTCCCCCAGCCGGGCCACGCAGCGGCCGCCCATCCCGGCGGCGGCCCGGGTCCATTCCTCCCGGACGGCGCCGAAGCCGGAGGCGCTCCAGTCCGAGACGCGGCGGGCGAGGATGCGGGAGAGCGCCTCCAGCGCCGCCTCCGGCGCCGGAGGCTCCAGGATCCCGGCCTTGAGGTGGGCGGCGAGCGAGGTCGCGGGCAGCTCCATGCCGGTCGGGGCCCAGGCCAGGTTCACGCCCACGCCGATCGCCATCCACAGCTCGCCGCCGGGCCGCCGGCCGGATTCGATCAGCACGCCGCTGAGCTTGCGGCCGTCCAGCAGCACGTCGTTGGGCCACTTCACCCTGAGCAGGCTCTCGGGCGCGTAGCCGGCGGCCAACTCGCGCACCGCCAGGGCCACGACGAAGGACAGCTGGGCCGCCTCGGCGGGCGGCCTGGAGGTCACGGCCAGCAGGGTGGCGGAGAGGTTGCCGCTCCCGCTCTCCCAGGCGCGGCCTCGCCGTCCGCGGCCGGCGGTCTGGCGGTGAGCCGCGATCCACAGGGGCCCGGCCTCGCCGCCCTCGCCAAGGCGGCGCGCCTCGGCGTTGGTGGACCCGATCTCCTGGAACCAGAGGGCGGGGACGGTCCCCAGGCCGGTGTCGATGCCGTCCACCTAACCGGTCAGCCGGCGACGAGCGAGGCGGCGGCGCTCACGGCCAGGGGCTCCAGCGCGGTCAGGGCGATCAGCACGGCCGGGAAGGAGAACAGGGCCGCCGCATAGGCCACGCCCTTGGCGTAGGCCGGGGTCGCGTCCGTCGCCCCGGGCGCAGGGTCGAACCACATCACCTTGATCAGGCGCAGGTAGTAGAAGGCGGCCACCACGCTGGAGACCAGGCCGAGCACGGCCACCCAGGCCAGGCCCGCGTCCAGCGCGGCCTTGAACACGAACACCTTGGCCCAGAAGCCGGAGAACGGCGGCAGGCCGAGCGCCGACAGCGAGAAGGCGGTCAGGGCCAGGGCCATGCCCGGACGCTGGCGGACCAGGCCGGCCATGTCGTCCATGGTCTCCATCGCCACCCCGTCGCGCGACAGGGCGGTCAGGCAGGCGAAGAAGCCGGCGACGTCGATCATGTACAGGATCATGAAGATCAGCATGGATCCCGCGCCCTCCGAGCCGCCGGCCGAGAGCCCGACCAGGGCGTAGCCGACGTTGGCGATCGAGGAATAGGCCCACAGCCGCTTCAGGTTGCGCTGGGCCAGGCCCGCGAAGGCGCCCCAGAGCATGGAGATCACCGCGATCACCACCACCACCTGGCGCCACTGGTCGGTCGCGCCGGGGAAGGCCTCCAGCAGCACGCGGGCGAGGAACACCATGCCCGCCAGCTTGGGGGCGGAGATGAAGAAGGCCACGATCGGCGTCGGCGCGCCCTCGTAGACGTCGGGCGTCCACATGTGGAAGGGCGCGGCGGAGACCTTGAAGGCCATGCCGCAGATCATGAACACCAGGCCGAACAGCACGCCGGTGGAGGCGCCGCCGTGCACCGCCGCGGCGATCACGTCGAAGCGGGTGGAGCCGGCGAAGCCGTAGATCAGCGAGGCGCCGTAGAGCAGGAGGCCCGAGGACAGCGCGCCCAGGACGAAGTACTTCAGCCCGGCCTCGGAGGCGCGCGCGTCGGCGCGGCGGAAGGCGGCCAGGACGTAGAGCGCCAGGGACTGCAGCTCGATGCCCACATAGAGCGCGATCAGGTCGCCGGCGGCCGAGGTCATGCCCATGCCTACGGCCGCGAGCATGACCAGGATGGGGAACTCGAACTTGGCGTCGCCGCGGGCGGCCAGCCAGCGGTCGCCGAGCAGGATCGCCACCGCGCTGGCGGCGTAGATGGCGGCGCGGGCGAAGGCGGCGAAGCGGTCCGCCACGAAGGCGCCGGAGAAGGCCGAGCCCAGCGGGCCGACGGCCGCCATGACGGCCGCGGCGAGCAGTCCCAGCGCCGCCAGGACGGAGACCAGGCCCGTCGCCTTCCTGCCGCCGACGGCGCCCAGCAGCAGCAGGGCCAGGGACAGCACGCTGAGCAGGAGCTCGGGCGCGACGATGGACAGCACGTTGTCGAGGTTCATCGATACGCTCCGCTCACCCGCCGATCGCGGCGCGGTAGGCCGCCGAGAGGGCCTCGCCCGAGGCGGTGGTGAAGGCGAACACCAGCTTCGGATAGATCCCCAGGGCCAGGGTCGAGATCATCAGGGGCGCGAAGATCACCACCTCGCGCCAGTTCAGGTCGGCGATGGCCGCCAGCTGCGGATTGCGCAGCTCGCCGAACACCACGTTGCGATAGAGCGTCAGGGCGTAGACCGCCGACAGGATCACCCCGGTGGCCGCGAACAGGGCCGTCCAGGTCGAGGCGCCGTACGCCCCCGTCATGGTCAGGATCTCGCCGACGAAGCCGGACGTGCCCGGCAGGCCGACGTTGCCCAGGGTGAAGAGCATGAAGACCGCCGCGTACCAGGGCATGCGGTTCACCACCCCGCCGTAAAAGGCGATCTCGCGGGTGTGCATGCGGTCGTAGACGACGCCCACGCAGAGGAACAGAGCGCCGGAGATCACCCCGTGGCTGATCATCTGGAACAGGGCGCCCTGCACCCCGTACACGTTGCCCGAGAAGATCCCCATGGTCACGAAGCCCATGTGGGCGACCGACGAATAGGCGATCAGCTTCTTCATGTCGGTCTGCCGGAACGCCACCAGCGAGGTGTAGACGATGGCGATCACCGACAGGACGAAGATCAGCGGCGTGAAATAGGCCGAGGCCTGCGGGAACATCGGCAGGGAGAAGCGCAGGAAGCCGTAGCCGCCCATCTTCAGCAGGATGCCCGCCAGGATCACCGAGCCCGCGGTCGGGGCCTCCACGTGCGCGTCCGGCAGCCAGGTGTGCACCGGCCACATCGGCATCTTCACCGCGAACGAGGCGAAGAAGGCCAGCCACAGCGGGATCTGCAGCGCCACCGGGAACTTGTAGGCCATCAGGGCGGGGATGGAGGTGGTGCCCGCCACGTTCCACATGGCCAGGATCGCCGCCAGCATCAGCACCGAGCCCAGCAGGGTGTAGAGGAAGAACTTGTAGGCCGCGTAGACCCGCCGCTTGCCGCCCCACACCCCGATGATCAGGAACATCGGGATCAGGCCGAACTCGAAGAAGACGTAGAACAGCACCAGGTCCAGGGCGGTGAACACCCCGATCATCAGGGTCTCGAGCACCAGGAAGGCGACCAGGTACTCCAGCACGCGGTTCTCGATCGAGCGCCAGCTGGCCATGATGCACAGGGGCATCAGGAAGGCGGTCAGGAGCACGAACAGCACCGACACCCCGTCCACGCCCATGCGGTAATGCAGGCCGGCGAACCAGACGACGTCTTCCTGGAACTGGAAGCCCGGCTCGGACGGATCGAACTGGGCGATCAGCAGCACCGACAGGGCCAGGGTGGCCATGGTGGTCGCGAAGGCGATCCACTTGGCGGCCTCCTCGCGCCGGCCGTTGCCCGCGCCGGTCAGGCGCAGCAGCAGGATGGCCGCGACGCCGACCAGCGGCAGATAGGTGATGAGGCTCAGAATTCCGGTCATGGCGCCCTCACCTCGCCCAGGCCCAGAGCGCCCAGGTCAGAAGACCCGCCACCCCGAGAAGCATCACGAACGCGTAGTGGTAGAGATATCCGGTCTGGACGCGGCCCACGCCCTTGCCGGCCAGGTAGGAGACCGCCGAGACGCCGTCGGGGCCGAGGCCGTCGATCACCTTCTGGTCCCCGCCCTTCCAGAACAGGTCGCCCAGCAGCTTGGCGCCCTTGACGAAGACGAAGTCGTAGATCTCGTCGAAGTACCACTTGTTGTACAGGAAGGCGTGCAGCGGCCCGCCGCGGGCGGCCAGGCGCGCGCCCAGCCCCTCGTTCAGGATGTAGGCCCACCAGGCGGCGACGAAGCCGAGGGCGGTGACGGCCAGCGGCAGCCAGTGCAGCCAGCCCGGGACCGTCTCCAGCTCGCCCAGCACATGGTTGGCCGGGGCCGTGAAGATGGCGCCGCGCCAGAACTCGGCCCGCTCGGGCCCGACGAACTGCTCGACGAACACGCCCCCGGCGAAGACCGCGCCCACCGACAGGGCGATCAGCGGGATCAGCATCACCCACGGGCTCTCGTGCGGCTCGTGGTCGTGCGGATGGGAGACGTCCGGCTCCGAATGGGTCTCGATCTGCGCGCGGCTGGCGTGGTCGTCGGCGCTGGGATGGGCGTCCTCGTGCTGGACGCCATGTCCGCGCCCATGGCCGGCGTGGGCCCACTTCGGCCGGCCGTGGAAGGTCATGAAGATCAGGCGCCAGGAGTAGAAGGAGGTCAGGCCCGCCGCCAGCACGCCGCACACGAAGGCGAAGTAGGCGATCGGGTTGTTCAGCCCGGCCACGTAGGCGGCCTCGATGATGGTGTCCTTGGAGTAGAAGCCGGCCAGGCCGAGGTCCGCACCGGGGATGCCGACGCCGGTGATCGCCAGGGTGCCGATCAGCATGACCGCATAGGTCAGGGGGATCTTCTTCCACAGCCCGCCCATGCTGCGCATGTCCTGCTCGTGGTGCATGGCCACGATCACGCTGCCCGCGCCCAGGAACAGCAGCGCCTTGAAGAAGGCGTGGGTGAACAGGTGGAACATGGAGGCCTGGTAGGCCCCCGCCCCGGCGGCGAAGAACATGTAGCCGAGCTGCGAGCAGGTCGAATAGGCGATCACCCGCTTGATGTCGTTCTGCGCCAGGCCGACGGTCGCAGCGAACATGGCGGTCACCGCGCCGATGAAGCAGACGATGCCCTTGGCGACCGGCGCATACTCGTAGATCGGCGACAGCAGGCAGACCATGTAGACGCCGGCGGTCACCATGGTCGCCGCGTGGATCAGGGCCGAGACCGGCGTCGGGCCCTCCATCGCGTCCGGCAGCCAGGTGTGCAGGAGGAACTGGGCCGACTTGCCCATGGCGCCGATGAACAGCAGGAAGCCGGCCAGGTCGAGCGCGCTCCAGTAGCGGCCGGCGAAGAACCAGGCGGCGTCGGCCTTGGAGGCGATCAGCGGGAACAGCTCGGCGAACCGGATGGTGTGGAACATCCAGAACACCGTCATGATCCCGAGGGCGAAGCCGAAGTCGCCCACCCGGTTGACCACGAAGGCCTTGATCGCCGCGGCGTTGGCGGTGGGCTTCTTGAACCAGAAGCCGATCAGCCAGTAGGAGGCGACGCCCACCCCTTCCCAGCCGAAGAACAGCTGCATGAAGTCGGCGGCGGTCACCAGCGCAAGCATGGCGAAGGTGAAGAACGAGAGGTAGGCGAAGAAGCGGGGCTTGGAGTCGTCGTCCGCCATGTAGCCCCAGCTGTAGACGTGCACGAGGGCCGATACGGTGGTCACCACCACCAGCATGACCGCCGAGAGGGCGTCGATGCGGACGGACCAGTCGGACCGGAAGTCGCCGACGTGGATGAACTGGAGGACGTGGGCCGTCAGCGGCTCCATCCCGCCGAAGAAGTAGCGGACGAAGACGGACCAGGACATGGCGCAGGTCACGAGCAGCAGGCCCGTGGTCACGCCCATGGAGGCGACGTTGCCGATCCGGCGGCCGGTCAGGCCCGCGATGGCGGCCCCGATCAGCGGCAGGAAGACGAGGACGGTGACGAAGGAATGCATGCGTCCTCAGCCCTTCATCATGGAGGCGTCGTCCACGGCGATGTCGCCGCGGTTGCGGAAGAAGGTGACGAGGATGGCCAGGCCGACGGCCGCCTCGGCGGCGGCGACGGTCAGCACGAACATCGCGAAGATCTGGCCGGTGACCTGGTGCAGGAACACCGAGAAGGCGACCAGGTTGATGTTCACGGCCAGCAGGATCATCTCGATCGACATCAGGATGACGATCACGTTCTTGCGGTTCACGAAGATGCCGAAGACGCCGATGGTGAACAGGATGGCGGCGACCGCCAGGTAATGGGCGAGTCCGATGGTCATTCCGAAAGCCCCTCGCCGCTCTTGATCTGCACCACTTCCAGCCCCGTGGCCGGGGTCCGTCCGACCTGGCGCGAGACGCTCTGGCGGCGGACGTAGGGACGGTGGTGCAGGGTCAGGACGATGGCCCCGATCATGGCGATCAGGAGCACGATCCCGGCGGCCTGGAAGAAGTAGACGTAGTCCGTGTAGAGCACCCGGCCGATCGCCTCGGCGTTGGTGACGCCGGCGACGCCCGAGGCCAGCGGCAGGGCGTTGGCGGCGGCCGCGCCCGAGCGCGCCACCGCGAAGGACACCAGCACCATCTCCACCAGCAGGATGACGGCCACCACCCCGCCGATCGGCAGGTAGCGGGCGAAGCCCTGGCGGAACTGGGCGAAGTCCACGTCCAGCATCATCACCACGAACAGGAACAGGACCGCCACTGCGCCGACGTAGACCACCACCAGCAGCATGGCGAGGAACTCCGCGCCCATGAGCACGAACAGGCCCGCCGAGGAGAAGAAGGTCAGGATGAGGGCGAGGACCGAGTGGACGGGGTTGCGGACGGAAATCACCCCCAACGCCGCCAGCACGCTGACTGACGCCAGCACATAGAAGGCGGCGGCTTGCAGATCCACGCTCCTACCCCTCTTTCAAACACCAAAAGCGGGAGGGACGCCCCTCCCGGTGAATCGCGCCCGTCTCTTAGCGATAGGGCGCGTCGAGTTCCAGGTTCTTGGCGATCTCGCGTTCCCAGCGGTCGCCGTTGGAGAGCAGGCGCTCCTTGTCGTAGAGCAGCTCCTCGCGGGTCTCGACCGAGAACTCGAAGTTCGGGCCCTCGACGATGGCGTCCACCGGGCACGCCTCCTGGCAGTAGCCGCAGTAGATGCACTTCACCATGTCGATGTCGTAGCGGGTGGTGCGGCGGCTGCCGTCCTCGCGCGGCTCGGCCTCGATGGTGATGGCCTGGGCCGGGCAGATCGCCTCGCACAGCTTGCAGGCGATGCAGCGCTCCTCGCCGTTCGGATAGCGGCGCAGGGCGTGCTCCCCGCGGAAGCGCGGCGACAGCGGGTTCTTCTCGAACGGATAGTTCACCGTCTTCTTGGGCTGCACCATGTACTTCATGGCCAGGCCGAAGGCCCCGGCGAAGTCGAGCAGGGCCGCGCCCTGGACGGCCTGTTTCACGCGAGCGGCGAAGGACATCAGCTTGCTCCCGGTCCGCCGGGGCCGAACACGCGCCAGGCGGCCACGAAGACCACGGCCACGAGCGACGCGGGCAGGAACACCTTCCAGCCCAGCCGCATCAGCTGGTCGTAGCGGTAGCGGGGGACGACCGCCTTCACGACGGCCACCATGAAGAACCAGAACACCACCTTCACGATGAAGACCGCGAGGTAGAACAGGTTCGCGACGAAGGACGGCATGGCGTCCAGGAACGGGGTCGGGAAGCCCGGATGCCAGCCGCCGAAGAACAGGATGCTGATCATCGCGCACATCAGCACGATGTTCGAGTACTCGCCGATCATGAACAGCAGGTACGGCGTGGAGGAGTATTCCACCTGGTAGCCGGCCACGAGCTCCGACTCCGCTTCCGGCAGGTCGAACGGCGGGCGGTTGGTCTCGGCCAGGAAGGAGACGAAGAACACCACCGCCATGGGGATCATGACGACCAGCATGGGCAGGTTCGAGAGGCCCCCGCCCAGGACGTTCCAGTTCCAGATCCAGCCGGCCTGCCGGTCGACGATGGCCTGCAGGTTCATGGTCCCGGCGAGCAGGATCACCGTGATCAGCACGAAGCCGATCGAGACCTCGTAGCTGACCATCTGGGCCGCCGAGCGCAGGCTGCCCAGGAAGGGATACTTCGAATTGGAGGCCCAGCCTCCCATGATGATGCCGTAGACGCCGAGCGAGGAGATCGCCAGCAGGTAGAGGATGCCGACGTTGATGTTGGACACCACCCACCCGGGGGCGAACGGGATCACCGCCCAGGCGCCGAAGGCCAGGACGAAGCTGATGACCGGCGCCAGGATGAACACCGTCTTGTCCGCCCCGTCCGGGATCACCGGCTCCTTCAGCACGAACTTGAAGAAGTCGGCGAAGGACTGGAACAGGCCGAAGGGACCCACGACGTTGGGGCCCTTGCGCCACTGGACGCCGGCCCAGATCTTCCGGTCGCCCCACAGCAGGAAGGCGAGCGAGATCAGGACCCCCACGGTGACCAGCAGGACCTCGCCGACCGTGATCAGCGTCCAGCCGCCGGGGGTGCTCCAGAAGCTTAGGGGTTGGGCTTGCACGGGCTACTCCGCCGCAACGAGCCGGCCGCCGGCCTGGGCGGCCAGGGCCGAGCACTCGGCCATGGTCACGCTCGCCCGCGCGATCGGGTTGGTCTGGTAGAAATCGGTGATCGGCGAGGCGAACGGCGCATCGGCCGTCTTGCCCGCCTTGCCGAGCTTGCCGAGGTCGAAGGACGCCGCGCCGGGGACGTAGTCGATCTGGGCGAAGGTCGGATGGTCGGCGAACAGCTTCGCGCGCAGCTGGTCCAGGGTGTCGTAGGGCAGGGTCGCCCCGAGCCGTTCCGACAGCGCCCGCAGGATCGCCCAGTCCTCCCTCGCCTCCCCCTTGGGGAACACGACGCGGTTGGCGACCTGCACCCGGCCCTCGGTGTTGACGTAGAGCCCCGGCTTCTCGGTGTAGGCCGCGCCGGGCAGGATCACGTCGGCGTGGTGCGCGCCGCGGTCGCCGTGCGTGCCGAGGTAGACGACGAAGGCGTCGGCGGTCCCCGACAGCTCGATCTCGTCCGCGCCGAGCAGGAACAGCACGTCCACCGCCCCGGGCTTGACCATCGCCTGGGCGTCCAGCCCGCCCCGGCCGGGCGTGAAGCCCAGGTCCAGGCCGCCGACGCGCGCGGCGGCGGTGTGCAGCACGTTGAAGCCGTTCCAGCCGTCCCTGACCAGGCCCGCGGCCGCGCCGAGCTGGCCGACCAGGTTCAGCACCGCCGCGCCGTCGGGCCGGGCCAGCGCCCCCTGCCCCACGATGACCATGGGATTGGCGGCGCCCTTCAGGGCCTTGGCGAAGCCGCCCTTGGCCGACGCGAGCTCGGCCAGGCTCTGGGCCCCGGCGCCCAGGTAGTCGTAGGGATAGGTCAGGTCGGCGTTCTCGCCGATCACGGCGACCTTGAGCCGGCCGGTGAGCCAGCGCTTGCGGATGCGGGCGTTCAGCACCGGCGCCTCGAGCCGCGGGTTGGTCCCGACCAGCAGGATGGCGTCGGCCTGCTCGATCCCGGCGATCGAGGAGTTGAACAGCCAGCTCTCGCGCGGGCCGGAGCCCAGCTTGGCCCCGTCCTGGCGACAGTCCAGGCTCTTCACGCCCAGAGCGCCGAACAGGTCGAGCGCGGCCTTCATGGATTCGGCGTCCTGCAGGTCGCCGGCGATCACGCCGATCCGCTCGGGCTCCGTCTTCTTCACCCTGGCGCGGACGGCCTCGAACGCCTCGGCCCAGGTGGCCGGCTTCAGCT
>Ga0164243_10009445_pt1 | contig 14198 bp, 15 predicted proteins | sample OricompcompostOP_FD_108781 | JGI IMG/M metagenome (GOLD analysis project Ga0164243, IMG submission 108781) | Organic Plus compost microbial communities from Emeryville, California, USA - Original compost - Organic plus compost (OP) | ecosystem: Engineered > Solid waste > Mixed feedstock >... | reverse complement strand
GAGGATTTCCTCATCAGTGATCTTCTTATCCGACTTGTACTTGCTAATGTCAAGAGGTTGCGGTCCGCCGAGCTTAGTGATGCCGTTCTTGGTGATGGCTTAATATTCTTGTTAGCTCCAGAGCTCCGTCCTCTCTCCCCTCTCTCGTCTTCGTTTGTTTGGGCCACTTACCGATGGTGGTTAGGAGACGGGCAACAGGGCTGTTGTCCTTGTCGCCGACGAGCTCGTACTGACGGAAGACGTTGCCACGAACGCACTCAACGACACCGGACTTGGCGTCACGCTCATCTTCAAGCTGCCTAAGCGAGAAAGGGAAGTTTCCGAACTTCTTGACAACCTCGGAAAGGATCTTGCGGGAGGTAGGGCGCTTGAGGCCATAGGTCTGGAGGGTACGGCGGTGGAGGGTGGCACGCTGCTCGAGCGTCTTTACTTTGCCGCTACCCAAGCTGACGCCCGTCTCAACGCCCCACACCTCACCGATGGCGGGAGAACCCTCTCCCTTGGTGCCTTCAGCGGGGGCGAGAACGATCTTCTTCTGGCCTTCAATTTCATTGCGGTCGAAGAGCCACGTAGTGGTGCTCTCGACGAGGTTGCAGTCGTAGCTCTTGACAACCTTTTCGAGGAGGCTGGTGATCTTGGACTGGGTGGGGGGCTTCGCGGCAGCAGCCTTGGCCTTCTCCTCATCGGTTCCGGAAGCGAGCAAGCCAGGAGGAAGCATCAATCGGAGGAGCAACTCGTTGGCATAGTATGTGGCGAGCATGAGGTCGGCGGGGCGGCCGGTGATTTCCTTGTCAGCCTGGCCGGCAATGATGGTGTCGCAGACAATCGAACCGAAGCCATCGATCTGGGCGCCGAGTTGGATCTTGACGGGCTCGCCGGCCTGAAGCTCGACGGCAGCCTCGGCCTCATCGGACTTGAGAGGAGTGTAAGGAGTAACGTAGGAGGCAGGCGACACGGTGCAAGGGTGTGCGGAACCTGCAAGGGGACAACGGCATCCGCGTGACGCTCAGCAGTTAGTTTCCAGCGCCCAAGACCCAGGAGCCCAAACCAAGAGACAGAGGACAAAAAGAGAGAAAAATAAAAAGAAAAGAAAACCAAGACAAAAAAAACGTGTACGAACCCTTGGTGATCTTCTTGTTGCCACGGTAGACCTTGGCAACCTCCTCCTCGATGAGCTTGTCACCCTTCTCGCAGATGTCGACGATCTTGGCACCAGGAGTGCAGAGCTCCTTGACGGCAGCTAGCACATGCTCAGAGATCTGGGCGGCAGTCTTGTACTTGGTGAGGGTATCGGGGTTGTTAAGGGTGTAATCTGCGTCGACGGTCGAGCTTGGTTAGCTTTGTTATGGTGGGGAGCGGGGTGATTGAGCAAGGGAGAGACGAGGGAAAGATTTTGCCCTGCGTAAGGTGGGGTGGGGTCACGATGCTGCTGGCAAACAAAACTCGAGGGACAATTCGAGTTTCCCAGTTGTTGGACGTTGTCCAGGAAATGGACAAGAACGTCAAAAGAATGCATCAACGCAAAACGTACCAGTCTCCTTGGTGTCCGCCATTGTTGCGGTGTTTCAATCCAGGTTTTGACGGAGAAGAGCTACAGTTGTGTGGTGATGTCAATGAGGGGCAAGCCGTGTGTATAAGATCAATCAACGATTGATGCAAGCTTCCCAACTCAGGCCAGTAAACAAGAGCTCTGGCTGCTTGGGGAAGAGGGAGGGGAGAGAGAGGAGAGAGTGGTTGTTGTTGATAAGGGAATGAAATGACCAGAGGTCAAGATAATCCTGATCTTCAAAATATAGGAAAAGAAGAAGAAAAACAAAAAGGGAAAATAAGGAATGTGGAACGATCAAATGACAAGTTACTTAGGTTAGGCTGGAGCCAATATCGTCTTCGTTCCTGACTTGGCAGTTGTGTCGTGGTTTGTGTGGTGTGTGGTTGTGTACTTCGTCTTAGTGTCTGCGGAGCAGGTCGAGTCGGGCGGGCGAAGGCGGGGAAGGAGGGGCAATCCTGAATTTGTGCCCTGAATTGTGCGTTGCTGCTTGAAAGCGCAGGTGACCACAGCCATCAACTGCAAATGTCCCTCCTGCCTCCGACAGCTGGTCCCTCCTTCTCCTCCCATTTGCAGATTATTTAAGCCAAACATAGCCCAATGTATCTCTTGCAGTCTTCCTGCAGAATTCCCATGACCCAGTTACTCGTTAGCCGAGATCATGGAGATGATGAGATGGGGTGAACTTCGTGGAAGCTTGACACATTCTTAACACAAAAGGCCAGCAGCTCGATGTGGGGGTTCTCTTCCTGAGATGCCAACACAACCACAACCGCATCTCGTAGGCAGTTACACGAGTCCGGCAGCCCTAATCTCTGCCTCTCGCCTTTGTGGCTTCCTAGAGATTAACCAATCCCACAAGTTCGTGATTTGATGTCCGGGCTCTCCGCCCACAGTCCGCCTGCCAATAATAGCTCGCTGTAACGGGGGTCATCAGTTGAGATGCCGGTTGCGGCTTTGGTGGGAACATATCCTTCTAAGCCTCTCCTTGACCCCACCAAGCTAAGAAGCCATAAAGCTTTCCATGACGTATAAAAAAGAGCCGGAGGGAGTTCGTCTGGGGCGGCCTTCGCTACTACCGTCATCACCGAGAACAGCTGGTGGGGATCTTACTAGACTACGTGTCTAAGTGGTTCCTCGGCGCAATACTACCTGTCGTTTGCAAGCTGCAGCACTAGATGTAGGATTCAGACTTCGGGCTCGCCCAGACGGAGCAGGGCTTAGCAAAAGGATGATGCACATGGCAGGACGAGCCATGTCACCCAAACGCGTATTGTCGCTTCATTCGATATTATGATAGGTTGGGCGCGTCGAATGAAGATGGGCCAGTGCGTTAATTGATCTTGCTGTGTTTGTGACTCCCAGGTGCTGTCAAGTGCCAAATGGAAGCTCTAGATTATGTGAGCAAAATGTACTTCGCCAATAAGGTACAAGTTGTAATGTGCCAGTTTTGGGCCATGAACATGTACCATTTCTGGAGAGGGAAAAAAACTTGAAACATGTCTCCAGCCACAAAGCGACCAACATCTCACGCGCCTCACTCAATCTTCAGCCTGCGCCTCCAGATTCAATCTCGCCCACCTTCCCTACCAAATGAATTTTGGGTAGCTCAGAATCGCAACAATTTATCCAATCCGCCCGCGATCTCAATTCGAAGGACGACCTCCACGAAATACCTCCATACCGAGCGACAAATCACCAACCCCCCCCGAACGCTACACCCGATCTATCAAATTTATTTCCTTCCAGTTGGCTCCCCAACGTTAACCCCCCCTTCGCGCTGGGTTGTCGCGGTGTCTCGGCGACAAAGGCGCGATCGACACTTTCCCGCCCGCCATGGCTGCAGAACTTTCCACATCCGCTGTCACCCCGACATCCACCCCTACCGTAACTGCCCCCGGCGCGGCACCCACGAATGCGACGGAGGGAACGAAAGAGCCCACTTCGGCGACTTCAGAATCCGAGAATGCTAATGGCGATGATGGGTCTGCGACGTCTAAAAATGGTGCCAAAACTATCCCGGTGAGGACGAAGGAGTCCTTCCAGAAGCTCTTACTGGAACGGTATATGGCGCGTGATGCCGCAGCCGCCGCAGGCCTCTACGAAGAAACGCAGAAGAAGAAGGCGGAAACCGCGTATAAACTCGAGAGGACGAGGGAATACGCGCGTGTCAGGAACGAATATCGACAGTGGTTCCCGCCGGGCAAGCTATACGGCGAGGGCTATCAAGGCTTCGCTAATGGTTTCACCGAAAACAACAACCACTCCGTCATCCTATACCCCGTGCAGAAGCCCCGTCCCGGCAAGAGGACTGTTCAACCGTTGAAATGGAAGAGGAAGGACATGGCTCAGCAGGCTGAACAGCATGAGGAACTTGTCCCCATCAGGTTAGACGTCGACCATGACAAGATTAAGTTGCGAGACACCTTCACTTGGAACCTCCATGACCGCACCGTGCCAGTCGAGTTGTTCGCCGCTCAGCTCGTTGAGGATATGGACATTAAGCCTCCCGCCTCCCAAGCAGTGTTCGAACAGATCGTCTTTCAGATGCGCGAACAAATCAATGACTTCTATCCTTTCGTATTCTCCGAAGAAGACTCCCTGGATCCTGAGCTGCCGTATTCAGCGTACAAGAACGACGAGATGCGAATACTAATCAAGCTCAACATCACAATCGGCCAGCACACTCTCGTCGACCAGTTCGAATGGGAGATTAACAATCCTCTCAACTCTCCCGAAGAATTCGCCGTCTGCATGGCCCGCGACCTGTCGCTGTCTGGTGAATTCACGACCGCAATCGCCCACTCGATCCGTGAGCAAGTCCAGCTCTTCACCCGCAGTCTTTACAGCGTCGGCCATCCATTCGATGGCCGTCCCGTGGAAGACCCCGACCTCATTTCCGCCTTCTTACCCTCGCCTCTGCCCACCGTGTTCCGACCTCAACAACAAGCCAAGGACTACGCGCCGTCCCTCTGGGAAATGACCGAGGCCGACCTAGAGCGGAACGAAACAATATTCTCGCGAGAACAACGGCGACAGAAGAGGTCCGTCAATCGTCGCGGAGGGCCTCAACTACCAGACCTCAAGGAGAGGCAGCGCACCATCAGGACTCTCATTGTGTCCTCCGTCCTCCCCGGCGCCGCCCGGGATATCGAAGAAAGCAGACTCTACAAGCGAGTGGCGGGCGCAGCCACAGGTCGGAAGCGAGGCGCCGCTCGGGACGGCGAAATCTCCGACTCCGAGGAGAGCGACGACTCATCACCCGAGTCGCCCGCACCCTCTGCTCTTGCGCAAGGCACCGCTAGGACAAGGGGCATGCGCGGAGCAGCGTCTGCCGCTCAGCAACGCATGGCCAACCTCGGCAGGTCGGAGACCCCCGAAGCCACTATTACGCATCATCACGAGACTCGCACGGCGCGCCGCTACGGAAGGGATACTGTGGATGACCAGGACGAGAGGCTCATCGTCACTCTCAGGGTGCATAAGGACAAGCTCAGAAGGCTGCTCAGCGAACCGCGTGGCGCGCGCACGCCGAGCGTGTCTCAGAGCCCTGCGCCTTCTGCTAGGGCGCGGCCCAGTTTGGGCGCCATGGAACCTCCAGCCACGCCTGGAGCTGCCTCCTCCTCGACACCAGCGCCCGGCACTTCATCCGCTACACCTCAGCCTCACGGCACCAAGGCGCCTCAAATAGGCAGGGTGGCTGCCCCTCCTCCCATTCCAGGCCGCGGACCCCCAACACCGGTATGTAACAAGCTTCCTTTTCCTTCTCCTTCTTCTTCCCTCCAAGGTTTTACTTCTACTTCGAGTCAGTCCCCACTAATATTGAACCTTACCAATAGCCCCCACCACCCCAATGGCTCATTAACGCCCTCGATAATCTCCAAAAGATCTACACCTACGACTCCTTCGAAGCCCTTATGAAATACTCCCCCGTCGACCCCCATACCGAGCTACCCATCCAGCAACAACCCGGCCAACCCCTCCCACCCGACACAAAGTATATGTTCCTCCCCCGCGTGCGCTGCAAGGATTGCCCCGGAAAGCTGTACACGCCCGGCGCGGACATGACGGCGAGTAACTTTGAGATCCATCTCAAGCACAACAAGCATAGGGAGAAGGTTAATAAGCGCGAGGGCAAGGAGACGAAACCGTAGTAGTGCCAGGCGTTCCTTCTTTGCTTCTTCCATTTTTTTTTTCGGGTCAGGAATTGGGGGTTTAAGGGCTTTTTGTTTTTGTTGCTATCGGACGGGGGGTTAATGGGGGTTTTCACTTGAGATTGTGTGTGTTTTTTTAAGCTTGTGCTCCTGTTCTATCTTGATCACTTGAGCGTATGGTATTGAACTCGGAGGGTTAAACTGGCTTCTCGTTTTTTATTCCTTGAAGCTCCGTCTATGTTGGGAGCGTGATGGGGACTTGGCACATTCTATGTTACTTGTTTTGGCAAACTTGCTTTATAGTTGCTGGCTTTTTTCTTTCTATTCTTCTTAACTACTACTTTGTACTCTTTGTATTACAAACAGGGGAATATAGAAAAAAACACGATATTCATGTCAAACGCAGCTCGGAGCAAGTGGCTGTTTCGATGTTCCTTCTTCTCTTCCCTGTTCGGGACAGGCAGTTGTTCAGGCGAAGCCGTTTAATAAGGAATCTGAGTACCGATATTCTCGAAGGTCCAGGCACGACCAACTTGCCCGTCCTGTCCTCCTAAGCGCGGAGGCTCATAGGAGCATAAAGATATTAAAACAAAAAGACATAGGAGTCAACTGCCCTGTCATTCAATCTCAAGAGAATAAAACGCTCATAGACGCATACATAATACACTCATCACCGTCAAATAAGCGCAGTGGTAGTCGTTCGAACGAACAGAAGAAAAAACTGAACAAAACAAAAGTAGAGATACTAAGAAATAAGAACCGCGCGGGATAAGATATCGACAAGAGCCCAACTTGGAATAGAACAACAGCGACGACAGAAACAGAGGAACCGATGAAGCAGAGAGGAATCATTCGCAGTAAACCCCCCCAGCCCCGTTTCCTTTCCCAGACTTGATAAATACAGAAACAATAAAAAGCAGAGCGTCCACACGACAAGGAAAGAGAGGGAGAAGAAGAAAAGAAAGGACGCATCGATCAACTTCAGTCATGAAACCTTGATTCCCCGTATTCATTCCCCATACTCCCAACCCAAATCATCATCCCTTCATCCACATCTATACCCACAAACCCCCACTAGGCCGTCCTCTTCGGATGCCTCTTGGTAACTTCCCGTCCCCAGGACTGCTCGAGCCCATTCTTCCCGAGCATATATTTACCGTCTCCTCCTAGACGACGTTGCTCTCTTAGGCGGAGCTTCCTCTTCTTCTTCTTCTTCTTCCTCCTCCTCTTCTTCCTCCTCGCCAGATTCTGGGGGATCGCTTAGCTCGCTCTCCTCATCGCCATCGCCACCCGCATCATCACCCTCAGATTCGTCGTCCCCACCACCAGCACCACCAGCTCCTTCCTCGAGATACTCCCACTCCGCAACACCATCGAGCATCTCCTCATCATCCTCGTCCGAGTCCCTCTCGGCGTATGTAGAGGCTTTGACGGTGCGGGAACTTCTCCGACGTGCGGCTGCCGCGCGGGCCGCAGACTTAGCGCGGGCGCCACCAGCTTCCTCTTCGTCATCGTCGTCGTCATCGTAGGATCTCTTCTTCCGCGGCTTCGCCGCCTTTTGCGCTGGTTGCTTCTTCTTTTTGGGCTGCGCAGGGGTGGCGCGGCTGGTCTTGGGTTTCGCCTTTTCCCTCGTTACAAGGGTCTTTGTCCGTTTGCTAGATGGCTCGGCACGGTCATCTACAGACTTTCTCTTCTGTAGTTTGTGAATACAACGTTAGAACCAGAAACTCGGTTGAGGGTAGGGAGTGGGTTTTTTGACTGGAGGACGAATACATACCTTCTTCCGATCAATCGACCGAATAAGATCATCAAGCTTTTCATCCACACCCTCCGGCAAATACTGCTTCTCCGCAATCTCCTGCGCCTGGTCATGCGGCAGCGTCAAATACAAGCCGAGAGGAATCCCAACTGAGGCCGGACCCACGCGGAAGCTCCAATTCTTCTTGTCCATCCACTTCCGAATGACCGCCTGCGCCAAGTCCGAGAGCACGTATACGTTCCCGCTCATGGCCGGATTGATGGCGTCCTTCGTCTGCTTGGAGCGCTCGGCATACCTAAGGATAAGGCCGAGGTTGTTCTCGGTCGCGACGTTGCTCAGGTAGTACACGATGTACCGGGCATGGTCGACTAGGTTGTCAACGTCGGTGCTGTAGTCCGGGTGGTGTGCCAGGAGCGAAATGAGACGGCCCATGAGCGCCTCCATGACGTGCTTCTTATCGGTGCCCCTGTAATACTGGGCGCGGGATCGGATCCACGTCTCGAGGCGCTGCTTGACGGATACCACAGGCTCGAACGCCGTCAGGAAGATGATGGTGTAGAACCTCGAGCGCAGCTTGCCTTGGACGAGGTACTTTTGGAGCTTCTCGACGAATCCGTGACGGACCGCAGGCTCTCCCCGCTGGGCCACATAAGCCAAGCTGTTGAAGTCCTTCGGCTGCAACATGTCGTCGAGATGTTTGATCGTGCAAATCTTCAAGGTAAGCTTCGCCGCGGCAAGGAGCAGCCGGGATCGGTGATGCTTTGGCGTATCCTTGACTTTGCAAATCTCGCCGTCCTTCAGAATGAGGTTCCTCAGGAGCTTGAAAACCGGTACAGCTTTCTCCTTGGCCAGCTCGACATCCTCCGTCGCCCGGAGCCTGTTAACAAGGATCTTGAGACAAAGGCACTTTGCTTGGATTTCCTCGTCCATGTCTGCGTCATTAACCCAGACTGGATCGCGCTCCGTAGCATCGGTCCGGACATTGAGCAGAATCTTCTGTACTGTCATGTCAAGGATGGCATCATCATAGTCGAGAGTGACCCTGGGCGCGAGAAGCTCGAGTTGGCTCACGGCCGCCAGGTTGTTGAGAAGTCGTGGAGACTCGTACTTCCAATCCTTCATTATCCTCTGAATAAGACTCGTCGCGTTCACCATCGCCTTGTCGTCATTCTTGGCCATGAGGATATTCACAGCGTACTTGGCCGCCTTCGGAGGTGTCCCGTACAGCGCATAGTTGATCAGGTTCTGGCTAAACGCCTTGTCCCTTGGGATCTCATCTGGGTACTTGCGGGAGTACGACGAACACGCCTTCAAGACATCCACAGCGGAGGGGTCGTTGGCCTTGCGCTCGGTAGGGGCCTGCTGAGATAAGCTTTTGCACAGGTCTCCGACGTGGGTCTTGAAGATCTCCGGGTTGCGTTGCGAAATCTCGCTAAGAACTTCGTGGGCAACAGCACCAAGACCATCCTTGTCATTCTTGGAGCAATCCATAATGGCAGGCAAGTGGCTCCTATTGAACATGAGACAAGATGAGCGGTATAGGAGGGGAAGGAGGGTGTCGAGCATATGTGCAGACGAGCCGGCCTGGATGCGTTTGATAAGCTCCTTGATGGCGCCATGGACAGTCTTGAAGTCGCTCTCGGAACCAAGAGCAAACTTGACGAGTTGGTAGTTTCGGCGATCATTGAGCTTCGCGAAACGCTGCAAGTCCGTAGTGACCTTGGGAGGGTCGGGGAAGAAGGTGGAAACGTAGGAAATCGTCTTGTTGAGGTGCTCGGTCGTCCGCTTTGCATCCCCGTCAATAGTTCCACCATTGAAAGCCTCACACTGTTTGATGAACAGGGCTAAGACCTGGGCGAATTGCGGCTGCCGCGACTGGATGGCAAGGAAAGCCTTCTTCGCAGGGTTATCCAAGGATTTTACGAGTTGCAGTAGCCTCTCTGCCCGAATCCTATCCGGGTCGAATACTGTTCCGCTTGCGGCCTGGCTCTGGGAACTGCCTTTGGCGCCAGGCTTCTGTTTTCGGGGAGGGTACCCAAGCGGCACGAGATACTCGTAAAGAACCCTATCGAGCAAGACATTGAGGTCCAAGTCGTTGGCGTAGAAGACATTGAGAATCCGGCTGGAAACACCCGAGAAACAGGCCACCACGACATCTTGGCCAGCGGCAATGTCTCCGGCGGCGACGGCCCACAGCTTCCCTAGAACGACCATGGCCTCGACACGAACAGCAGGCCTCTTGTCTCGACAGCGGTCGGCAAGACTTGCGAGTACGGAGCCTTCCTTGTTAGCGCCGCCCTTGGGGCCAAGTTTAGTGACGACATCGCGGTAGGAAAACAGCTCGATGGCCTTGACAGCGGCCAACCTGACCTTTTCGTCGGCATCATTGAGCTTTTCGTTCAGGGCATCAACAAGCTGCGACTGCTCCTCTCGGCTTAAACCAATGCCGCCAGCTGACGTGGAGAGGATATAGCCTGCAGCAGTGGTCCAGGCAGCTCGGATCTGAGGCACCTTGTCCTTTCTCCTGCCGAGGAAGCTGTTATGGGTAGAGGGGTAAGTTTGCGCAAATGATTGCGAGCATATGGGCGTGGTGAGAACATTATCGTAGATGGGGGCTGGAGCCTCGTCGTTGAAGCGCAGCGGAGGATACTGGCACGGGTCATAATTAGGGGCGGATGGGGGACCGGCGGCGCCAATACCCGAGATCATGTCGCCGAAGGTCTCGGTAGCAATCTGGCGAAGATGCACGTCATCGGCCGACAACTCGGCTTCGACCTGGGGAATGACATTCTGCAGCACGGCCGGGGCAGCGCGCCAAAGCTCCCGAATCAGTAGGTGGGCCTGGGAGAGGTTCTTCAGATCCGCCTCTGTCGGGCCGGATGGGGCAGCCTCTTCCTCGTCATCGCCCTGCTTGTGGCCGTTGCCTCGGGTTGCAAAGCTCGATGCGTCCATGATGACATCGCTAAAGTACTGGCTCACGTATCGGGCCATCTTTTCCGGGTTGTATGTACAGATCATCTTGGCCATGACGTACGCAGGAGGCTCTTTCTTTGGCAAGAGGGTGGACTGATTTCCATTCGATTCGCCTTTATCGGATCGACTCTGCACAGACTTGAAGTGCGCCGGCCTGAGAAACTGCGCAATGACAGCCTCGACAACTTTCGCTGGAAGGCCGGGACTCTCGTCAATAAGAAAAATGAGGATATCCGTCATATGTGCCTCGACATCTGCAGGGGGGTTTCCGTCCGCATCGAGGATCGATGAAGCTGACACGCAGTCGAAGCAGGTGGAGAAGAGGTGTAGGAGGAGGTTATCGGCGCCGTCGAGGTCGTTCAGGAGTAGGATACTCTTGACCTCGGCAAGAGAGGACAAGACGTGTTTATGCTGACCATTGTACGGGTGCGAGGGATCCTTGAGCGCAGGTAGAGTATAGGTGATGATGAAGGTAAATATCGCCTACGCGTAGCGATAGGGTTTGTTAGTAAAGAGGGCACCAAAAGAAAAAACCCAAAAAAAGGCCCCATCGCCTAGGATCACGACCACCTCAACCTTACCTTGAGTTGATCTTCTGTGAACGGCGCGTCGGGTGCGCAGAGCCGCAAAATCTCGACCAAGCACGACGCCACATAGGCTTTGATCGGCGGCTCCTTGTGCTGAAGAAGGTTGCGCTGAGCGAGGGAATTCGCTACGTCGGCCAGGGAGTCCTTATCCACGCGATCCTGCTCCATGTCGCTAAGCTCTTCGAACAGCCTTTGAAGCCTCGGTAATAACTGTGACACAGGGATAGGCTTTCCTGGGCGCCACGTTAGAGGCTCGTCGAATCGGAGCTTGGCCAACTCCCCTTCCAGGCCGTCATCGTCGACCGCTGAAGCTTGCGCCGCAGTAGCCCCTTGCTCTTCTTGCGCTTCTTCGTCCCCGCTACCCTCCTCCATTTCCTGCTCCTCTACTTGGGGCTCGGGCGACGGCTCGGGCGATGGGGTCGGGTCCTTGCCACGACGATTGCGGCGTCGGGGAGGCATGGTATCGGCGAAGCTCCGTCAATTGAAATCACTCGGTTCGCTAGATCAAAACTAAAAGATGGCACGTCGGCAATGGCAGAGACGTTAAAAAAAGTCCTTATAGCGAGGAGGAAGGACGATATGTCGTGATGTTGGGAAATATCGGAACGGAAGGTGGGATTCGACACCCGCAGAAAGTTCGTACAAAAACGGCGAGGGTCAAGGTAAGCAGGCAGCTTGGAATTATTTATGGAAACCGCGCCTAGCCACACAACTTCAAGATGAGTTTCACAATTCCAGCGCAAAGATAAAGAGTCGATTGACTCGGTCTAGCAGTCGCGGTAGAAGGAGAGAACAGACCTTGGAAAAGTTGACGTGCCGCACCACGTTGGGATTTCGGGCGGGTGGATAGAGGGAGGGAGGAGAGCTTGCAGATGGAGGTTCCTTGTGAGAGAAGAGATGCTCTGAAATTATTGGAGGGGTTTTTGGCGTTGTCGCGCGAATGTCGCGTACTTTGTACTTTGTCATACTAGACCGGACCATGGGACAGACATGGCAACTGGGGGCATGGGGCAGGCATGGGGCTGGGGGCAACGGGCACTTAGCACAAAGCTTGTACAATTAATTGTACCTGAACTTATGACAACATAACAGTGTAAATTAAATTTAGCCACACCACGCAATGACTGTTGCGGATTGTCATTGGTACCTTGCGCAATGGACAGGACTGTGGCGTTGATTATGACTAATCATTCCAACCTCCTCAACCTCACTCCTCGATTATGTGTAAGTGTGTGAGAGTCATTCCCGCTGGGAGGAGCAAGGAATCCGTGTCTGATAACGGAAAGACATATCACAATAATTCTAATTGAGCGCACGTCGCATATTCTTAGGGACTCTGAAGGGACTCGAATTATCTGATGGCATCTGATGGGACTTTTCAAGTTGGCGGCTTGATCCACGGGCATTCAAGGAACAAATATCAATTGAAGTTCTGTCTAGACTCTAAGCAAGTATTGGTTGGCCCTTTGCGACACTAGAAATATCGACGCCATTATTTCCCACAGATATTGTAGTCTTGACCCCCATCATAAATAATCTTCATACCGCAAGATCGACAGCCAGGACGAGCTTAGTCAATGGCTTTCCGAGCTGGACTAGGTGTTGGTGAAAAGCCTCATCCATCTTCGGGAACATGGGTGCATATCTATGGAAAACCCATTGGTGGATGTCCATGAAGATCGATCAGTCTCATTGAATTGTGCTGCCCAAGTCCCAAGCTATCGGGGAAATGGTATTTATAGAAGAATATCGTCGTTGTCAGTATCGCTCGTGGCCGAGGAATAGCTCGTCGCTCGTCTTGTCAGAGGAAAGGGAACCTACCTCAATGAAGTGTTCCTTCCTAGGTAATAGTATTATTTTCATTACCCAGTGTGTTTCTGGTTGCTGTGAGGTCAATAGGATGATTCTGGAGGATGAATAGCTGTGCAAAGGAGGAAGGTGGGAAACTACTTAGTGTCTTGGTGTGTTCCTTCCTCCAATGTCTCCTCCTAACTCCAGTGATTGTGTGCATCAGAGAGAAGGAGAAAAAACTATATATATCTCCCTTTTTCAATCCTTGGCACGAACTCTTCTCCTCTTCTTCCCTCTTCACCAACCTTTTCGAAATATCCAGACATTCGATCTCTGTGGTATCTCTCACATCCAACTCTCACTCCTTTCTCAGTAAGTTCAATCCCACCTTCATTGAACCTGTGTCCATTCAGACCATTCAGATCATTCTTCCAAACCTCAAGGCGATCTCAGGGTCCATTTGAGTGACTTGGGATCAAGGATTGTTTTGGCACCTACCCCAGCTTGATTGGATTTTTGGCTCTTGGACACTGAGTTCCAAACCTCACCCAAACTCCCACATCCCCCATCCTTCCAAGATCCTTACCACTGTTCCCTTTCTCCTACACTACCAACTTTTTCACTTCTTCATTTCTTCATTTCACCGAACTTCTCTCCTACATCATCTCTCCCTCCCACTTCTCATCACACTTCTAACCAACCCATTCCAGTCGTTCCAACATCTGGTACAGATCCAATCACACTCCACCATCCAAGTAAGTTGATCATTTCCTTACAGTTATAGCATTCTTCTTTCTTCTTCATTCTGCACTCATTTCCCTTGATTTTCCCTGGCCTCATTGAGCCTTGTCTCCCAAGTCACCTTGATCTGCTCCCTTTTCGTGGGTCACACTCCTGCTACGATACTCTAGACCAGAGTTCCTTCCTCCCCTCACAGCTCCTCGCTCCTTCCCGCCTCAAAGCCCCAGATATCCACAAACACACACACGAAAACGCGTTCATTTTGTTTTCTTGCCCTGAGCGCGTCGCCTTCTGGCTTTCCATCAGTCTTTTTTTTCTTTGCCCTCCTCACCTCTTCATCTCCATCCTCACATCCCCTTCTTCCCACATCCCACATCGAGACAAGATTCATCACTAGTTGGTCTAGCCTCCTCTGTTCCCTCATACCCTGGACTTCAGAGATTTTCTGCACTGCAGAGTTTGAAGTACGCAGTTTCTTCCCGCCTCTTCCACTTCCGTATTGTCCTCCCCTAGTATCCCGGAACCATTCGACCTGTCTCTTAGGCTTCTCCATATTCTTCGAGTTCTTTATGCACTAACCGGCTCTCGGCTCTTCTTTAGAATTGAGCTTCTGAGCTTCAAATCCTTGATAAACCTTATTGACGAGT
>Ga0164243_10009444_pt1 | contig 14200 bp, 12 predicted proteins | sample OricompcompostOP_FD_108781 | JGI IMG/M metagenome (GOLD analysis project Ga0164243, IMG submission 108781) | Organic Plus compost microbial communities from Emeryville, California, USA - Original compost - Organic plus compost (OP) | ecosystem: Engineered > Solid waste > Mixed feedstock >... | reverse complement strand
GAGTACCAGCTGACCGCCGCGCTGCCCACCCTCGCGCCGGGCGGTGTGCGCCGCCTCGGGCTGGGTCCTGCGGAGGCCATCGGCGTCACCCGGCGGACGCACCTCACCGAGTCGACCGCGGGTCTGCGCAACAACGTCACCGTGCTCGACCACCGTGTGCGGGTGGAGCTGGCCAACCGGCTCCCGGCGGCGGTCCGCGTGGAGGTGCGCGAGCGCGTGCCGGTCACCTCGGAGGCGGACGTACGGATCGAGGAGCGGGCCGACTGGACCGAGCCCGAGAACACCGCGGACCGGGAGCGGCATGCCCCGGGCACCCGGATCTGGCGGGTCGACCTGCCGGCCGGCGGCACCGTCGCCCTCGACGGCGGCTACGAGATCAGGATCCCGGCCGGCAAGGCCCTGACCGGCGGCAACCGCAGGAGCTGACCCAGACATGTCTACGTCACCGTCGTCGGAGCCGACCGCCCCCGTCCCCCTCCCCGTCACCGCCGTCACCTGCACCGAGGACCGCGCCCACGTCGAACGCACCGCGATACTCGAACTGCGTCCCGGAACGCAGCAGTTGAGGCTGGGACCGGTCAGCGCCACGGCCGTCGACCGGACCCTGCACGCCGAGCTGACCGCCGGTTTCCCGGCGACCGTGCTCGACGTGCGGATCGTGCGCGCATGGACTCCGCGCGGCCCGGGACCCGCCGAGGACGACTCGCCTCTGCGCCGCCGCGTGACCGCCCTGGAGAAGGAGCGGCCGGTGGTGGAGCAGCGCCGGGACCGGCTGGCGGCGCGCGGGGACGCGCTGGGCCGGCTCGCCGCGGATCTGCTGCGGGAGATCGGCGAGGGCGCCGGGTTCGGCGAGGCCGAACGGGAACGGTGGGCGCGGGAGTTGGACCGCGTCGACGAGGAGCGTGAGCGGCAGGCCGAGCAGCTGCGCGAGGTGGAGACGCGGCTGCGGACCCTCTCCGACGAGCTGCGCGAGGCGCAGCAGGCTCTCGCCGACGCGGAGACGGAGCCCGCCGAGCTGGTCGGGCATGTCGAGCTGACCGTGGAGGCCGCGGGCGAGGGGACGGCGGAGCTGCGGCTGAGTCACCTCACGCCGTGCGCGCTGTGGCGGCCGGCGTACCGGGCCACGCTGGACGGGGACGCGCTCACCCTGGAGACGGAGGCGACGGTCTGGCAGCGCACCGGGGAGAACTGGACCGGCGTGCGGCTGACGCTGTCCACGGCGCGTTCCGCTGCGGCCACGGAGCCGCCGGTGCTCGGCGAGGACCGGCTGACGCTGCAGGAGCGCTCCCCCGAGGAGCGCCGTACCGTGCGGGTGGACCTGCGGGAGGAGGAGATCGCGGACCTGGGCCCCGCTCCCGTGCCGGGGCTGCCGGGAGTGGACGACGGCGGCGAGGTCCGTGTGCTGCACGCCCCCGACCCCGTGTCCGTGCCGGCCGACGGGCGCGCGCACCGGGTGCCGGTGTCGTCGTTCACCACGGCCGCGCGCAGCGAGTACGCCTGCGCGCCGGAGCTGTCGCCGCTGGTCACGCAGGTGGTGCGGGCCGACAACCGGTCCGGGCACGCGCTGCTGGCCGGGCCGGTCGACCTGATCCGGGGCAGCGGGTTCGTGGGGCGCGGCACGCTGGAGTTCACCGCTCCGGGAGGCGTGGTCGAGCTGGCCTTCGGCAGCCGGGACGACCACCGGGTCGTACGGGAGACGGAGGAGACCCGGGACACCACGGGCCTGACGCAGCGGACCGTGCTGACCCGGACCGTGAGGCTGCATCTGTCGCGGTTCTCCGCGCCGGACGAGCAGGACGACCGGGTGGTCGTCGTCCGGGAGCGCATCCCGGTGTCCGAGGTGTCGGCGGTGGAGGTGCGCCTGCTTGAGGAGGCGTGTTCGCCCGCGCCGGACGCGGTGGACGCGGACGGCGTCGCCCGCTGGGACGTAAAGCTCCCGCCGGGCGGCCATCGCACAGTGACGCTGGTCCACGAGATCTCGGCGAGCAGCAAGGTCACCGGTCTCTGAGCGCCCGCCCCCACACGCCGCTGAAGGCCCGCACGGTGAACACGCCGTGCGGGCCTTCACATGAGCTTGACGTGCACAGGGGTGGGAAGACCAAGGGTCTTGCTATACAGTTCGTCAGCAAGCGGGCCGGTTACCCGTGGTAATGGCGTAAGGACTCGACTCGAGGAGGCCCCGCATGGCTCTGACCACCTCCCGGGCACAGCACCCGGATCAGCCGTCGGACGACGGCGTCGACGTGGCCCGTCGGCTGCTCGACTCGTCGGCGCAGCTCTCCTACGACCCGCTCACCGAGGTCGACTGGGACACACCGCTGGACAAGAATTTCCACGGCGCCAGCCCCGAGTGGAGCACGCTCTACGGCACCGCGTACTGGGACGAGATGACCGACGCGCAGCGCAAGGAGCTGACGCGGCACGAGGCGGCGTCGGTCGCCTGCACCGGCATCTGGTTCGAGATGATCCTCCAGCAGATGATCCTGCGGGACATCTACTCCAAGGACCCCACGGACGACACGTTCCAGTGGGCGCTGACCGAGATCGCCGACGAGTGCCGGCACTCGATCATGTTCGCCCGCGGCGCGAAGAAGCTCGGCGCACCGGCCTACCGCCCGCACCGGGTGGCGGTCGAGCTGGGACGCCTGTTCAAGACCACCGCGTTCGGCGAGGCCGCGTACGCGGCGATCCTCGTCGCCGAGGAGGTCCTCGACGTCATGCAGCGCGACTGGATGCGCGACGAGCGGGTCGCGCCGTTCGTCCGCACCATCAACAACATCCATGTCGTCGAGGAGTCGCGGCACATGATGTTCGCGCGCGAGGAGACGCGGAAGCACCTCGCCCGCGCCGGGCGCGTGCGCCGCCGCGTCCAGGCGATGCTCGTCGCCATCTCCGCGTACGTCATCGTCACCAGCATGGTGAACCCCAAGGTGTACGCGAACGCCGGGCTGGACGAGAAGCGCGCGCTGCGCGAGGCCCGCGCCAACGAGCACCACAAGTCGATGGTGCGGGCGAGCTGTGCGGGGCTGATGGAGTTCCTGTCCTCCGCCGGACTGCTCACCCGCCCCGCGCTCTTCTTCTACAAGCGCGCCCACCTCATCTGACCACGTACACCCTGCCCACCCCGGGCCCTCGGCGGAGCGGACGACCATGGCCTTCGCGATCACCCAGACCTGCTGCAGCGACGCGACCTGTGTGTCCGTCTGCCCGGTCAACTGCATCCATCCGACGCCGGAGGAACGCGCCTTCGGCAGCACGGAGATGCTGCACATCGACCCCAAGACCTGCATCGACTGCGGCGCGTGCGCGGACGCCTGCCCGGTGGACGCGATCTTCCCGGTCGAGCGGCTGACCGGAGGACAGCGGGAGTACGCCCGTATCAACGCCGCGTACTACGAGAACGACGGTAACGAGGAGCACCGGCCCGAACAGCCCGTTACGGGACCGGTGTTCCACGACTGGGGCGCGCCGACGTTCGACCGGGTGCTGCCGCCGGACTTCGGGCCGCTCAGGGTCGCGATCGTGGGCACCGGTCCGGCCGGGATGTACGCGGCGCGGGACCTGCTGCTGCACACCCCCGCCGAGGTGACGCTGATCGACCGGCTGCCGGTCGCCGGCGGTCTGGTCCGGTACGGGGTCGCGCCCGACCATCCGTCCACGAAGAAGGCGGGCGAGAGCTTCGCCCGCTTCCTGACCCATCCACGGGTACGGCTCTGTCTGGGCCTGAAGGTGGGCGAGGGCGGCGTCACGGCGGACGAACTCGCCGCCCACCACGACGCGGTGATCTACGCCGTCGGCGCGCCGGAGGCCCGGCGGCTCGGCGTGCCGGGCGAGGACCGGCCGGGCAGTGTCGCCGCGACCGCGTTCGTCGCCTGGTGCAACGGGCACCCCGATGTCGCCCCGGACGCCTTCGGCCTGTCGGCGGACCGGGTCGTCGTGGTGGGCAACGGCAATGTCGCGCTGGACGCCGCACGCCTGCTGGTGTCCGACCCGGCGACGCTGGAGGGGACCCCGGTCGCCGCGCACGCGCTGGCGGAGCTGCGGCGCAGCAAGGTGCGCGAGGTGGTGGTGCTGGGGCGGCGCGGCCCGGAGCACGCGGCGTACACGCGCACGGAGTTGCTCGCCCTGAAGCATCTGCCCGGCGTCGACCTGGTGGTCGACGACCACGACCCGGCCGTGGGCGCGGCCGTCGAAGCGGCGGCGGAGCGGGACAAGGCCGCGGTACTGAAGGACGTACGGCGGGAGGCCGTCGACTGGTCCCTGCCGCCGGCGACGGACGGCCCGCGCCGCATCGTCCTCCGCTTCCTGTCCGCGCCTGCCGAGGTGTGCGGGGAGGAGTCGGTCCGCGCGGTACGCGTCACCGGCGCGGCGGGCGAGGTGGAGATCCCGGCCGGCCTGGCCCTCCGCGCGGTGGGCCACCGGGGGACGCCGCTGCCGGGGCTCCCGTTCGACGAGTCCACGGGCACGGTGCCCCACGACCGGGGCAGGGTGACCGGCCGCCCCGGCGCCTATGTCGTCGGCTGGATCAAGCGCGGCGCCTCCGGCGGCATCGGCGCCAACCGCGTCTGCGCGACGGAGACGGTCGGCTCCCTCCTCGACGACGCGGCGGCCGGGCGGCTGCCTTCTCCGACGGGCAGCGCCCGGTCGTTCCGGCGGCTGTCGAGGCGGCGGGGGCGGTGAAGGCCTTGGGCGCGGGGCGGCAACGGGCGCGAGGCCGGGACGGGCACTCGTACACCCGTCCCCGAAGCGGTCCCTCCGGGCGAGGGTGAGCTCAGTCACCGGGAGCAGGCTCCACAGCACCGGCTCCCAGGCGGGCGAGATAGGCCCGGCAACGGGCCTTCCAGTCCGACTCGGCGGTCTGGGAGAGACAGCGCTTCAGCAGCGCCGCGACAGCTGACTGCAGCCCTTGACGGGCGACGGCGTCCTCGTGCCGCTCCAACGCCAGGGCCAGGCGGCGCCTGCTTCCCGAGTCCTCCATCTCGAGAAGAGCCAGCGCCTCCACTCCTTTCGACAGGTCCATGTCCAGCATGACGGGGATGAGCCGCCGGGGGATGCCCACATCGTCGGAGTCGTTGGCCAGGGCCACCACGTGCTCCAGCAGTGCCGGGTCGGGCGGGCGGACGGGGTACAGCTCGGGCAGCAGCTCCACCGTCATCCGCTGCACTCCTTGCTCACCACTGGCCAGCAAGGAGTACAGAGCGTCTTCGTCCAGAGTCCGGCGAGCGGCCAGGGCACGCAGCGCCGCCTTGCGCGCCTGCTTGTCCTCCCACTCGTCGACGGCGATGGCCTGGGCCGTTCTGAGGTCTTTCGTGGTCAGCCGGGCGGGGTCGCTCAGCAGGGGCAGGATCGATTTCCTCCGGTTGCGTTCCTCCATCTGCCCCAACGCGATGTCGAACAGTTTCGACAGCTCCCTGCGTAAGGTCTCGCCGAACTTCCCGTGACCGAAGGGGACCGCGGTCAGTCTCCTGTCCTGCTCGATCTCGCGGAGGGTGGTGACCAGGTTCCGGGTGCCTTCCTCCAAGGAGTCCAGACTGGCGGGCGGGCGGAACTCGGCATTGAGGACGAGGTACCGCTCGTAGGTCGACTGCTGACAGAGCACCAGGAACGGCTTGCCCGCCAGCAGCGCGGCCGTCACCTCGGTGCCCCATGTGATGTGCCCGATCTCCTCGACGATGACGAACACACAGACGTCCGCTTCCTGGACCGTGGCCCGGGAGTTCTCCTCCCAGTCGGAGGAGGCGGAGTTGATGTAGTTCATCGTGCCGTTGACGAAGTGCCAGGGAACGCCGCCGAAGTCGGCAACCGTCCGGACGAACTCGTCCTGCACCTGACGCGTGTCCGCGGCACCGCACAGCATGACTCGGATCATGGCGCATGCTGACATGCGCCGACCTGTCGGACCGGGCGGTCGAAGGCACAACGGGCCATATCCGTGCACCACTGTCCACGTATGATCCGCCGCCCGGCGTACGGCCTCTCCTCAGCTTCCTCCGACGTGAACGGTCGAATGCCCTCCCCGACCACGCGCTCTGTGGCCGCACATCCGCCCGGTGGGCGTGTGACGCCGTACCGGTGATCGGTGGATGTGCGGGGTCCGTGCGTTACGGAGGTCGCGGGAAGGGGCACTGGAGCCCAATCCGTCGTCCGAGCGGGGCGAGGGAGAAGGGAGAGTGCCGGGTGCTGTGGAAGACCTTCCGGTGGGCGTTCGCCGTGACGGCCGTCGGGCTGGTGGGCGGGGTGCTGTACGACGGGTGGGCGGCGCTCGGGATCGTCGCCATCCTCGCCGTGCTGGAGATCTCGCTGTCCTTCGACAACGCGGTGATCAACGCCGGCATCCTCAAGAAGCTGAACGCCTTCTGGCAGCGGATCTTCCTCACCGTCGGCATTGTCATCGCCGTGTTCGGCATGCGGCTGCTGTTCCCGGTGGTCATCGTGTCCGTGAGCGCGCGGCTGGCTCCGCAGGAGGCGGTGAACCTGGCGCTCACGGACAAGGAGCGTTACCAGCAGCTGGTCACCGACGCGCATCCGTCGATCGCGGCGTTCGGCGGCATGTTCCTGCTGATGATCTTCCTCGACTTCATCCTGGAGGACCGGGCGACCAAGTGGCTCGGCCGGGTGGAGCGGCCCCTGGCGCGGCTCGGCCGGATCGACATGCTGTCGGTGTGCGTGGCCCTCGTCGTGCTCCTGGCGACCTCGACGACGTTCGCCACCCAGGCCCACCAGCACGGCGGCCACCACGCCGACAAGGCGCAGACCGTGCTGGTCTCGGGGGTCGCCGGACTCGTCACCTATCTGGTGGTGCACGGGCTGTCGGGCTTCTTCGAGGCAAGGCTGGAGAGGGAGCAGGGCGGCGAGGCCGGGGGCGGGCGCTCCGGGGTCGCGCTGGCCGGCCGGGCCGCCTTCTTCACCTTCCTGTACCTCGAGGTGCTGGACGCGTCCTTCTCCTTCGACGGCGTGATCGGCGCCTTCGCCGTCACCAACGACATCGTGCTGATGGCGCTCGGCCTCGGCATCGGCGCGATGTACGTCCGGTCGCTCACTGTCTATCTCGTGCGCCAGGGCACGCTGGACGACTACGTGTACCTGGAGCACGGCGCCCACTACGCGATCGGCGCCCTCGCCGCCGTCCTGCTCGTCAGCATCCGTTACGAGGTGAACGACATCGTGACCGGCCTGATCGGGGTCACCCTCATCGGCGCGGCCTTCTGGTCGTCCGTCCGCCTCAACCGCGCCACGGCGGACTGACCGGCGGTCCCGGCGCCCCGGCCCGTCAGGCGCCTGCCGGGGCGCCGTCGACGTAAGGGGACAGGATGTCGGCGACCGTGCGGTTGCGGGGCGCGGGGACGCCGAGTTCGTCGGCGAGGCCGACCACTCCCCCGCTGAGCCAGGGCAGTTCGAGACGGTGGCCGTGTTCCAGGTCGTTGTGCATGGACGACGTCATGTCGGCGGGGAGGGTGTCGCAGAAGGCGAGCTGACGCTCGGCGAAGTCCTCGGCCAGCGCGACGCCCGACGCGCGGGCGACGGCCACGGTCTCCGCCATGACGTCCCGCAGCAGGGCCCGCGTCCGCTCGTGGGAGCGGACGACGCCGATGGGCCGGCGGACGGCGGTGGTGGCGGCCGAGTGGCCGACGAGGAAGACGTACTTCTCCCAGATCACCCGGTCGACGTCCTCGCTGATCTCGGCGTCGATGCCCGCCTCGGTGCACGCCTGGAGGAACTGACGCGCCACCGGCTCCTGACTGGGGTGCCGGGCGCCGAACACCATGCGCTGGAGGGTGCCGTTGTGGCGGACGACGCCCGGTTCCTCGATGAAGGCGGAGATGAAGCAGGCGCCGCCGAGCAGGGACTCGGCGGGAAGGCGGCGGGCGAGGACGGTGTCCTTCTGCACGCCGTTCTGCAGCGACAGCACGGGCGTGCCGGCCAGCTTGGAGGCGCCCAGCTGACGGGCGACGTCCTCGGTGTCCCACAGCTTCACGGCGACGACGACCAGGTCGGCGCCGTCCACGTCCGCGACGCTCTCCACCACCGAGCCGGGCGAGGTGCGGACGTCCCCCAGCGGGCTGCGCACGAGAAGCCCCGAGCGGCGTACGGCCTCCAGGTGGCGTCCCCGGGCCACGAAGGTGACCTCGTGGCCCGCCGCGGCGAGCCGCGCCCCGAAGTAGCCCCCGACCCCACCCGCTCCGACAATCGCGATCCGCATGGCCACCCGTCTCCCTTGATAACCGTTCAGGAGGTTACTATCACCGCATGGGAGCTTCGCCGCAAGAACCGCGCACGAGGGTCACCGCCCGGGCGCGTGATCTACGGTTCGACGCCGGCACGCTGTCGCTGAACCTCGTCGCGACGGTGGGGCGCCGGCCGGCCGGCCCGGTGGAGCGGATGGGGGACGCCGAGCGGCTGGCCGCGTGGTGCCGCGGCGTGGGGCTGACTCCGGCGCCCGGCTACGAGGCGGAGGCGCTGCTGCGGTCGCTGCACGCGTTGCGCGACGCCGCGTACGACATCGCCTCGTCGCTGCTGGACGGGCATCGCCCCTCCCCCGCGTCCGTGGACCTCGTCAACGAGCTGGCCGCCCCTGAACCGCCCGCCCCCAGACTGGAGTTGCGCCCGGACGGCGTGCGACAGGCACCCGGCAGCGATCTGCTCACCGAGGACGCCCTGCTGTCGGTGGTCGCGCGGGACCTGACCGGGCTCGTGTCCGACGCGTCGCGCCGGGAGCGGCTGACGAGGTGCGCGTCCGAGGTGTGCCGGATGCTCTACCTCAACCCGCCCTCGGGCCGGCCCCGCCAGTGGTGCTCCATGCGCCGCTGCGGCAACAACGCCAAGGCGGCGGCGCACCGGCGGCGCAGGGCCGCGACGGGCGAGGGCCGATCGCCGGAATCGGACGCGACTTGAGACGAGACGGCCCGTCTTGTTAGGGTGGGTGCATGCGCCACTACTTCTTTCTCTGAGTCCGGGCACGGCCGACGCCGCCGTCATCGCCCACCGTCACCTCTCTCACCTCAGGGAAAGACCCATGCGCACACGCGCCCACACCCTCGCGCCCGCCGTCACGGCGCAGCTGTCCGTCAAGGACGTCACCAAGTCCTACGGCCCCCGCACGATCCTCGACCAGGTCACCTTCACCGTCCGCCCCGGTGAGCGGGCGGCCGTCATCGGCGAGAACGGCGCCGGCAAGTCCACACTGCTGCGGCTCCTCGCGGGGGCCGAGACGCCCGACGACGGCGAGATCACCGCCGCCTTCCCCGGCGGCACCGGCCACCTCACCCAGACCCCCGTACTGGAACCCGGCCGGACCGTGCAGGACGCGGTCGATCACGCGCTCACCCCGCTGCGCGCCCTGGAACAACGGCTGCGCGCGGCCGAGGAGCGCCTCGGCGAAGCGTCCGAGGCCGAACTCGCGGCCTACGGCGACCTGTTGACCGCGTACGAGCAGCGCGACGGCTACCGGGCCGACGCGCGGGTGGACGCGGCCATGCACGGGCTGGGGCTGGCCGGCGTGACCCGTGACCGGCTGCTCGGCTCGCTCTCCGGGGGTGAGCAGTCCCGGCTGGCGCTCGCCTGCGTCCTGGCCGCGGACCCGGAACTGCTGCTGCTCGACGAGCCGACGAACCATCTCGACGCGTCCGCGGTGCACTGGCTGGAGGAGCGGCTGCGCACGCACCGCGGCACCGTCGTGGCCGTCACCCACGACCGCCCGTTCATCGAGCGGATCGCCACCACGATCCTGGAGGTCGACCGCGACACCCGCTCCGTGCGCCGGTACGGCGACGGCTGGGCCGGATACCGGGCGGCGAAGGCGGCCGCACGGCGCCGCGCCGAACAGGCGCACGCGGAGTGGATCGACGAGGTCGCCCGCACCGAGGAGTTGCTGGAGGCGGCGGGCCGGCGCCTGTCCACCACCGGCGGGGACCCGCGCCAGGGCTTCGGCAAGCACCGCCGGTCGCACGAGGCGAAACTGGGCGGCCAGGTGCGGGCGGTGCGCGAACGGCTGGCCCGGCTGCGGCGCACACCGGTGCCCGCACCGACCGAGCCGCTGCGGTTCACGGCGGCCCCGGCGGTGGCTGCTCCCGAACAGCCCGTGGCCGAAGGCGAGTCCGCGTATCCGCTCGTCGAGCTGGAGGACGTGGGGGTCGGTGAACGGCTGCGTCTGGAGGGCCGGTTGGCAGTGGAGCCTGGCCAAAGGCTGCTGGTCACCGGGGAGAACGGGGCCGGTAAGTCGACCCTGCTGCGGGTTCTGGCCGGGGACCTGGACCCGGACACCGGGTCGGTGCGCCGTCCGGCCGCCATCGGTCATCTGCCGCAGGAGCTGCCCGTCCGCCTGAGCCGGCTCCCGCTGCTCGCCGCGTTCGCCGCACGTCGGCCGGGGGCGGTCGGGGAGCATCGTGACACGCTGCTGTCGCTGGGGCTGTTCCGCGAGGAGGACCTGACGGTGCCGGTGGCGGCGCTGTCGGCGGGTCAGCAACGGCGGCTGCAGATCGCCCGGCTGGTAACCCGCCCGGCGGACCTGCTGGTGCTCGACGAGCCGACCAACCATGTGGCACTAGACCTCGTCGAGGACCTGGAGACGGCGCTGGCCGCGTATCCGGGTGCCGTGGTGGCCGTGTCCCACGACCGAGGCTTCCGGTCCCGCTTCCCGGGTGAGCGGCTTCGGCTGCGGGGCGGGCGGCGGGCCTGAGCGCGTGTGCCGCCGCGCCCCCGCCCATGTATAGGCCGTCAGGCGCCCCTGTCGGGCCCGTTCAGCCGGTCCGGAGGGCCGTGCGGAGCGCGCGGACGGCCTGCTCGACGGCCGCGGTGGCCGCGTGGGTGCCCCTCAGGAGGTTCAGCATCATGAAGTCGTGCAGGGTGGCGTTGTAGCGGATGCTCGTCGTCGGGACCCCCGCCTGCAGCAGCTTGCGCGCGTAGGCCTCGCCCTCGTCGCGCAGGACGTCGTTCTCGGCGACGACGACGAGGGCCGGGGGGAGGCCGCGGAGTTCGCCGAGACCGGCCCGCAGCGGTGAGACGGTGATCTCGGCACGCTGGGCCGGGCCGGGCGCGTAGCAGTCCCAGAACCACGCCATGGCCTCGGCCGTGAGGTGGGGCCCGCCGGCGAACTCCCTGTAGCTGGCGGTGTCCTGGCCCGCGTCGGTCACGGGGTAGTACATGGACTGGTGGACGAAGGTGACGTCGCCACGCTGCTTTGCCATGAGGGCCAGCGCGGCCGTGATGTTCCCCCCGGCCGAATCGCCCGCGACGGCCATGCGCGTGCTGTCGAGGCCGTACCGCGCTCCGTTGCCGGTGATCCACCGCGCCGTGGCGTAGGCCTGTTCGACGGCGACGGGGAAGCGGGCTTCCGGCGAGCGGTCGTACTCGACGAACGCGACGGCCGCGCCGACCCCGGTCGCCAGCTCCCGCACCAGCCGGTCATGGGTCACGGCGTCGCCGAGCACCCATCCCCCGCCGTGCAGATAGACGACGACGGGCAGGGGGCCCGTGGGTCCGGGGGGTTCGACGATGCGTACCCGCACCTCACCCACGTCGGCGGGGACGGTCACCCACTCCTCGTCGACGTCCGGCTGGCCGAGCGGGGCGGTCTGCATCGCGTGCAGAACCTTGCGCGCGGCTTCGGGACCCCGTTCCTGGAGGGACGGGGGCCGTGAGGTGGCGTCGGCGAACTCCCGCGCCGCCGGCTCGAGGATCGGCTCGCTCATGAGCGTGCTCCTTGGTCATGGGGAGTACGCCTTCCCATGGTGCCCACCGGCTCCCGCAGTCGCACCCCGTGAAGACGGCGGGCCGCCGGCTCAACCGGTCTTCCGGCAGCGAACGGCCACGCGGAGGGCGAGCCAGCCGCCGCACGCGCCGGCCGCGTACCAGAGCAGGTCCGGTGCGTTGAAGGTGGAGCCGAGGACCAGACGGGCGGCGGTGCTGCGGGCGGACAGTTCCGCGGGGAGTCCGGTGAGCTGGAGCAGTTCCACCGCCCAGCTCACAGCGAGCGCGACGCCCGCCGCCCGCGCGGGGGTGGAGCGCGGGGCGAGCAGGAGGACGAGGGTGAGGATCAGAAGGGTGTAGAGCGCGTCCCCGCCGTACTTGGCCACGTCGCCCGTCGCCAGCGCCCGCAGGCCCAGTCCCGCACCGACGGTCACCAGCGCGGCGACCGCCGCCTGGAGCCGCGTCCGTCCCGTCGCGCCCGGTGCGGGAGGCCCGCTTTCACCCGCGGGGCGGGCCGGCGGGACTGCTCTGTCGCTCATGGGGGACGAGTCTGCCGGCCACCGCCCGGAGGACTGCTGCCGACCCGTGTCCAACCAGGCCCCGAACGGCTGAACAGCGCGCCCGGCACGCACGTCGGTGGGGGCGGACGGCCTCCGCGCCGCCCCCTCTTTCCTGCCCTGCGCATCGGCCACAAGGAGTCCCACCATGGGCGTCACCGACCGGCTCGACCGTCACCACCGACCCGACGGCCGCCCCTCGTCAGCTCGCCGGGGGAGGCTGTCGCATTGATAGGCAAGTGAGCACTTGCCTATAGTGAGGACATGGCGGCCGACGACCTCTTCAAAGCTCTGGCGGACGGAACCCGCCGCACGATCCTCGACGAGCTGACGGAGAAGTCCGGACAGACACTGTTCGAGATCTGTGCGCGCCTGACCATGAAGCACGGGCTCGGCATCTCACGTCAGGCGGTGTCACAGCACCTCGCCGTCCTGGAGGCCGCCGGGCTCGTCGAGACCCGGCGGGAGGGCCGGTACAAGTTCCACGACCTGAACGTCGCGCCGCTGCGGCACATCACCGAGCGCTGGCTCGACCCGCACGCCACCCCCGCACGCGAGAAGGACCCCTCATGAAGATCCATCTGACCAGCGTCTTCGTCGACGACCAGGCGAAGGCCCTGCGCTTCTACACCGACGTCCTCGGCTTCGTGAAGAAGCACGACGTGCCGCTGGGCGAGACCGACCGGTGGCTCACCGTCGTGTCGCCCGAGGAGCCGGACGGCACCGAGTTGCTGCTCGAACCGTCCCACCACCCCGCGGTCAAGCCCTACCGGGACGCCCTCATGGCCGACGGCATCCCCCTCGCCGCGTTCGCGGTGGACGACGTGCACGCGGAGTACGAGCGTCTGCGAGGACTCGGCGTCCGCTTCACCCAGGAGCCGCTGGAGATGGGGCCGGTCACGACCGCCGTCTTCGACGACACGTGCGGGAATCTGATCCAGATCGCCTCGCAGGCGTAGGCCCCGGCCTCCCCCTTCGGCCGTTTTCCGTTCCGCCGGGACCCAGAGTTGAACGCGTTCAAAAACGCGGGATAGAGTGAGGACACCCAAGAGGCCGGAGGGGTCCGATGAAGATCGTCATGCCCGGGGGGACCGGACAGGTGGGCACGATGCTGGACCGCGCGCTGAGCGCGGCCGGGCATGAGGTGGTCGTGCTGACCAGGCAGCCTCGCCGGCCTCAGGACGTCGCGTGGGACGGGGTGAGCCCGGGCCCTTGGGCCGAGGTGGTCGAGGGCGCGGACGTCGTCGTCAACCTGGCGGGGCGCAGCGTTTCATGCCGGTACACCTCGGAAAATCTGCGCGCCATGATGGACTCGCGTGTCGGCTCGACGCGGGTCGTGGGTGAGGCGATCGCCTCGGCGCGTCGGCCGCCGAAGGTGTGGCTCCAGATGAGCACCGCGACGATCTACGCGCACCGGTTCGACGCCGCCAACGACGAGGCGACGGGTGTCGTCGGCGGCGCCGAGAGCGGCGTGCCGGACTACTGGGCGTACAGCGTCGAGATCGCCAGGAACTGGGAGCGGACGCAGGCCGAGGCGGCGACCCCGGACACGCGGAAGGTGGCCCTGCGGGCGGCGATGGTGATGAGTCCCGACCGGGGCGGGGTGTTCGACATGCTGTCGAGGCTCGCCCGGCTGGGGCTGGGCGGGCCGGTCGCCGGCGGTGCGCAGTACGTGTCGTGGATCCATGAGGACGACTTCGTGCGGGCCGTGGAGTTTCTGATCGCTCGGGACGACATGGAGGGCGCGGTGAATCTCGCCGCGCCCGGTCCGCTTCCTCAGCGGGCGTTCATGCGGGTGCTGCGGAGGGCTTGGGGGGTGCCGGCGGGGTTGCCCGCGAGCCGGTGGATGGCGGAGGTGGGGGCGTTTGTGCTCCGCTCGGACACGGAGTTGTTGTTGAAGAGTCGGCGGGTGGTGTCGGGGCGGTTGGGGGATGCGGGGTTCGAGTTCAGGTGGCCTG
>Ga0164243_10009443_pt1 | contig 14200 bp, 13 predicted proteins | sample OricompcompostOP_FD_108781 | JGI IMG/M metagenome (GOLD analysis project Ga0164243, IMG submission 108781) | Organic Plus compost microbial communities from Emeryville, California, USA - Original compost - Organic plus compost (OP) | ecosystem: Engineered > Solid waste > Mixed feedstock >... | reverse complement strand
CGACGAAGGGGTTGCCGTAGGCGTCGACCTGCCCCGGCTGCCCGAAGTTGACGTACGACGTCATGTCGTTCTGCTTGAAGCGGCGGTAGTGGACGTTTCCGAGCACTTCCAACTCGTCCGTCACTTTCGCCAGCGCCAGCAGGCGCACCGCGTCGTCGCTCAAATGGCCGCGAATTCCCTTTGCGATGTTCCGGGCGTAGAGGTCGCCGCCCTCGGACGAACCCGACAGGCGGATCGCCAGCTTGTCGTCGCTCAGCACTTGGTTGATCGCGGCCTGGATCCGGCGGTCGCCGTAGTTGCCGACGCTGGCGTCGAGGAAGCCGCTGTCGCCGAACACCGGCCGGCGCGAGACGAAGTGAATGGCGCCGCCAGGGCTGTTCTTGCCCCATAGCGTCCCTTGCGGACCGGGCAGGACCTCCACCCGCTCGAGGTCGAACAACGGTCCGCCGGTCATGAAGGCGGAGCCCAGGTAGACGTCGTCCGCATAGATGCCGATCGGCGTCACATTGTTGAGCGACGGTTCGCCGGTGCCGATGCCGCGCAGGAACCAGCGGGGGAAGCCGTGGTTGTCCAGCGTCGCCGCCGAGGCGTTCGGCACGAAACGGACGATCTCGCCGGCCGTGCGGCCGACGCCGGTCGCCTCCAGCGTCTCGCCGCTGATCGCTGTGATCGCGATCGGAACGTCCTGGATGTTCTGCGAGCGCCGTTGGGCGGTGACGACGATGTCGTCGGAGACGAAGGTCTCGTTGTCGGTCTCGCCGGTCTCCGCGGCGTGCGCCGTCGCGTGGTTGACCATGATCGCCGCCGCGGTCCAAAGGACAGCCGCGCGGATCGTCTTCCGCGGTCTCATCAAAACCCCCTCCAATTCAAGTCGAGCAGGCGCAAGGGCCCCTCAGCTCCGCGCCGGGCGGGAGCTGGCTCGTGTCCCCTTCGATGTCGTTTCAGTTCGCTGGTCGCCGCGGGCGTGGCCCGCTTGCGAATTGCTAGTCCGGCCCGCGCCGATCTCGCGCGAGAACAGTCCCACGCGCGGAGCATCTAGTACTTGAGTTCGTCGCGACCATCGGACCTACGTTCTCTCCTGAGGCGTGCGGACGTCGGTCTAACACTTGAACGGCCGTCAGCCCGGACTGAGATTAGTTCCGATTATTTATCTCGAATGTCCACAATCAGCCGACCAGAGAAAGCCCGCGCGCATTTCGCCTCGGAATCCCTAAAAACGTCGCAATATCCGATACATGATTGGACGTTACGCGGGAGTATTAAGGGCCTCTAACACGACTTATGAGCTTGTCTGCTGCGAGAACTGTTCTTTCGAGACCGGGCCGGGGTCGGCTCAAAGCCCTTTCTGCAGGCTGCGCATGCGCTCGGGCGATGCTTCGAGGTCGGCGAGGATCGTCCGGGCCGCTCGCGCCGCGTGCGCGCGCAGATCGGGCACGGCGAGCGCTTCCCAGCAGGCGGCGCGGCTGAGCGGGCCGACGGCGTACAGCCCGGGCGTCGGCCGCCCTGCGCCGTCCAGCAGCCGAAGCTCGGCGTCGACGGCCAGGCCAAGACCGAGCGGATCCGCCGCGGCGAGGCCCCGCGACACGAGGTCCGGAAGCAGGCCCGAGGGATCGTGCAGCGGATCTCCCGACATTCCGCTGCAATCGACGACCGCCGAGCACCGCAGCCGCTCGCTGCGGCGGGAGCTGCGCGGCCGGATCAAGGCCGTGAAGCCGTCGCCAGCGGGCTCGAGCGCCTCCAGCCGCGCCGCCCGCACCTCCAGCAAGCCGCGCTCCTGCAGCGCAGCGATCCGGCTCGCGACGGCGGGCGCCATCCGGTGCCGGTGAACGTCCCACCACGGCCGCAGATGCCGCAGGAACCGGCGGCGCTCGGTCAGCGGCCATGAGCGCCAGAGTTCGGGCGTCAGGGCGCGGATGCTGTCGACGGCGCTGCGCCAGCCCGTGCGCCGGGCGTGATCGCGTAGAATCCGGAGCGCCAGCGACGGCGGCGCCGGCAGCCCGCGGGGCGGATCCGCCGGCGGCGCGCAGCCGTGCGGCCGCGGCGCCAGGCCCCGCCGGGAGATGGCGGTCAGCGGGCGGTGCTCGCCGCCCAGGGCCAGGGCCACGTCCACCATCGTCAGCCCGGTGCCCAGCAGCAGCACGCGGCCGAGCGGCAGGCCGGCGAGGTCGCAGGTCCACGGATCGGCCACATAGTGCGGGTGGGCGGCGGCGGCCGGCGAGACCCCGCAGAGCGGCGGCGCAGGGAACAGTCCCGCGGCGAGCACCACGGCGTCGGCCCGCAGCGAGCGCCCGAGTGCAAGATCGACCTGCAGGCCCCTCCCGTTGCGCCGCAGGCTGACGACCTCGTCCTGCTCCAGCCGCAGGCGCCCGCGCGCCGTCGGGCTCTGCAGGGTTCCCCGCAGCAGCGCCTGCAGATAGTCGCCGTACTGGGCGCGGCTGACGAAGCGGTCGCCGGCGTCGGCGCCCTTCCCCAGCCAGTCCACGAAGTGCTGCGGCCGATCCGGGAAGGCGCTCATGTTCGCCGCGCGGACATTCAGCAGATGTCCCGGATCAGAGGTCGAATAGGCCCGCCCGCGCCCGAGCCGCGGCGCACGCTCGACCAGGCTGACGCCGACGTGCGACGCGGCGTGCAGGAGGTGGATCGCGGTGAGCAGGCCGCTGAAGCCGCCGCCGACGATGACGACGGTCGGTGGCGCCGTCGTGCTCAACCAACCCCTCCCCCCGCGGCGCTCGACGCCTGGCGCCGGCGGGCGAGGTCGAGCGGCGCGGGGCTCGGCCCCGCCATCAGCGCCGCGAGGAGCTCCTCCTTGAGTCGTCCGAACGCCGGCGAGGTGCGCTCGCGTGCGCTCGCCCCGACGGTCAGGATCTGGGCGATACGGCCCGGCCGCGGCTGCAGGACGACCACCCGATCGCTGAGGAACAGCGCCTCCTCGACGTCGTGGGTGACGAGCAGCACGGTGGCGTTGGTGCGGCGGCGCAGGGCCAGCAGCTCCTCCTGGAGCTTCAGCCGCGTCAGGGCGTCCAAGGCGCCGAACGGCTCGTCGAGCAGCAGCACCTTGGGCTCGTTCACCAGCGCCCTGGCGATCGCCGCGCGCTGCGCCATGCCGCCGGACAGCTGGTGGGGATAGGCCCGTTCGAACCCCGTCAGCCCGACCAGCGCCAGGTTCTCGGCGACCAGCTTGCGCTTGGCCTCACGGCCGAGCCGGCGCTTCAGCAGCGCCGCGGCGACGTTCTGCTCGACGGTCATCCACGGGAACAGCCGATGGTCCTGGAAGACGAGGCCGCGGTCGAGGCTCGGCGACAGGATCCGTTCGTCGTCCAGGCGGATCTCGCCGGCGTAGGCGTTGTCGAGTCCGGCGATGAGCCGCAGCAGGGTGGACTTGCCGCAGCCGCTGGCGCCCACGACGCTGACGAACTCGCCGGGCGCCACGCTGAGATGGACGTCGCGCAGCACCTCCAGCTCGCCCTCGGCCAGGCGGTGGGTCTTGCCGACGCCGCTCAGCGAGAGCGCGCCGCCGCGCGTCGGCGCCGGGCGGCGGGCCACCGGAGAGGTGATGGAGCTCATCAGGAGGCTTCCTTCAGCTCGCGCCAGCGCAGCGCCGGGGCGATGAGACGGTTCGACAGCGCGGTGATCGCGTAGGCGATGAGGCCGACGAACACGACGCCGAGCAGCACCGTGTCCATGCGGCCCTGAATCTGGCCGTGCTCGATCATCGAGCCGATGCCCGGGCCGGCGCCGAACAGGATCTCGACGCCGATGCAGGCGATCCAGGTGAAGGCCATGGCCTGCTGCAGGCCGGTCAACAGCATCGGCAGCGCCGAAGGCAGCCGCACGCGCCAGAACAGGTCCCAGCCGCCGAACCCCAGCACGCGCCCGGCCTCGAGGTGGATCGCCTTGGCGCCCTTCAGGCCCTCGTAGGCGTTGAGCAGCAGCGGGAACATGGCCGCCTTGGCGGCGATGAGCAGCTTCGGCGTTTCGCCATAGCCGAACCAGAGGCCGAGCAGCGGGATCCAGCCGAGCGTCGGCACCTGACGCAGAGCGTGGAGCACCGGCCCGAGCAGCCGGTCGAGCGGCCGCGACAGCGCCATGGCCGCGCCGAGGAGCACCCCGAGGGCGCCGCCGACGACGAGCCCGAAGGCGACGCGCAGCAGACTCACTCCGACGTTGCGCGGCAGGTCGCCGGAGCGCACCGCCTCGACCAAGGCGCGTCCCAGATCCGCCAGGCTGACGAAGATCATTCCATGGCCGACGTCGCGCCGCGCGAGCAGGTCCCACGTCAGGAAGAGCAGAACGGGAAGGATGAGAGCCTTCAGACCGCCCAGGCGCGGGAGGCGGAAGGACGGATGCGAGCCGGTCATCGCCGGCCCGCTCTGGGCGCTGAAGCTCATGCCGGGGCTCCGCGAACGAGGGCGTGCTCGAGCTGCTTGAACGCCCGGTCCAACCCAAAGCCGATGGCGCCGATCAGCACCACGCCGAGCAGCACGACCTCGAGCTGGAAGGTCTGTCGGCCCATCTCCATCATCTGCCCGACGCCGCTGTCGGCGACGAGCAGTTCGGCGGCCACCAGCGCGACCCAGGCGCGGCTCAGGCTCAGGCGCAGGCCGGTGAGCACCGGCGGGAGCGTCGCCGGGCCGATCACCCGCCACAGCTTGTCGACGGCCGAGAAACGGTAGACCTCGGCGACGTCGTAGTAGCGGCGCGGAACCCCCTGGACGCCCGTGTAGGTCGCCAGCGCCGTCGGATAGAAGGCGGCCTTGGCGACGACGACGACCTTGAACACCTCCTCGACGCCGAACAGCAGCACCAGCATCGGGATGAAGGCGATGGTCGGCACCTGGCGGATCGCGTGGAACAGGCCGGAGGTGTAGCTCTCGAAGGTCCTGGAGAGCGCCATGGCGGCGCCGAACGCCAGACCCAGCGCGGCGCCTGCGACATAGCCGACGCCCAGCCGGCTCAGGCTCTGGCCGAGGTTGCGCAGGAGCTCGCCGCTGGCCAGCCCGTCCCGCGCCGCCGCGAGCACCCGCCCCGGCGAGGCCAGCACCTGCGGCGGGAAGACCTGCAGCGCGGTGACCGCCCACCAGAGCGCCAGGAGAGCGGCCACGCCGGCGAACGGCGTGAGCGAGGACAGCAGCCTACGCATCGGCGGGATTCCAGCGGTTGTGCAGGCCGATGGCGGCCGCCGTGGCCAGCAGCACCAGCACCCAGACCAGGTAGACCGTCTGCACCGGCGCGACCTTGGACAGCAGGCCGCCGCTCATGGAGCCCACCACCCCGCCCGACATGCCGGCGACGTTGTACAGGCCGGAGACCTTGCTCTTGTCGGCGGAGCTCAGGCTCAGCTGGGTCATGTTCTGGAAGTGCAGCGAACTCGACGCCAGACTGAGCAGCACGGCGCCCGCGGCGAGCACGGGATAGCTCCGCCCGAGGCCCAGGCACAGCAGCGCCGCCGAGCCCGCCGCGAGCGACCAGAGGTACGCCCTGTGGCGGCTCATCTTCACATAGACGCGGGCGCCGACGAACAGCGAGGCCGCGGTCGTGCACCCCTGGAACGCCAGCAGCGACACCGCCGTCGGCCGCGGCAGGCCGAGCCGTTGGATGGCGACGATCAGGATGAAGGTGGTGAAGAGCGACGTCGTGGCGCTGGAGACGTGCTCGGTCACGCAGCTCTCGAAAATGCTGCGCTTGCGCAGCAGCTGGCCTACCTGGCGCAGAAAGCCGACCTTCGGCGCGCCGTCCTGGAGCTCGCGCGTCTCGGGAAAGAAGCTCAGGCTGGCCACGCCCATCAGGCCGAACATCACGCCGGAAGCGACGAAGGCCGGGCCGTAACCGAACTGGGCCGTCACCCAGGCCGCCAGCGCCGGTCCGATGATGGAGACGCCGAGGGTCTGGGAGCCGCGGTACCAGCCGGCCTTGCTCGTCCCGATCCGCGGCAGCTCGCGCAGGAACGAGGTGTTCATCGAGTTGATGCGGAACGGAATGCAGACGCCGATCAGCCCCCGGGCCAGCGCCAACAGGCCCCAGGCGCCGGCGAAGGGCATCGCCGCGTAGACCAGCATCGGGCCCAGGCTCGCCGTGAAGTAGCTCGTGCGCGCGCCGAGGCGCGAGACCATGAAGCCGGCCGGAATGGCCATGGCCATCATCACCCCCTTCTCGATCGCCATGATCGCGCCGATCTGCAGGGGCGTGGCGCCGAGATGGATGGCGAACAGCTGGGTGGCGATGCGGCCGAGCGCGATCGACGAGCCGCTGACCAGGGCCAGCAGCATGAAGCGGTGGATGAAGCCCGGCGCGCTCGGCTGCGCGGCGACGGCGGCCTGGGTCGTCATGGCGCAGCCGCGGCGCTCGCCAGCCGCGAGGCCGCCGGCCACCAGCCCTCGGCCCCCGCGAGCTTGACCGCCGGGGCCACGAGATCGGTGTTGGTGAAACGTCCGAGGTCGGGCTTGACCTTGATCAGGCCGGTCTCGGCCGCGTAGTCGACGACCCACTGATAGTGGCTGTCGATGCCGTCGGTGGTGAACGGCGAAAAGCGCTGCTTCCAGGAGGTCCCGTCGTCCCAGTCGAGGCGGATCGCCGCTTCCGGCGTCTCCCGGCTGGCCGCGGCGATGTAGGCGTCGCGGTTCTCGTCCTTGGACGCCCACAGCGCGGCGCGGGCGTAGGCCGCAACCACCAGCTCGGCGGCCTTGGGGTTCTCCTTGATGAAGTCGTCGCGGCCGAAGAGCTCGGTGCGCTGGGCCCAGGCGCGCGGCGCGCCCTTCGTCGACCAGAGCACCCGCCCCGCCCCTTGCGACTGCAGCCGGTAGGCGTCGGCGATCGGCCCGACGAAGGCGTCGACCTTGCCGGCGGCCAGGGCCGCCGCCCCGGCCGACGGATTGACGTTGTAGATCCTGAAGTCGTCGAGCCGGAAGCCGGCGTCGGCGGCGTAGCGGGCGAACACCGCTTCCCAGGGCCGGCCGCGGTGCAGGGCGATGCGCTTGCCCTTCAGATCGGCGAGCGACCTTGCGGGCGAGCCCGCCGCCACCAGCAGGTAGGTGTTGGTCCCGGCGTTCGACGGCCAGACCAGCCGCAGCGGCGCGCCGGCGCTGGCGCCGATCACGGCCGGCAGGTCGCCGTACCAGGCGAACTCGACGGTCCTGTTGACGAACCCCTCGTTGATCATCGGCCCGCCGATGGCGTGGGGCATGTCCTGGAACTGCAGGTCGTAGCCGAGCTTGGCGAGTTCGGCCTTGAGCCAGCCCTGCTCGGCGACGACGCCGCTGAGGCCGCCGGGGACATATTCGCCGTTCACCTCGGCGCCGCCGGAGATGATGCGCACCGGCTTGAGGGCGCTCTGGCCGCCGCCCTGGTCGGAACAGGCCGACAGCAGGAGGCCGGCGGCGAAGGCGGCGATCGCGAAGCGACGGGTAAGCTGCATTACGAAGGACCTTGGAACGATGAGCGACCACGGCGGCCGGCGCGCGCCGGCCATCGTGTTCCAGCCTCGGGAGACGTCCGGCGCTCGGGGAGCGGAGCCGCGCCGGCGTCCTCGCCTCAGCCGGCCTTGGAGGCGACGAACGCCTCGACCGCGCCTTGCGGCAACGGCTGGGCCCCGCCGATCCGCTCCGACAACAGCTGGATTTCCGCGGCCTCGTCGAGGCTGTGGACCAGGGCCGCCAGCGCCGCGATCCCCTCGCCGCCCCAGGCGAACAGGCCACGGTTCTTCAGCAGGGCCGCAGGCGCCGTGGGGTTTTTGCGGATCGCCTCGATCACCGGCTCGGCCGAGTAGCGCGGAGCCCATTCCGCCAGCGGGATCACTTCGGTCCCGGCGCGCTTGGCCACCGACCAGTAGCGAATCTCGAACGGCTTGTGGGCGATGGCGAAGGCCGTCAGGTGCGGCGAGTGCGTGTGCAGGGCGGCGTTCACGTCCGGGCGCTCTAGGAAGATCGCCCGATAGACGCCGATCACCTCGCGCAGGCTGCGGTCGTCCGGCCCCGCGATCTGCTCGCCTTCGAAGTCGGCGACGATCGCCTGCTTCAGCGAACCGATGACGAGCCGGCGCTCGTCGAGCCGCACCGCGGCGTTGAACGCGCCGGGACCGCGGGTGGAGAGGCTGCCCTTCTCCTTGAGGCTCTTGCCGGCCGCCTGAATGTCGGCGGCGGCCTGCCGGACGTCCGGCGCCTGGTCGGCCAGGCTCGAAAGCGTGCTGATGTCGTTCATGCGGAAAGCCCTTGCAGGCCCGCGGCCTGGGCGGCGGCGAGCGGGCGCGACAGGTCGCGAAGCGGACCGGCGTCGACCCAGTCCTCGACCTCGAAGTGGTCGGGCACGAAGCCGCCGTCGGCGAGATAGGTGACGAACTTGCCGAGGCCGTCGATCGCGGCGGGATCGAGGTTCGCGGCGAGGTTCAGGTGGACGCTCTCGCCGTAAGCCCGGCGGATCCATCGCTCCGACCAGCCGGTCTCGGCGCTGATGAAGCGCACGGTCTCCGCCGGGTGCTCGGCGGCCCAGCGGCCGGCCTCCACCACGCGGCGCAGGAAGCGTTCGACGAGGTCGGGGCGCTCGCGCAGCAGCTCGCCGCTGACGGTCAGCGGACGCGGCGTGCAGTTGCTGATGCGGACGAACGGATCGGGGTGGAAACCGAGGTCGGCCACGACCTGCGCGCCCAGCAGATAGGCGAGCTCGGCGCCGCGGACGTCCTTGACGTAGACCGCGTCCACCTCGCGCCGCGCGAGGGCGTAGGCCTCATTGGTGTAGCTGTGCCGATCGCGCCCGGACAGGCCGGAGCGGGTGCGCCCCTCGTCCTGGCCGTAGCGGGCGTCGTCGAGATCGACCAGCTCGACGTCGGTGATGGTCAGGCCCTCGGTCGCCAGCGTCACCTCGAACGCCCGCAGCGCCGAGGCGCGGTTGTGGTCGATGGTGATGTTGTGCTTCGGCAGGCCGAGCCGGCGGCCCTTCAGGTCCTTGACCGAGCGCACGCCCGACGACGGCAGCGCGATGATCGCTTGGTACTCGTCGGTCCAGGTCAGGGCCACCACGCGGGTGTCCTGGCCGCGGGAGCGCGCCCAGATCGCCGGGACGCTGCCGCCCTGGCGGAAGGAGTTGGCGAGGTTGTGGTCGAAGTGGGAGCTGAGCTCCTCGGGGCGGCTGGATTCCCGCAGCGAGCGGACCTTGAAGCCGTCGTCGCGGAACTCCTCCTCGAACCAGCCGAGCTGGGCGGCGATGCTGAACGGCGTGGGGACCGAACAGCGGGTGTACCAGAGCGTGTCGACAGCGTAGTCGGACATCGGGATGTCTCCTCAGGCGGCCCGGTGGGTTTCGTTCTGCAGCCCGCTGATCGCCCGGCCGAGCAGCGGCAGGACTTCCTCGCCGACGCTGTAGGCCTCCTCGAGGTGCGGATTGCTGGCGAGGATGAAGCTGGACGCGCCGGCGCGGACGTACTCGGCCAGGCGGTCGGCGATCTGCTGGTAGCTGCCGATCAGCCCGCAGCTCGGGCCGCCGCGCAGGATCGACATGCCGGCCCAGAGGTTCGGCGCGACGATCAGGTCGTCGAAGCTGTCGGTCCGCCCCTGGTGCAGCGCCCACTGGCGCTGGGCGCCGGCGGACTCGGCCGTCGACTCCTTGCGGTTGTCGCGCCCTTGCTCGTTGAACAGCGACTTGGAGTGCTCGGTGGCGGTGGCGAAGAGGCGCCGCGCCTCGTCCCAGGCCTCCTTCTCGGTCTCGCGGGCGATGATGTCGACGCGCACGCCGAACCGCACCTTGTCGAGGCGGCCCGTCTTGGCCGCCGCCGCGCGCACCTTGTTGAACTGCTCGACGTTGCCGGAGACCGGCTCGGCCCAGACGAGGTAGACGTCGGCGTGCTCGGCGGCCACGTCGATGGCCGGCTGGGACGAGCCGGCGAAATAGACGCCCGGCAAGGGCGCGCCGCTCAACGGCGCTTTGAAGCCGCCTTCCTCGATCTCGTAAAGCTCGCCCCGGTAGGTGAGCGGCGCTTCCTTCCAGTACTTCTTGAAGACGTCGAGGAACTCGCCGGTCCGGGCGTAGCGGCTGTCGTGGTCGAGGAAGTCGCCGAGGGCGCGCTGGGCCTTCGACGAGCCGCCGGTGATGATGTTGATGTCCAGCCGCCCGTCGGAGATCCGCTGGAAAGTCGCCGAGATCTGGGCGGCGAAGTGCGGTTCGGTGAACCCCGCCTGGTGCGCGACCAGGAAGCGCAGGTTGCGCGTCTCCCGGATGAGGGCCGCGGCCACGATCCACGACTGCTCGCTGATCCCGCTGGTGGGCACCAGGGCGCCGTCGAAGCCGTTGATCTCCGCCGCACGCGCCACCTGGCCGAGGTAGTCGACGTAGCTGAACCCGTCGGGTCGGCCGTTGCGCAGGCCCGGGGCCTTGCGCAGCTCCGGCGCGAGTTTGTTCCACTCGCCGCGAGTGTGCTTATCGTGCGCCTTGCGGCCGTCGCCGTGAGTCGGCAGCCGCCAGAACAGTTCGACCGACATTGAACTCTCCAACCGTCAGCGGCCGCAGGGCCGTGCAGCGGGAGGATTCAATTCCTAGTCGATATGTAGGAATGTAGAAATCTTTCGGCCGCCTTTAGGGCGGCTGCAAGGGTCGGCGTTTTCGGGTTTGAGATCATAGTGTTAGCCGCGACCAAAAAAGATAGATCATCTATCTATTTTTCGGCGGAGGGGGACGGGTGATGGCGGACGCGCTGGTGGAGAAGCTGGAAAAGGTGGTGTTCCGGCTCTATCGCGGGATGCGTCGGCGGCCGGAACTGCTGGACCTCTCGCCGCAGGATCCGGTGTTGTTGAAGCGGATCGCCGCCCAGCCGGGCGTCGGCGTCGGCGAGCTCGCCCAGATGGAGCGGCTGCGCGCGCCCACCATCACCAGCCACGTCAAGCGGCTGGAGGCCGCCGGGATGCTGCGCCGCGCGCCGCACCCGAGCGACCGGCGCCGCTCCGGTTTGCACATCACCCCCAAGGGCAGGCGCGCGATCGAGCGCTCCACCGCGGTCCGCTACAAGGACCTCGAGGCGCGCCTGGCGCGTCTGACGCCGGAGGAGCTGGCCGCCGTCGAGCGCGCCGCCGACGCCCTCATGAAGATCAGCGAAGACCAGGACGCCGGCTGAGCCGGCAGGGCTAGCGGAACCGGCCGCGGAAGGCCGTCTCGGCGAGCGGGCGCCGCGTGCTCGGCCGCTCGCGCGCCTGCAGCGCCTCGGGCAGCCGCGCCCGATCGCCGGTCCGGCCGATGGCGACCGCCGCCTCCACCCGGAAGCGGTCCGGGACCTGCAGCTCGACGCGGGCGCGTTCGTGGTCGAAGCCGCCGATGGCGTGAGCGTGCAGTCCGAGCGCGGTCGCCTGCAGCGCCATGAAGGCCCAGGCGGCGCCGGCGTCGAAGCTGTGGCTGCGCGAGAGCTGGGCCGGGGCAAGGTCCGTCGCGGGCTTCTCGGTGTCGGAGCAGATGAACACCAGCGCGCCGGCGTTCTGCGCCCAGGCGGCGTTGTTCGGCTTCAGCAGGGCGAGGAAGCGCGCCCAGTCGGCTTCGCCGCGGACCGCGTAGACGAACCGCCACGGCTGCACGTTGGACGCCGACGGCGCCCAGCGGCCGGCCTCCAGGATCGAGGCGAGCGTCGGCGGGTCGAGGGCGCTGCCGTCGAACGCGCGCGGCGACCAGCGCTTGAGGAACAGCGGCTCGATTTCATGATCGGCGCGCCGGGCGGCGGCGTCCGCCTCGCTGGTTGGCGTCATGGTCCGGCTCTTCCTTGAGCATCCGCTCCGGGGCGGAGCGCCCCGGAGCTCGAGGTTTGCGACTAAGCCTGCTCGCCCAGCAACTTGTAGGCGGCCTCCAGCGGCCGCTCGTCGATCCATTCGTCGAGCGAGAAGTCGTTGTCGCTGAAGCCGTAGAGCCAGGTGAACTTCTTCTGCTGCTCGAACAAAGCCAGCCGCTCGCCGTCCAGGGTGGGGTGCAGGCTGCGCAGCGCCTCGTCCGAGTAGGCCTCGTGAACCGCCGCGGCGCTGCCGCGCGTCTCGGCCTCGAGAACTCCGCGGACTTTCGGCAGGTTGTCGCGCGCCCAGTCGGCGGCGCGCAGAGTCTGGTAGAGGAACCGGACAAGCAGATCGAAGTGGTCGTCGATCAGACTCTGGTGGACCGTGATCGGCCGCGGCGTGCCGTTGTTCACGCGAAAACGCCGGTCCGGCAGCTTGTCGAGGTTGACGCCGACCACAAGGCCCAGCTGCTGAGCTGCGTCGACCGCCGCCGCGCCCTTGACGTAGAGGGCGTCGACGTCCCCGTCCGCCAGCGCGTGCAGCGACCACAGGCCGGCGAGCGAATTGGCGGTGACGTCGGCGCCCGGGGTCGCGTCGCGCGGCCCGCGGCGGGAGTCCACCTCGACGAAGGTGACGTCGTCGAAGGTGAGGCCCGCATAGCTCAGCGCGCCCTTGTAGCCGTGCAGCGACATGCCCCGGGCGATGGAGCTGCCCCGCTGATGGCTGGGGATCGGATGGTCGATCCACGTCGGCAGGCCGAGCCTGCGGCCCTTCAGGTCCTTCGGCTCGCGCACCCCGCTGTCGGGCCGCACCAGGATGGCCTGGTGCTCGTCGATCCAGGTCAGCCCGACCAGCCGGGTCGGCGCGCCCTGGGCGCGGGCGCCGATCGCCAGCAGGTTGCCGCCCTCGCGGATCAGCCCCGGCAGGTCGTGGTCGTAGTGGTGGCGGCGCAGCTCCGGGGCGGCGCGCTCCTGCAAGGTGTCGAGCGGAATGTTGTCGCGGGCGAACTCCTCGGTCAGCCAGCCAAGCTTGTAGGCGAGGCCCGTCGCGGTCGGCACGGGACAGCGGGTGAACCACAGCCGGTCCAGCGCATCGCCGGCGTTCGGCCGCTCGGCGCGTTTGAGTGTGGTCAGGGTCGTCAAGGCTAGGTCCTCCTCCTGGGCGCGGACGAGCCGCCAATGCTGCGTCGCAAGAACACTGATAGTTGGCGCCGGCCCGGCTCTGTCCAGGCGAGTCCTCCGGCGGCCGACGCCGGCGCGAGCGACCGACCCGACGGGAATTTCCTTAAAGAACAACGGCGTAGCGCCGCCGCCAATCCTAGTGATTAGGTCGGCTTAAGCGTCGATTGAGCCGTGCTGCTTTGTGCCCGCGCTGGGCGGCGGCCTAGCGTCAGCCTGGCCGAACGCGGCGCTGGTGACGGTGAGATCGAGCACGATCAAGCGGGCTTTTCCCGACCGACCCCGGCGCGCCGGCGCCTGAGCATTTGGGGACATCAGCATGGGACGTACGACCGCGGCCGACGGCTTCGCCAGCTCGCCGGGCCAGCTCGGCGGGGGGCGTTGGGCCTTCGCCGCGCCCCCGCTGATCATTCTTGGCGCCTGGACCGGGCTCAGCCTCAGCGGCCTGTTCCCGGCGGAGATCGTCGTCCCGCCGCAGGTCCTTTGGCGCAGCTTCCTGGGCCTGTGGTCGCACGGCGAGCTGCCGGAGCACCTGGCCGGAAGCCTCAGCCGCCTGGCGGTGGGCTACGGCGCCGGCGCGGCGATCGGGATTTCGCTCGGCGCGCTGATGGGCCTCTCCCGACAGGCGGAGGCCTACATCCTCCCCAGCTTCCACATCCTGCGTCAGCTGCCGACGATCGCTCTGATCCCGGCCTTCATCATGATCTTCGGCGTCGGTGAAACGGTGAAGATCGTGCTGGTCGCCAAGGCCGTCGCCCTTCCGGTGGCCTTGGCGACCTTCGACGGCGTGCGCGGCGTGCCCAGGGCCTACTTCGACGTCGGCCGGATCTTCCGGGTCGGGCCGCTGCCGCTGTTCCTGAAAGTCGTCGTTCCGGCGGTCGTCCCGCCGGTGGTGACCGGCCTGCGCGTGGCGCTGGCCCGCGCCTGGATGGTGCTGGTGGGCGCCGAGCTGCTCGTCGCCGACAGCGGGCTCGGCCAGCTGATGGAGTGGGGCCGGCAGACCTTCCGCATCGACATCGTCCTGGTGGGCGTCGTGCTCACCGGCCTGATCGGCTTCGCGCTCGACAAGGGCTTCCGGGCCGGCGAGCGGGCGCTGACGCCCGCGAAGGCCCGGTGAGGCGGCGATGAGCGACGTCTCCCTCGCCCCCGCCGCGCGCTGGCGCGACCGCCTGGCGGCTCTGCGCGGCCTCGTGCTGCCGGTGGCGGCGCTCGCCGCCTGGAACCTGATGGCGCATCGCGACACGACCCACGCCTACGTCTTCACCCCGCTCGAGCAGGTGGCGCAGGCCTTCT
>Ga0164243_10009441_pt1 | contig 14200 bp, 11 predicted proteins | sample OricompcompostOP_FD_108781 | JGI IMG/M metagenome (GOLD analysis project Ga0164243, IMG submission 108781) | Organic Plus compost microbial communities from Emeryville, California, USA - Original compost - Organic plus compost (OP) | ecosystem: Engineered > Solid waste > Mixed feedstock >... | reverse complement strand
TGGGTTCTGGACTTCCAGGTACAGCATGTTTTCTTTGGCCCAGGCCCTGATGTTGATGGCAATTTCGCTGATGGTATCGTACAGCCCGAATTTAATGGCATTTTCCACAACGGGCTGCAGGAGCATGGGCGGCATAAACATTTTTTCAGCGCCGTCGTCATGCGATACGTTGGTGGTCAGCCGGTGACCGAAGCGCACTTTTTCTATGTCCAGGTACAGGCCCAGGTATTGCAGTTCTTCCGTCAGGGAAATCCACTGGTCATCCTCCCGCTTGATGGAGCCCCGGAGGAAATCCGAGAGCTTCAGCACCATTTCCCTTGCCTGTTGCGGCCGCAGCATAATCAATGCATTGATCGAGTTGAGGCTGTTGAAGAGGAAGTGCGGTTGCAGTTGTTGCCGGAGCTTGAAGAGTTCCGCTTCCCGGACGATCTTCTCCGTGTCCTCTTTGCGTTGCAGCTCGGCCCGCTGGTCTTCCATATCGTACAGCATAATGCTGCGGAACCCGATGCCGGTGATGATCAGCCATCCAACGATACAATAAATTGGTATCCCTTTGGTAAGCCATAACAGGTAAAAACCGTCGCCCGCGAAGGTTTTGTGCAGGATCCATTGCGAGGCGGCCACCCAGAGGAAGGTCATCGCGCAACTCACCACGCTTACATACATAAACTGCACGAGGCCGCGGTTGGGACGGTAATACGCCAGGTTACTGCTGATCAGCAAACATACAGAGCCCAGCAGGCAGATATGCACCGAACTATCTGTAACTGACTGCCAGAAGGGGAAGTCGAACCATTGCCATAACAGGAAGGTATAAACGACAAATGCAATCGCAAATGTAGCGGTGAATACCCTGCCGGCAGGACCAGTATAAATGCTTTTAGCCACGCTATTGTTTAAGTTATTGAAGTTCAGCTACAGGTTGTTCCTGTAACTGTGCTGATTTTGTTTGCAGCCATGCTACATAAGACTTTGGATCTCCCGGCTCTTCGATGCGGGAATAAAGTTCCATACCGTCTGTCAGCTGATCGAGCGTATATATTTCAGGAACATTGATAAACTTCCATTGTACCATTTCCTGCTGGTGATTTTTAAAAGCATATTGCTCCTGGATGCCTATTTCGTGAGCTTTTGCCAATGCGTCTTTTTTAGTCACGGCGCTGATCAGGCGTATTTGTTCATCAAACTGCGGTGTATGGTTGCCATCTCCACAGATGATCTGGTAAACGACTTTCGCAACAAACCAATGCATATACGATGATTTTACAGGATTAGAATTAGTTTTTCAAAAAATTGGGGGTTAACGGGATGGACATTTCAACTTATATATAGCTCTTAATTTCCACTCCGCCGAAGATGCAGCTACCTTTGATGATCAGCGTTTTTTCGCCGGTGGTGGCCCGCATCAGTTCCGGGTTACGCTTGTCATCCACGCCGCCGAGGATAGTGGTTACATCAATCCGCACATTCCAGTTGGAAGGCACCACAATCTCGCAACCTCCGAAGATGGCTGTTACATCCAGCACGGCGGTATCCTTGATATCAGCCTGGGAGAAGTTCAGTTCGCCCCCGCCGAAGATGGCGCTTACGTAACCGCCCTTGAAGTCTTTGGACAACACCAGTTTATTTACGCTGCCAAAGATGGCGGTGGCATTGATCCGGTCGTCAGAATAATTTTCCGCGTTATAATCTTCCGGCGCTACCCAGCCATGTGTTTCATCGCGCCGCCAGCCGTCGTGCCCGCCGGTGGCCCGCCAGTTCGATTTGCAGTTATGCCCCCAGTCCTCCGAGCGTTTCAGCATGATGACGATACCTACTGCAATCAGCACTACCGGCCAGATGAAGCGTGCCGTATTATACGGCCACTGCATGATTTCCCCGGCGAGGAACACGCCGCCCACTATCAGCATAGCCAGCCAGCCGCCGCCCCTGAACTCATGTTTGATACCTACCAGCAACCCGATCACGATCAGCAGCATCTGCCAGGAAAACAGCCAGTAGGGCAGATCCAGGTCCAACCGCTTCAACAACAGTCCCACGCCAACGAGGATCAGCACAACGCCTCCGACAGCGCTTCCTCCTCTCCTGGATTTTTTTATTTCAGTTTCTGAACTTGACATTTGAATGATTTTAAAATTTTAATGGTGGCAATTTCACCGGTGTACAGCGTTTATCCTCTTTTCCTGGCGGTTGCCCTGCGGGAGATTAACACTACGCCCAGGATAATCAGTCCTACCGGACCAAAAAAGCGGTCCATATAAAACGATACGTGCAGGATATCCTTTATAAAGAAGAAAGCGCCTATACCCATCATGATCGCCCAGCCGGTTCCCCGGAAGTTTCTCCTCATACCTACCAGCAAACCGATCACCATCAGTATCAGCTGCCAGGAATGGATCCAGTGGGGAATACCCAGGTGTGCATCCACATGCAGGATGTGCAACAGGAGGCCCACACCGAGAATAGCCAGGAAAACGCCTCCTACGGAGCTGCTGCCTTTCCCGGATTTATTGGATACTGTGACTGTGTTTGCCATGTGTGAAATTTTATGATACAAAAATAGGTCGCTGTTATTCCTGTATCAATACCGCTTAGGTCAATCAGAGTGGTTTACCGGTAAAAGCCATGAAATTACCGGTGAAAATGATCCTCATTTGGCTAGTCCGGACTCACCGGTGTTTAGTGGGATGGTGGGGATGGTTTTTCCGGGTGGAAACAGCAGCCATTACCGGATTTCCTCCCGATGGTCTTCGCTGGCAGAACCAACAGCCATTCCTGCCGCTCCCCATACCCTTCCCGCACCAGCGCCAACAGGCCACGCTACAGTTCTATGGTCACCAGGGCTTCATCGCCGGCCAAACGGGTAAGCAGCGCTTTCAGATCGGCCACCATGGGGTCCGGACCGCAGATATAGAACTGCTGGTTGAAATCAGTGATTTTCTCTTTCAGGTAAGCCTCGTCAATCTTGTGGTGGTCGTAGGCGGGATTGGCTTCCTGGGTGAGGGTATTAATGAAGCGAGACCCCAGCATCTTTTCAAATTCCTCTTTCAGGATAATATCCTTTGCGGTTTTATTGGAGCATATCAGGGTATTGCCCGCCAGCAACCCGTCCTTTTCCAGCTGCCGGAAGATGGCGATAAAGGGCGTTACGCCGGCGCCGCCTGCCAGGAAAACGCCGGGGCCTTTGTAATGAATGGCGCCCCAAACGTCATGCAGCACCAGTTCATCGCCGGGGAGGCATTGCCCCAGCTGGTCGGTTACGCCATTGCGTTCCCGGTAGATTTTTATGGTGAACTCCAGGTGATCCCATTCATTGAGGCTGGTAAAGGTAAACGGCCGTTTGTGGTGCTGCCAGCCGGGCTTATTGACGGCAACTTCCGTGGCCTGCCCCGGAATAAACGTATAGCCATGGGGTTTAGCTACCTTAAAGCGTTTAACGTCATGTGTAACAGGTGTGACAGACAGTATTTTAACTATATGGCTTTCCATTTGACAGAATGGGTTTTGGATAAGGTATTTATACTGAAATTAGCAAAAATTCCGCCTTTCAGGGCTGTTTTCCTGAAATCATTTCCTTAAACAGGGGAGAGAGTAAAGCGGCCCATCTGCTGTAATCTTTACCGGAAGGATGCAATCCATCGGAGGCAAGTAACGAAGGGTCCGATTTCGCTTCCCGGGTGAAAGGGGTAATATCCACATAGCGCACGTGGTATTGCGCGGCTATGGCCTTATTGCAGCTGTTGTAAAGATCTATTTCCCGCGCAATTTGAGCCGCGTCCCTGTCCGCCGCAAACGGCGTTACTCCCCAGTCGGGGATGGACAGCACCACTACCTGCGGGGCGCCTTTTTTACAAAAACCGATGGCCTGCTCCAATAAGCCGGTGAACTGGGTTTTGTATTCTTCCACACATCGGCCACGGTACTGGTTATTCACGCCTATCAGTAAACTCACGAAATCATACTGGTTTCCCTGTATTCCTGCCTGTTGGATGCCGGCCTGCAGTTCGTCCGTCGTCCAGCCGGTAACGGCGATGATACGGGGCTCGTCGATGGCAACTCCTGCGGCCCGTAATTGCGCTGCGGCCAGGGCCGGGAAGCATTCGGCGGCAGGCACGCATTCCCCGACGGTATAGCTGTCGCCCAGCGCGAGATAAGATAAATTCATAAATGGTTGATTGGTATGGATGCTTGAAAACAGGCAGCAAAATAGGATTAATCCTAACATAAGCAAAAAGTTATATACAGCATCAGTTTTTAAGTTAATTCTATCAAAAACAGCCCCGCTTTTCGGCTCAAAATGCCTACCTTTGCACCCGATTACAACAATTACGTAACGCATAAAGAAACTGTTTTATGCCGGGAGAAAAAATAACGATGAACAATGGACTGTTACAGGTCCCTACCCACCCAATCATCCCCTTTATTATAGGCGACGGCATCGGTCCGGACATTTGGAAAGCGAGTGTGCGCGTGTTTGACGCCGCTGTTGAAAAAGCTTATGGGGCTGAGCGGAAAATTGAATGGAAAGAAGTACTGGCCGGAGAGAAAGCCTTCCAGGAAACCGGCGAATGGCTGCCGAAAGCTACTTTGGATGCTCTGAAAGAGTACCTGGTATCCATAAAAGGCCCATTATCCACACCGGTTGGTGGCGGCATCCGTTCCCTGAACGTGGCTATGCGCCAGGAACTTGACCTGTATGCCTGCGTTAGACCAGTTCGCTGGTTCAACAAAGTACCTTCTCCTGTGAAACATCCTGAGAAAGTAGACATGGTGATCTTCCGTGAAAACACTGAAGATATCTATGCCGGTATCGAATACATGACAGGTACGCCTGAATGTGAAAAACTGCTCAACTTCCTGCAGAACGAAATGGGAGTTAAAAAAATCCGCTTCCCTGAATCCTCTTCCCTGGGCATCAAACCTGTATCTGTAGAAGGTACGGAAAGACTGGTTCGCGCGGCTATCCTGTATGCGCTCGAACACAAACGTCCTTCTGTTACCATTGTCCACAAAGGAAACATCATGAAATTTACCGAAGGCGGTTTCAAAAACTGGGGTTATGCCCTGGCTGAAAGAGAATTCGGTGATAAAGTTTATACCTGGGAAACCTGGGAAAAAGTGAAGAAGGACGAAGGCGAAGAAGCAGCTAACAAATCCCTGAAAGTAGCCCTCGCCGAAGGTAAACTGCTGATCAAAGATGTGATCGCGGATAACTTCCTCCAGCAAATCCTCCTCGCTCCGCAGGATTACTCCGTAGTAGCTACCCTCAACCTGAACGGCGACTACATCTCCGACGCGCTGGCAGCAGCCGTAGGCGGTATCGGTATCGCTCCGGGTGGTAACATCAACTACAAAACCGGCCACGCCGTGTTCGAAGCAACCCACGGTACAGCGCCACGCTTCGCCAACACCAACACCATGAACCCATCCTCCGTGATCCTCTCCGGTGTAATGATGCTGGAATACATGGGCTGGAAAGAAGCAGCGAAGATCATCGTAGACGGCCTCAGCACCGCGATCGCCCGCAAACGCGTTACCATCGACTTCTACAACCTGATGGATGATGCTACGCTGGTGAAAACTTCTGAGTTTGCTGACGAAGTGATCAAACAGATGCATTAATAGTTTATTTTATATAGCTACGATAAAGCCCTGGCCATAAGGCCGGGGCTTTATTATTTTAACGCAGATCCGCCAGGCTGTAACAATTTATGTAAATCTTACACAAAAAATTTTGCAGAAATAAAAATTGTCGTATTTTTCGTGATTATCCCTAAACAGGGACTTTGCTTGAAAGTTGTTGTGATAGATTTTTAATCTAATTTTTTAAAAAAACCCGAAATGGCAGAAAAAATTAAAGTTGCTAATCCGGTAGTTGAGCTGGATGGAGATGAGATGACACGAATCATCTGGAAATTCATTAAGGACAAACTGATACTTCCATACCTGGATGTTGAAATCAAATATTTTGACCTCGGCATGGAGCATCGTGATGCTACTAACGACCAGGTTACTATCGATGCAGCCAACGCAATCAAAGAAGTGGGCGTAGGTATCAAATGCGCTACCATCACCCCTGACGAAGCACGCGTAAAAGAATTCAACCTGAAACAAATGTGGAAGTCCCCTAACGGTACTATCCGCAACATCCTGGACGGTACAGTATTCCGCGAGCCAATCGTAATGAAAAACGTTCCGCGCCTGGTGCCTAACTGGACTGCTCCTATCTGCATCGGCCGTCACGCATTTGGCGACCAATACCGTGCAACCGATTTCGTTACCAAAGGAAAAGGTAAACTGACCATTAAATTCGAAGGCGAAAACGGCGAAACACAGGAATTTGAAGTGTACAACTTCAAAGGCGATGGCGTTGCGCTGGCAATGTACAACACCGACGAATCCATCAAAGGTTTTGCACGCTCCTGCTTCAACCAGGCCCTGATGAAAAAATGGCCGCTGTACCTCAGCACCAAAAATACCATCCTGAAAAAATACGATGGCCGCTTCAAAGATATCTTCGAAGAAATCTATCAGAACGAATTCAAAGCTGAATTCGATAAACACGGCCTGGTGTACGAACACCGCCTGATCGACGACATGGTTGCCTCCGCGCTGAAATGGAACGGTAACTTTGTTTGGGCTTGTAAAAACTACGATGGCGACGTACAGTCTGACACCGTTGCACAAGGCTTCGGTTCCCTCGGTCTGATGACTTCCACCCTGGTTACTCCTGATGGTAAAACCATGGAAGCAGAAGCGGCGCACGGTACCGTAACCCGCCACTACCGCGATCACCAGGCTGGTAAACCAACTTCCACCAACCCAATCGCTTCCATCTTCGCATGGACCCGCGGTCTGGAATTCCGTGGTAAACTGGATAACAACCAGGAACTGATCAACTTCTGCCACGCGCTGGAACAGGTTTGCATCGAAACCGTTGAAAGCGGCAAAATGACCAAAGACCTCGCTGTTTGTATCCACGGCAACAAAGTAGAACACGGTAAAGATTACCTGTACACCGAAGAATTCCTGGAAGCACTGGATCAAAACCTGAAAGTGAAACTGGGTAAATAACCAAGATAAGTTCGTTCCACGGACCTTATTTATATAAAGTCCCGGATAGCAATGCGCTACCCGGGACTTTCCTTTTTTACCCCCGGCTCCCCCCATTAATTCACTTTTTTTCCTATATTATTGCAGGTATATACCCGGACTATACCGCAAAAAATGCCGACGATCAGACCTGTACTAACCATACTTCTTTTCTTAGTACTACACCCGTTTAGCCTGTTTGCCCAAAAAGAAGGCAATATCTGGTACTTCGGCATATATGCCGGGATCGATTTCAATACCTCCCCTCCCACAGTGCTGTCTGATGGCAGGATCAACACCCGCGAAGGCGTTACCTCCCTCTGCGACGCCAACGGGCGCCTGCTGCTGTATTCCGACGGTACGGTCATTTACGACGCCCGCCACCAGGTTATGCCCAACGGCTACAACCTCCGCGGCAACTACTCCGCCAGCCAGTCCGTCATTGCCGTACCCTGGCCCGGCCACCCGGGAAAATACTACCTGTTTACCACCGCTGTATCCGAAGGAGTTAACTATTCCATTATCGATATGACCCTCAACAACGGCTACGGCGATGTGGAAGCAGCCAATAAAAACGTGGCCATGATGAGTACTGCGCTTAGCACGGAAAAACTAATGGTTACCAAACATTGTAATAATACCGACTTCTGGGTGATCACCCCGGCCCGCAACAGCAACGACTTTTACGTTTTCCTGCTCAGCGCCGCCGGCCTCTCCGCCCCTGCCATCTATTCCGTAGGTACGCCTATCAGTAACGACATTGTGGCCTGGGAAACCGTCGGGTATATCAAGGTATCCCCCAATGGCAAACTGCTGACGCATGTACGGGGAGATTCTCCCAACGGCCCCGGCTCCTCCTTTGCCGAAATATTTCCGTTCAATAACCAAACCGGCGCCATAGGCAACCCCATCGCCCAACTCGGCAATCTTGCCATGGGTTATGGCATCGAATATTCGCCGGATAGCAAGCTGCTCTACCTTTCTACCACCGCTTCCCCCAGCTACCTGATACAATATGACCTGACTGCAGCGGATATCAACGCCTCCGCAATCACCCTTTCCAGCTCGGGCACCGCATTTGGCGCATTGCAACTAGCGCCGGACGGTAAAATCTACCTCGCCATGGAAAGCTCCTATAACGTCGGCTATCCCACCCTGCACGCTATCACGAATCCCAACGTAAGGGGGCCGGGCGCGCAACTTACGTCTATGGGCATAAACCTTTATCCCGGCCAGTCCTTACTGGGCCTCCCCACAGTCATGAATGATTACGTGTATGCGCCTTATACCATTAAAGTCGCCGATACCTGTGTGGGTAAAGCCACGACCTTTACTTTAAAATCAACGGAAAATATTACCGGTATCACGTGGGACTTCGGCGATGGCGCTACCGCCACGGGGCTTACCGTTACCCATCAATATGCCGCCGCAGGCGCCTATACCGTCAGGGCGAATTACACCGGCCCCTGCGTAACAGGCGCCACGCAGCTTACGTTTCAGGTAAACGGGCCCATTACCACGCGCAGGGAAATAATGATATGTAACGGTGGCGCCTATACGCTGCCGGACGGCAGTACTACCGCCGCTGCCGGCACCTATACCACCACGCTCAAACGGAACGATGGTTGTAATAACGACAGTACCATCATCACTACCATCACCTTAAACGGCAGCTATCATATCACCATTGACGCCGCCATTTGCCCGGGCGGCAGTTATCAGCTGCCGGACAACCAGGTCGTAAATACCAGCGGGGATTATACCACTAAACTAACTTCCCTGTTCGGGTGCGACAGTATCATCACTACCCGGCTCACCGTACTGCCGGCGTACCATATCACCGAAACGCGGAGCATCTGTAACAACGAAATCGTTACCCTGCCGGATGGCCGTATGGTAAGGCAACCGGGCGTATATACCTCCCTGTTAAAAACCCGTTACACCGGGTGCGATAGTACCGTTGTTACTAACGTGGTCGCACAAACGAATAATTACTTCATTGATGTAAAGGACACCTGCATCAACAGCAACGCCAGCTTCTCCCTGGGAGGCGGCGCCGCTGCAACCGCTATCCACTGGGATTTCGGGGACGGCCAGCAGTCCACCGGCCTCACCGCCTCGCATCACTACCTGCAGCCCGGTAGCTATACCGTTACGGCTGTTGCCACTGGCATATGCAACACGCCGGTAACGTTCACCCGCGTGGTCACGCTCCGCGAAACCAATACATCTCCCCACATAATCCATATTTGTAACGGTAACAGCTATACGCTGCCGGATGGTACGATCACCGGTAGCGCCGGCACTTACAGAACTACCCTCCAAAACACGTACGGCTGCGACAGTGTGATTACCACCACCATCGTAGTCAACCAACCTTACCACATTACTGTAGATACCAGCATTTGCCGGGGTTCCGCCATTGTCCTGCCCGACGGCCGGCTGGCGAGCGCCAGCGGCAACTATACCAGCACCTTTACTTCCCTGTATGTGTGCGACAGCATTATCACCACCCGTATCTCCTACCTGCCGGACTATTCACTCAGCAAAACGGTAAATATCTGTAAAGGCAACAGCTATACCCTGCCGGACGGCCGTACTGTAAGCCAAAGCGGCGTGTACACCGCCTACCTGAAAACTGTTTTTTATCAATGCGACAGCATCATCGCCACCACCGTCAATGTCATTGACGCGCATGCCAGCGTGGAAGCTGATATCTGCGAAAAAGAAAGTTACGTATTGCCGGATCAGCGCAGCGTGCGTACCGCCGGCGTCTATACGAGCGTACTGCGGAGCTACCAGGGCTGCGATAGCGTGATCACTACCACCCTGCGCATACATCCAGCCTATAGCTTCCATAAGGAAGCTACGTTCTGCGAAACAGATTATTATACTTTGGAAGATGGCAGACGGGTAAATACACCGGGAAACTACGTCGTGAAATTTCGTACAGTGAAGGGTTGCGATAGTATTTACAGCACTACGCTACGCCGTGTTTCCCCGCCCAAAATCAGTCTTGGCAGCGATTCCTGCCTGATCGCCGGCCGCACGCTCGTACTAACGCCCGGCCCCGGGTTCCTGACCTACGTTTGGCAGGACGGCAGCACGACGCCCTATATGACCGTGACCCGGGAAGGGATGTATGCCGTGCGCGTAACCAACAGTTGCGGCTCCGACGCCACGCAGATGCGGGTGATCGCCTGCTCGGCCGAACTCTTTGTGCCCAGCGCGTTTACGCCTAACGGCGATGGTAAGAACGATGTATTCCGCATCATTAATTACCATGGGCAACAGCTCCTGCGCTTCAGTATCTACAACCGGTGGGGCCAGGAAATATTCACTACCAATAACCCGCTGATGGGCTGGGATGGTTGTATCAATGGTACGATGCAGGATATTGGCGCATATGTATATCTTATACGGTATAAAAACCTGCAGGGGCAGGAGCGGGTGTTAAAAGGGACGGTGACGCTGGTGAAGTGAGCACCTTTCTCCAACTATCATTGCAGCGATTTTCTCAATACCTTATCCTCCGCATAAATATCATCAAAGAAAATCAGTTTCCCATCCTTACCTTCCGCAGTAAAGTACCGCAGGTAAATAGGAATCCTCCTCGTCAGGTCCACCTGTTTCTTCTCTCCCCGTTCAATCCAGGCGCGGATGCTATCCCCCTTGTGGGTAGCGGTATCCATGCGTACCAGGTATTGCGAGAGGCTATCCCACTGCTGCACACGCACGCAGCCATGGCTCATGGCGCGCATGGAATTTTTGAACAGCCCCCTGTTGTTGGTATCATGCAGGTACACACTGTATTTATTCCGGAAGTTAAATTTCATAATCCCCAGGGAGTTGTCTAATCCATCCATCTGCCGGAGCACATACGGGAAGTGGTTTTTACTCAGCTTACTCCAATCAATGGTATGCGGGTCCACGGCATTCCCGTCCTTGTCAATTACTTCCAGGTTTTTGGAGGCCAGGTAACCTACATTCCGCTGAATCGCCGGCAGCATCTCCTTAAACACAATACTGTAGGGTACCCGCCAGTAGGGAAACAGCATGAAGTTACTCATGTAAGAATTCAGCAACGGCGTGCGCGTACGCGGAGCGCCCACAATAACGCGGGATTCCAGCATCACTACCCCGCTGTCTACCACCCTTAAAGTATAACCCGGCACATTCACCATGATATACTCCCGCGGCATGGTATCCGGCAGCTTACGCCAGCGGTCCATATTGATGCCCGCCTGCAATACCCAGTCTTCCGCAGGCCTGTTCAGCGCGGCGATGGTCCGTTTGCCGGCAACTCCATCCGGGTAAATATTGAATTCATTCTGAAATTTCTTCACGGCGGATTTCAGCATCACGGTATCCACCACTTCTACGCCGGCGGTATCGAGGTAACCGCCCTGTACCAGCCTGTTGGCCAGCAGCTGCCGGAACAGCAGGGTATCCGTATAGTTGGATGGCAGCGTATCCCAGGTCACGTTCGTGTACTTTTCCCGGAAATTGCGGATGGCTTCCTTCAGGGCAACGTACCCTTCGTGGGTAGGTTCCAGCCCTTCGAAAGCAGCGCTGATATTGCCTTCCTGTAATGTTTTGCGTAATTTTTCCTTCAGGAAATCGTCCGTAAAAACAGAATCCGGACGGAGGGTGATACTATCCCTCGGGCCTGCGCCGTAGTGCAGGTCGGAAGTCATTTTCATAAATGCGTCGGAAAGCAGGATATCTACTTTCGCCCATAATGCCGCATCTTTTTTGGCAGTAGCATCCTGCTGCAATTGCTCAATGGCGGCATTCAACGCCGTGGCATGGTAACGGGACGGCGGCAGCCCGATGTCGTACGCATTCCTGATATAATACATCATGGAATCCGCCAGGGGATGCAGCTTGCCGTGGTCTGACCATTCGGCGGCATTTTCATGTTGCTGGTAAAATTCTTCCAGGGCTTTGGGTCTGAAAGCCGGGATACTATCTTCCAGGTATCCTTCATTGTCGGAGATAAGGGACAGACGCTCGGTGATTCCTTCTTTTACCACCTCATCCAGCTGTCTGACGTTTGCTACAATTTGTTTTTGCTTTGGGGCCGTGTGCTTCTTTTTATGTCCGCACGATAACAACAGTAACACTCCAGATCCACATAAAAAAACGTAAAATAAATTTTTGTTCATCATCTGCAGTAAATCGCTAGTAAAGATAGCATTTTGCAAATACTGTGCTCAAAAATTCAATTTTTCATTTTTACCTGCAACAATCTTTTTTCACAAAGAGTGACTTGAGGACTTTTAATATGCCATTCAAAACATTTTTCATACTTCACATTTTTAGAAAAAGAGGCTGCCACGAATAGCAGCCTCCGAAAAACTAAAACTAAAACAACTAAGTTTATATAAATTATATCTTATCCAGCGGAATACGGCCGGTATCCTTTGTTTGCCGGAACTGGCTGGGAGTAAGGCCGGTAACCTTTTTGAACTGGGCGGACAAATGCGCCACACTGCTGTAGCCCAATTTGTAGCTAATTTCACTTAAACTAAGTTCATTATATCGCAGTAACTCCTTTACCTTTTCAATCTTTTGCTGGATGATGTACTGCTCAATGGTAGTACCTTCCAGCTCAGAAAAAAGACTGCTCAGCAAATGGTAATCTTTCTGCAGCCTGGAGGACAATAAGGAAGAAAAATTCTCCTTCATATCATCCAGGTCGGTGTAATGAACAGTATCCACAATGATACTTTTGATGGCAGCTACCAGCTGCTGTTTCTTATCATCTATCAGCAGAAATCCTTCTTCCTGCAGGGCAGGAATCAACCTGTTTAACTTATCCGCGTCTATCTGTCCATTTACCGAAGCTTTGCCAAGCTCCATTTTTGCTACTTCGAGCCCTTCTGCTTCCAGTAAAGACCTTACCACCTTTATACAACGCGGGCAGACCATATTTTTTATATATAATTCGGTCGTTGCCATGGCGGTTATTTCTTTTTAAATACGTTAAATATATTATGTTCTACGCGCACCAGGAAGGAATTATAAACATTCCTTTCCATGTTTCCTGCCAGCTGGGTCCTGTAGGAGAGGTCCAGCCTCGTTGTACTGTTGAAAATGAACTGAATGGCAGGCGCTATGTCCAGGTAATTCCCCCGGGCTAGTTCCCCGCCGCCGGCATTCGTTTTCCCCAACAACTCCACGTAGAGGTTCAGGTTCGTTTGCTTGTAGCTCTTGTATTTTACCGGCAGCAACAGGTAACCTGCACTCAAGCTGTAGTTCACCGCATTGCTGGAAAAGCCGTCCGGAATAGGATGGTTTACATTATTCAGAAAACGGGTGTATCCCACGGTGGTAGACAGCGCCAGCTTATGCAGCAGTTGCGTGGCAATGAAGCCGCCGGCAACGCCGCTGTTGCCACCGTCCAGGTCCAGGTCGTAATTCATATACGATTGGTGACTCCCGGTGGCAGGCATAAATGGATTGTCGATCAAAGAACCTTTTACGTAGGCGGCCATACGAAAATGCGAATGCTGTTCGTCCAGGGAAAGGAAGCGGTATTTCGCATACAAACTTCCTCCTTCCATCCTGAAACCTGACTGCATCATGTTGGAACCATAGCCGGCTACATGCACCATCAACTTTTTGTTGATGCCAAACATCACTTCCGGTTCTACCCGGAGGGCATTGCTGCCGTCATAATCCATCCGCATGCCCTTCGCCGTCAGCCGGAAACCCATGGACCTTGCCGGCATATTGCTGGCCGGCTCCGAATTAACGTACAACTCCTGTGCGCTCGCGATAGCAGTGAGGCCCAGCAGGGCCGCCACTGTGAATAATATCCTTTTCATACTGCTTCCGGGGTTTAGATGGTTACATGATATACCCTGGAAGAAGCGGTTTTATCTGTATGGCAGCAGTCGGCCATCATACCTGTCTTATAACAGGCCATGCTGGTTTCCTGCTGGTATTTTTTAAATTGTTTGGGGGAGATGAAATCCTTGTCGATGACAACCAGCTCCTTATCTCCTTTCAGTACCTGGTTTTTCACATCCATAAAGTGAAGTGTTCCGCCAGCGAACGGTACATGCGTATCGTTCTTCACTTCCGTGCCGTCAAAACTGGC
>Ga0164243_10009439_pt1 | contig 14202 bp, 16 predicted proteins | sample OricompcompostOP_FD_108781 | JGI IMG/M metagenome (GOLD analysis project Ga0164243, IMG submission 108781) | Organic Plus compost microbial communities from Emeryville, California, USA - Original compost - Organic plus compost (OP) | ecosystem: Engineered > Solid waste > Mixed feedstock >... | reverse complement strand
TCGTTGACGCGCCGCCAGGCGCGGCGCGCCACCGCGGCGGCGACAAGGGCAAGGGCGATGGGCACGATCCGCAGCATCATCCGCTCTCCGACCCCCTCATCATCCGGCCAAACCGCGCGCGGCGCAACGGCCCGCAGATGAACACCAGATGAACGGCCGTCTCAGAACAAGTTCAGCCGGCCCGCGTTATCCTCCGACCAGACTTACCCGAGGATCGCCTTGGCGACCTCACAGGATTCGGAGAGGATCATGTTTCGCAAACTTGCGATTGCCGCCGCCGCGGCGCTGACGCTTGGGGCGGGTGTGGCCTCGGCTCCGGCCCCGGCCGCCGCCCAGGGCTTCGGCTTCTATTTCGGCGGCCCGGGCTACCACCACCATCACCGCCCCTATTACGGCTTCGGCTATTATCCGCGCCGCCACTACTACGCGCCGCCCCCGCCGCGCCGCTATTGCGAACGCGTCGTCGTGCGCAAGCGCATCCACGGCCACTGGCGCCGCGTGGTCGAGCGCCGCTGCTACGGACGCCCCTATTACCGGTGGTGAGACAGGGAGCTGCCCTCGGCCCCTGCCTCTTCGATGCCCGGTCCGGCCGCAAACGGACCGGGCATTTCATTTGCCGCGCATGTCGAGCGGCACCAGATCGCGGTGGATCGCCTCGGCCTCGGCCGTGAAACCGCCCTCCTCGCGGTGAAGGACGAGGGGGGCGAGCACCCGCAGCGGCGCCCGGCTGCCCTTGCGCGCCTGGATGAGAACGCGGACGGCCTCCCCGTCCGCCGCCGCATGTACGAAACGCAGGGTGGTGCCGCCGAACCGGCCGTCGAGCGCCGCGAGCACGCGCGCCAGCGCATCCGGCCGGTGGATGAGGGTCAGCGAACCGCCCGCCCTCAGAAGGCGCGCGGCGGCACGCGTCCATACAGGGACCAGATCGCCCGGATCGACGCGCGCGCGCGCCCGCGTCGCGTCCGGCGGGCGGCGGCCCGCCGCCGCGTTGAAAGGCGGATTCGACACCGCGTGATCGACCGTCCCCGCCAGCCGGGCGGTCTCGCCGAGCCCGATCCGCGCCACATCGGCCGTCAGGACACGCGCGCGCTCCCCGAAGCCGTTGGCTTCGGCATTCCGCGCGGCAAGTTCGGCGCTCGCGGCGTCGATCTCGACGAGGAGCGCCGTCGCGCCGGCCGTGCGCGCGAGCACCGCAAGGCCGATGGTCCCGACGCCCGCGCCGAGATCGGCGACGGATTCGCCCGGCGCGGCCGGAACGGCGGCCGCGGCCAGAACCGCGTCGGTGCCCGCGCGATGGCCGTTCGCCGGCTGCAGGAGCCTCAGGCGTCCGCCAAGAACGGCGTCCAGGGTGGTTTCATTCATCGCGCACGCTCATTCCTCGCGAATCTCGTGGGCAAGGCCGTTTTCCCTCAGAACCCGCCGCGCCGCGGCGAGCCTGTCCTCGCCGACCAGGACGCGGCGCGGCAGAACGCCGAGCGAGCCTTCGACCGTGCTCATATGCGTGTCGAGGACGAGATGGGGAATTCCGGCCCCCTCGAACAGCGTGCGGACGAAGGAAATGAGCACCAAGTCATTGGTCCGCAACACTTCTTTCACGATCCACTCCCCCGCGGCCGCCGCTTTTGCCCATTTCAGTGCTTGCTCCGCGCGAAAAGGGCTGCATATGGTCCCAAGCCGTTCATTTCGACACAGGGTCCCGCCGGACAGTCCGGATCATGCCCCAGGAGAGTGCCCTTTGGGAGTAGTCGTACCGCTTGAGGAGCGCCGCGAAGGCGCGGATATCCAGGCACTCTCGGATCTCGTCGCAGCCGATCTCGAACGCGTCAACGCCCAGATCCTTTCGCGAACGGGCTCCGACGTGCAGATGATCCCGGAGGTCGCCAACCATCTTATTTCCTCCGGCGGCAAGAGGCTGCGCCCCCTGCTCACCCTCGCCGCCGCGCGGCTCGCCGGCTATTCGGGCGAGGGGCATATCCGTCTCGCCGCCGCCGTGGAGTTCATGCACACGGCCACCCTGCTCCACGACGATGTCGTCGACGAGAGCGAGCTGCGGCGCGGCAAGCTCGCTCCCCGCATGGTCTGGGGCAATCAGGCGAGCGTGCTGGTCGGCGATTTCCTGCTCGGCCAGGCCTTCAAGATGATGGTCGAGGTTGGCTCCCTGCCCTGCCTCGACATCCTCTCCACCGCAGCGACCGTGATCGCCGAGGGCGAGGTCATGCAGCTTGCGGCGGCGAAGAATACGGCCACGACCGAAGACGAATATCTCGCCGTCATCCGCTCGAAGACGGCGGCCCTTTTTGCGGCGGCCTGCGAGGTCGGCCCGGCGCTGCAAGGGCGCCCGAAAGCGGAACAGACCGCCTGCCGCTCCTACGGCGCCAATCTCGGCATCGCCTTCCAGCTCGTCGATGACGCGCTCGACTATGGCGGACGCGAGGCCAAACTCGGCAAGAAGGTGGGCGACGACCTGCGCGAGGGAAAGATCACGCTTCCCGTCATCTTCGCGGTGCGCCGCGGCACGCCGGGCGAGCGTGAATTCTGGAAGCGGACGCTCGAGGCCGGCGAGGTGAACGAGGATTCGCTCGGCATCGCCATCGACCTCCTGCAGCGGCACGGCGCAATCGACGAAACCCTGGCACGCGCCCGTCATTACGGCGCGATCGCCCGCGACGCGCTGGCGCTGTTCCCGGATTCGGACGTGAAGGCCGCGATGCTGGACGTCATCGACTTCGTCACGAGCCGCGCGCATTGATTCCTTCACGCCCGGTTCCGGGCGCGGATTCGAGACGAACGATTCCGTAAATGCAACCAAAACGCGCGTCGTATGAACGGCTTAGTCGGCGGTTAATCCTTTATTAACCATGTGGGCCGACCATCGAAGCGGCTGGGGTGCGTTCGTTTGATGCGAGATTCATATGTACGGAATCCACAACAAAACGATACCCGCTGAGAAGCTGGTCGGCTTTCCGATGACCGACATCGAGCGCGAGGTCATTCTGGCGACGCTCCGCCGAACCGAGGGCAATCGCACGCGTGCGGCACGCTGGCTCGGCATGTCGCTGCGAACCTTGCGCAACCGGATCAGCCAATATTCGGCGGAAGGGCTGGATGTGCCTGAACCGCTTCCGGCAAAGAACGACGAAAACTGAGCTTCCGCCGCGCGTCATCCGGGCCGGACCAATCCGGGCCCAAGCGGTGACCCCGGCCTCGCCTTCGCGACCCATCCCAGGGACGGCCTCATTGCTGTCCGGCCCGGAATGAGGGCGTCAACTCTGTGCAGGCCGTACAGCCACGGCCGCCACGCCCGTCCCGATCAGCAGACTGCCGCCCACGCGATTGATCGCGATGACGGCGCGCGGATTGCGCACGAACAGGCCCGCGCGCGCGGCCAAAGCCGCATAGACGAGCACGATGCACGAGGCGGGCACAACCACCGTGGCCTCGATGATGAGCATCTGCGTGAGGAAACCGGCTTCCGGGTCGAGGAACTGCGGAAGGAAGGCGACGTAAAAGGTGATGCTCTTCGGATTGAGCGCGGTGACCATCCAGGCGTGACCGAGCAGCCGCGCCGCCGACGCCCTGTCCTTACGCGGCGCCGCCCGAAGACTGCCGCCGGACCGCCAGAGCCGGATGCCGAGCCAGACGAGACAGACAGCGCCGACCCATTTCAGCACGGTGAACGCCGTTGCCGACGCCATGAGCAGCGTACCGACGCCGAGCATGGATACGGTCATGGCCGTGACGTCGCCGAGCGCCACCCCGGCCGCCATGGGAAACGCCGTGCGCCAGCCCTGGCCCAGCGCATAGGAGACGACGAGAAGGGTCGTCGGACCCGGTATGAACACGAGAACGAGCGTCGCGGCGGCAAGAGCGAACCAGATTTCGAGGGTCATGGTTCAAATTCCGAAGGGCGGTCGAGACGATAAACAAAACAATCGTCGACGCCAGCGAAAATCCGCCGACCGATCTTGCGAAAGCCGAGGCGCTCATAGAAGCGGTGGGCGCGGGTGTTGCCGACCAGCGGGTCGATGACGACCGCCCTTACGTTCGGATCGGCAAAGCAGCGTGCAATGGCCGATTGCATGATCTGCGTGCCGTAACCCTTTCCGAGATCAGCCTCCTCGCCGATCCAGATGTCGATGGCCCGCAGATCCGGCTCGCACTCGCCCCAGTAATGACTTTCCTCCCGCTCCGGATCGATGATCTGCACGAACCCGATGGGGCGTCCATCTTTTTCGGCGATGAGCAGTTCGCGCCAGTCGACGCGGCGCGGCAGCTCGGCTTCCCAATCGAAGCCGCCATCTTCTCCGGAGGCGGCCGCGACATGCGGCTGCCGGTCCCAGCGGCGGAGAAGCTCCCGATCACCGGGGACGGCATCGCGAAATGCGATCACCGGAGCACGGTCGGCTTGACCCACCAGTCCGGATGCGCGGCCTTGACCGCCTTGGCCGCGCGGGCGGCACGGCGGCAATTGTCGAACAGGCCGAACACGGTGGCGCCGGACCCCGACATGCGCACGAAGCGCACATCGGGCGCTGCGCGCAGCGCATTGAGCGCGTCCGCGACCCGCGGCGACAGGGTAATGGCCGGCGGTTCGAGATCGTTGGCGTCGCGCTCCAGAAGCGGCACGAGCGCGCCCAGATCTTCTGTGAAGACATCGACACCCGGCCCCCGCGAGGGGCCCGGCGCGCCCGGCTCCAGCCTCAGCGCGCGGAACACGTCCGGCGTCGAAATATGGACGCCCGGATTGACGAGCACCGCCGCCAGCGGCGGGAGCCGGACAGGCGGACTCACCTTCTCGCCACGTCCGCGGAACATGCGCGCGCTCGGCGTGAGACAGACCGGGATGTCGGACCCCGTTTCGGCCGCAGCGGCGTAAAGGCGCGGATCGTCGAGGGGAATTCCGTTGAGCCCCGCCAGCAGCCGCAGCGCCGCCGCCGCGTCGGAGGAGCCGCCGCCGACCCCCGCCCCGACCGGAAGGCGCTTCTTCAGCGCGAAACGGCCGAGCCGAAGCTCCGGCACGCGCTTTTCCAGATTGCGCGCGGCGCGAACGATGAGATTGTCGCTGTCCGGGCCGGCGGCCTGCGCCGTCGGCCCCTCGACATACAGGCCGAAAGGCTTATCCGGATCGAGCGAGACGAGATCGCAGGCCCCGGCGAACGCGACGAGGCTTTCGAGCTCGTGGAATCCGTCCATACGGCGTCCGAGCACGCGCAGTGTCAGATTGATCTTCGCCGGGGCGCGCTCGGTGCGCATCAGAGCGTCCGGCGATCAGGGCGTGGGAGTTCCGGCGTTCTCGGCCTGCTTCGCCGCCAGCTGCTCGGCCTCGATCTTTTCGAGCCCCTCGCTGATCTTCCGCTCGATGGGAAGGCGCTTCTCGGGCTCGATCTCGAGCGAGAGCGCATGAAGCCACTGGAACTTCGCCTCAAGCTTGCGGTCGGTCTTCCAGTAGACGTCGCCGAGGTGATCGTTGATCTCCCAGGACTGCGGCTTCAGCTCGATGGCGCGCTCAAGCTCGGTCGTCGCCTCGGCGTATTTACCGAGCTTGTAGTAGGCCCAACCGAGGCTGTCCACGATGTCGCCGTCGTTCGGGCGAAGCTCGACCGCTTTCTTGATCAGTTCGAGCCCCTTCTCGACATTGATGTTCCGGTCGACCCAGGAATAGCCGAGATAGTTGAGCACCACGGCCTGCTCGGGATCGAGATCGAGCGAGGTCTGCAGGTCCTTCTCGGCCCGCCGCCAGTCCTTGGCCGCGTCATAGGCGACGCCGCGCGCGAAGAACAGAGACCAGTCGGACTTCTTCGGCTCGGCGGTGGCGTCGATCGCCTGCGAGAACACCTCGGCCGCCTCTTTGTATTTCTTCTCGCGGTGGAGAAGATTGCCGAGCGCCACGATGGCGTCGATGTCGTTGCGATCGGCGGCGATGATCCCGCGCAGCTGCTTTTCCGCCTCGTCCGTACGTTCGGACTGGGCCAGATTGACGGCGATCCGCAGCGCCACGTCCTCGTGGAAGGACGACTTCTCCGGAAGGCGCTTGTAGACGGCGATGGCCTCGTCGTACTGGCCGATGGTCTCCTGCAGGTCGGCAAGGGTGAGCAGGCCGAGTTCGTGATCGGGATTGAGATACAGCGCGAGGTTCAGATAGATGAGACCGATCTCGGCGCTGTCGCCGCGGCTGGCGAGCTGGCCGAACGTGAACAGCGCCTCGGCCGCGCCTTCGCGGGAATTGGCGACGGTCGGCGCCAGCTTCTGCCCCTTCTCCAGCGTCCCGATGCTGTCCTGAAGGCGCGCATTGCGCGTCATCTTCTCGGCCAGCGTCCTGTACACACGCAGCGCCTCGTCCTTCTTGTTGTTGCGCGCCAGGATGCGGGCATAGGCGTCGACGACGACATAAAGGGACTGGTCGGCCTCATAGGCCTTGGCGACGCGCGCCTCGGCTTCCTTGAGATTGCCCGCGGTCTCGAGGATGAGGCCGGCGTTGAGATCACGGAAGACGGCGATGAGATCGTTGCCGGTCAGCGTATCGGCCGCCTTTACGGCGCGCGCGGTCTCCCCGGACCCCTGCCAGGCCCAGGCGTTGACGAGCGCGGCCACGACATCGGGAAGCGGGCCGGACAGCGAATGCGTCAGATGCGTGCGGGCGGCCGCGAATTGCCGCGCCTTCACCGCCCGGACGGCAAGGGCGAGGCGGGCGAGGCGGTTGTCCGCATCGAGGGCGACGAGGCGCTCGGCGAGATTGGCGGCCGCATCGACATCGCCGCTCGCCAGGACGATGCGGAATGTGCGGTCGAGCAGTTCGGGGTCCTTCGGCGCGGCGCGCAGGGCCGATTCGAGGAAGGTGGCGGCTGCGTCCATATCGCGCAGCCCCGCCGCCGTGCGGCCCGCCAGATAATTGCCGGCCGGAGAGCTTTCCTCGGCCTGGCGCAGGATATCGGCATTCTGCTCGGTCGTCGCCAGAACCGGCATCGCGGCAAGCACCGCCGACAGAGTGAGGACGGACGCTCCAAGACGAAGGAAAGAACGCAAAGGCAATGCCTTTCTCAAATAGCGGCGCGGGATTCTAGCGCCCCAATCGGGGCCTTCCAAGCTATAAGCCCCAGCTTTGGCACGAATGCGGCGTGAACGCACCGCCTCTGTGGGTTACATTAGGCCATGATCGGGGATTTCGCACGCGAAGAGGCGGCCGCGCTGCTCGGCTGGTATGCCGATATGGGCGTGGACACCGCCCTGGCGGACGAGCCGCAGGACCGCTTCGCCGAAAGCGCCGCGGCGGAGACGGCCGCCCTTCCGCCCGCGAAAGTCCCGGTCCAGCCCGGCGCGGCGTCCGGCCGGCGCGAGCGGCCCCTGCCCGGACTCCGCGATCCTTCCCCGGCCGTCGTCATTCCGGCCGCCGCCACGCGCGCGCAGGAAGACGCCGTCGCCGACGCCCGGGCGCTGGCCCGCACGGCCGAGAGCCTCGACGAGCTGAGGGCGCTGCTCGACTCCTATGACGGCGTTTCCCTGCGCAAGACGGCGAGCCGGCTCGTCTTCGCGGACGGCAATCCGAGGGCGCGCGTGATGCTGGTCGGCGAGGCGCCCGGCCGGGACGAGGACCGCGAGGGCCTGCCCTTCGTCGGCCGCGCGGGCCAGCTGCTCGACCGCATGCTGGCGGCGATCGGGCTCGACCGCAGCAAGGTCTACATCGCCAATGTCGTGCCCTGGCGGCCGCCGGGCAACCGCACGCCGACGCCGCCCGAAATCGCCCTTTGCCTGCCCTTCATCAAACGGCAGATCGAACTCGTCGACCCGGACATTCTCGTTCTGCTCGGCGGATCGGCGGCCGGCGCCCTGACCGGAGCCAAGGACGGCATATTGCGCCTGCGCGGACGCTGGTTCGACTACGACACCGGCAGGCGCACGATAAAGGCGCTGGCGACCCTGCATCCGGCCTATCTGCTGCGCACGCCCTCGCAGAAAAAACTGGCCTGGCGCGACTTCCGCGCCCTGAAGGCGGAACTTGAGGCAAAACCTTCCGGTTGAGGCAACAAGCTTTCAGTTTAGTTTCCCGGAATTGTTCCAAACAGTCCGCAAATCCCCTAGGCTGCACCACCCGTCGCGAATCGGGAGACTGCAGATATGGAGTTTGATCCCGTACTGCTGGCGCGAATCCAGTTCGCCTTCACCGTCTCGTTTCACATCATCTTCCCGGCCTTCACGATCGGCCTCTCGGCCTATGTGACCGTGCTTCTCATGCTGTGGCTGAAGACGGGGGACGAGAAGTTCCACCGCCTCGCCCGGTTCTGGACCAAGATCTTCGCGGTCTCCTTCGCGATGGGCGTCGTCTCCGGCATCGTGCTCAGCTACCAGTTCGGCACGAACTGGAGCCGCTTCTCCGAATTCTCGGGCAATGTCATCGGCCCGCTGATCGGCTACGAAGTCCTGACGGCCTTCTATCTGGAGGCGACCTTTCTCGGCATCATGCTGTTCGGCTGGAACCGCGTGCCGCCCTGGCTGCTGACCCTCGCCTCGGCGCTGGTCGCCGTCGGCACGGCGATCTCGGCCTTCTGGATCCTGTCCGCCAACAGCTGGATGCAGACCCCGACCGGCCACGAAATCCGCGACGGCATCGCCTATCCCGTCGACTGGATCGAGGTCATTTTCAGTCCGAGCTTCCCCTACCGCCTCGCGCATATGCTGACGGCGGCCTATCTCACCACCGCCGCCGTCGTTCTGGCCGTCGGGGCACGCTACCTCCTCGCCGGCCAGCATGTCGAGGACGCCAAGACCATGGTGCGCATGGCGGTCGGCATGATCTTCGTCACCGCGCCGCTCCAGCTCGTCATCGGCGACCTGCACGGCCTCAACACGCTGCATCACCAGCCCGTGAAGGTGGCCGCGATGGAAGGCCGCTGGAAATCCGACGATCCCGGCGATTTCGTCCTGTTCGGCATTCCCGATCAGGACGCCGAGAGGAACCACGCGGAGATCGCCATCCCCTATGCGGGCTCGCTCATCCTCACGCACACGCTCGACGGCAAATATCCGGGCCTCGATTCGGTGCCCCCGGACGAGCGGCCGCCGGTGGCCAATCTCTTCTTCGCCTTCCGCCTGATGGTGGGGATCGGGCTTCTGCTGATCGCCACCGGCATCGCCGGAGCGGTTCTGTGGTGGCGCGGCCGGCTGTTCGAGACGAACTGGTTCCTGAAGGGCGCTTCCTATCTGTGGCCGGTCGGCTTCATCGCCATTCTTGCCGGCTGGTTCGTCACCGAACAGGGACGCCAGCCCTGGCTGGTCTACGGCCTCCTCAAGACCGCCGACGGCCTGTCGCCGGTGCCGGGCGCCAGCGTGTTCGGCACGCTCGTCCTGTTCGTGCTCGTCTACGGAATCGTGTTCTCGACCGGCATCTATTTCATCAACCGCCTGATCACGAAGGGGCCGCTGGGCGCGGTCGCGGCGGCGCCGGCCGGCCTTCCCAGCCGCCCGCTTTCGGCGGCCGAGGAAGCCGCGCGCGAGGCAACCGGAAAGGAGCCCGGCCAGGGACCAGGCAAGGAGATCAGGGACGAAACGCGCGAAGGGAGGACCTGACCCATGGAATGGTATCTTCCCGTCATCTGGGCGGGCCTGATCGGCACCGCCGTCGCGATGTATGTGCTGCTGGACGGCTTCGACCTCGGCATCGGCATTCTCTTCCCCTTCGCGAAGAAGGAGGAGGAGCGCGACGTCATGATGAATTCCGTGGCGCCGTTCTGGGACGGCAACGAGACCTGGCTCATCCTCGGCGGCGGCGGCCTCTGGGTCGCCTTCCCCAAGGCTTATGCCGTCATCATGCCGGCCTTCTATCTGCCGGTCATCGGCATGCTGCTCGCGCTCGTTCTGCGCGGCGTTTCGTTCGAGTTCCGCTGGGTCGCGAAGCCCGGCCACAAATGGTGGGACATCGCCTTCGCCGGCGGATCGACCGTCGCCGCGTTCCTGCAGGGCGCCATTCTCGGCGGGCTCGTCCAGGGCGTGAACGTCGTCGACGGCCAGTACGCGGGCGGCGCGTTCGACTGGCTGACGCCGTTCTCCGTATTGACGGGGCTCGCGGTCGTCGCGGGCTATGCCCTGCTCGGCGCGACCTGGCTCATCATGCGCACGTCCGGGCCGACCCATCAGATGGGCAAGGCATTCGCGCCGGTTCTTCTTCTGCTCGTCCTCGCCGGCATGGCCATCGTCAGCCTGTGGACCCCCTACTCGGTCGAGCGCATCGCCGAACGCTGGTTCTCGCTGCCGAATTTCTATTTCCTGTGGCCGGTTCCCGCCGTCACGGCGCTCGTCGCGATTCTGATCCTGCGCTGGCTGAAGAACGGACATGACGCCCTGCCCTTCATCGGCACCGTGGTCCTCTTCCTGCTCGGCTATGCGGGTCTCGTCATTTCGACCGTGCCCTATCTCGTGCCGCCGCACCTGACCTTCTGGGACACGGCCGCGGCGCCGGAATCGCAGATCTTCGTTCTGATCGGCACGGTCTTTCTTCTGCCCCTTGTGCTGGGCTACACGGCTTTCGTGTACTGGATCTTCCGGGGGAAGGTCGCCCCCGGCGAAGGCTACCACTAGCCTGCCGCAGATGATGCTGCCCGCAGGTTGGGCTTGACGGGAAGGCCGCCGTTCCCTCCTTTAGCCTCCGGGGGTTTCAGGAGAAACGACCATGCGTTGGGATGAACTGAGGCGCAGCGAGAATGTCGAGGACCGCCGCGGAATGAGCGGCGGCAGCGGCATGCGCCGGGGCGGTATCGGCATCGGCGGGCTCATCATCGTGGGCCTTCTCGCCTGGGCGACCGGCATCGACCCGCGCATCATTCTCGGCGGCCTCGAAATGGTCCAGGGCCCCGGCACCTCGGTCCAGCAGCAGGGTAAGGAAGGAACGCCCGACGACCAGATCGGCCAGTTCGTCTCCGCCGTCCTGGGATCGACCGAGGATACCTGGAGCAAGATCTTCCAGGCCAACGGCCAGACCTATCGCGAGCCCAGCCTCGTCCTGTTTTCGGGCGTGACACCGTCCGCCTGCGGCATGGGCCAGGCGGCGATGGGGCCGTTCTACTGCCCGAACGATCAGAAGGTCTATCTCGACACCTCGTTCTTCCGCGAGATGCAGCAGCGCTTCAACGCACCGGGTGATTTCGCGGCAGCCTATGTGATCGCCCACGAGGTCGGCCATCACGTCCAGAACCTGCTCGGCATCCTGCCGCGCGTGCAGCAGGAGCGGCAGCGCGTCGGCGGCGCCCAGAGCAACGAGCTGTCGGTACGCACCGAGCTTCAGGCGGACTGCTTCGCCGGCGTCTGGGCAAGCCACACCGAACGCGGCGGCGCGCTCGAGGACGGCGACATCGAGGAAGCCCTCAACGCCGCGACAGCGATCGGCGACGACAAGATCCAGCAGAAAACGCAGGGCCGTGTCGTACCGGACAGCTTCACCCACGGCTCGGCCGCGCAGCGCGTGCGCTGGTTCAAGGTCGGGCTGGAGACCGGCAGCGTCCAGAACTGCAACACGTTCTCGGCGCAGCGGCTCTAGGATCCGTTCATCCCTCCTGACGTTCCGGCGCGGGCACGTTCCGAAACGCCTGCCAGCGCGTCTCGACGGCGGTGCGAAGACTGTCGGCCGAAGCGGGCAGCGCCTCCTGGTGGAGCGCGATCTGCACCATCCGCCCTTTTGGAACGAAATTCGTCTCCCAGCCCGGTCCGCGCAGGAACCACGAATTCACGTGTATGTACCGATCGTAGAATGCTTTCGAGACGAGCACCACCGTCACGCCGCGAAACATCACCTTCCTGCCCCGGAAAACCCGGCTGATATCGACCGTGTCCACGCCCCGGACCTGATGCCAGGGAATGAGGATGTCCTTGACCCAGTCGATGTGCAGGTGGAGCCCCGCGGGCGAGAGCACCAGCGCCGGCTTGCCGGGAACCAGCAACCGGAAAAGCCCGTAAAGCGTGCAGCCGGCGCCCATCACCAGAGTGAACGCCAGCATGATCCGGTCATGCGCTCCAAACGAAGATTTTGTGTAGGCCAGAGCCGTCCCCGCGACCAAAGCCACGAGACCCAGCCCCAGAAGCTTCCGGTCTATCTTCGCGCTGCTGTAGCTCAGCGTCTGATGAACGTCCGTGGATTTTCCGTTCATGGCGCAGCCTCCCGCCGTCCGCGCCGCGGATCGGCGCTTCCGCTTCTGTGTCGGCCGTGCCGGCGCAGAGGTTCAAGGCACGCTCAGCGCCCGCTCCACAGAGCAAGCCGCACGCCGAAGCCGACAAACACAATTCCCGCCAGCCGGTCGACCCCCGCGACGAAAGCCGGACGGCGCAGAAGCCGCGCGAGCGGGCGCGTCGCGAGGATGAGCGCACCGCACCACAGAAACCCGAGAAGGACATGCACCGCCGCAAGAAAGAAAGTGTACGCTCCGGCCGGGACATCCGCCGGCACGAATTGCGGCAGGAAGGAAATGTAGAACATGCCGACCTTCGGATTCAGCAGATTGCCGATCAGGCCGCGGCGAAACCAGGTGAAGGTTCCCGGCCCGGCCGCGCCGCTGTCCGCAAATGTGCGGCGCGGCTTCAGGACAAGCTGCAGGCCAAGCCAGAACAGATAGGCCGCGCCGAGCCATTTCAGGATCTCGAAGGCAAGCGGCGAGGCCAGGATCAGCGCGCCGACGCCGAACGCCACGAGCGCGCCCCAGACGAGGCATCCGAGCCCGACGCCGAGCGCAGCGAGGCAGGCGCGCGCCGCTCCCTCCCGCGCCGACGCCCGCAGGACAAGGGCGGTGTCGACCCCAGGCGTGATCGTCAATACGGAGGCGGCGACCAGATAGGCCAGGAGGGATTGGGTCATGTGAGATTGGCGGCCGTGCGCTTGCGCCGCCGCTTTCCGAGGATCAGGCGGGCAAGGCCGCGCGTCAGGATCATCGCGATGAGGCTGCCGAACCAGACCGCGAAGGCCCAGAGATTTTCGAGGATCACCGTCGCGATGCGCACGCCCTGCTTGAAGGCGCGCAGCGAGGTGCGGCCGGTGAGTTCCACCACGCCCCGCGTCGTGCGGCCGAAGCGCGTGGACATGGCGGCAAGATCCGAAAGCTGTTCCGGCGAATCGGCGTATTTCAGCAGCCGCACCGTCTCGCCCGGCCCGGCAATGTCGCCGATGTGCCGCGCATCGCCGAGCATACGCGCCAGATCGCCGGAGGATGCGCGGCGGATGACGCGGCTCGCCGCGTCCCGCGTCGCCGCCGAATCGAGGCTCGCCGCGGCCCGCACCACACCGCCCAGTTCGCCGAAATCGACGGTACGGCGCACCGCCCGGCCGAGCGCCGCGCCGAGCCCGGCCGTCAGCGTGCCCGCCTTGCGCGCGACCTTGAACACCGAAACGCCGAGCTTGGCGGGAAGACCGATCCCGCCGGTGGCCACGGTCGCCCCCGTGGCCACGACGCCGACCGTCGCAAGGCCGAGAATGAGTTCGTCATAAGGCTGGCCGGCAAGCATCAGACCGCCCTCGTGAACGAGGTCGCGCACATCGCCGACCACGGTGAGGTCGGAGGCGACCGCGCCGGCAAGACCCGCGACGGTCATTCCCTCGCCGGTGAAGAAGCCGGCGCCGAATTCCATCGCGCTGCGCTGGGCGGAAGGGCCGGGCTCGCTCTCGGCCTTAATGCGCTCGACGAGATCGGTGCGGATGGGACGCTGATATTCGGTCGCCAGTTCCGCATACATGCGCGCCTCGTCGACATCGCCCCGGTCCAGCGCGGCGACGATCTTCGCCTCGATCGCCGGCGCCGTGACCTTCTCGTCGATCTCGCGGGCGATGGCTTCTTCCGGATCGAGCGGCACCTCGATGCCGCCGACATACATCACGCCGAGGACGGCGAGGCTGAGAATGAGCGCGCCCCAGAGCTGTCGGCCCAAGCAAAACCTCCCGAAGTCTCCACACCGGATAACCGCTTCCCTTACTATGCGGTTCGCATCGCCATTGAGAAAGAGGCGGCGGAATGTCACTTAGGGGTCATGACCCGGCTCGACGAAACCCGCCCTTTCATTCCGCTGAAAATCGCGGTCCTCACCGTCTCCGACACCCGCAGCCTCGCCGACGACCGATCCGGCGCGACCCTCGTCGAACGGATCGAGGGCGCGGGCCACACGCTTGCCGACCGGGCGATCGTCACCGACGATGTGGAGGCCATCCGGGGCAAGGTGACGGCCTGGATCGCGGAC
>Ga0164243_10009438_pt1 | contig 14203 bp, 10 predicted proteins | sample OricompcompostOP_FD_108781 | JGI IMG/M metagenome (GOLD analysis project Ga0164243, IMG submission 108781) | Organic Plus compost microbial communities from Emeryville, California, USA - Original compost - Organic plus compost (OP) | ecosystem: Engineered > Solid waste > Mixed feedstock >... | reverse complement strand
GGGTCGGGGAAGGTGGCGGGGTCCCACACGAAGTCGCACCAGTGGAACTGCCGCATCCAGAAGCAGTCGAAGTGGAACACCGACAGCGGCAGCTCGCGCTCGGCCATGCCGTCGACGAACGACAGCACGGTCGCCTCGTCGTAGTCGGTGGTGAACGACGTCGACAGCCACAGCCCGTAGGACCAGGTCGGCACGTGGGCCGGTCGCCCGGTCAGCGCGGTGTAGCGCCGCAGGATCTCCTTGGGGGTGGGCCCGTAGACGACGTAGTAGCGCAGCCGCTGGCCGGCCACCGAGAACTGCGTGCGCGAGACCACCTCGGTCCCGACCTCGAACGAGACCCGCTCCGGGTGGTCGACGAAGACCCCGTAACCGGCGTCGGTGAGGTAGAACGGCACGTTCTTGTACGCCTGCTCGGACGCGGTCCCGCCGTCGGCGTTCCAGATGTCGACCGACTGGCCGTTCTTGACGAACGGCCCGAACCGCTCGCCGAGCCCGAACACGTGGTGGCCGACGCCGAGCGCGAGCTGCTCGCGCACGAACGGCCCGTCCGGCGTCTGCAGCGCGGCGAGACCGCGCTCGCCCGAGCTGGTGAGCACCCGGTCGGAGGCGAGGAAGTCCAGCTGCCAGGGCGCGTCCGTGCGCAGCCGCGCCGTCAGCGGGCCGGCCGTCAGCGTCGCGTGCTCCCCCGGCGCCTCCGCACCCTTGACGACCACGGGGTCCGGGCTGGTGCGGACCTCGAACGCGGGACCGCGGTCCACCGTGCCGCGGAAGTGCTCGACCTGCACGCCGATGACGCCGTCCATCGGCGAGTCCACCCGCACGGTCAGCTGCGGCAGGTTGAGAGAGTGCCGCCGCTCCGTGAGCGGCGCGGTCGCCGCGTAGGCCACCAGGGCGTCGTCGTGCACCTCGACGGTCTCGACGTGACGCGGCCGCAGCACCTCCACCCCGGGGAGCGTGAGCCAGTAGCCGTCGGTGAACTTCATGTGAGCGCCTCTCTGAGCACGACGGTGCCGCCGGGCGGCACGGGGACACGGGCCTGGTGCTCGACGCCGTCGAGCAGGTCCAGGCAGGGTGTGCGCACCGGCACCTCGACCGCGGTGCGTCGGTGGTTGAGCACGAACGTGACGGGTCCGCGGCGGGCGACCTCGACGCCCGCGGGTACGGCCGCGACCGGGTGGCGGGGGGCGACGCCGCGACGCTCCGCGAGACCGAGCAACCAGCGCCGCAGCAGCACGTCGTCGGGGATCGTCGCCAGGTAGTGCAGCCGGTCGTCGCGGGAGCGCACGAGCGCGGGCAGGCCGTCGACGTCGCCGCCGTCGAACCGCGCGACGACGACGCCGTGGGTCGGGCGCAGCACCTCGGCCCACGTGCGCGCGGTCCCGGAGCCGACGTCCTCGGGGCTCGCCGGGTCGGGCACGAGCCCCACGGTGTCGTCGTCCCCGCCGCCACCGGGCAGCGGCCACCACTCCTCGCCCTCGGCACCCAGCAGGTCGGTGAACGGCGCCGGGAACGGCCCGGTGCGCACGCGGGCGTTCCCGTCGGCGACCGCCGAGAACGGCCCGAGCGCGAGGCAGCCGCCGTCGGTGACGTAGCGGCGCAGGCGCGCGGCGTCGTCGTCGGTGAGCAGGTACAGCTGCGGCGCGAGCACGAGCCGGTAGCCCTCGAGGTCGTCGCCCGGGTGCCGCACGTCGACGCCGACGCCGGTCTCCCAGAACGGCCGGTACCAGGCCTCGAGCTGCGGCAGCACCCGGAGGTGCTCGCTCGGGGTGGCGGGCTCCTCGGCCGCCCAGCGGCTCGGCCAGTCGTGCAGCAGCGCGACCTCGGCCCTCTCGTGCGTGCCCGCGACGTCGGCCAGCGCCGCCAGGTCCCGACCCAGCTGCTGGACCGCGCGGTGCAGCCGGGTCCCGGTGCCGGCGTGCGGCACCATCGCCGAGTGGAAGCGCTCGGGCCCGGCCGGCGAGGCGCGCCACTGGAAGGACAGCACGCCGTCCGCGCCGTGCGCGACGGCCCGCAGCGCGTCCTGGCGCATCACCGCCGTCGTCTTCGGCACGTTGTGGGGCCGCCAGCTCACCGCGCCCACCGCCTGCTCCATGAGCAGCCACGGCCCGTCGGCCAACGACCGCATCAGGTCGTGCGTGAGCGCCGCGCGCACCGGTGAGCCGGGGTCGGCCGGGTCGGGGTAGCTGTCGTCACTGATCACGTCGAGATCGCCCGCCCAGCTGCGGTAGTCGGCGCCGCCGAAGAAGCCCATGAGGTTCGTCGTCACCGGCCGGACGGCGTCGACCTCGCGGATCGCGTCACGCTCGGCCCGGTACAGCGCGAGCAGCGCGTCGGAGGCGAACCGGCGGTAGTCGAGCGTGTGGGCCGGGTGCAGCAGGTACGGCGCCCGCAACGGCGGTGCCACCTCCTCCCAGCGCGTGTACCGCTGGGACCACACCGCGGTCCCCCACGCGGCGTCGAGCGCCTCGACCGAGCCGTACCGGGCCCGCAGCCAGCCCCGGAACGCCTCGCCGCAGCGCGGGCACCAGCAGGTGGTGCCCAGCTCGTTGTTGACGTGCCACATGACGACCGCCGGGTGGGCGGCCCAGCGCCGTGCGACGGCACGCGTGATCGCGAGTGCCCGCTCGCGGTAGGTGGGCGAGCTGGGGCAGAAGTGGGTCCGGGAGCCGTGGTGCAGCCGGTGCCCCGAGGCGTCGACCGGGAGCGTCTCGGGGTCGAGCCGGGCGAGCCACGGCGGCGGGCTCGCGGTCGGCGTCGCGAGGTCGACCTCGATGCCGGCGCCGTGCAGCAGGTCGAGCACCTCGTCCAGCCAGGCGGTCTCGACACGGTCCGGCTCGGGCTCCAGCAGCGCCCACGAGAACACGCCGACCGTCACGGTCGTCACCCCCGCGGCTCGCATGGCGGCGACGTCCTCGCGCCACGTCGCGCGGTCCCACTGCTCGGGGTTGTAGTCGCCGCCGTAGCGCAGCCCGCGCGTCGGCAGCGCGCGTCGCGCGCCCGTCACGGGACCCGCCCCGCGCGCCGCCGTTCCGTCGAAGCGCTTCGGCTGGATGGGTGCGGGCGCGACGCGCTGACACCGGAGATCGCGTCGAACGACGTCGAAACCAGCGCTACCGTGGGCGCGGACGAGGAGGGGTGGCCATGGTGACGATCGAGGACGTCGCGCGACGGGCGGGTGTGGCGCCGTCGACCGTGTCGTACGCACTCAGCGGCAAGCGCTCGATCTCCGAGCGCACGCGCGAGCGCGTCGAACGGGCGGTCGCGGAGCTCGGCTACCGGCCACACGCAGGCGCCCGTGCGCTGGCCTCGGCGCGCACCAGCACGCTGGGGCTGATGATCCCGCTGCGGCAGGGCGTCGACGTCAACGTGATGATGCAGTTCGTGCTCGGCATCGTCACCCGGGCCCGGGAGTTCGACCACGACGTCCTGCTCGTCACCCAGGACGAGGACGCCGGGCTCGAGCGCCTCACGGGCGGCCGCATGGTCGACGCGCTCATCCTCATGGACGTCGAGGCCGCCGACCCGCGCGTCGGCCGGGCCGCCCGGCTGGCACAGCCCACGATCCTCATCGGGCTCCCCGACGACCCGCAGGGCCTGCACTGCGTCGACTTCGACTTCGACGCCGCCGCGCGGCTGGCGGTGCGCCACCTCGCCGACCTCGGGCACACCTCGATCGGGCTCGTGGGTCCGCCGCCCGCGGTGCTCGAGCGGCACACCAGCTTCGCCGAGCGGCTGCTGCACGGCTTCCGCGAGCAGGTCGAGCGCTCCGGCGTCACCGGGCTCGTCGAGCTGACGCCGCCGACCCACGCGGGCGCGCTGGCCGCCGTCGAGGCGCTGCGTGGCGCGAGCGAGCCGCCCACCGCGCTGGTCGTCCACAACGAGGCCGCGCTGCCGTGGGTCGTCGACGCGCTGCAGATGCACGGCGCGGGCATCCCCACGGACGTGTCGCTGGTCGCGATCTGCCCCGCGGCCCTGGCGCAGAGCCAGTCCCGCCCGGTCTCGTTCATCGACCTCCCCGCGACCACGATCGGCGCCGTCGCCGTCGAGATGGCGATGGACCGGCTCGAGGAGCAGGGCGGCGCCGCGGAGACCCGCCTGCTCGGCCCGGTGCTGGTCGACCAGGGGTCGACCGCTCCCCCGCCCCACGTCAGCCCTTGACCGCGCCGAAGATGACGCCCTTGGTGAAGTGCCGCTGCACGAACGGGTAGACGACGAGGATCGGCACGACGGCGAGCACCATCACCGCCATCTTCACCGGCAGCCCTGTCACCGCGCCGGTCGCGACGTCGACCTGGCCCACGCCCGAGCCGGGCAGCGTGACGCCCTGCAGCACGTAGGAGCGCAGCACCAGCTGGAGCGGCCACTTCGCGTTGTCGTTGATGTAGAGCATCGCGTTGAAGAACGCGTTCCAGTAGCCGACGCCGTAGAACAGCGCGACGACGGCCACCACCGCCTTCGACATCGGCAGCACGATCCTGCCGAGGATGCGCCAGTCGCCCGCGCCGTCGATCCGCGCCGCCTCGGTGATGGCGGGGTCGAGCCCCATGAAGAAGTTGCGCAGGATCAGCACGTTGAACGCCGACACGGCGCCCGGCAGGATCAGCGCCCAGTAGGTGTCGATCAGGCCCAGCCCCGAGACCAGCAGGTAGGTCGGGATCATGCCGGCGCTGAAGAACATCGTGATGACCAGGACGAACAGGATCGGCCGGTGCCACAGCGACGACGGCCGCGACAGCCCGTAGGCGCACAGCACCGACACGGTCGTCGAGAGCAGCGTGCCGACCGTGGTGACGCCGATCGACACCATGGTGGCGCGCGTGACGATGCCGCCCGCCAGGATCTGCCGGTAGGCCGCGAGCGTGATCTCGCCGGGCACGGTGACCAGCCCGCCGGCCTCGGTGATCGTCGCCTGCGTCGAGATGCTGGTGAGCACGACGGTGTAGAGCGGGAACAGCACGGCCAGGCAGATGAGCGTGAGCACCAGGCCCTTGGCGACGGCGCCGGGCAGGCTCGGCTGCTCCTGCCAGACGGGTCGGTGCCGGTTGCGCGGCCGACGGCGCGGCGCCACCGGGAGCGCAGGCGTCTCGGGCCCGGTCGGTGTCGAGACGGTCGTCATCGCAGGACTCCGTAGCGGTGGGGTCGGTCAGGACGGTGGGTGGTTGCGGCCGACGGCGCGGGCGCGCCTGCTCGGGGCCGTGCGGCCGGAGGCTGGGTCGTGGTCATGCCCGCTGGTACACCCCTGCCTCGCCGAAGGCGTGCGCGAGCTTGTTGGCGCCGAGCACGAGCAGCAGGCTGATGACGCCCTTCATGAGGCCTGCGGCGGTCGCGAAGCCCCAGTCGCCGTTGATGACGCCCTGGTAGTAGACGAAGGTGTCGATCACCTCCGACACCTGGGCACCGACGGCGCCGCGCTGGAGGATCAGCTGCTCGAAACCGACCGTCAGCGCGTCACCCAGCCGCAGGATGAGCAGCAGCACCACGACCGGCCGCAGCGCGGGCAGCGTGATGTGCCACATCCGCCGCCACCGGTTGGCGCCGTCGACCACCGAGGCCTCGTACAGCGCCGGGTCGACGGTCGAGAGCGCGGCGAGGAAGATGATGATGCCCCAGCCCGCGTCCTTCCAGATCGCCTGGCTCGTGATGAGCAGCAGGAAGGTGTCGGGGTTGGTCATCAGGTCGAAGGAGCCCCAGCCGTTGCGGGTGAGGATCTGGTTGACCAGACCGGCGCCGCCGAACATCTGCTGGAAGATCGTCACGACCAGCACCCACGAGAAGAAGTGCGGCAGGTAGACGATCGACTGGATCGTCGTGCGGATCGCGGGCGTGAGCACGCTGTTGAGCAGCAGCGCCAGCGCGATCGGGATCGGGAAGTAGAAGACCAGCTGGAACCCGGTGATCACCAGCGTGTTGCGGACGGCGTGCAGGAACGCCGGGCTGCCGAGCACCCGCGCGAAGTTGTCCCACGCGACGAACGGCGACTCGGCGATCCCGACGTAGGGCGAGTAGTCCTGCCAGGCGATGATGTTGCCCGCCATCGGCACGTAGGCGAAGACGCCGAGCAGCAGCAGCGCCGGCAGCGTCATGACCACGAGCGAGCGGTCGCGCTGCCAGCGGGTGCGCAGCGGCACCGTGCGGCGCAGCGGCGGCGTGCTGCGCTGCGGGCGCGGCGCGGTGGCGACCGCCTCGGGGGCGGTCGCCACCGTCGTGCTCGAAGACGTCACTGCGCGTCCAGCACGTCCTGGTAGAACTGCCGCAGCTCCTCGCCGCCGGAGCTGCGCCAGGTCTCGATCGCCGCGTCGAGGTCGTCGATCGACCGGCGCCCGCGCGAGATGTCCTTCTCGAGGTCCTCGATCGGCTGGTTGAGCGAGCCGAACCGGTTGGGCTCGGTGATCTGCATGCCGAAGAAGGCCGGGTCCTGCACGTACTGGGCGGCGTCGGCCATCCAGGTGCAGAACGCCTCGACGAACCCGGGGTACTGCACCTTGGCGTTGACGACCGGCGGGTCGGCGAGGAAGACGTAGGTGGGCTGCAGCTCGGTCGCGGCGAGCTCGGTCGGGACCGGCAGCCCCTGGTCGTCGGTCTCGTAGTGCACGCCCTCGACGCCGTAGTTGATCAGCGCGTACTCGGTGGTGCCGAAGGGCGCGGCAAGGAAGTCGGCGACCGCGAGCATCTCGGCGACCTTGTCCTTGTCGTCGGTCGCCTTGATGAACGACAGGATGTTCGCGGGGTTGCCCTTCCACAGCACCGGGGTGCCGCCGTCGGCGGCGAACGGCGGGAACGGTCGCTGCGAGTAGGTGGGGTTGCTGCCGAGCTGGCGCGCGAGCGCCTCGTGCCAGCCGCCGACGCCGTCGGAGGAGATCAGCACCTGCCCGGACTCGAACCGCGCCTTGGCGTCGCCGGAGTTGTCGGCGACCGCGTCGGGGTGCACCGAGCCCTGCGCGAACAGCCTCGCGTTCCACTCCAGCGCCGCGCGGTACTCCTCGGTCTCGATCCGGTGGGTGAGCGTGCCGTCGTCCTCGATGCGCCACTTCGGGACGACGCCGTGGATGAGGGTCGCCGCGTTCCAGAGGTCGTTGGCCGCCCAGCGCCGGCCGTTCGTCAGCTCCGCGCACAGCTCGAGCAGCTCCTCGGCGGTCGTCGGGAGCTCGGTGATGCCCTCCTCCTCGAAGACGTCGTCGCGGTAGAAGATCGCGTCGGTGATGATCTCGCCCGGGAACGGCAGCGCCTTGAGCTTGCCGTCGAAGACGCAGAACCGCCAGACGTCGGTGGGGATGTTGGCGAGGTGCGGGTAGGAGCGCACGGCGTCGCCCGCGAGGAACGGCGTGAGGTCCTCGAAGAGCGACTCGACCGCCTGGTCGAACCGGGGCGGGATGTTCCAGGTCGGGATGCACACCCAGTCCGGCACGTCGTCGGCGCTGGCGAGCACCGCCGCGAGCTTGTCGCCGTAGGTGTTGCCGTCGCTGATCTGGAACTCGATCGTCGAGCCGATCGCGGCGTTGACGGCGTCGTAGTACTGGTTGCCGACCGTGGGCGGGATCGCGCCCCAGAGCGGCGTCATCGCCGTGAAGGTCGAGCCCGAGCCGGGCGGCGTCTCATAGGCCTGCACGAGCTCCGACGGGATCGTCGTGAAGCCCGCGGTCGAGCCGTTGACGCTCGGGAAGTCGGGCTCGACGTAGTCCAGCGGCAGGTAGGCCGGCAGCACGTCGTCGGATGCGACGCCCGCCGAGCTCGACGGCGCGTCGGAGCCGCTGCCACCGGTGCGGCAGCCCGCGAGCGCGGCGGAGCCGACGACACCTGCGCCGACGAGGGTGAGGAAGGTGCGTCGGCTGTGACCGCCGACGGGTGCCCGGGAAGGTGTCATCGCTCTGCAACTCCTTTGTGACAGCGACCGCACGTTGTCGAAGCGGTTCGACGGGACTATAGCCACGGACGCCGCAACCGGACAAGGGTTCGTCGTGCCGTCCATGCGTCAGCTGCGCTCGGATCGCTGTGGCGCTGCGCGTACGGGGGGCTCGACGCAGTCGGCGCGCAGGCTCTAGGCTTGGCCGGCACTGGCGCCGGAGTGATCGAACCGGTTCGACCAGACGCCGCACCCCGACCGATGGAGGTTGTCATGTCACCGGCCGCCCGGGCCGAGCAGGTGCTCCACCGGCTCTCCCTCGAGGAGAAGCTGGCGCTGCTGCACCAGTGGGCGCCCGCGATCGAACGGCTCGGTCTGCCGGCCTTTCGCACCGGCTCGGAGGCGCTCCACGGCGTCGCCTGGCTGGGCGAGGCGACCGTGTTCCCGCAGCCGGTCGGGATGGCGGCGACGTGGGACCCCGAGCTCGTGGAGCGCATCGGCGCCGCGGTGGCCGACGAGCTGCTCGCCAAGCACGCCGAGGACCCGAACGTCTCGCGCAACGTCTGGGCGCCCGTCGTCGACCCGCTGCGGCACCCGTCGTGGGGCCGCAACGAGGAGGGGTTCTCGGAGGACCCGCACCTCACGGCCGATCTCGCGACCGCCTACGCGCGGGGGCTGCGCGGGGCCGATCCGGAGGTCTGGCTGACGGTGCCGACCCTCAAGCACCTGCTGGCCTACAACGTCGAGCACGACCGCGACGTCCGCTCGATGCAGGTGCGCGACCGCGTGCTGCACGAGTACGAGCTGCCCGCGTTCCTCGGCCCGCTGCGCGCCGGTGCGGTCGGCGCCGTGATGCCGGGCTACAACCTCGTCAACGACCGCCCCGCCCACACCAGCGGCGAGCTCCTCGACGAGGTCCGGGCGGCGGCTGCGGAGGAGATCCTCGTCGTCTCCGACGCGGGTGCGCCGACCAACCTCGTCGCCAGCCAGGGCCGCTACCCCGACGCGGCCCACGCGCACGCCGCGGCGCTGCGCGCCGGGATCGACTCCTTCACCGACAACGACACCGACCCGGGTCCCACGGTGGCGGCGGTGCGCAGCGCACTCGCCCAGGGCCTGGTCACCGAGGCCGACGTCGACCGCGCGGTGCGGCGGGCGTTGCTGACCCGGTTCCGCCTGACCGACCGGGCAGGCCGCGCCCCTACGCCGTCACGCCCCCTCCCCGACCTGCTGCGCGAGCACGCCGAGCTCGCCCGCGAGGCTGCTCGCCGCGCCGTCGTGCTGCTGCGCGACGACGGCCCGGCGCGACCCGCCGACCCCGGGGTCGTGGCCGTCGTGGGCCCGCTCGCCGAGCGCGTGCTGCCCGACTGGTACGCGGGTGTGCCCCGCTACCCCACGTCGATCGTCACGGCGGCGGCGCAGCGCTGGCCGCGGGCCGAGGTACGCGTGGAGGACGGCGCGGACGAGGTGGCGCTCCGGCTCCCCGACGGGCGCTACCTCGCGCCCGACGACGCGGGCGCGCTGCGGCCCGCGGGCGACCTGGCCACCGCAGGCCGGTTCCGCGTGACCGACTGGGGCTGGGGCCTGCTCACGGTCGCCGACGCCGGCACCGGGCTGCTGTGGGCGCCCGACCGCCGGGGCGCCGTCCGTGCGACCGCCGGCCGGCCGCACGGCTGGGTCGTGCAGGAGACCTTCCGGTTCCGCGCGCTCGACGACGGCTCGACGACGGTGCGGCACGTGGGGACCGGCCGCTGGCTGCGGCTCGACGCCTCCGGTCGGTTGGTGGCGACGGCGGAGGAGGCCGACGCCACGCCGCTGGCGGTGCACACCCTCCGGTCGGGCAGCGCCGCGGTCGTCGAGGCCGCCGACGGCGCGGACCTCGTGCTGTGCGCGCTCGGCAACGACCCCCACCTGCTCGGCCGGGAGACCGAGGACCGCCCCTCCCTCGAGCTGCCGCCGAGCCAGCGGTCGCTGTGGGAGGCGGTGCACCTCGTCGCACCCGACGCGGTGCTCGCGCTGGTCTCGAGCTACCCCTACGCCACCGACCTGCCGGCGCGCACGATGCTCTGGACCGCGCACTCCCAGGCCGTCGGGCACGGCGTCGTCGACGTCGTGGCCGGCGACGTCGCCCCGAGCGGCAGGCTCGCCCAGACGTGGTGGCGTGACGGCACCGACGCCGGCGACCTCACCGACTACGACATCGTCGCCGGGCGCTCGACGTACTGGTACTCCCCCGCCGCACCGCTGTTCGCGTTCGGGCACGGTCTCACGGGGTCCGCGGTCGGCTACCGGGGCCTGCGGGTCGTCGCCGTCGACGACGCAGGCGTCACCGTCGAGGTGAGCGTCGCCAACGACGGCTCGCAGCACGCGACCGAGGTCGTGCAGGTCTACACCGACGCCGTGGGGCACCGACGGCCGTTCCCGCACCGCCTCGGCGGTTACGCGCGTGTGCCGCTCGAGCCCGGCGAGGAGCGGAGCGTGCGCATCGAGGTGCCGCGCGAGCGCTTCGCCGTGTGGGACACCGCGCGCGGCGCGCTCGTCGTCGACCCGGGGCGCTACCGCGTCGGCGCCGGCCCGGACGCCGCGCACCTGCCCGTGCACGCCGACGTCGACCTCGACGGGCCGCCCCCGCTGCCGCACAGCCTCCCGCTGCGCGCCGCCGCGCTCGACGACCTCGACGGCGTGACGCTGACCGACGAGACGCCCGAGCACGGCACCGCGGTGGCCGGGCCCGGCACGCTGCTGCACGACGACGTCGACGGCCTCGACCGCCCGCTCGCGGTGCGGGTCGCCAGGTCGGGCCCCGGGCCGGCGGAGGTCGTCCTCGGCACCGAGGACGACGACGGCGTCACGCACCCGTTCGCGCGCGCCCGCGTGCCCGAGGGGATCGGCCGCTACGACTGGGTCGACGTGGACGCGGCGCCCCTCGGGCCGGCGCCGCCGCGCCGCGGGCGGCTGCGAACCGTCCTGCGCGGCCCGGTCCGCCTCGCCGAGGTGCGGCCGCGGCCTCAGACCTGAACGGGTCGCAGCTCGCGGTCGGTGACCAGCACGTCGGCCTGGTAGCCGGGACGCAGCGCGCCGAACGCGCGGCCCACGCCCCGGTGGCCGATCACCTCGGCCGGCACCAGCGACGCCGACAGCACGGCGTCCGCCAGCGGCACCCCGTGCGCGACGGTGGTGCGGACGACGTCGAGCAGGTGCGCGGTGCCACCGGCGATCGAGCCACCGTCCGCGAGGCGCGCCACGCCGTCGGCCACGCTGACGCGCTGCGTGCCGAGCTGGTACACGCCGTCGGCCATGCCCGTGGCGGCCATCGCATCGGTGACCAGCGCGATGTTCGCCGCCCCGACCATCTCGAACACCTCGCGCACGAGCTCCGGCGCCAGGTGGGTGCCGTCGGCGACCAGCTCGACGACGAGCTCGCCGCGTGCCGCCATCGCGAGCGCGGTCGGGATCGGACCGGGGTCGCGGTGGTGCATCGGCCGCATGCCGTTGCACAGGTGCGTGACGGTCGCCCGTCGGGAGCGTGCGTCCTCACCGCGTGCCGCGAGCGCGGCCGCGGCCGCCTCGGCGGCCGTGCGCATCGTGACGGCGTCGGCGTCCGTGTGGCCCCAGGAGGGCAGCGCGCCGCCCTCGACGAGAGCCTCGAGCACGCCGCCCGGGCCGAGCAGGTTCGGCGTCTCGGGCGCGACGGTCATGGTGACGACGTGCCCGCGACCCAGGGCGAGCAGCTCGCGGGTCAGGTCGGCGTCGCCGTCGATGATGAGGTCCGGGTCCTGGGCGCCGCACCGCGTGGTCGACAGGAACGGTCCCTCGAGGTGGATGCCGGCGACCAGGCCCTCGTCGGCCGCGTCGGCCAGCACCGTGACCCGCTCCCGCAGCGTCTCCGGCGACGCGGTCACGAGCGAGCCGAGCAGGTGGTGCGTGCCGTGCGCGCGGTGCTCGGCCACCCCGGTGCGCACGACCTCCACCGAGGTCGCGTCGGGGAAGGACGCGCCACCGCCGCCGTGGTCGTGCAGGTCGACCAGACCCGGCAGCACGTAGCGGTCCGGCGCGGCCGGCACGGCCTGCACGGCCTCGGCGACACCGGCGGCGCCCGCCTCGGCGACGTCACCGACCCAGGTGATCACGCCGTCGTCGACCACGACCGCGCCGTCGTCGACCACGCCCTCGGGCGTGACGAGGGCACCGCGTACGACATCTCTCATCAGAACAACCTCGACTCGGGGTCGTCGACGCCGCGCATGGCGTCGTAGTCCAGGACCAGGCAGCGGATGCCCCGGTCGGTGGCGAGCACGCGTGCCTGCGGCTTGATCTCCTGCGCCGCGAAGACGCCGGTGACGGGGGCCAGCAGCGGGTCCCGGTTGAGCAGCTCCAGGTACCGGGTGAGCTGCTCGACGCCGTCGATGTCGCCGCGCCGCTTGATCTCGACGGCGACGTGGCCGGGCGAGCCGGGAGGTCGGGCGAGGATGTCGACGGGGCCGATCGCGGTCGGGTACTCCCGGCGCACCAGCGTGTGCCCGGCGCCCAGCAGGTCCACCTGCTCGGCGAGCAGCTTCTGCAGGTGCGCCTCGACGCCGTCCTTCACCAGGCCCGGGTCGATGCCGAGGTCGTGGCTGGTGTCGGCGTGCACGGCGTGCAGCTGCACGACCAGCCGGTCGTCCGTCTTGGTGTGCTGCACGGTCCATACCGCCGTCACGCCCGCCTCGGCCTGCTCCGGGTCCGGCGCGGACTCGGTCATCCGGCAGGGCGGCGACATCCAGTTCAGCGGTTTGTAGGAGCCGCCGTCGGAGTGGACGAGCACCGAGCCGTCCGCCTTGACGAGGAGGACCCGGCGGGCCAGCGGGAGGTGGGCGCTGAGCCGGCCGGAGTAGTCGACCGAGCAGTCCGCGACGACGATACGCATCAGACGTCAGGCTACTTCGTGGTCCGGGGTGTCAGATCACACGGTGGCTGCGGGCGCCGGGGGGCGAGGCCTCGAGCCACGACACGAGCCCCTCGAACGCCGCGGGCTCCGCGGCGATCTCGACGGGGTGCTCACGGTGGCGGCAGCGTGCCTCGATGACCGGGCGCCCCTGTGCGTCGTGCGGCCGCAGCGTGCGGGCCACGATGACGAGGTCGTCACGGCCCCAGCGGTGCCGCGGCCGGCGCGAGAGCGACAGCGACTCGTACCAGACGAGCTCGTGCACCGTGTAGGACGCGACACCGGCGATCCAGCGGGACCCCGTGCGCAGGGCGCACTGGAAGGACCCGACGCGGCCCGACAGGGCCCGCAGGCGCAGCACCAGCAGGGCTGCCAGCGCGAGCGTGAGCAGCGCGATCACCGCGACGATGACCAACGCGACCCGCATGGCGGTCAGCCGATGGAGTCCACGTGAGCGGCGGCCGAGGCATCGAGGACGATCGTGACCTGGTCGGAGTCGACGGAGAAGAACCCGCCGTCGACCTCGATCTCGACCGCCTCGCCCTGCACCGGCGTCACCTGGACGACCCCGTTGCGGAGCACGGCCAGCACGGGCTGGTGCCCGGGCAGCACACCCATCGAGCCGTCGGCCGCCGGGGCGCTCACCATGGAGGCCTCACCCGACCACAGCACCCGGGCGGGCGAGACGACCTCGACGTTCAGCGCCACGTCAGCGCAGCTCCTTCTGGATCCGGTCCCAGTTCCGCTCGAGGTCGTCCAGGCCACCGATGTTGAAGAACGCACGCTCGGCGACGTGGTCGTACTCGCCGTTGGCGATCTTGTCGAACGCCTCGATCGTGTCGGCCAGCGGCACGGTCGAGCCGGCGACGCCGGTGAACTTCTCGGCCATGTAGGTGTTCTGCGAGAGGAACTGCTCGATGCGACGCGCCCGGTTGACGGTGATCTTGTCCTCCTCGGACAGCTCGTCGACACCGAGGATCGCGATGATGTCCTGCAGCTCCTTGTTCTTCTGCAGGATCGACTTGACCTGGTTGGCCACCCGGTAGTGGTCCTCGCCGACGTAGCGCGGGTCGAGGATGCGGGAGGTCGAGGCCAGCGGATCCACCGCGGGGTACAGACCGCGCGAGGCGATCTCGCGCGACAGGTTGGTCGTCGCGTCGAGGTGGGCGAACGTCGTCGCCGGCGCCGGGTCGGTGTAGTCGTCCGCGGGGACGTAGATCGCCTGCAGCGACGTGATCGAGTGACCGCGCGTGGAGGTGATGCGCTCCTGCAGCTGACCCATCTCGTCGGCCAGGTTGGGCTGGTAGCCCACCGCCGACGGCATGCGGCCGAGCAGCGTCGACACCTCGGAGCCCGCCTGCGTGAAGCGGAAGATGTTGTCGATGAACAGCAGCACGTCCTGCTTCTGGACGTCGCGGAAGTACTCCGCCATCGTCAGC
>Ga0164243_10009437_pt1 | contig 14204 bp, 11 predicted proteins | sample OricompcompostOP_FD_108781 | JGI IMG/M metagenome (GOLD analysis project Ga0164243, IMG submission 108781) | Organic Plus compost microbial communities from Emeryville, California, USA - Original compost - Organic plus compost (OP) | ecosystem: Engineered > Solid waste > Mixed feedstock >... | reverse complement strand
GCAACAGCCTGCACGTGGGCATCGGTACCGACCTGGACGGCGCTTTCGGGAAAGAGCAATGCCCTTACGATCTTGAAACCATCGCGGACCTGCAAACGCTGCCCGCGAAGTTTGCCGCCAGGGGCTATAGTCCGGCCGATATAGAAAATATTATGCACGGCAACTGGTTAAGGTTGCTGCGCAATGCCTGGAAAGACTAATAGTGTAATTTATACAGCCACGGCGCTGAAGTACACCCAGGCAATGAACAGCAGCTGTAAAGGAATCCTGAACCACAGGTATTTGATGCCATTGCCGCTGTTGGCGCCTTTTTGGTAATCCACCTGCTTCAGCGCCGCATGGATGTTTGCAGGCAGCACTGCTATGAAAAAGAGGATGAGGCAAATGCCGGTAATGGCTATCCAGCCGGGTACCAGCAGGCCTATGCCGCCTAAAATCTCCAGGATGCCCGTGATATACACCAGCCCTTTTTTGAACGGTATGCCGGCCGGCATCATCATTTCCATGCCTTTTGTAAAAGCAAAATGCGCGCTCGCAGTAAAGAACAGCATAACGGCCATGGCTATACGGGCAGCAAACGCCCATTCGTACCCGCCGTGGATAAAGTGAAGGGTTAATACGGCTATGAGAAAGGTAGCGATCAGAACAATTAAAGGTTTCATATTTTTATCGATAGGCCTCAAAGATATATTTTTTTCATATTTCCCTACTCCCGCTTACAGTGCAGTGACTTGTTGTAACTTATATAACGTAATGCCACGATTACAAGAGTCATTAAACCCCGCATCTATGCCACTATCACGTTTGCAGCGAACCATCGAGGGCCTGCGCCTGCTGGCGGCCCGTTCCCGTGCAGGCAACTTCCTGGAAGTATTGCCGGAAAGCGTAAGCATCCGCCCCTCCGGCGATGAGCCTTTACTGGTGAAAGCGGTATGGATGGCGCTGTACCTGGTGCCGCTGGCATACGGCGGGTATGTGCTGTTATACGGGCTGGACTCCTGGCTGGCGCCGCCCCTGGTACTGTTGTTTTGCATCCTCACGGGCCGGGATATCTACCTCGTTACCATAGGGCAGCAATACGTGGATATAGACCTGAAAGCGAAAGTCTTCCGCCTGCAACGGCTGCACCAGTTTTACCATACGCCGGCCACTGCGGAGATCCCTTTTGCGGCGGTAAAGCAGGTAACGCTGACGCATATATCCGTACACCGCCTCGTAAAGCTGTACCGCATCAGCTTTGTAAATCAGGAAGAGGAAGTCATCGCTTTTTTTGACCTCCGCCCCAGGGTTTTCAGCAGCTACCTGGCGGGCAAACTGCGTCTGCTGCTGGCGGTGGTAGTGGAGTCCAACCGGCGGGCAGGCGCGGGCTCCCTGCTTACGGGCAAGGCGATCTCCTCCTGACGGCCAGAACAATTCCCCCAAAAATTTCCGTTAAAAAATTATGAACAGTGAGAATTAATTTTTACTTTCAGTAAGCATGCACGCCATGTGAATTTCTACGTTATGCAATACCAGTGAACACCGGGAACCGTTAGTGCTATTTTCTTATTTCCACGTCTGCTTATTCAATCAAATCTAGCTATATGAAAGCTGTATGTAGTGTTATACTGTCATTTTTATTGAGCTGCCTTTTTTCATCGCAAATGTATGCCCAAACGACCCAGGCCTCAGTAGCCGGAACGGTTTCGGACGATGCAAAACAACTCATCCCGGGCGCCTCCGTGCTGATACGCAACGAGTCTACCGGCTTCACCAGCAGAACAGTCACCAACGCCAAAGGCGAATTCAACTTCAAGGAGCTGCCCCTCGGCGGCCCGTACACCATCAGCATCAGCTCTGTAGGTTACGGCTCCCAGAAGCTCACGGGGTACACCCTCAACCAGGGGGACCTGGTACGCATCAAAGCCGTCCTGCAATCCTCCTCGGTAAACATCAACGAAGTGCAGGTAACCGCCTCCGGACTGAAAAACAAAACGGAGAACTTTGGCGCCGCCACCACCGTTACCGGCCGGGATATCGCACGCCTGCCGGTAAACGGGCGTAACTTCTCCTCCCTGATCGACCTCTCGCCCCTCAGTAGCGGCAGTAACCTCGCAGGGCAACTGGGGTCTTCCACCAACATCACCATCGATGGTACCTCCGCGAAAAACCCTACTTCCAGCAGCGGCACCAATGTCAGGATAGGCGGCCCTTACGCGCTCTCCATGGAAACCATCCGGGAGTTCAAGGTAGTGACCAACCAATACGATGTTACCTATGGCCGCAGCGGCGGCGGTACCATCAGCGCAGTAACAAAAGCCGGTACCAACGAAATGCACGGCAGCGCGTTTATGTATATGCGGAACGACTGGCTGTCCAGCCGCTACGATGCCCGCGGCGCAAGGCGTACGAACGACTTCTCCACCTACCAGTACGGCGCAACGCTCTCCGGGCCGCTGATCAAGGACAAGCTTCACTTCTTCATCGGGTGGGATCACCAGGCAGATGCCCGCCCCCTGCTGATAGCGGATATCAAATCGCCCGCAGATGAAGCCCGCCTCGGCATTAACCAGGCTACCCTCAACCAGTTCCTGGACATTGCCCGGTCTAAATACGGAGTGGCCAACTCCCAGCAAACGGGCTCTTTCAACAAAAAGAGAGGCACGGATGCCGGCTTTGCCCGCCTCGACTGGCAAATCAATGAAAAGAACCTGCTCACCATCCGCGATAACTATATCAACGACCGCGCGCCGCTCGGCCGGGACGATAATACTTCCATCAATCTCTACGAAGTCTATGCGGACGCGCATGCCATCAACAACAGTCTCCTCGCTACGTTGCGTACGGTTGTCAGTCCGAAACTCACCAATGAGCTGAAATTCCAGCACCTCTATACATTTGAAAAAAGCTCGCCAGGCAGTCAGCTGCCGGCAGCCAACATCCCCCGGGCGATTGTGGAAAGAGTGGAAACGCCGCGCCCAGGTACCACCTCCCTGTTTACCAACATCCAGCTCGGCGGCCAGCGCTTTTCACCGGAACACTTTTATAACAACGTGTTCCAGCTGGTGGACAATGTGTATTACAGCACGGATAAAGCAAACTTCACCTTCGGTACCGATATCATGTACAGCCACATGAACTCCCTCTATGGCTCCGAAATGAACGGACGCTTTTATTTTACCGGAATGGATAACTTCAATAACATGACGCCCTACCGCTACGCCCGCGAGGTAGCGCTCTCCGATGATCCCAGCGTGAAGCAGAACATCGTGGCGGCTGCGCTGTACGCGCAAATGCAAACCAAGCTGGCGCCGGGCTTTGAAATGACGGCCGGTATCCGTGCGGACTATACTACCTATCTCAATAAACCCAACTACAATGCCACGGTGGATAAGGAGCTGGGTCTCCGTACAGACCGTGGGCTGACTACCTTCCAGATACAACCCCGCCTGCAATTCAACTGGGATATCAACGAAAAGCATACGGACTACCTCCGCTTCGGCGCCGCTATATTCGGCTCCGATATCAACAACTACGCAATGATCAACAATATGCTCTTCGATGGTACGAAGGTATGGACAGTGGATATCACCGGCGCAGGCGTACCAACGCCTAATTTCGTCGGTTACCGGAAAGACCCTTCCACCGCGCCCGGCAAGGAACTGTTTGATCAGCTCGGACTGGCCAAACAGGGCACTATCAATATGAACGGAAAAGACGCCAGGATACCCGTGGTGTATAAAGCCAATATTTCCTACAACCACTTCTTTACGGAAAACTTCAAAGCCGGGTTAACTTTCTTCACCACCATTGCACGCCATAACTATATGTATGTGGACCGTAACATGGTGGACGAGCCTTACTTCCGCCTGGCGCAGGAAGCCAACAGGGGCGTGTATGTGCCGGCTGCGAGCATCATCACTTCCAACGGCGCTACCGACTGGACCAAAGGCCGCAAAAGCGCCAACGTAGGCCGCGTGCTGGAACTCAACAGCGACGGTAAGGTGAACCAGTTCGCATTCGTAGTGGACGCCACCTACCGGTATTGGAAGGATGGGGAAGTGACCTTCAGCTACACCTGGAATGATGCGAAGGATAATACTTCCTACAACGGGGACGTAGCCAATACCGCCACGCTGTCCGTAATGGTAAAGGACGATCCGCGGGACCTGAGCCATATGACCTACAGCGATAACCAGTTCCGTCATAAGGTGGTATTCTACGGTACTTCGCCCACCTTCGCCGGCTTCAACGTAGGCCTGCGGTATTCCGGCATTGGCGGCACCCGTTACTCGCTGGCAGTATCCGGTAACGTAAATGGCGATTTCGTGAACTCTAACGACCTCGCCTATATTTTCGATGTCAATAATCCATCCGTGCCGGAAAACCTGCGTAAAGGCATCCAGGCGATACTGGACAATCCGGCCATCAGCTCCGGCTATAAGGATTACATCCGTTCCAGCATGGGCAGGATTGCCGAAAGGAACGGCGGCGTGAATCCTTTCTATGGCGTTTGGGATGTACGTATTTCCAAGAAATTCAACTTCACGAAGAAGCAGCGGATGGAAATTTCCTGCGACATCTTCAACCTGGCGAATATATTTAACAAGTCCTGGGGAACGAGTAAGAACCTTGGCAAGCAGAATATTTATTCCCTCGGCGGGTTTGACTATAATAACCTCGCGTATAAATACAACGTGAATACGAATAGCGGAACTATTACGCCGGGAGGGAACCCGTGGCAGATACAGCTGGGGGCGCGGTATGAGTTTTAAGGCGTGCGCGCGTCACAAGCTTTGCATATCTAAAATGGAAAGGGTCGCCGGCTCTTTCCATTTTAGCTTTCAGCAGTCCGCTGCGCTTCTCCAATTTCACATATTCCCGCTCGCCCACTGCTGCATATCCTGCTTCCCCAGCGCTGCCGCCATCATATCCGGAAACTTATCCGGCGTGCAGGCAAACACCGGTACGCCAAGGTCCGCAAGGAATTGCGCATTTTCATGATCATACGAAGGCGCTCCTTCGTCATTCAACGCCAGCAGCACAATTAACTGCACGCCGGCGCTAACGAGTTCGGCTGCACGCTTGCGCATATTGGCCGGGTTGCCGCCTTCGTATAGATCCGTGATAAGGATCAGCACTGTATCCGCCGGCCGGGTGATCTGCTGCTGGCAATAGGTAAGGGCCTGTTGTATATCCGTGCCGCCGCCCAGCTGTACGCCAAAGAGCAGGTCCACCGGGTCGGTGAGCTGTTCGGTAAGGTCCGCCACGGCGGTATCAAATGCCACCATCTTTGTTTGCAGTGCCGGCATAGAAGCCATGACCGCGCCGAAGATGCTGCTGTAAACCACGGAGGCGCCCATGGACCCGCTTTGATCCAGGCAAAGGATCACCTCCTTCAGTGCGTTGCGCCTGCGGCCATATCCCACCTTTATTTCAGGAATAATGGTTTTATATGCCGGCTGGTAATGACGCAGGTTTTTACGGATAGTCAGGTGCCAGTTAATTTCGTTATGGCGTGGGCGTAAGTTGCGGATACTGTGGCTCAGCGCCCCGCTGATCGCCTGCTGCATCGGCTGCTGCCATTTGCGCAGCAGCTCATCCACCACCTTTTGCACGACCATCCTTGCAGTGGATTTCGTTTTTTCCGGTATCACCCGGCTGAGGGAAAGCAGCGTTGCCACCAGGTGTACGTCCGCATCCGCGTGTTCCAGGATTTCCTTTTCCAGCAGCAGCTGCGTCAGGTGCAGTCGTTTCAGCGCATCCTGCTGCATGACCTTCACCACTGATGCGGGGAAGAAGCTGCGGATATCCCCCAGCCAGCGGCTGACGTTGGGGGAGGAAGGGCCCAGCCCTCCCTGGCGCTGGTGGTCGTACAGGGCTTCCAGCGTTTGATCTATACGCAGGTCGGTGGGGTTGAGCTGGCAGCCGGTGCCATCGTTTTTATCGCTGCCCAGTATCATTCGCCATTTACGCAGTTCGTTTTCGTTATGCATGTTCAGGTTTTTTTAGTGATTGGAGGCAATTGATGCTCACGCAGTTTGTTTTTCACATTTTTAATTACCCCCATACCCCATTACCTCCATCACCACCGCAATCCCCCTGGCCGCCCGCTCTACATCCAGCCCCACATCCTCCCCGCTCTTCCTCACGCTATTCCCATGTTTAACTTTTTCTCCGATCTGCCGCCTTTCCGCACTGGAGAACGCAGCAAACGCACGGCGCAACAGTGGCAGCGCCTGTATAAAATGCGCTTCGGCCAACTGCTGCATCCAGTTCCGCAGCAGCGCAAACAGGTGGTCGTCTACCAGCAGCAACGCGCCGCTGCCTTTTAAAAAACCTTCCAGCCACATCGCTGCGGCGGTAGGGTCGTTACTAACGGACATGGATACACTAAACATCTGCAGCAACGCTTCCCCTGTCAACTGCCGGCTGTCGCTCAGCAGCCGCGCAGCGTACCCCGCCAGGCAGCGGGCGGATTGCGGGTCCTGCATGATGCTGCGCAATGCCTGTTGCCACTGGTCCGCCAACGCCGGGTTAGCCAGCGTTTGCACCGCATCGTTCATGGCATAATACTGCTCCAGCATCAGCGTGGCGGCATCTTCCGCCATATGCGTACTTGCTGCCGGCAGGTGGATGCAGATGCGGGTGATCATACTTTCCAGTATGCCCAATACCAGTCCAGCATCCGTCTTCCGTACGTTGCCATAGCGGGTAATGCTTACCAGCGGCGGTAATACGTCAATCAGCTGCACCACGTCGTGACTGGCGGCGGCCATGTTATTAAGCCGTTGAATCAGCGCGGCAGTAGCCTCGGGGAGGTCCGCCGGAATGCAGCCTTCCAGAAGTCTGCAAATATCCTGCAATTGTTGCCGGCGTGTACCCATGTCCGTTACATAGGCGTTGGCCGCGGCGGCGAGGGTATTCCCCCAGCAGCTTTTATCGATAATATCTACCGCCAGCGCGGGCTCCCATTGCAACCGCCATTGCTCCTTAAAGGTGCCTTTGCCGGTGGTGTGCTGCTGCTCGCCCCAGTTGATGTCCAGCAGTTGCAGGCGGTGTAACAGGATGCTCCGCTGCAGGTCCGTCGGTTCCCGCAGGTCCAGCTGGTAATCCTTGTGATCCGCTGTCAGCGGTAGCCGCAGCTTTTTCTGTTGCCGCTCTATATCCGCCTGCAGCGGCGCTTTGGGCACATCCTCCGGCACCGCGCCTATGCGGTTACCTGTAATCAGTTGTTGCGTGATCAGCTGCATCGGGGCCGGATCGCCGTTGCATAGTACGGAAATGGCCGCCTCGTTCAGTTCTTCCAAAGCCGGCATCGGCAATTCCCGCATGGCGGCTAACGCATGGCTGAGCCGTGCCGCCTCCATTACATGCGCGGTGGAAATGTCCATCTGCTTTTCCCGGAATAGCCGGGCCACGTTGGTCAGCCAGCGGACGCCGTTATCATACGGGTATTCCCATTTATGCTGGTACCATCCCGGGGAGGCAATGCCGGCCCGGTACCCGCTTTGACTGCCGAGCCGCTCAAATGTCCACGGCGTCCAGCTGCAGGCAACTTTCACCTTCGGCAGTCCTTTCAGTAATTCGTTATCCGCTTTGGCCGCAGGCATCCGCTTCAGCGCCGGCGCATGCCATGCCCCGCATACCACCGCTATCTCCGCGTACATCTCCCTTTCCGCCTGGCGGATGATCTTACGCATCCACGCTTCGCGGAGCTGGTTCATGGCATCGTTGCTGCTGAGTTCTTCCCGCAACAGTTCCATGGATTCCATGACGGCCTCGAAGATGCCTGTCCCATCCCGGCGGTATTCAAACATCTGGTCCCACCAGGCTTCCGCATCCTCGTAACCATCGGCTGTTGCCAGCAGCGCCATCGGATCAAAGCGGGAACCGCCGCCGGCGGCAGGGTCGTCCTCCTTCTTTTCATTTTCCAGCGCAAAGGCGTGGGCAAGCGGCAGGTCCATGAATCTTACCGGGATGTTACGGGTACGGGCATACGTAATGGCCTGCCATTCGGGGGAAAACTCCGCGAAAGGGTAAAAGGCGCTGTGCCCGGGCGCTTCCGGCTCATAGGCGAGTATGGCCACCGGCGGCTGCAGTTGCGCCGACCCCGCCCATTGCAATAGGGGGTCGGCTTCCGGCGGCCCTTCCACCAAAACAATATTCGGCTGCAACGCTTCCAGGTAGGCGCGTACATTACGCGCGGAGCCGGGGCCATGGTGCCTGATGCCGAGTATGTGAACAGACATAATGCAGTTACTTTAACAGGTTCACGCGCCTAAATCCCTGCAGGCACGGTAAATATCTTTCCATTCTGAGCGCGGCTTCACCACGGTTTCCAGGTATTCCTGCCATACCAGCTTGTCCTGCACGGGGTCTTTCACCACCGCGCCAATGATGCCGGCTGCCAGGTCCGATGCGTTGAGGCGGCCGTCCCCGAAGTACGCCGCCAGCGCCAGCCCGTTGTTTACCACGGAGATGGCTTCCGCTGTACTCAGCGTGCCGGAAGGGGATTTCAGTTTGGTCTTGCCATCCGTGGTAATACCGCTGCGCAGCTCCCGGAAGATGGTGACGATGCGGCGTATCTCCTGCAGGGCAGGCTTTTCCGCCGGCAGCTCCATCACTTTCTCAAAGCTCTCCACCCGCCGCGTTACGATATCGATTTCCTCTTCCATCGATTCCGGTACCGGGAGTATCACTGTGTTGAAGCGGCGCTTCAGCGCGGAGGATAGTTCGTTCACACCTTTGTCCCGGTTATTGGCGGTAGCGATCAGGTTAAACCCCCGGGTCGCCTGTAATTGGGTATTGAGTTCCGGTATGGGGAGCGATTTTTCCGACAGGATGGTAATCAGCGAATCCTGCACGTCAGCGCCTATACGCGTCAGCTCTTCTATGCGGGCGATCTTGCCATCCCGCATGGCGCGCATCACGGGCGTTTCCACGATCGCTTTGCCGGAAGGCCCTTCCGAGAGCAGGCGGGCGTAATTCCACCCGTAGCGGATGCTCTCCTCGCTGACGCCGGCCGTGCCTTGTACAATCAGGGTAGAATCCCCGCTGATGGCTGCCGCCAGGTGTTCGCTCACCCAGCTTTTGGCCGTGCCGGGCAGGCCGTACAGCAGCAGCGCGCGGTCCGTTGCCAGCGTGGCTACGGCAATTTCCATGAGGCGGCGGTTGCCGATGTATTTAGGGGCGATTTCAAGGCCGTTTTTGAGGGTTCCGCCGCAGAGGTAAGTCACAACGGATTGGGGCGACATATGCCAGTTATATGGCCGTTTATCGGAATCCTGTTTGCGGAGCTCTTCCAGCTCCGTGGCATACAGTACTTCGGCGTGTTGGCGAAGGATGTCAGACATACGAATAGTTTTTTATCGTTGGGTAAATTGTTGTTGCATGGCTGCTTTGCAGGCAATGAGTTCAAAGAGTTTTTCCTTCAGGCTTTTCCAGGCCTGCTGGTTGTAGAGGATATCGCCGAAATAGCGCTTCTCATCGATGTGCAGTATCTCCACCGGCAGCAGGTGCGCCAGTTCCAGGAAATAGTTCCGGTTGTAACTGTACGGATGCATGGCAATAAACCGGAAGATCTGCTGGGTGATCGCCAGCCCCCACGGCGTAGTGCCTGCGCCCATGCGCAGGATCACCGCGCTGCCTTCCTTCTCCGCAAAGCGCATGGCATAGGCTTCCAGCTTGGCCGGCGAGGCGAGGTGGAATACTTCCGGGTAAAAGGTATGGCTCTGTTCCAGGATATGCTCTATCCAATCTGTTTCTTTAAAATGGATGGCCGCCTTTAGCATGGCCGCTTCCATGCCGGCGGCAGCGAGTTGCTGTACGCAGGCCGCGGGCGGAAGGTCAAGGTGCTTGCTTAAAAAAGAGCAGGGAACCTGCGCCACCAGTTGCTGCAACTGGTAGGTTTCATCACTCATGTGAAGGGCGGAAGGAGGAAGCTTGTCAATGCCGGACTGGTAGATGTTTGCCGGCAGCGGCAGTTGCAGCTCCGTGATGATAATGGCGCCGTCGATGTTGTTAATGGCAGCAGCTACCAGCTGCTGGTACGATTGCACGATTTCACTCTGGGGCAGTTGGCGCAGCAGTTCCCATGCTTTTTCTTTTACTTTCAGACTTTTATCGGCTGTCAGCTGTTGCAGCCAGGGTATATCATTAGGGCTTAGTTCCGTTTGCAGGCATTCCAACAGCGCCGCCCTGGTAGCGGCATTCTCCTGCTTCCACGTTTCCATGAGCATGGTGAGCGCCGCCTCGGGATCTTCACTGCGCTTGCGTGTGAGCGCTTCGCAGCGCTGCGGCAGCGTGCCCGTTTCCCAGGCGCCGGCGCTGATCTCTACGCCGTGGCCCGGCAGCAGTATCGCCCAGTCAGGGTTTAATTGCGCCAGCCAGAAGCCCCTGTTGCCGCAGCATTTCATCAGCGGCGCGCGCAGTTGCTTGCTGCCCGTTGCCTTGTCCATCAACAAAGGCAGCAGGGCGGGAGGGAGGAGGTAGCCCGCGTCCGCACAGAGTTCCAGCCAGTGTTTGGTAAGCGCGTTGGAGCCCAGGTCCATCGCCTCCTGCAAACTCGCCACCGCTTCCTGGCTGCAGTAGGGCCGCGTTTCCGGCGCGGCGGTGGCTGCGGAAAGGTTATCCGCCGGCAGCGCGGTAATGCCTGCCTGCCGGTAATTGAGCAGCACGGCCCCGGTTTTCAGCAGCACATCTTCCCGGTCGTTGGCTGCATCCTGGCGGATGGCCGCCAGCGCCGTTCCCAGTTCATCCCGGGCGGTCATTGCAGGCAAGGCCTGTTTGCCCGTGCCCAGTAATGCAGTGTTCATCAATAGTTGCCAGTGTTCCATCGCAATAGTTTTATTAAAGGGCCTGGTAATGCGCATCCGGCCATACGCCAATGGGTTCGTAATCCCTGCCTGCGCCCACCACCGCCATGGGCATGGCCTGCCCGCCCGTGATGGCCAGCAGTTTCCAAAGTTTCGGTGCGCCCGGCTTTACTGCCATAAGGCGGCGTTGCCGGTCCATCAAATACCATTGCTGCCGGTGTTGCACCAGTTGCAACGGGGCAATGGTATATAACTGTTCCGGATATACGGGCAGCTGGCTGCATAGCATAGACTGGTGTTCCAGCACTTCCTCCCAGCTTTCCATGCCGTGGAAGCGCAGGGGCGTATGCGTGAGCTGACAGGTTTTCAGCAGGGCGCGCAGCGGTTGTGCGGAAGGGAAGTACACCAGCTCCCCATGCACGGCCGTTCCCGGCTGCAGGCTAAAACCGGCGCCGGAAAAATGCCGCGCATAAAACTGCAGGATCAATGCGGTGCGGCCACTGTTAACACCGTATAGCCAATACCGTTCGGTCACCAGTTTATCCTGCTCGGAAGCCTGTTTGCCCAGTACCATCCAGGTATCCGTAATGCCCGGGAGGGATTTCAGCTGCTCCTGGTTAACGGTAAATCCGCAGAGCTGCCGGACGTCCTGCTGCAGCGGCGCCGGTAAAGCTTCCAGGTGCTGGTAACCCTGTATCACGATATAAAGTTTCAGTAGTTGTTGCAGGAAAACCTCCTGCCATCCTTCGCGGAAATACGCAATATCCTGAATGTTGCGTACCATGCCCGCCAGGCCCGGGGCCTGCGCATCTATCAGCCTGCGGATGGTATTTTCCCAATACGCCTGGTTTTTTTCAGGTAGATGTATGATGCCGTTACGCAGCATATCTTTCATCCACCGCAGCAATTCCCCGATGCCGTCGTTCACGCGGGCCTCCCTTGCCATAGCGCTTTGCCGCTGCGGCGCGTCAGCGGTATCCTTTACCTGTTGCGATGTTAAATGAAGAGACATAACGATCTGTATTATTCCGGCAGTAAAAGTAGGCGGTCGCTACGCATTGTATTTGAGTGGTAAAAATTAATTCAAAGAAAATGTGAACATTCCCTGGCAGGAGTTATTTTTAGCCATTGAAACTTAAACCATACGCAACTATGCTGAAATTAAAAGTGATTACGTCTACCACCCGCCCGGGCAGGAAAGGTCCGGTTATTGCCCGCTGGATAGCCGCAGTGGCGGAACAAACCGGGAATTTTGAAGTAGAGGTGATCGACCTTGGAGCAATCAATCTGCCGATGATGGATGAAGCGTTTCATCCCCGCATGAAAAAATACGAGCACGCACATACGAAAAAATGGAGCGCCACGATCGACGAAGCAGATGCCTTCATCTTCGTTACGGCGGAGTACAATTATAGCATGCCCGCCCCGCTGAAAAATGCGCTGGATTATTTGTACTGGGAATGGAACAATAAGCCGGCAGGAATTGTTAGTTATGGTGGCGCCTCCGGAGGTACCCGGGCCGCGCAAATGCTGAAGCAGGTACTCACCACGCTGAAAGTAATGCCTTTACCGGAAGGAGTCATCCTCTCTTTCTTCGACAAACACATTAACGAGCAGGAAGAATTCGTAGCAACGGAGTCAGCGGAAAAATCAGCGCAGGTGATGTTACACGAAGTAAAACAATGGTCGGCCGCCCTGCAATCGCTACGGCACAAAGAGCCACAGCAATAAGCAAAATGCATATATGTTAAAGCATTTCTAAAAGCTGGGTGAAACTGACTTTTATCATCCTTCGCCGCTGCCTGTTTCAGTACTTTTGATATACCGAAACGATTTTTTTACACACTAAAAAAATGAGCAGTATGGAACAGTTATTTAAAGGGAAGGTAGCGCTGGTAACAGGCGCAGGCTCCGGTATCGGAGAAGCGATCGCAATGCTGTATGCCGGCGGTGGCGCAAAAGTAATAGTCAGTGATGTAAACGAAGCGCATGGCGCTAAAGTAGTAGCGGCGATCAAGGATAAAGGCGGTGAAGCCGCATTCGTGAAATGCGATGTCAGCATCGCCGATGAATGCAAACAACTGGTGGATAAAACCCTGGAATTATACGGCCGGCTGGACATCGCCTGCAACAACGCGGGCATCGGCGGAGAATCTAAGCCCATTGCCGAATACAGTGTGGAAATGTACAATAAGGTAATCGGCATTAACCTGAACAGCGTGTTCTATGGTATGAAGTACCAGCTGCCTGCCATGCTGAAAAGCGGCGGTGGCGCTATTGTCAACATCTCTTCCATCCTGGGTGTAGTAGGTACCGCCAATGCCGCGGCCTACGTGGCAGCCAAACACGGCGTAATCGGTTTAACGGAAACCGCCGCGGCAGAGTATTCCGCACAGGGCGTCCGCATCAATGCCGTTTGCCCGGGCTATATCAATACACCCCTGCTGGATATGATGGACGCGAAAACGAAAGCGGCGCTGATCGGCCTCCATCCGATGGGCCGGCTGGGCAATGCTTCCGAAGTGGCGGAACTGGTTATCTGGCTCAGCTCCGACAAAGCCTCCTTCGTAACCGGCGGCCATTACCTTGTGGATGGCGCTTATACCGCAGTATAACACCCGTCTTTTATATGCAATCCGGCCTGTAACGGGCCGGATTTTTTTTGTTGGGGGGAAAGATATAATGCAGCGGCTGCAGTAGCGGCGCGTACTCGCAAAAAATCGCGCTGCTGCCTGCTGCCATTGGCAACCCCGCCCCGCTATGGTGCGCTGCCCCATAGGAATTTATTTTATACCGTTACGCCAGGATTTAAAATTTTGCACTATCTTTAGTAGTAACCCAAAAAGCCTGAATGCAAAAATTGTTTCCCATGAGCGTTAATCGCATCAAATTGTTTTTTTTCCCCGACCCACAGAAAAAGAACTACGTCTTTTTTACTTACCTCGCCCTGATCCTGCTGGCCGTCTTACTCGTCGAGTTTATCATCGCGTGGATCAACCTGCCCAGTAGTATTCCCATCCATTTCAACCTCAAAGGGGAAGTGGATAACTACGGCGATAAAAGCAGCCTTTGGGTACTACTCCTTGCGCCGGTGATCATCTTTCTCGGCTTGTCCGCCATCCTGCAGAGTAACCTGATCCGCATGTCCTTCCGGCATTCCTCTAGGGATAAAGTCTTCGCGGAAGAAAGTAAACTGATGTTGTATATCCTCCGCGCAGCCGTCGTCCTGGTATTCTGCATCATCGCTGCTATCACTTACTGGCAAGGGCAGCAAACGATTTCATAAAAGCCCCTGTTTTCCGCTTTTTCATCACGCTAAATCGAGTTAGTGTCCCCCGCCTTTTGTTTAAATAATATCTGAAAATCTTAAAAAAATATTACCATGTAATTGTTTTTTTCCTTTCTTTT
>Ga0164243_10009436_pt1 | contig 14204 bp, 6 predicted proteins | sample OricompcompostOP_FD_108781 | JGI IMG/M metagenome (GOLD analysis project Ga0164243, IMG submission 108781) | Organic Plus compost microbial communities from Emeryville, California, USA - Original compost - Organic plus compost (OP) | ecosystem: Engineered > Solid waste > Mixed feedstock >... | reverse complement strand
GCGCTCGATCGGCCGCCCGCTCGGCTGGGAGAACGTGGACCGCACGCCCGTCGCCGACGGCGCGTACACGCTGACGACCGGCGCGGGCACGCTCGGCGCGACGTCGTCCGGGGCGCTCGCGGCGGGTGCCGACGTCCGCGACGCGTGGGTCCTCACGGCGACGGACGACGGCTACTACACGGTCCGGTCGACGGCCACGGGTCTGTGCCTCGACGTCGTCGACGGCAAGCGCCGCCTCGGTGTGCCCGTGGAGATCGGCGTCCCGGTGGTCGCGTCCGCGTGCGGGACGTCGAACATCCAGAAGTGGCAGCTCCTCGAGGACGAGGACGGCCTGCAGGTCGTCAACGCCTCGACGCGCCAGCTCCTCGCGGTCGACGAGGACGGCGCCGTCGTCCAGCTCCCGCCGGACGTGACGAGCACGCGGTGGGCCGTCGAGGCCGCGGTCGCGGTCGACGTGACGGTCGACGCCGCGCGCGTCCTTCCCGGCGCCGCGGCGACCGCGACCGTCACGGTCGAGAACACGACGGACGCGCCGCTCGAGGGCCTCGTCGTGGGTGCGCAGGCGCCCGCGGGCTGGACCGTCGAGGGCGGTGCGGAGCTCGGCGACCTCGCGCCGGGCGAGTCCGCGTCGGCGACGCTCTCCGTGGCGCCCTCGACGGGCACCTGGGGCCGCGGCACGGTCCCCGTGGCGATCTCGTGGACGACGGACGGCCAGGAGCGGTCGGCCGGCGCGACGCTCGACCTCGTCGCGGTGAGCACCGAGCAGCCGACGCGCCCCGTCGCGGTGATCGACGTCGACAGCGAGGAGACGCAGGGCGAGAACGGCCGGGCGACGAACGCGATCGACGGCGACCCGGCCACGTTCTGGCACACGCAGTGGAGCGCGGCCAACCCGACGCCGCCGCACCACATCTCGCTCGACACGGGCGCGGACCAGCAGATCTTCGGTCTGACCTACACCCCGCGCACGGGGACGAACGCGGGCGTCGCCAACGGCCGCATCGGCGCGTACGAGATCTACGTCTCGGCCGACGGCGAGACGTGGGGCGAGCCGGTCGCGACGGGGACCCTGCCGAACGTGGGCACGCCCTCGACGATCGGCTTCGCGCCGACGCCGGGCCGCTACGTCAAGCTCGTGGCGCTGCGCGAGGTGAACGGGAACCCGTGGACGACGGCCGCGGAGATCGCGGTCGACGTGGCGCCGCTCGCGGCGCCGTCCACGATCACGGCGCAGGCCGCCCCGCGCTGCCTCGGGAGCAAGGCGTACGTCGCGGTGACGGCCAAGAACACCGGGACGGTGCCGGTGGACGTGACGCTGCGCACGCCGTTCGGCGAGCGCACCGTCACGGGCGTCGCCCCCGGCGCCTCGGCGTACCAGTCGTTCGCCACGCGCGCGAAGGCCGTCGACGCCGGGACCGCCGAGGTCGAGTCGTCCGAGGGGACGGTGCACGCGGAGTTCGCCGCCCTCAGCTGCCGCTGAGCCGCGGCTGACGGACCACGTGCGGGGGCCGGTGCCGGCCGGCCCCGCACGTGCCCCCTCCCCGACCGCGAGAGCACGTGACTCGACACGAGACGACACACATGATTCGATCTCGGACAGCAGATGTCTGATGAAAGGCCATCGGACAGGCCCACGGGAAGCGTCCGGCAGCGTCGACCCATCTCCGGCCCGCAGCGCGGGCCCGTACGAGAGGATCGTCATGCCCCTGGTACGTCCCCGCACCACCCGCGCGCGGCGCTCGCGCCCGGCCGCCGCGGTCACGGCGCTCGCCGCGCTCCTGCTCACGAGCGTCGCCACGACCGTCCCGAGCACCGCGAGCGCGGCCGAGCCCACGACCCACCTCGACGTCACCTTCAGCGGCGCGTTCTCCTCCGGTGACTCCTACACCGCCGCGACCGGCGAGACGATGAGCGGCGAGCTCCGCCGTCGTACCGGCGCCGAGTCGCTCGAGTTCGGCACGGGCGTCGTGCTCGGCGGGGGCCAGGAGGGCGTCGAGCTCACGCCGGCCGACCTGCCTCTCGGCACCACGACCCTCGACACGGCGCTCGTCGTCGAGACCGTGTTCACCCCCGCCGCGGCGCAGGGGAGCCTCGCGACCGTCGTCGGCGTGGGCGGCAACCTCTTCGCCCGCTACGAGTCCGGTCGCCTGCGCTACGGGTTCGAGCACGACGCGGGCACGGCCTGGACGGCGTACGCCGCGACGACGGACGTCCCGTCCGCGGGCGAGGCGCACGCGCTCGCGCTCGCGTACGTGCCGCTCCCGGGCGGCGGCGCGACGCTGCGCGCGTTCCTCGACGGGTCGGAGCTGGCGCCCGTCACCGCGGCGGGCGGCCGCGCGACGCTGAACCCCGCCCGGTCCGGCGACGTCGCGTACGGCAACGACGTGCACCCGCAGGCGCTCGTGCGCGGCCTCGTCGGGTCGGTCGGGGCCGCGCGGCTCGCGACGTTCGACGGCGAGTTCGACACCGCGCTCCTCGCGCACCAGGACGTGCTCCAGGTGACCGACGTCCTCGACGTCGGGTTCGCCGGCACGTTCGACGGCGCCGCGTACGTGCCCGCCGACGGCGAGACCGTCGCCGGCACCGTCGAGCGCCGGGCCGGCACGGAGACCGTCGGCGCGTCCGGCCTCGCCCTCGGCGGCGGGACGCAGGGCGCGCACCTCCTCGCGCCGGACGTCGCGCTCGGCACGACGCGCGCCGACGTGCCGTTCGTCGTCGAGACCCGGTTCACGCCCGGCGCGAGCCAGGTCGCGATGGGCACGCTGCTCGCCGTCGGGGGCAACTTCTCCGCGCGCTACCAGGACGGCCGCCTGCGCTACGGGTTCGACTCCGACGCGACCGGCTCGTGGGCGTCCCACGTCGCGACCGTCGACGTGCCCGCCGCAGGCGCCGAGCACGTCCTGTCCCTCGTGTACGTGCCCGACGCCGCGAGCGGCGCCAGCGTCTACGCGTTCCTCGACGAGGAGCAGCTGCCCACCGTGACGGCGACGACCGGGCGCGCCAACCTCGCCTCCGGCACGCGCGGGATCGTGGGCGTCGGGAACGACGTGCACGCGGCCGCGCTCGGGCGCGGGTTCGCCGGGACGGTCACGGCCGCGCGGTTCGCGACCTTCTCGGGCGCCTTCTCGACCGACGTCGTCGCCTACCAGGACGTCACCCTCGCCCCGCCGCCCCCGTGCGACCCGGCCGAGGTGGACCCCGCCGACCGCATCGAGGTCACGCCCGGCGAGTGCGCGGAGTCGGTGCTGGCCAAGGCCTCGGCGCTGCGCCCCACCGAGCGCCAGCTCTCGTGGCAGGAGGCCGAGCGCACCGCGTTCCTGCACTTCGGCGTCAACACGTTCACCGGGCAGGAGTGGGGCTACGGCGACGAGGACCCGGACCTGTTCCAGCCGACCGCTCTCGACACCGACCAGTGGGCGCGCACGCTGCGCGACAACGGCTTCCGCATCGCGATCCTCACCGTCAAGCACCACGACGGCTTCACGCTCTACCCCTCGCGCTACACCGAGCACGACGTCGCGTCCTCCTCGTGGCGCGACGGCCGGGGCGACGTGCTGCGCGACTTCACCGAGTCCGCGCGCCGGTACGGGCTCCGGGTCGGCGTCTACCTCTCCCCGGCGGACGAGAACCAGTTCCACCAGGGCGTCTTCGCCAACGGGTCGCCCAAGACGCCGCGCAGCGTCCCGACCCTGGTCGAGGGCGACGACCGCGCCGGCCAGGACCTGCCGACGTTCTCCTACGACGCGACCGACTACGGCGCCTTCTTCCTCAACCAGCTCTACGAGGTGCTCACGCAGTACGGCGAGATCGACGAGGTGTGGTTCGACGGCGCGCAGGGCCGTATCCCCGCGGGCTACCACGAGGACTACGACTTCCCCGCGTACTACGACCTCATCCGCGAGCTCATGCCCGACGCGACGATCGCGGTGACCGGTCCCGACGTGCGGTGGGTGGGCAACGAGGGCGGTCTCGCGCGCGAGAACGAGTGGTCGACGGTGCCGGTCAGCACCGGCTCCGACGGCCGGCCGAACGTGCTCCCCGGCGCGTCCGCGCCCGACCTCGGCTCGGACGCGGCGCTCGCGGCCGCGGTCGCGAGCGGCGGGGCGAGCGCGCTCGCGTGGTGGCCCGCCGAGGTCGACGTCTCGATCCGCGACGGCTGGTTCCACCACGCGAACCAGGCCCCGAAGTCCGTCGCGCAGCTGCGGAACATCTACTACCAGTCGGTCGGCCGCAACTCCGTCCTGCTCCTCAACGTCCCGCCGGACACCGACGGCCGGCTGCCGCAGGCCGACGTCGCGCGGCTCGCGGAGTGGAACGCGCGGCTGCGCCAGGACATGCCCGTCGACCTCGCGGTCGGCGCGGACGCGGTGGCCGACGGGAGCCCGGCCGACGCCGTCGTCGACGGCGACCTGCGCACCGGCGTGGCGCTGACCGCCGACGGCACGGGGTCCGTCGAGATCGACCTCGGCGGGGCGCTGACGGTCGACCGCGTCGCGCTGTCGGAGGACATCGCGGACGCGGGCCAGCAGGTGCGGGCCTTCGCCGTGGACGCGAAGGTCGACGGCGCGTGGCGCCAGGTCGCGGCGAGCGGGACGGTAGGCCACCGCAAGATCGTGGCGCTCGGCTCGCCGGTGACGACGAGCGAGGTGCGGGTGCGCGTGACGAGCGCGCGGGGCGAGACGGTGCTGTCCGGGGTGTCGCTCTACGGGGCGAGCGGCACGGCGGTCGCCGCGCCGACGGAGTACTACCTCGACTGCTCGGCGGACCGCCCCGGCACCGGGACGCAGGACGACCCGATGCGCACCCTCGGGCAGCTGCGGTCGGTCGACCTCCCGCCGGGCGCGACGGTCCACGTCCGGGCCGGGACGACGTGCGCGGAGCCGCTCGAGCTGTGGGGCTACGGCACGGACTCCGCGCCCGCTCGGCTCGTCGCGTGGGGCGACGGCGCGGCCCCCGTGCTCGCCGCGCCGGGCAACGCGGCGGCCGTCGCGCGGCTCGCGGAGCAGGGCTGGGAGGTCGACGGCGTCGTCGTCGCCGACGAGGTGCCCGCGGACGACGTGGACGTCGAGGTCTCGGCGACCACCCGCTCGCTGGCCGGGAGCCCGTACGTCGCCGTCCGCGCGCTCAACGGCGAGGACGTCCCCGCGGACGTCGAGATCGTCACGCCGTACGGGTCGCGGACCTTCACGGGCGTCGCGCCCGGCGCCTCGGCGTACGTCGCGTTCAACGCGCGCGGCCCCGTGACGGCGGGCGAGGCGACGGTCACGGTCACCGTCGTCCGCGACGGTCACGTCCGCACCGTGACGCGTGCCGCGGCGTACGGGAGCTCCTGACCCCAGCGCACCCGGGCGGGCGCGGCCGGGGATCCGGCCCCGCCCGTGCCCGTCCGGTGACCGTGACGCGCGGCGGCCGACGCCGCCGGGCGTCCCGCAGCACCGCGGGCACCGCCGCCCGCGGACCACCGAAGGGAACAGCATGGCCACCTCTCGACTCCTCACCCTCGCGGTCGCGGCCGCCCTGACCGGCGGAGGGCTCGTCGCCCCCGTCGCGGCGGGGGCAGCACCCCCGGCGCCACCACCGCCCGGGGACGAGGCGTCGTCGAGCCCGGCGTCCGCGGCCTCCGCGCTCCTGCCGACGCCGCAGGAGCTCACCGAGGACGGCGTCCCGGTCGCGCTCACGGGCGACGTCGCCGTGGTGGCCGGCGAGGAGACCGACGGCCCGGCCCGGCGCGCCCTGGTCGAGGTCGTCGAGGCGGCGGGCGGCACCGTCTCCGCGGCGACCGAGGTGGTGCCCGGCGTCGTGACCGTCCTCCTGGGGACCGCGGCGGACAACCCCGCGACCGCGTCGGCGCTCACGGCGCTCGGCGTGCCCGGGGCCGAGAGCCTCCCGGCGGAGGGCTACGTCGTCGCGACGGGCCGCGTCGACGACGCCGACGTGCTCGTGCTCCAGGGCGCCGACGCCACGGGCACGTACTACGCGGTGCAGACCGTGCGCCGCCTCGCGGCCGACGGGACCGTGCCGGGCGTGCGCGTGCGCGACTGGCCGCTCATGAGCGTGCGCGGCGCGATCGAGGGCTTCTACGGGATCCCGTGGTCGCACGAGGCGCGCCTCGACCAGCTCGCGTTCTACGGCGAGCACAAGATGAACACGTACGTGTACACGCCCAAGGACGACGACTACCTGCGCTACCGCTGGCGCGAGCCGTACCCGCAGGACGAGCTCGACCGGATCGCCGAGCTCGTCGACCAGGCGAACGAGCACCACGTGAAGTTCACGTTCGCGCTGTCCCCGGGGAACGACGTCTGCTACTCGTCGGACGCGGACCTCGACGCGACGACCGCGAAGCTCGACCAGCTCCGGGCGCTCGGCGTCACGTCGTTCTACGTCGCGCTCGACGACATCCCGCTCACGCTGCGCTGCGCCGAGGACCGCGCACGCTTCACGGCGTCGAACTTCCGGTACCTGGCCGACGCCCAGGCGTTCTACCTCAACCGGCTCGTCGACGAGTACGTGGAGCCGCTCGGCCTCGAGCCGCTGCAGACCGTGCCCACGAACTACAGCGGCTCGGGGGAGGACCCGTACAAGGCCCGGTTCGGCGAGAGCGTGGACCCGTCCGTGCGCATCCAGTGGACCGGAGAGGGCGTCTTCTCCGACCAGGTGACGTACGAGTCGACGCAGCGCGCGACGCAGTCGTACCGCACCGAGCACCTGTACATCTGGGACAACTTCCCCGTGAACGACGGCCAGCGCGACCGCCTGTTCCTCAACCCGCTCGACGGGCGCGACCCGAACCTGCACGAGCTCGTCGACGGCTTCACGTCCAACCCGATGATCCAGCCGTACGCCTCGCTCATCTCCCTCGCCGGGTACGGCGACTACACGTGGAACGGCCCGGCGTACGACGCCGCGGCGTCGCTCGACGCGGCGGTCGTCGAGCTCGCGGGTCCCGACCCGCAGGTGCAGGAGGCCCTCGCGACGTTCGTGGACCTCAACCAGAGCTGGAAGCCGTACCGCCCGTCGTCGCAGACGGCGCCGGCGCTGTCCGCGGACGTGGACGCGTTCTGGTCGGCGTACGACGCGGGCGAGGACGTCTCGTCCCAGCTGCTGCTCGACCGTCTCGCGACGGTCGAGGCGCTGCCGGAGACGCTCGCGACGATGGCCGAGCCCGGCTTCTACGACGACGCCCTGCCGTGGATCGAGGCGGCGGCCGCGTGGGCGCGCGCCGCGAGCCACCACGTCGACGCGCTCACCGCGCTGCGTGCGGGCCGGGGTGAGGCCGCGACCGACGCGGTGCTCGCGGCGGCCGAGGACCGCGCGGCCGCGCTCGAGCCGGCCGTGTCCGACCTCGTGGGCGGCGTGGTGACGCCGGACGTCATCGTGCCGTCCGTGGGCGACGGCCGCTTCGAGGAGCTCGTCGACGCCGCGAGCGCGCGGTACCACGCGTGGCTCGACGCCGTCCCGCTCGCGGGCACCGTGCCGTACCCGGGGACCGCGAGCACGACGATGGGCACCTACTCCGACTACGTGCCCGCGCGCATGACGGACGGCGACCTCGGCTCGCTCTACTGGTCCGACCGCGCACCCGCCGTGGGCACCGGGGTCACGCTCGACCTCGGCCGGGTGGTGCCGGTGGGCGCGGTGCGCGTGCACCAGTCCGACTCGGACACCGCGACGTCGGGCGACATGATCTACCACGCACGTCTCGAGGTCTCCGCGGACGGGTCGTCGTGGACGACGCTCGGGGAGTACGACACCGCGCCCCGCATCGACGCCGCCCCCGCGGAGCCGGTGCCGGCGCGGTACGTCCGGCTCGTCGCGACGGCGGCGAACCCGGGCGGCAAGTGGGTCAAGATCCGCGAGGTCCAGGTCTACGCGCCCGACGGCGGCCTCACGTCCGACCTCGCGGCCGCACCCGGGTCCGTCCCGGGGAGCGCGGTCGACGCGGACGTTACCACGGCGTTCGTGGCCGCGACGGCGCCCGTCGAGGGCTCCCACCTGACCCGGGAGGTCGGTCCGGACGAGGAGGTCGGCTCCGTCGTCGTCGTGGGCTCGGTCGCGGGCGACCTGCAGGTCCGCACGGCGTCGGGGTGGCGGACGCTCGGCGCTCTCGACCCGGAGCGCAGCTTCCAGGAGGCGGTCGTCGACGGCGACGTGTCGGCCGTGCGCGTCCTCCTCGCCCCGGGCGGGGCGGCGCCGGTCGTGCGTGAGCTCGGGGTGCGCCCGGGCGGTCCCGTCGCGGGCGACCCGCTCGTCGGGGGCGCCGACGTCGCCGTGGAGGCCACGGCGACGGTGCGCTCGCTCGCCGGCACGCCGTACCTCGCGCTGCGCGCGGTGAACGGCGAGGACGTGCCGATGCGCGTCGAGGTCACGAGCCCGCACGGCGACAAGACGTTCGAGGACGTGGCGCCGGGCGCGTCGGCGTACGTCGCGTTCAGGGTGCGCGGCGCGCTCGAGCCGGGCGAGGCGGTGTTCACGGCGAGCGTCGTCGAGGACGGCGTCACGCGGACCGCGTCGCGGGTCGTCGCGTACGACGTGCCCTGACGGGAGGTCGTGGGCCCCGGGGCCGGGCGGACGGACGCCCGGCCCCGGAGGGCCGAAAGGCCCGGTTTGTTGACGATAACAGTCAAACCAATCATCCCGACGATGCACGTTCTGCGCGGTTGCAAACTCGTTGTGATGGAACGCTTGTTATGGATATCAACTCTGTGCCAGAGTGTGCCGGAGCAACCGGGCACGGTCGCCCCCTCAGCACAGCGTCGTCAGAAGGAGTGTCATGAAGTCATCGATCGTCCGGTCCGCGGGAGTCGCGTCCGTCGTCACCCTCGCCCTCGGCCTCTCCGCGTGCAGCTCCTCGGACGAGGGCTCCGGAAGCGGCTCCGACGCGTCCGGCGAGCCCACCACGATCCAGCTCTGGACGTGGGCCGCGGGGTTCGACAAGGCCGCCGAGGCGTTCAACGCCGCGCACGACGACGTCCAGGTCGAGTACACGCAGATCGAGGCCGGCAACAAGGGCGGCTACGACAAGATCCGCAACTCCGTCGCCGCGGGCAACGCGCCCTGCCTGGCCCAGGTCGGGTACGAGACGCTCCCGAGCTTCGTCTCGGAGGGCAACGTCGTGGACGTCACCGAGTTCGCCGCGCCCGACGAGGACGCCTACACGCCGGCCGGCTGGGCGGGCGTCACCGTGGGCGACAAGATCTACGGCGCCCCGCAGGACCAGGGCCCGATGGTCCTCTTCTACAACAAGGCCGTCTTCGAGGCGAACGGCATCGAGGTCCCGACGACGTGGGCCGAGTACCAGGCCGCGGGCGAGCAGCTCAAGGCCGCGGGCGTGAAGCTCACCGGCACGTACGAGGACTACGACTACACGGGCTTCGCGTGGCAGGCCGGCGCCCCCTGGTACGCCGTCGAGGACGGCGCGTGGTCCATCACGCCGGACTCCCCGGAGAACCTCGAGGTCGCCGCGTACTGGCAGGGCCTCGTCGACGCCGACCTTATCGGCGCGAACATCTGGAGCGACGACTGGTCCGCCGGCCTCGGCGACGGCTCGATCGCGACGATCGTGGGCGCCGCGTGGTTCGCGGGCATCCTCAAGGACTCCGCCGCCGCGGCCGCGGGCGACTGGGCCGTCGCCGAGCTCCCGCAGTGGGAGGAGGGCGACGACCTCACGGGCAACGTGGGCGGCTCGCTCTCGGCCGTCCTCAAGGGCTGCGACGACCCCCAGGCCGCGTGGGAGGTCGCGCACTGGCTGAGCACCGACCCCGCCGCGGTCGACGCGCAGATCGAGGGAGCGGGCATCTACCCGGCGTCCGTCGCGGGCCTGGAGTCCGAGCTCCTCACCTCCGGTGACGACTTCTTCGGCGGCCAGGTCATCGCCGAGGTGTTCAAGTCGGCGTCCGGCAAGGTCAACCCCGACTGGGCCTGGGGCCCCGGCGTCTCGACGCTCGTCGGCACGCTCGCCACGAACATGCAGAAGGCGTACGCGAAGGACTCGGGCGCGACCGTCGCCGCCGCGCTCACCGCGGCGGGCGAGGCCACGGCCGCCGAGCTCTCGCAGCAGGGCATCGCGGTCAACGAGTGACCGTCGCCCGCCGGCGCCGCGCCCGGGAGCAGCAGCACCCGGGCGCGGCCCCGGCGGGTCCGCCCGACCGATGACCGCCGTCCCGAGGAAGACCCATGACCACTGAGACCCTGCCGGCGTCCGTCGGCACGGACGAGCAGGTGCGGCCACCGCGCCGGCCACGGAGCAGGACCGCGCGCTACGCGATCTGGTTCGTCGGCCCGTTCGTCGTGCTGTTCCTCGCCATGTACGTCGCGCCCATCGGCTTCGCGATCTACAAGAGCCTGTTCCGCGTCCAGCGCGACGCGCTCGGCCTCGGCGGCACGCAGGAGGTCTTCGACCCGCTCGCCAACTACGCGTACGCGCTCGGCGACACCGCGTTCCTCGTCTCCATCGGCCGCGTCCTGCTGTTCGGCGTCGTGCAGGTGCCCGTGATGCTCGTGCTCGCGCTCGGCATCGCGCTCCTCGTCGACTCGGCCTCGGCGCGGTGGAAGGGCTTCTTCCGGCTCTCGAGCTTCGCGCCCTACGCCGTCCCGACCGTGCTGTCGGCGCTCGTGTGGTCGTTCCTCTACGCGTCGAGCAGCAGCCCGATCAACAGCCTCCTCGACCTCGTCGGCCTCGGAGACGTCAACCTCCTCGGCGAGAACCTCGCCCTGTGGGCCGTCGCGAACGTCGTGACCTGGGGCTGGACCGGCTACAACATGATCATCATCTACGCGGCGCTGCAGGGCGTGCCGGGCGAGGTGCTGGAGGCCGCGAAGCTCGACGGCGCGTCCGCGTTCCGCACCGCGTGGAGCATCAAGATCCCGCTCGTGCGGCCCGCGATCCTGCTCACCACGATCTTCTCGATCATCGGCTCCGCGCAGCTCTACAACGAGCCCTTCGTGCTCAAGCAGAGCACCGGCGCGATCGACTCGAGCTTCACGCCGATCATGGCCGCCCAGGCCTCCCTGCAGTCGGCGAACTACCCGTACGCCGCCGCGCAGTCGGTGATCCTCGCCGTCGGGGTCGCCGTGCTGTCCATCCTCTTCTTCCGCCTGACCTCCCGGAGGGCCTCATGACCACGCGGAGCCTGTCCGCCGAGGCGGAGGCCGTGACGCGCGCGCCGGAGCCGGCCGCGCCGCGCCGGACCCGCCGCCCCGCCGGGACGCCCGGCCTGCGCCCGGACTCCCTCGAGACGACGGCGCGCAGCCGCTGGGCCGTGACGTCCGTCCTCGTCCTGACGGCGATCTACTTCCTGTTCCCGCTGTGGTGGCTCCTCGTCGCCGCGACCAAGGACGCGGGCTACACGTTCGCGGGCAGCCCCCTGTGGTTCTCGCACTTCGACCTGTTCGGCAACCTCGCCGACCTGTTCGGCTACCAGGACGGGATCTACGGCGTCTGGCTCGCGAACTCCGCGCTGTACTCGATCGTGGGCGCCGGGCTCGGCACCCTCATCGCCGTCGCGTGCGGGTACGCGCTCGAGAAGTACGACTTCCCGGGGCGCGGCGTGCTGTTCGCCGTCGTGCTGGGAGCCGTCCTCGTGCCGAAGGTGCTGTTCACGCTCCCGCTGTTCCTCATGTTCGCCCAGACCGGGATCATCGACACCTACCTCGCCGTGATCCTGCCGAGCGTCGTCAGCCCGTTCGGCGTCTACCTCGGCCGCATCTTCGCGGCGAGCTCGGTGCCCGACGAGGTCATCGAGGCCGCGCGCCTCGACGGCGCGAACGAGGGCCGGATCTTCTTCGGCGTGAGCCTGCGCATGATGGCGCCCGCGCTCGTCACGATCTTCCTCTTCCAGTTCGTCGAGATCTGGAACAACTTCCTCCTGCCGTCCCAGGTGCTCATCTCGGGCGACCTGCGGCCCGTGACCGTCGGGCTCGTGAGCTGGAACGCGCTCGTGCAGGCCGGCCAGATCGAGCGGCACATGGTCATCGTCGGCGCGTTCGTCGCCGTCGTGCCGCTCGTCGTCGCGTTCCTGTGCCTCCAGCGCTTCTGGCGCTCGGGCCTGGCCGCCGGGGCCATCAAGTGACGGGCCCGGGCCGCCCGCCGACCCTCGTCCAGGACGGTCGTCGCCTCCTGCGGCACGGCGTCGAGCACCGCATCCTCTCCGGGTCCGTGCACTACTTCCGCGTGCACCCCGACCTGTGGGCCGACCGCCTGCGCCGCGTGCGCGCGATGGGCCTCAACACCGTCGACACCTACGTGCCGTGGAACTGGCACGAGGCCGAGCGCGGGCGCCCCGTGTTCGACGGCGACCGTGACCTCGAGCGGTTCCTGCGCCTCGTCGGGGACCTCGGCATGGACGCCGTCGTGCGGCCGGGCCCGTACATCTGCGCCGAGTGGTCGAACGGCGGCCTCCCCGCGTGGCTCACCGGGACGCCCGGCGTACGCCTGCGCACGTCCGACCCGGTCTACCTCGACGCCGTCGCGTCCTGGTTCGACGAGGTCGTGCCGCGCGTCGCCGCGCTCCAGGCCAACCGCGGCGGGCCCGTCGTCGCCGTCCAGGTCGAGAACGAGTACGGCAGCTACGGCGACGACCACGCGTACGTCGCGTGGGTCCACGACGCCCTGGTCGCGCGCGGCATCGACGAGCTGCTGTTCACCGCCGACGGACCCACGCACCTCATGCTCGACGGCGGCACCCTCCCCGGCGTGCTCACCACCGCGACGTTCGGGTCGCGCCCCGAGCAGGCGCTGAAGATGCTGCGCGAGCGCCGCGACGAGCCGTTCGTGTGCGCCGAGTTCTGGAACGGCTGGTTCGACCACTGGGGCGAGCGCCACCACGTGCGCGACCCGCTCGACGCCGCGCGCGACGTCGAGCGCCTCCTCGACCTCGGCGGCTCCGTGAGCCTCTACATGGCGCACGGCGGCACGAACTTCGGCCTCACCGCGGGTGCCAACCACGACGGCGTCGACCTCCAGCCGACCGTCACGAGCTACGACTCCGACGCCCCGGTCGCCGAGGACGGCACCCCGACGGCCAAGTTCCGCGCGCTGCGCGACGTGTTCGTCCGCCACCCCTCGCCGCACCTGCCCGCGGACGCGCTCGACGAGCGCTGGACGCAGCCCGCGCCGCGTCTCGCCCCCCGGCGGCTCACGCCCGCCACGAGCCGGCCGGCGCTGCCCGTGCTGCGGACGCTCGGCACCGTGCGCACCGCACCCGGCCCGCTCACGTTCGAGGAGCTCGGCCAGGACGCGGGGCTCGTCCTCTACCGGGCGCACCCCGTCCTGCCCCCGGGCGAGTCCACCGTGAGCGTCATCGGGCTCCACGACCGCGCGACCGTGTACGTCGACGGCGAGCTCGTCGGCACGCTCGAGCGCCGCACCGCCGAGCAGGGCGTGCGCGTGCGCGGCGACGGGCGCGAGGTCGTGCTCGAGCTCCTCGTCGAGAACCTCGGGCGCGTGAACTACGGCCCGCGGCTCGGCGAGCACAAGGGGATCCTCGGCGACGTGCTGGTCGACCGGCGCATCGTCCACACGTGGGAGTCCCGGTCGCTGCCGCTGGACCTCCTCGCGGTCGGCGACCTCCGGGGTGACGGGCCGGACGGCGACCCGGGTACGGCGGAGGGCGACGGCTCGGGTACGGCGGGGGGTGGGGCGTCGGGGACCGGCCTACCGTCCGCCCCGGACGTCCGGCTCGGGTCCGGGGACGTCGCGGCGCGGGGGAGCGGCGCGGCGGCGGACACCGTCGCGACGTTCGTGCTCGACGTCGACGAGCCGGCCGACACGTTCGTGGCGCTGCCGAGGTGGACCAAGGGGTTCGTCTGGGTCAACGACGTGCTGCTCGGCCGCTACTGGCGGCGCGGGCCGCAGCGCACCCTCTACGTGCCGGCGCCGCTGCTGCGGGCCGGCGAGAACACGCTGACGGTCCTGGAGCAGCACGCGCCGGGCGCGCACGTCGAGCTGCGCGACGCGCCGGACCTCGGGGAGCGGGAGGAGTACGTCGAGGTGCTCTGACCCGCCGCGGCGCCGCCCGACGGCGGCGCCGCCCGGTCGCTCGCGCACCGTCGCCCGAACGCCCGCAGCCCACGCACCGCAGCCCGACCGGCTGCGGCCCGGACGTCCCGCGCCCGGACCGCGCCGCCGCAGACCGCACGACCGCACACCGGTCGACGTCGCGTCGCGTCGCCGACCCTGATCGAAGGAGCTCAGATGGCCCGAT
>Ga0164243_10009435_pt1 | contig 14205 bp, 11 predicted proteins | sample OricompcompostOP_FD_108781 | JGI IMG/M metagenome (GOLD analysis project Ga0164243, IMG submission 108781) | Organic Plus compost microbial communities from Emeryville, California, USA - Original compost - Organic plus compost (OP) | ecosystem: Engineered > Solid waste > Mixed feedstock >... | reverse complement strand
CAAGCCCGACCCCGGCGACCACGGTAAAAGCCACCCGCTTTTCGGCGGGGAGGAGCACGACCGCCCAGGCCGACACGGCCAGCCAGACGGCCGCGGACGCCAGCGCGGGGGCCCATGCGACAGTCGTAGCCGATCGCGGTCGGGGCAAAACTGTCGGGCGCTTCCGGTCGACGCTCATGGACGTAGGGGTGGCCGGGGGTCGAACGATCGGGGCGAACCGCGGAGGGGAAATTTACGACAGCGCCGAGCCGGCCGGGGTCATCGAGGATACGGCCGGGAGCCAGACGGTGAACGCGGCGCCCCCCTCCGGCAGGTTCCGGGCGGTCAGGCGGCCGTTCTGTTCTTTGAGGACCTCCGACGCCATGTAGAGGCCGTAGCCGCTTCCCTTCTCTTTCGTCGTGAAGAACGGCTCGAAGATCCGCTCCAGGTACTTCTCGGGGATGCCCGGGCCGTCGTCGGCGACTTCCACGGTCACCCACTCGCGCCCCTGCTCAAACACGGTGGAGGTCCGGACCGTGACCGTTCCCCCGGGGCGCGTCGCGGTGATCGCCTCGTGGGCGTTTCCGAGGAGCGACAAGATGACCTGGATCAAACGGCCGGAGTCGACCCGGACGGGAGGGAGGCGGTCGTCACAGGTGGTAACGACCTTCACCTGGTTGCCCCGGGGGTCGGTCCCCTTGAGGAACAACTCGGCCGACTCGCGTACGAGCGGGGCGGGGTCGACCAACTCGACCTCGCCGGGGCCCCCGCGCACGGCGGCCATCAGGTGTTCCAGCCGGACCTGGAGCAGGCGGGCGCTGCGGAGGATCGGGTCGATCCACTGGTGGGAGTCGTCCCCTTCGGGGAACTGGAGCCGCATCAACTCCGCGCTGCCGCGGATGACCGAAAGCGGCCCGCGGATCTCGTGGACGATCCCCGCGAGGAGGCGGCCGACCTGGACGAGGTGTTCGTTAAGGACGGCGACGGTGGCGAGTCGCCGGAACTCGATCAGCCGCCGGACCCGGGCCAGCACGATTTCGGGGGCGGCGTCCTTCGCGACGTAGTCGTCGGCCCCGGCTTCCAGCCCGGCCAGCACGTCCGCGTCGTTATCCCGGACGGTTAACATGAGGACGGGGATGCCCCCCGTGTCCGGCTCGGCCTTGAGGGCGCGGCAGACGTCGTGTCCGTTCGAATCGGGAAGGTTCACGTCGAGGACGATCGCGTGCGGACGTACTTCCTTCGCACGGTCGACGGCGTCGCGTCCGCGGGCCACCTCGTGAATGGTAAACCCCGCCCGGGTTAAGATCGTTCGGAAAAGCGCCCGGTCCGCCGGGCTGTCGTCCACGATGAGAACGGTGCTCATTACTCGCCCCCCGGATCCGCACGATCACGCACGCATTGCCGGTCGCCCCCGCGCCGAGTACCCCGCGCGTCGTCCGTGAACCTTCGCCTCCCTGACGATCCTGCGTTTCCAGTCGGGTTACCGTCACGCTCTCATTCGTCAATCATACGGGGCTCGACCTCGACTTGCCCACCTCGGGCCGCCCACTTTCCCGCCCGCCGGGGCAGGGGGGAACCCTTTCTGGCGCAGTAAGCCGAGAAATGGACAGGAGTTTCGCCACGATTTTGCGGTATTAAATCGGTCCGATTGTGAAACCCCGACTTGCCGGACCTTTTCGCGGAAGCGACCATAGGCGGGAGGCCGCCGGAGTCGGCTTCGCGACCTTTGTGGGAGACGTCATGCCGGACCCCAAGCGGACGGACGCGCCGGAACGCGCCTTGTTCTGGCATTGCCAGCGGTGCGGAACGCCCAACTCGTCGGCGTCGTACGTAACCCACTGCCTCGGCTGTGGCGCCCTCCGACGGAACGAGCGCGCGGTTCCCGCGGAACGGCCGGCCGAACCGAAGGCCAAGGCCGAGCCGTCGGGCGGGACGCGCGTGCTGATCCGCCCGACGCGCGGGCGGTTCCTCTCGGCCGCGTCGTGGGCGTACGCGGCCTTGATGATCGCCGTCTTGGTGTTAATCCGGTGGGTGGGCGACGGCTGGTGGGGGGTGACGGTCTTACTCTTCCTCCCTCGCTGGCTTTTCCTCGGCCCGATCGCGGTTTTGGCGGTCGCCAGCGGCATCTGGCGGTGCCCCTGGCACTGGGCGATCCACGCCGCGACCGGACTGATCGTCGCGGGGCCGCTGATGGGGCTGTCGCTCCCGATCGGCCAACTCTGGAAGCGCCCCCCTGCGGCGGGAGACCGCCTGCGCCTGGTGACCTACAACCTGAGCCAATACCCCGTCCGCGCGGAGGAGTTTCGGGCCTGGCTGGCGCGGGAGAAGGTGGACGTGGTCTGCCTCCAGGAAGGGACGCGGTCGTCCGCGGCGACCCAGGACTTGCTCGGCGAGGGGTGGCACGTCAGCCGCGATGGGATGGTCGGCAGCCGCTGGCCCATCGTCTCCGAGATGCCCCCGCACGAGCAAACGGTGGGGGGGGATGACCGGTGGACGGGGAGGCTGGAACGGGTCTGGGTCCGGTCGCCGTCGGGGGTGGAATTCCTCGTGGCCTCCGCGCACATGCCGACGATGCGGCACGGCCTACTCCGGTTCATGTCGGGCGACGTTTCCGGGGTCCGGCTGCATACGGACTGGTGGGGGAAAGAGGTCAGCCGGCTCCTCGCGGCGTTGGCCGAGTCGCACGGCCTGCCGATGCTGGTTGCCGGCGATTTCAACATGCCTGCCGACGACTCGACCATGGCCTCGCTGCGGTCGAATTTTCAGTTCGCGTTCGAGGAGGCGGGCTGGGGGTACGGCTACACCCGGCCGACCCGGTATCCCTGGGTGCGGATCGACCACATCCTCGCGGGCCCGGAGTGGGAAATCACCGCCTGTCGCGTCGGCCCGGACTTCGGCTCGGACCACCTGCCGGTCATCGCCGAGGCGGTCCTCATACCCCCGCCCGCGCCCGCCGCCCCGACCGCCCCGGCGGGCTGACCGCCCCTCGGGCATGCCGGTTGCACCCCACGCGGACGGGGGGTAACGTACGGGCGGGCGCGTCGGGCGTCGCGGGACGGCCGGTCGGCCATCGCCCGTCGTGGCCGGCCGCGAGTTTCTTCGTCCCGAGCAAATCGAGCGCTGATCCATGTCCATAAGCACCCGGCCCGCGTCGACCATCCCCGCCGGGGAAGTCGACCTGATCGTCCACGCGAACCACTGGAACCCGTTCCAGGAACTAGGGCCGCACGTCGTCGAGTACAACGGCGGCCGGGCCGTAGCGATCCGCGCGTTCTTACCCGAGGCGCGCCACGCCTGGGTCAACGACCTCTCGGGGGGCGAGCCGGGGTCGCGGGTCCCGATGGACCGGGTCCACCCCGACGGGCTTTTCGAACGCGTCTTCCCCGGCCGGACCCGTGCGTTTCCCTACCGGCTGGCCGTCGAAAACTACGAGGGGTATGGCTGGGAGTTCGTCGACCCGTATCAGTTCGGCCCCGTACTCACCGAGTTCGACCTCCACCTCCTCGGCGAAGGGACCCACTACCGCAACTTCGAGCGGCTCGGGGCCCACATCCGCGAGCACGAGGGGTTCCGCGGCGTCCATTTCGCCGTCTGGGCCCCCAACGCGACGCGGGTCTCCGTGGTCGGCAACTTCAACCACTGGGACGGCCGCCGCCACACGATGCGGAACACCGGGTCGACCGGGGTCTGGGAGATCTTCATCCCCGACCTCACCCAGGGCGAAGTCTATAAGTACGAGATCAAAAGCCGGTTCAACAACTACCTCGTCCAGAAGGCCGACCCGTACGGCTTCGCCGCCGAGGTGCGCCCGAAAACCGCCTCGGTCGTCTGGGACGTCACCAACATCTCGTGGTCCGACGCCGACTGGATGGCGGAGCGGGAGAAACACCAGGCGCTCGACAGGCCGATCGCGGTCTATGAGGTTCACCTCGGGTCGTGGAAGCGAAAGTTCGAGGACGGCAACCGGTTCCTAACCTACCGGGAGCTCGCCGACGACCTCGTCGAGCACCTGAAGGCGACGCACTTCACCCACGTCGAACTGCTCCCGATCAGCGAACACCCGTTCGACGGCTCGTGGGGCTACCAACCCGTCGGCTACTTCGCCCCGACCGCCCGGTTCGGCACCCCTGACGATTTCGCTTACTTCGTCGACACGATGCACCGGAACGGGATCGGCGTGATCCTCGACTGGGTCCCCGCCCACTTCCCGCGCGACCTGCACGGGCTCGGCTACTTCGACGGCACGCACCTCTACGAGCACGAAGACCCGCGGCTCGGCGAGCACCGCGACTGGGGCACGAAGATCTTCAACTACGGCCGCGCCGAGGTCAGAAACTTCCTCTACGGCAACGCGCTCTTCTGGATGGAGCGTTACCACATCGACGGCCTCCGCGTCGACGCCGTCGCGTCGATGATCTACCTCGACTACTCCCGGCAACCCGGCGAGTGGATCCCCAACGTCCACGGCGGGAACGAGAACCTGGAAGCGATCGACTTCCTCAAACGGTTCAACGAGCTCTGCCACAGCGAACACCCCGGCGTCCTGACGATCGCCGAGGAGTCGACCAGTTGGGGGGGCGTCTCCCGACCCACCTACCTGGGCGGGCTCGGGTTCAGCCTCAAGTGGAACATGGGGTGGATGAACGACACCCTGCGGTACTTCGAGAAAGACCCGGTCTACCGCAAGTACGAGCACGGCGGACTGACGTTCAGCCTGATCTACGCCTTCCACGAAAACTTCATGCTCCCGCTGTCGCACGACGAGGTCGTCCACGGCAAAAAATCGCTGCTGGACAAGATGCCCGGCGACCTCTGGCAGAAGTTCGCGAACCTCCGCCTGCTCTACGGCTACATGTACGGCCACCCGGGCAAGAAGCTCCTTTACATGGGGAGCGAGATCGCCCAGTGGCGCGAGTGGTCGCACGACGAGAGCCTGGACTGGCACCTCCTCCAGTGGCGCGACCACCAGGGGATCTTCCGACTCGTCTGCGACCTGAACGCCGTTTACCGCGACAACCCCGCCCTGTATGAGATCGACTTCGAGTGGCAGGGCTTCGAGTGGCTGGAACTCCACGACTGGGAGAATAGCGTCCTGGCGTTCCTCCGACGCGGCCACCAGGGCGACGCGGTCCTGGTCGTGTGTAACTTCACCCCGGTCCCCCGGTACGACTACCGGATCGGGGTCCCGAGCGGCGGCTTTTACCGCGAACTGCTCAACACCGACTCCGAAGTCTACGGCGGCTCCAACCTCGGCAACCGCGGCGGCGTCTGGGCCCGGGCCGAACCGCACGCCGGCCGGTCGCACCACATTTCCTTGACCCTACCGCCCCTCGGCGTCCTCTTCCTGAAAGTTCCGGCAGTTTCTTAACCAGGGAAACACCGCCCGGGGGTCACCCGCGTTAGGGGGACGCCCCCGGGCTTACCGGCCGGGCGACATTACGTAGTCAGCAGGGGGTTTTCGACCCGGCCGCGAACGTCGTGATGGGCTCCCCGCATACAGGCGGGCACCGGGAGGAGGGGGCCCCGTCGGGTACGGCGGAACCCATGAGGGCAAACGCTCTTAGACGGACGCCGTCGACTTTCCCACAAAACCGCCTTGCGGCCGGAACCCTCTGAAGATACCATGTTCTGCTCACCCCGGGCGCCGTAGCCAAGTGGTAAGGCAGAGGTCTGCAAAACCTCCACCGGCGGTTCGAATCCGCCCGGCGCCTTAAACCCCTGTTGAAGCAGGGGTTTTTTGCTTTCCCCGCCCATCCGGCCCGTTACAATTCGGTCCGGTTGAACGTAACAGAATCACGACACGCGGGTCGTGACGTTTCCAAAATCCGAACGGGTCAAACCCATACCGGGGCCGGTCTTCACGACGACGCCTCGGCCTCATCTCCGATGAGCCCGCGCTATGCCCGCGCTGCCCGTCTCCGACCCTGAAGCCATCGGGTTCGACGCGACCCGCCTCGAACGGGCGTTCGGAATGCTCGACTCGTGGACGGAGTCGGGGGAGGTTCCCGCGGCCGGGGTTTGCGTCGGGCGTCGCGGGGCCGCGGTCGCCCCGCGGATCTTCGGGAGGATGACGGCCGAGGCCGAATCGCCCCCCGTCCGGCCCGATACGTTATTTCTCGTGGCGTCGATTACGAAGCCGGTCACCGTAACGGCCGCCATGATGTTGGTGGAGAGCGGGGCGATCGCCCTCGACGACCGGGTTGCGGAATTCATCCCGGAATTCGGGCAGAACGGGAAGCAAGACGTCCGCCTCCGCCACCTGATGACGCACACGTCGGGTTTGCCCGACATGCTTCCGAACAACCCGGCCCTCCGCGCGGCGCACGCCCCGCTGTCGCGCTTCATCGACCTGGTCACCCGACTCCCGCTGGCCTTTCCGCCGGGCACCCAGGTCAGCTATCAGAGCATGGGAACGGCCGTGCTGGCGGACGTCGTCCGGCGGGTGGCCGGGGTCGATTTCGGTGAATTTCTTCGAGCGAACGTCTTCGATCCGCTCGGGATGGCCGACACGACGCTCGGCCGGTCGGGCCCTCTCCGAGACCGCGTCGCGGCCGTCCGCCTTGACGCGGGGCAGAGGGACACGGACTGGAACTGGAATTCGCCCTACTGGCTCGACTTCGGCGCCCCCTGGGGCGGGCTGATCACCTCGCCGGCCGACCTCGCGCGGTTCTGCCTGATGACGCTCGGCCGGGGGACGTTCGGCGGGGTCCGGCTCCTTAGCCCGGCGACCGTCGACGCCATGACGAGGAACCAGTTGGAAGCGATGCCCGGGGTGCCGGAAGTGGAACGCCGGTGCCGGCCCTGGGGGCTCGGCTGGAGGCTGAACTGGCCGGGCCGGTCCGCCCATTTCGGCGACCTGCTCGGCCCCAGGGCCTATGGTCATTGGGGGGCGACGGGGACGCTCTGCTGGCTCGACCCCGACCGCGACGCCTTCCTCATCCTTCTCACGACCGAGCCGGCGGGGGACGAGGGCCGCTATCTGGCCCGGTTCTCGAACGCCGTCGCCGCCGCGATCGTCTGAACAGGCGGGTCTGCCGAAAGGGGGGGCAATGCCGAGGGTTCTCAGTGTCGGTCAGTGTGGGTTCGACCACGGGACGATCGCCCACACATTAAAAGCCGAATTCGGGGTCGAGGTCGTTCCCGCCGGCACCCAGTCCGAGGCGGTCGCGGCGTTACAGAGGGGTGGGTTCGACCTGGTGCTCGTCAACCGCGTGTTCGACGAGGACGGGGGCTCCGGGATCGACCTGATCCGGACGCTGAAGGCCGACCCCGCGCTCTCGTCCGTCCCGGTGATGCTCGTGAGTAACTACCCGGACGCGCAGCGCGAAGCCGAAACGCTCGGGGCCCTGCCGGGTTTCGGCAAGGCGGAGCTTCGAACCCCGAAGGCCAAGGAACGCCTCGAAGCCGCGCTCCCACACCCCACCAAGGGTTAACCGACGCCGAAGCCCCGGCCGTTACATGCCGAGGAACGGAACCGGGAGTAAGAAGGCGTGCTGCTCGTAAAGGCTCCAGACGCCCCGCCAGGCGGTGAACTGGGAGAAGAAGACGATCAGCAGGTAGAACCCGACGACCGGGAGCATGGCGAGCCGACCCGACCAGCGGAAAAACCAGTGTCGAGGCGGCTCCCGACGCAGAGAACGTCCGTAGGCCCACCCGGTCAGCACGCGGGCGGGGAACATGAAGCCCAGAAAGACGAGGCTCGGCAGCCAGACCGTCTCGCGCGGGATCATCTCGATCTTGAGCAGGTATAAGGGAACCGCCCCGATCAGCGTGAGCACGAGCGCGAGCGCGAACGCCCAGGGGGCGCGTTTGTAGCGCTCCCGTACGGCCCGGAGTTCGAAGATCGCCCCGAACCGGTTTTCGGCCGCGAACCGGGCCTGGAGGTAGGGCAGGGGGAGGGCAACCAACCCCAGCAAGAGGAGCCCGGGGAGCGCCAGGACCGGCACCGACCGCCCGGCGGCGAGCAGGCTGACCGGCAGCGCCAGCCACGCCATCGTCCCGAGAAACCCGAACAAGCCGAGTCGGAAGAAGTAAGGCAGCCGGAGGCTCGCCACGAACGCCCAGACCGCGTCGCGCGCTTCCGAATAGGCCCCCCCTTGTCGCAGCCGGCGCACAATCCAGAACGGGTTCCCGAACGGCATCAGGAAGTGGCGGACCCGGCCGCCTCGGGCGCAGGCCCCGATCACGTGGAGGACGACCAGGACGGTCGCCACCATCAGGCCGACTTTCCAGCGCCGCGCCACGGGACCGCCCGGGTCGACCAACTGCGCCGAGTTCGCCAGCGAGGAAATAAGTTCGAGCGGCAGCAGAAAGAGCCAGACGCCGATCACCATGCTCCCGACGCGCGACGCCTTCCGCACCCCGACCAGTCCGTCCCTCAACCGGCCCGTCCGGGAAACCCGCCCCCCGGCTTCGAGCAGGTAGCCGAACGTCAAGAACTGGGCGATCGGCGTCGCCGACAGGACGGAGAGTCCGATCGTCAACGCGACCGCGCCGAACAGCCAGTCGCTCGCCGAGGCGACCGCGCGGACGGTCCACCGCCATACGCGCAAGAACCAGCGGGGGCGGGGACGGGGCTGCGACGCTTCGCCCGCGACGGGCGATACCAGGCCGGCGGGTGAATCTGTCAGCATGGCAGGGCTCATGTCCGGGTTACCCGGTCCCGCCCCCGGCCGTTTCAGAAAAAACGCCCGCGGCGCGACGGCGCGTCACATTCGGATGCCCTGAAACCTACCCGGGTGCGACAGGGTATGACCCGTTGAATTATCCCACGGAGGACGTTCATGGGCGTACGCGATCTCTTATTCATCGGCCTCGTTCTCGGCGGCACGGCCGGGCTGGCGGCGAGCCTGTACCCCCCCCGGCTCGACGCAGGCCCTTCGGTCCCCCGTCAAGCCCGCCAGGTCCAGGACGACGGTCTGAAAGAGACCGTCCGCCGGGTGAACGCCTCGTTTCGGGACCGTTGGGCCGCCGAAGGGGTCGCGCACGCCCCCGCCGCCCCCGAGCCCGCCGTACTCCGCCGACTGGCCCTCGCGCTAAGCGGTTCGATCCCCTCGTTAGAGGAGATCCGTCGCCTCGAAACCCTTCCCGAAGGGCGGAGGGCCGGGCAATACGCCGCCGACCTCGTCACCGAGCGCCGGTTCGCCGACTATTTTGCCGAGCGTTTCGCCCGGGTCTACGTCGGGACCGAGAACGGCCCGTTCATCATCTTCCGGCGCCGCCGGTTCGTCTCCTGGTTGAGTGACCAGTTGATGCAAGGGCGGACGTACGACCGGATCGTCCGCGAGTTGATCCACACCGACGGTCTTTGGACCGATCGGCCGGCGGTCAACTTCGTCACGGTCACCTACGACCCCGAGACGAAATACGTCGACCCCGAGCGGGTGGCCGGCCGGGTCGCCCGGGCCTTCTTGGGCGCACGGATCGATTGCGCCCAGTGCCACGACCACCCGTTCGCCCAGTGGAAGCAGGCGGATTTTCAAGGGCTCGCGGCCTTCTTCGGCCACCTGACCTCCGGCCTGACCGGCGTGTACGAGGAGCCGGGCAAATACGAGCCGATCGATCGGAAGTCGGGCAAGCCGAAAGCGTACGCCCCCCGCGTCCCGTTCCTGCCCGAACTGCTTCCGGCCGAGGGGAACGGCTCGCGCCGGGAGCGGCTCGCCCGCTGGGTCACCGACCCGAAGAACCCGAACCTGCCGAGGGCGACGGTCAACCGGGTCTGGGCCCTCATGTTCGGCCGCCCCCTCGTCGAACCGGTGGACGACCTCCCCCCGGCCGACGAACTGCCCGAAGCCTTAACGATCCTGGCCGACGACTTCGTCGCCCACGGCTACGACCTGCGTCGGCTCGTAAAGGCGATCGCGGCGACGGAGGTCTTCCACCTCGACAGCACCCTTCCGGCGGGGCTGACCACCGCGGCCTCCGAGGCTGCCGAGAAATCATGGGCCGTCTTCCCTCTGACCCGGTTACGACCCGAGCAAGTGGTCGGCGGCCTGCTCCAGACGGGTTCGCTGACGACGATCGACACCGACTCCCCGATCTTCATCCGCCTCAACAAAGCCCTCGGCGAGTCGCAGTTCGTCCAACGTTACGGCGACAGCGGCGAAGACGAGTTCGACAACCGCGGCGGCACGATCCCCCAGCGCTTGCTGATGATGAACGGCGCTCTCGTCAGCGACAAGGTCAAAGGTGGCCCCTTCAGCGCCTCCTCACGCATCGGCTATTTCGCCCCGACCGACCGGGCGGCCGTCGAAACCCTCTATCTCACCGTCCTGACCCGGAAGCCGACACCCGATGAGGCCCGGCATTTCGAGGTCAAACTCTCCGGCACCCGCGGCAAGGACCGCGAGACCCGGTTATCCGACCTCATCTGGACGCTCATCAACTCGACGGAGTTCTCATGGAACCACTAGGCGTTACTACGTAATGGCTTATGGGATTTCCGTGTGACGCTAAAGGGCCGCGAAGAACTTCCGATACTACCCGATGTCGGGGCCGAAACGGTCGGCCTCAAATCGTCTCACCGCTTGTGAGATTAGACATAGGAATCGGGAGATGTTTGCTTGTATCGATCGTCAGACGAATAACTGGAAGAAGGCGAAGGTCGACAACAAGGACAAGCGGATCAAGCTACGCAAGGCCCTGCCGGGCGAGACCAACGCCGTAAAGCCGCCCGACGTTTTGGCCCTCGCCGAAACCTACGCCCCCGCCAATAGGCCCGTGGTTATATCCGGGCTCGTACAGCTCTTCTTTAATCCAGTGGATAGACTGGTATGAGAAGGATTGCGCTAAGACCCGCCAGCATTCTTCGGCGGTCAGGATGTCACGAATCCTGAGACTCTTCCGTCAGTACCTTGGCCAGAAGGACCATCCGGTCGGATCGGCAGGTTACCCCCTTATGAAAGGGTTCTTCGACTGGCGGCGGGCACTCAACCCAAGGGTCAAGGGGCGAACGGTCGTTAGCGAGTTCAAGGTGCTTCAAGGGCTTTTCAGACCAGCCGAACGGGACGGGTTGATCTCGAAGAACCCTATGAAGTCGTTGATGTCCGAGAGATTAAAGTACTGTTTCCAAATCCGTACGAATTTTAATATCAGGATTTGACGACAATAAAGTTTCCTTGCTTTTGAGCGGCGTCATGAGAGCCGTTGAGAGTGACAGTTACTCGATCGACCACGCCGATTGCGTCCGTCTGATGCTCGCTGCCGGCCTCAGGGATATGGCCGCCGTATAGTGATCTTGCTCCCACTAAGGTTAAGGACCTTGAGCTTTCTCAAACGCCCGATCGTCTTCAACCCCTCGTCCCCGACCGCTGTCGAGCCGAACGTAAGCGTTTCGAGGTTGACCAGGCCCCGGATGTGCCGCATTCCGGCGTCGGTCAACGACGTTCGGTCGAGGGACAATTCCCGGACCTGTCTCAGGCCCGCCAGGTGCACCAGTTGTCTGTCGGCGTCCTCCAGGTCTTTCAGATCGAGTTCTCGGAGTTCGGGAAACACGGCCAGACACTTTAACCCTTCGCCGCCCGCCCCGGCGTTCGACAGCGCTACGGAGACGACGGGGTAGCCCGGCTGGTGTGGGTCGGCGTAATAGCGCCCTCCAAGGCGTTCGATGACGGCCAATGCCTCGGACCTAACATCGGTTGGGGCCATCATGGCGAGCAGGATCGGTGCCGCAACTAGGACCATCATTGTCCGAATCCCAAAGCATCCGACGTCCGCCAGAGTAACAGAGCGGGGAGGATAACCGCCCCACGAAGGATCATCGGTCCGGAGGTCTTGGCCCGCTCAGACGTCGGAGCACGTCTCGGGATGTCGTACCCCGGAAGAACCGGACGGAGCCGTCCACGAACAAGAAGTTCGCCCCCGACCCCGACGGGCCGCCGAACCCGCCTGCGACCTGATTCACCCCCAGTCCAGGGTCCCGCAGGTTGGCCGGGTTGCCCCAGGGCTTGAACCCCTCAGCGACCTCACCAGCGAGGATGGTGTTTGACGCCTCCTCCGGTCCAACGCTCCGCAGAGCCCGGTCCCGGTCCAAGACGTGGACGTTGCCGGCGTAGTGGGCCAGGGCATAACCCTCGGGGCTGCGGACGACGCCGACTTCCGGGTTCAGGTAAATCGGGACCACCCCCTTGAAGTAGGCCGAGTTCCGGGGGTCGTCCCAGGCCAGGTCCCGCCGCAACCGGCCACCGATGACGAAATGCGTGCCCGGAAGGAGGTCCGTCATCCAGCTTTGACGTTCCTGCCCGTTGGATCGGCCTCCCGTCGGGGGCGGTTCCGGGGCCACGGTCAGCATGGCCGAACCCATTCCGATCTCCCGGAGGTGAGCGAACGACGAGCCCCAACCGTATTCGTAGCGCCTTCTCTCCTCGACCAGCGACCGCCGGGAGGCGATGAGCCACCCGGCCTGATGCACGACCGCCGTGGCCGAAATGCCCACGACGAACATCAGTACGATCAGGACCACCAGCGAGGCCGTCCACCGCATTGACCAGGATTTGCGGCCCTCAGTCGACGTACCTCCTGCCCTCTGGATCTCCCCGTAGAACCACCCCAAGGTCCGGTGCAATCCCACGGTGAACAGGGCCAGGCAGACGACGCCAGTCGCCACACCGTCCCAGGCGACCCGCACCCTCGGCAAGACCCTCGCCGGGTACGTCAACCACCCGGAGGCGAGCCCCAAAACGACACCGAACGCCGGCCCTCCCAGACCGGCGACTGCCAGGCCGAGGACGAGGGCGACCCCTGTGATGATGGCGAGCCGGTACATCAGGGCTCCCTCGGCGTGAGGAGCCGCTCGACCTCCGTCGCCGGCATCCACTGGACGTTCCCGTCCGTCATGAGGACGAGACGATCCGGGCCGGCCGACTCCGGCTCGTAGGCCAGAGGCGAGGGCCACCTACCGGCCTCCCAGTCGGATATGCGACCCCCGACGTAGACGTACCGGCCGCCCGGCGGCGACGGGACCCGCCACAGCCGATCCCCCACCTCGCCGGCCTGCTCGGGGGCGGGGAAGGTACCGCCGTGGGCCTCGGCGTAACGGGTGAGCCGGTCCCCGAGGCGGCTCATCGCCTCAACCCGGGCGGTGATCTCGGCCTCAACCGGCGGGGGCACGAGCTTGTAGGTCAGCCCCTTCTTCTCCCACGCCCCCGGCGTCATCAACTCACGGGCACCGGAAATCATCGTCAATACCAGGACGAACAACAGGCCCCACAAGACGATCAGCCCCAGCGCCCTGGCGTACGACAGCCGGGGCAGAACCGGGAAGTCCTTCCGCAGACCATTCCAGACCCACCGGATGACACCGGCACAGGTACAAAGGCCGAGCAGGAAGAACGAGAGGACTTCAACCCGCTGGCGGGCGATGTCGGTCAACCCGGTGTCCGTGAGCGTGCGGGCGGCCCGGGGGACGTCAGCCAGCGTGACCGACGGCATCCCGGCCGACGCACCCCGAGGCAAGAGGATGGCCAGGGCGAGCAGCAAGGGTATCGATCGGAGAAGAGTCGCCATGCCGGCTTTCGACCTCCAAGTCGCACGGATTCCTACCGCAACGGCGACGGGGCACCAAGTAGGGTGTCGGCGTCGAACCCGCTCTTTTCCGGGATGCGGCCCACGCCCCCCGGCCCGTCCCACGGAACTCGTTCATTTTCGACACGGGAAGAAGAGATGTAGGTCTAGGCCCAGAATATGACAACTGTCGGAATTGGGCAAGCGGGTTGGACCCTCTGTCTTCACCATTCCGTGCACCTACAGGTCAGGGGGGACTGGCTCTCATGGTCGCATCAGGCGTTTGCCGGACTCAGATCGTTGACCTGATGGGACCAACGATTTCGGGGCGACGAGGCACCGTTGTACTTGGTCGATGTGGACCGAAACCCATCGTCCGATCCGGCCCTCGGAGCGGGTGTTCTGACTTTGAGTGGCGACTGGATCGACAACCCAGCCTATGTGGCGAAAATTAATTACTTCCAGACGGTAACACTGCCACGCCGAGGTAGTCCTTGATGACGGTGGGTGAGATCTTGTCATCGGACGGCTGGCGGGGTGACATACCGCTGGCCCGCATTCACTGGGGACGATCGAACCGCCTGGTCGCAGGCTGTCGGATTCACGAGGGGCTCCCGCCATGTCCGTCCGATGCCGTTTCGCTCTCGTCGCCACGCTCGCCCTGGGGTATTGGGCTAGCCTTTCGGTCGCCGACGATGGCAACCCCTGTTGTCAACGGGAGTCTTG
>Ga0164243_10009434_pt1 | contig 14205 bp, 11 predicted proteins | sample OricompcompostOP_FD_108781 | JGI IMG/M metagenome (GOLD analysis project Ga0164243, IMG submission 108781) | Organic Plus compost microbial communities from Emeryville, California, USA - Original compost - Organic plus compost (OP) | ecosystem: Engineered > Solid waste > Mixed feedstock >... | reverse complement strand
CCGCCGGTACGCCTGGTACCACCGGTAGCCCGTGCCGTCGTGCGCGCTCGCCCGCCCGACGAGGTTCGCCGCGAGCGTGCGGGCGAACTCCAGCCGGGCGGCGTCCCCGGTGGCGGCCCACAGCCCGACGAACAGCTCGACCAGGCCGGCCGCGCCGCAACACTGGCAGACGGTGTTCCAGTAGCCCTCGGTCTGCCGGTGCGGCACGCCGCTGCGCACGATGCCCTCGGCGAGCCGGTTCACCCACTCCAGGTCGGCCGGGTCGCCCGCCACCCGGTACAGCTCGTAGAACATCCGCGCCACCCCGGCGGAACCGGAGCAGAAGCCCAGGTAGTGCAGCGCGCGCCCCTGCGGCAGGTGGTGCGGCACGTACGCGCACCGCTCGCTCACCGAGCTCACCGCGCGCACGAAGTCGGCCCCCCGCCGGGCGGCCTCCAGGAAGCGCCGGTCGCCGGTCACCCCGTACAGCCGGGCGAGCAGGTACGCGGTGCCCGCCGTGCCGGACAGGAAGCCCGGCGTCACCGCGTCGGCGGGCAGGTCGGCGGGCGCGCCGGCGCAGCTGCCGAAGAGGTGGCCGGGCACCGGCAACCGGGCGATGCGCTGCCCCGCCTCGGCCGCGAGCTCCTGGTGGGACGGCATGCCGAGGTGGTCGGCGGCGCGCAGCAGGCCGAGCACGATGCCGCCGTCGCCGCGCTGGGCCGTCTCCGCCGTCCAGCCGACGCCGTCGCCGAACGGCCGCGCCCGCCCGGCGATCCACTCGGCGATCGCGGCGGCCTCGGCGTCGAACTTGTCCTCGCCGAGCACCCACCCAGCCTCGATCAGCGCGATCATCGTCCCGGTGAGGCCGTGGTAGAGGGAGAGGTCCTGCTGCCCGCGCCAGGTCGCGGCGAGCCGTTCCGCGCCCTTGCGCGCGTCCTCCAGGTACGCCTCGTGCCCGGTCGCCGCGGCCAGCTCCAGGAAGAACAGCACGATGCCCGCCGCCCCGGAGTACAACGACGCGGGCTCGGGAGTGACCGCCGACCGCCCGCGCACGTCCGGATTCGCCCGCCAGTACCGCCCGTGCTCGTCGTCGATCGCCGCGGACCTGATCCAGCGTCCGGCGAGGATGGCGGCGGTGAGCGGAGAGTCGGCGCGGGAGCGCGACGGGCGAATCCGATCGAGGCTCATTGGGCGATTATCCCATACATCAGGTAGGTAATTAAGGTATAGTGGCAACGGCATGAGCAGAGGGCCGGTGCGGTTCAGCGTCCTACCGCACCGGCCCTCTGGCACGTTCGCCGGAGTGATCGCGATCCTTTCAGATCGGGGCCGCGCTCCGCCCGATCTTCCGCCGCACGGCGGCTAGTCGACGGTGAAGCCGCTGAACAGCAGGGCCGCGAGGATCAGCGCCAGCGCCAGGTTGACCACGGTGGCGATGGCGAAGACGCCGACCGGCCGCCAGCCCGCCTCCTTCAGCGACGCTACCCGGAACTCCAGGCCGATGCTGACGAAGGCGAGGATGAGGAACCAGTTCCGCAGGTCGTTCGCCACCCCGACGGTCGCCTTGCCCACGTCCGAGCTCACCGTGGTGAGCCACCAGGTGGTGATCACCGACGCGGCGATGAAGCCGAGCACGAACTTGGGGAAGCGGGTCCACAGGTCGCCGAGCCCGGGACGGCTCGCGTCCGCGCGGCGCTCCACCCGGAAGGCGAAGTACGCGGTGAGCGCGACCGCCACCACGCCCATCAGCGCGTTCTGCGTGACCTTCACGATCGTGGCGACGGCGAGCGCGTCCTCGCCGACGATCGCGCCGGCCGCGGTCACGGCCGCGGTGGTGTCGATGTTGCCGCCGATCCACGCCCCGGCCACCTCCGGGCTCAGCCCGAGCGCGGTGGCGAGCCAGGGCAGGATGAAGATCGACGGCAGCGCGAACGCGATCACCAGGCTGGCGCTGTAGGCGAGCTGCTCCCGCTTCGCCTGCACGGCTCCCGCCGCCGCGATCGCCGCGCTCACGCCGCAGATCGACACGGCCGACGACAGCAGCGCGCGCAGCCGGGCGTCGAGCCCGAACTTCCCGCCGAGCCACCAGGTGAACAGGAACACCGAGGTGATCAGCACGAGCGCCTGGATGATCGCCGGCCCGGCCGCGGTGACGATCACCTTCAGGTTGATCGAGGCGCCGAGCAGCACCAGGCCGGTCTTGATGAAGAACTCGGTGCGGAAGCCCTCGGCGAGCCGGTCGCGCAGGCCGGTGGCGGTGAGCACGGCGTTGCCGAGCAGGCCGAGCGCGATCGCGTACACGGGGTACTCGATCGCGCCCGCCAGTTCGGCGAGCGCGGTGCCCTCGAACCAGTCGGGCACGTTCTTGTCGAGCACCCGGGTGACCGCGGCGAGCGCGAGCACCACGAGCACCCCGAGCAGCGCCCAGGGCAGCGAGGAGGAGCCGTTCGGGACGCCGGGGACGGCCGCGGCGTCGGTACGGGCGGTGCGGGGCGTGCCCGCGTCGTCGACGCTCATCACGGCACCAGCCCGACCGGGATCACGCCGGTGATCACCAATACGAGCAGCAGGAGCCCGAGGATCGTGGCGGCCCAGTCCTCGTTGAGGACCAGGGCCCGGCCGCCGGGCGGGGACGAGGACGAGGAGTCCTCGCGACGGGTCGCTTCGGGATCGCTCATCTTCCACCTCTCAGGTGTGGGTCTGCCGTCCCCCGAGCCATTTCATATTAAGTGAGTCTGAATTAGGGGTAAATGGGTCATCCTTCGGTGAGCCGCACGGTTCCGGGGCGGGCCGCCTCGGCGAGCGGCACGACCGGCTCCGGCGGCGCCTCGGCGACCGGCTCGGGGAACGGACGGCTGGGAATCTCCTTGCGCAGCACCGGGGCGATGTCGCTCTGGAAGAGCTCCAGCGTCTCGCGGTGCTGCTTCGGCGTGAGGCCGTCGCCGTCGGCGTGCAGGTGCATGACCTCGTGGCCGAACCGGTCGTGGTAGCGGTGGATCTTGTCGATGATCTGCTGCGGGCTGCCGACCAGGATCGAGCTGCGCTCGATCGCGTCCTCCAGCGTGGGGAACACCGGCTCGACCCCGACGCTGCGGAACAGCTTCAGCCGCGCGTTGAAGATCGGCCGGTAGGTCTCCACCGCGTCCTGCGAGCGCTTGGCCGCGTAGTAGCCGGCGCTGCCCGCGCCGACCAGCGCGTCGGCCGGGTCGTGGCCGTAGTGCGCCCAGCGTTCCCGGTAGTAGTCGATCAGCTCGGCGTACGGGTCGATGGGGTTGGTGACGTTCGCGGAGAACAGCGGGTCGCCGTACCGGGCGGCGAGGTCCACCGACTCCTTGCTGGTGGCGCTGCCGTGCCAGACGCGGATCGGCCGCTGCAGCGGGCGGGGCCAGACCTCGGCCTCGTCCAGCGACGGCCGGAACCGGCCGCTCCAGGTGACCTTGCCCTCCCGCCACAGGCGGCGGAACAGCTCGTACCCCTCGCGGTTGCGGTCCCACTGGTCGGCGGCGGTGACGTGGAACAGCTTCGCCTGGGCCGCGCCGTTCCCCTTGCCGATCATCAGCTCCAGCCGGCCGCCGGACAGGTGGTCGAGGGTGGCGTAGTCCTCGTACGCGCGCACCGGGTCGAGCAGGCTGAGCGTGGTCACCGCGGTGAACAGCCGGATCGTGGAGGTGCGCGCGGCGATGTGGCCGAGCACCACCGGCGGGGACGAGGAGATGAACGGGCGTTCGTGCCGCTCCCCCACGCCGTACCCGTCGAAGCCCAGCTCCTCGGCGAGCACGGCGTTCTCGACCACCTCGCGGAACCGGGCGGTGGTGGACTTCAGCTCGCCGGTCACCGGGTCGGGCCCGTGCGCGATGAGCGTGATCAGCAGAAACTTCATGGCACTTCCGTTCCGGGGCAGTATCCCTAGTCAAAAGGTAGGAAAAGAAGGTTTAACTGTCAACGGCGCGGCGCGAAGGGGGGTACCCGACTTTGCTAGCAGGAAATATATGGATATGCTCGCGGGCGGATTCGGACATCCCCCTGAACCGGTCGAGGCCGACCGGGACCTCCGTGCGGTCTCCGCCATCTCGAAGGAACCACCATGCGCACCACCCCGCCGACCACCTCCCGGGCCTTCCTCCGGCGCGGCGCGCCCGCCGCGGTCGGGGCGCTCCTGTCCCTGCTGCTCGCGGCGTGCGGCGGCGGCTCCTCCACCGCCGGCGGCGCCTCCTCCGGCGGCGACTCCGCCGCCCCGGCCGCCGCCGACAAGTCGATCATCCTGATCACGCCGAACCCGGTCGGGGCGAACAGCTTCCTCCGGCTCGGCGTCGCGGGCGCCGAGGCCGCCGCCAAGGAGATCGGCGCCAAGTTCACCCTGTACGAGAGCAAGGACCCCACCGGCATCGCCAAGAACGTGGACGCGGCCGTGCGCGCCAGGCCGACCGTGGTCGTGGGCATCGGCTTCAACTTCGACGACGTCTTCAACACGGTGCCCAAGCAGCACCCGGACCAGCAGTTCCTCCAGGTGGACTCGTGCGCCAAGGACCAGGCGCCGAACCTCACCTGCGTGTCGTTCAAGGAGCACGAGGCCGCCTACCTCGCCGGGGTCGAGGCCGGGCTGCTCAGCGAGAGCGGGAAGATCGGCGTCGTGGCGGCGCTGGACAGCCCGTTCATCCACCGCTGGATCGACCCGTTCTTCGCCGGGGCGAAGTCGGTGAACGACAAGGTCGTCGGCACCCCGCTGTACGTGGGCGGCAACAACCCGTTCAGCGACCCGGCGCGGGCCAAGTCGCAGGCGCAGACGCTGATCGGGCGCGGCGTGGACGTGATCTCGGCGGCGGCGTCCGGCGGCAACCAGGGCGTGTTCGAGGCCGCCGCGGCGGCCGGGGTCAAGGCGTTCGGCGTGGACGTCAACCAGTGCCCGGACAGCCCCGGCAACGTCATCGACAACGTGCTCAAGCGGGTGGACGTGGCCGAGGCCGCGGCGATCAAGGACATCGCGGCGGGCCGTACCGGCGGGGTGAAGGTGTACGGCCTCGCCGAGAACGGCGTCGGCGTGGTCGCCCTCGGCGACGACCTCGCCTCCTCGCAGTGCACCGTGGCGTCCAGCCCCGAGGTGGTGGCCAAGGTCAAGCAGGTACGGGACGACATCGTCGCGGGCAAGATCAAGGTCGCCGACCCGCTGGCGGGCTAGCCGTGCCCACCGAACCGTCCGGCGGCCCCGCCGCCGAGCTCGTCGGCATCGTCAAGCGGTTCGGCCCCGTGCTGGCGAACGACCACGTGGACCTGGCGATCGCGCCCGGCGAGGTGCACGCGGTCGTCGGCGAGAACGGCGCGGGCAAGTCCACGCTGATGTCGATCCTGTTCGGCCTGCACCGGCCGGACGCCGGGCACATCCTGCGCTCCGGCGTCCGGGTGCGGCTGCGCTCCCCCGCCGACGCGATCGCGCACGGCCTCGGCATGGTGCACCAGCGTTTCCGGCTCTTCCCCGGGCTCACCGTCGCGGAGAACGTGGTGATCGGGGCCGAGCCGGTACGGCGCGGCGTCGCGCTCGACCAGGCCGCGGCCCGCCGCCGGGTCGAGGAGCTCGGCGAGCGGTACGGGCTGCGGGTGGACCCGGCGGCCCGGGTCGGCGACCTGCCGGTGGGCGTGCGGCAGCGGGTGGAGATCCTCAAGGCGCTGCACCGCGAGGCCGAGATCCTCATCCTGGACGAGCCGACCGCGGTGCTCACGCCCGGCGAGGCCGAGCGGCTGTTCGGCGTGCTGCGCGCGGTGACCGCGACCGGCGCGTCGGTGGTGCTCGTCACGCATCGGCTCGGCGAGGTGCTCGCGGCGAGCGACCGGGTGACCGTGCTGCGGCAGGGCCGGGTGACCGGGCGGTTCCGCACCGCGGAGACCAGCGCCGACGAGCTGATCCGCGCCATGATCGGGCGTTCGGTGGCCGCGCCGGGGCCGCGCGCCTCGGCCGTGCCGGACGCCGCCATGCAGGACGCCGCCGCGCCTGGCAACGCCGCCTCCGACGCCGCCGCGCCAAACGCCACCGCGCCGGATGCCGCCGCGCCTGGCAACGCCGCCTCCGACGCCGCCGCGCCGTACGCGCTGGAGGTGAGCGACCTCACCGTGCGCGACGCCGACGGCGTGACCCGGCTGGCCGACGTGTCCCTCGGCGTACGGGCGGGCGAGATCGTGGGCGTCGCGGGCGTGGCGGGCAGCGGCCAGCGCGAGCTCGTCGACCAGGTGACCGGCCTCGCCGCCCCCGGCACGCGGCGCACCGGCGTGATCCGGCTGCTCGGCACCGAGCTGACCGCGGCCGACTCGGTTCGCCGCCGCCGTGAGCTCGGCGTCGCGTACGTGCCCGAGGACCGGCACGGCCGCGCGGTCGCCCCGGCGATGTCGCTCGCCGAGAACCTGCTCATGGGCGACCAGCGCGACCGCGGCCTGCGCGGGCGGCTCGGCCTGTCCGCGGCGGCGGTGCGGAGTCGCGCCCGGTCGCTGGTCGAGCGGTTCGGCGTGCGCGCCCCGTCGGTGGACGCGCCGATCTCGACGCTGTCCGGCGGCAACGCGCAGAAGGCGGTGCTCGCCCGCGAGCTGTCCCGGGAAGCGCCGGTGCTCGTCGTCGAGGAGCCCACCCAGGGCGTGGACGTGGGCGCGCAGGAGCAGATCCACGCGCTGCTCACCCGGGCCGCCGACGACGGGCGGGCGATCCTGCTCGTCTCCAGCGAGCTGGGCGAGCTGCGGGCGCTCGCCGACCGCGTCTACGTCCTGTACGCGGGCCGGGTGACCGCCGAGCTCGCCCGCGCCGAGGCCACCGACGAGCGCATCGGCGAGGCGATGACCGGCGCCGCCCTCGGCGACCCGGCGGGGGCAGCGCCATGACCCGCCCCGCGCCCCGGACCCTCGCCGCCTCGGTCGCCGGAGCGGTCGCGACCGCCGCCGTCTCCGCGCCGGTGCTCGCCGTCGCCGGGACGCTCGCGCTCACCACGCTCGTCATGCTCGCCGTCGGCGTCTCCCCCGTGGACGCGTACCCGGCGCTGGTCCGGGGCGCGATCGGCGACGGCAACCTGGAGTACACGATCGCCTCGCTGGTGCCGACGCTCGGCATGGCGCTGGCGTTCGCGATCCCGTTCCGCACCGGCGAGTTCAACCTCGGCGGCGACGGCCAGATGGCCCTCGGCGGGGTCGCGGCGGCGGCGCTCGCGCTGGCGGTGCCGATGCCCGCGGGGGTGGGCGTCGTCGTGCCGCTCGCCGTCGCGACCCTCGCCGGGGCGCTGCTCGCCGGTGTCTCCGCGCCGCTGCACACCCGGCTCGGCATCCCGGCGATCGTCAGCACGCTGCTGCTGAGCACCCCCGCCGTGGCGTTCGCGTCGTACCTGGTCCGCTTCCCCCTCGCCGAGCCGGAGACCGGCATCGCCCAGACGCCCGTGCTGCCCGGCACGGCCCACCTGCCGTCGATCGGCGGCAGCGGCTACGTCACCGTCGCCCTGCCGCTCGTGCTGCTCCTCACCGCGGCGTGGCTGTACGCGGACGCGCGCACCGTCCCCGGCTACGAGGTGCGGGCGACCGGCGCGAACCGCGAGTTCGCCCGCTACGGCGGCGTCGCCGTGGACCGGCTGGCCGTCCTCACCCTCGCGGGCGGCGGCGCCTTCGCCGGCCTCGTCGGCGGCATCATCGTGCTCAGCCCGCCGTACCGTTTCGTGGACGGCGCGCTGACCTCGCCCGGCTACACGTTCACCGCGATCGCCGCGGTGCTGCTCGCCGCGGGCCGCCCCCTGGCCGTCCCGCTCACGGTGACGCTGCTCACCGTGCTGCAGGTGGGCGGCGAGGGCATGGAACGCGAGGCGGGCGTGCCAAGCCAGCTCACCCAGGTCATCCAAGGACTCGTCATCGTCTTCGTAGCGGTCCTCGCCACCGTACGAGGCCTGCGCGAGCGCCGCCGACGCGACTCATCCGACGGTTCCCTCGATCGCTCACCCGACGGATCCCAGGGCCGTTCGCCCGAGAGCGCGGCAGCCGATTCTCCAGGAGGCATCCCAGACGGCACTCCCGGCGGGTCACCAGACCGTACGCCCCGCGAGTCCCCGGACGGTCCTCCCGGCGTCCTCCCGGACGGCTCTCCCGGCGGGTCCCCGGACCGTTCATCGGGCGACTCCTCTGATCGCTCACCCGACGGATCCCAAGGCCGTTCGCCTGAAAGCGCGGCAGCCGAATCTCCAGGAGGCATCCCAGACGGCACTCCCGGCGGGTCACCAGACCGTACGCCCGGCGAGTCGCCGGATGGTTCGTCCGGCGGCTCCGCCGACCGCGAGGTGGTGACGTGAACGTCTTCGAGGTGACCTTCGTCGCCGCCGTGCTCACCGCGACCGCGCCGGTGGTGCTCGCCGCGCTCGGCGGGCTGCTGTGCTCGGCGGCGGGCGTGTTCAACATCGCGCTTGAGGGCCAGATGTTGTGGGGCGCGTTCACCGCCGTGGTGATCAGCCACCTGACCGGCAGCGCCTGGTGGGGGGTGGTCGGCGCGGTCGCGGCCACGGCGGCGTACGCGGCGCTGCTGTCGGTGCCCGCGGTGACGTTCCGCGCGGACCCGATCGTGGTGGCGGTGGGCACGAACCTGCTGGCGCTCGGCCTCACCGCGTTCCTCATGCGGTCGATCCTCGGCGGCGGGGGCACGTACTCATCGCCGGATCTGGACGGGCTGCCGACGCTCGCCGAGCTGGGGATCGGCGGGACGTCGGGCATCGGCGGCGTGGTCGGGCCGCAGTCGCCGCTGGTCGTGGGGGCCGCGGTGCTCGTGGTCGCGGGCGCGTGGTGGCTGCGGCGGACCCGGTCCGGGCTGCGGCTGCGCGGCATCGGGGAGCACGTGGAGGCCGCCGAGTCGCTCGGCCTGCGGGTGAGCGCGTACCGGCACGGGGCGGTGCTGGCGGCGGGGGCGCTGTGCGGCCTCGCGGGCGCGCAGCTCGCACTCGGGAACGTGACGTTGTTCAGCGAGGGCATGAGCGCCGGGCGCGGCTGGGTGGCCGTGGTCGCGGTGATGCTGGGAGGCGGGCGGGTGTCCGGGGTCGTGGCGGCGTGCCTGCTGTTCGGCGTCGCCGAGGCGCTCGGCTTCCGGCTGCAGGGCGAGGGGCTGCCGCAGCAGGCGGCCGACGCCGCGCCGTACGCGATCACGCTGCTCGCCCTGGTCCTCGTGCGGCTCAGAGGCCGGTTCCGGCCCGCAGGCGAAGGTGCGACATGAGTGAGATGAGTACGGCAGGCAGGGCGATACCCGTCCTCGCCGATTCGGTGCGGTTCACCGGCGACGCGGTGGAGATCCTCGACCGGCGCGTCTACCCGTTCGAACGCCGCTGGGTGCGCTGCGCCACCAGCGAGGACGTGGCGGTCGCGATCGAGCGGATGGTGACGCAGAGCTCGGGCACGCTGTTCGCGGCGACGGCCGGCATGACGCTCGCCGGGCGCGAGGTCCGGCACGCCGGTCCTGGCGAGGCGGCCGAGCTGCTGCGGGCGGCCGGGCGGCGGCTGATCGCGACCCGGCCGACGAACAACCACATCCGCGACGCCGTGCGGGCGATCCTCGCCGCCACCGCGGACGGGCCGCTCGCCGAGGCGTCCGGCGCGGAACTCGCCGAGGCGGTCGCGGCGGAGGCGGCGGCGCACGAGGCGCGGTACCACGCGCGCAGCGCGGCGCTCGGCCGCAACGCGGCCACGCTGCTCGCGGACGGGGCGCGGGTGCTCACGCACTGCTGGGCCGACGCGTACCTGATCGCGACCGTGCGGGCGGCCGAGGACGCGGGCAAGCGGCTGTCGTTCGTGTGCACCGAGACCCGGCCGTACCTGCAAGGAGCGCGGCTCACCGCAGCCGCCCTGGTGGAGATGGGCTACCGGCCCACGATGATCACCGACGGGATGGTGGCGGCGGCGCTCGCCGACGGGCTCGCCGACGTCGCCCTCGTCGCCGCCGACCGGGTCACGATGGACGGCCACGTGGTGAACAAGGTCGGCACGCTCGGCGTGGCGCTCGCCGCGCGGGAGTTCGGCGTGCCGTTCCACGCGCTCGTCCAGGCCCCCGACCCGCAGGCCCCCAAGGTCGAGGACGTGGTGATCGAGCACCGGGACGGCGACGAGGTGCTGCACGTGCTCGGCGTGCGCAGCGCCGCCGAGGGCACCACCGGCTACTACCCGGCGTTCGACGCGACCCCGCCCCGGCTGGTCACCCGGATCGTCACCGAACGCGGCGTCTACGAGCCGTCCCAGGTCGCCCGGCACTTCGAGGAGCCCGGCCCTTCCCACGATCCCGAGCCCCACCACAGCACGGCACTCGGTGCCGACTCGGTCCGGGCCGGGACGTCCCCCGACTCCGGACCCGGCCACCGCCTCGGTTCCGGCGAGGCCCCGGCCGCAACGTCCCCTGATCCCGAACCCGGCCACCGCCTCGGTTCCGGCGAGGCCCCGGCCGGGACCTCCCCCGACCCCGAACCCCGCTCCGGACCCGGTACGAGCCCGGCCGGATCGTCCCCCAGCGAACAGGAGCGCTGAGCACCATGAGCACCACCCGCCGGATCGTCGTGGACACCGACACCGGCATCGACGACGCCCACACGCTGCTGTACCTCGCCGGCCGCCCCGACGCCGAGATCGTGGCCGTCACCTCGGTGTACGGCAACTGCGAGGAGGAGGACGCGGCGCGGAACATCGGGTACGTGACCCGGCTGCTCGGCCTGGACGTGCCCGTCTTCCGGGGCGCGGGCAAGCCGCTTGAGGGCGCGCCGCACATCGCCGGGTACGTGCACGGCCTCGACGGCCTGGGCGACCGCGGCTTCGACCGGCCCGAGCCGCCGGACGCGGGCGAGCCCGCCGCCGAGGCGCTCGTCCGGCTCGCCCGCGAGAACCCCGGCGAGCTGGACCTGCTCGCGCTCGGCCCGCTCACCAACCTGGCGCTGGCGTTGCGCATCGACCCGGACCTGTTCACCCGCTACCGCTCGGTGGTGCTGATGGGCGGCTCGGGGCCGTACCCGCCGCCGGGCACCCATCTCACCGTGGACGCGAACGTGAACAACGACCCGGCGGCGGCGCGGGCGGTGTTCTCCGCACCGCGCGGCGAGCTGGTGATGGTCGGCGTGAACGTGACGTCCGTGACCCTGCTGAAGGAGCACGCGATCGCGGCGCTGCGGGCGGCCGGGACGCCGCGCAGCCGCTTCGCCGTGCAGATCCTCGACTCGTACCTGGACTTCTACCAGCAGCACTGGGGCCGCCGGATCATCCCGCTGCACGACCCGCTGGCCGCCGGAATCCTGCTGGACCCGGGTTTCGCCACCGAGTACGCCCTGGGCCCGGTGAACGTGGTGTGGCACGGCCCGCAGGCGCGGGCGCACCTGATGCGCACCGCCGACGGCCTGCCGCCGGCGTTCCCGTACGAGCCCGCACCCCCCACCAAGGTGATCACCGCGGTGGACTCCGCCCGTTTCGTCGCCGACTTCGTGGAGGTGCTGACCCGCCCATGACGAGTGACACCACCGCCGCCGGGTACCCGGTGTATCCGCTGCTCACGCCCGACGACGTGCCCGGCTACCTGCGCTCCCGCGGCCTGCTCCCGCTGCTCGGCTCCGACTCGGCGGACGGGCTCACCGTGCGGGAGGTGAGCGACGGCAACCTCAACCGCATCTTCCTGGTGCGCCGCGACCCGGACGTGCCCGGCCTCGCGGTGAAGCAGGCGCTGCCGTACGTGCGCGTGCACGGCGAGTCGTGGCCGCTCACGCCGTACCGGGCGGCGGCCGAGGCGCGGGCGTACCGGCATCTGGCCGCGCTCGCGCCGGAGTTCACGCCCGCCTTCCACGGGTACGACCCGGACACGTTCACCCTGGTGCTGGAGGACATCGGGCAGCTGCGGGTGCTGCGCACGGCCACGGTCGAGGGGGCGTCGCCGGGCGAGGTGGGGCGGAGCGTGGGCCTGTACGTGGCCCGGCTGTCGTTCGCCACGTCCGACTTCGGCATGGCGTCGCAGGACCGCAAGCGGCTCATCGCCGAGTCGGTCAACCCGGAGCTGTGCGAGCTGACCGAGGCGATGATCCTCGGCGAGGCGTTCATCGAGCACGAGCACAACCGCAACCATCCGGGCATCGACGCGCTGGCGAAGGAGCTGCGCGCGGACGCGGAGCTGCGGCGCGAGGTCGGGGTGCTGCGGCACCGGTTCATGACGAAGGCGGAGGCGCTGCTCCACGGCGACCTGCACTCGGGCAGCATCATGGTCGGCGGCCCCGAGCACGGCGACCGGGTCGCGATCATCGACCCGGAGTTCTCGTTCGCCGGGCCGATCGGCTTCGACCTGGGGCTGTTCTGGGCGAACGCGTTCATCGCGGCGATCCGCGCCGACGTGCTCGGCGATCCGGCGCTCGCCGCCGAGCACGCCGCGCAGGTGCGGCTCAGCTGGGAGGCGTTCGCCGCGGAGTTCCGCCGCCTGTGGCCGTCCAGGGTGGACCGCATCTTCGACGACGCGTTCCTCGAGGTGTTCCTCGCCGAGGTGTGGCGGGACGGGCTCGGGTTCGCGGGCGGGGAGGCGATGCGGCGCGTCATCGGGTACGCGCACGTGCCCGACGTCGACTCGCTGCCGGACCCGGAGCAGGCGCGGGCCGCCGCCCGGGTGGCGCGGCTCTCCCGTGACCTGATCGTACGGCGCGCCGACCTCGCCGGCCCCGGCGCGGTGATCGCGCTCGCCCTCGGCGACGGGGTGACGAGCGGGTGAGGACCGGCAAGGAAACCCGGAGAGACGAGAACCGGCGAAAGGTGCGGACATGGTCGAGGTAGCGGCCTCCTGGGTCGTGCTGGACATCGAGGGCACGACGAGCTCCACCAGCTCGGTGCACGTGGGCCTGTACTCGTACGCGCGGCCCCGGCTCGAACCGTTCATCACGGCGAACGCGGACGACCCGGAGGTGCGCGAGGCGGTGGCTCAGGTGCGCGCGGACGGCGGCCTGCCCGAGGACGCGCCGGTCGCCGACGTGGTGGCGGTGCTGCACGGCTGGATGGACGGCGACGTGAAGGCGACGCCGCTGAAGACGCTGCAGGGGCGGATCTGGGCGGACGGGTTCGCGGCGGGCGAGCTGACCTCGCACTTCTTCCCGGACGTGCCGCCCGCGCTGCGGGCCTGGCGGGAGCGCGGGCTGCGGCTCGCCGTGTTCTCCTCCGGGGCGGTGTCCAGCCAGCGCCCGTGGTTCCGGCACAGCGACGCGGGCGACCTGTCGATCCTGGTCGAACGGCACTTCGACACGGTGAACGCGGGCCCGAAGAAGGAGGCGGGCTCCTTCCGCCGCATCGCCGAGTCGCTGGACGCGCCGCCCGACCGGCTGCTGTTCCTCTCCGACGTACCGGCCGAACTCGACGCCGCCGCGGCGGCGGGCTGGCACGCGGTCGGGGTGCGCCGCCCCGGCGAGCCGAGCGAGAAGGCCGACTTCGGCCCGCACCCGGTGATCGCGACCTTCGACGAGCTGACCCTCAAGGAGGCGTCATGACCCCGCCCACCCCCGCCGCCTCGCCCGGCCTGCCCACCCCGGACAACCCCGGCCGGCACAACCCCGGCCCGCACAATCCCAGCTCGAACAATGCCAGCTCGCACAACCCCGGCCCGGACAACCCCGGCCGGGACACGGTCGCGCTGGAAGGTTCCGCGCCGGACGCCCTCACCGCCGGCCGCGTACTCGCGGCGGGCGCCCGGCTCGCCGCCGAGTCGGCCCGGTTCACCGGCTTCGGCTGGATGCGCGGCACCTCCGGCAACCTGTCGGAGGTGCTCACCCGCGACCCGCTCCGCCTCACCGTCACCGCCAGTGGCCTCGACAAGGGCGAACTCGCCCCCTCCGACGTGGCCGTGGTCGACGCGGCCGGAGCGCCCGTCGCCGTCGAGGGCGTCGCCCCGCTGCGCCCGTCCGCCGAGGCGGGCCTGCACGCCCGCGTCGCCGCCGTCGCGGGCGCGGGCGCGGTCGTGCACGTGCACGCGCTCAACGCCGTCATCGCCGGACACCGCTGGCCCAAGGGCGTACGCCTGCGCGACGTCGAAACCCTCAAGGGCATCGGCCGCGAGGCCCACGACGACGAGGTGATCATCCCGGTCATCCCCAACAGCCAGGACATGACCGAACTCGGCGACCGCTTCGAGGAGGTCTTCGACCCCCGCACCCCCGCCTTCATCGTCGCCGCCCACGGCCTCTACGCCTGGGGCACCGACCTGAAGCACGCCCGCCACGTCACCGAATGCGTGGAATGGCT
>Ga0164243_10009433_pt1 | contig 14205 bp, 13 predicted proteins | sample OricompcompostOP_FD_108781 | JGI IMG/M metagenome (GOLD analysis project Ga0164243, IMG submission 108781) | Organic Plus compost microbial communities from Emeryville, California, USA - Original compost - Organic plus compost (OP) | ecosystem: Engineered > Solid waste > Mixed feedstock >... | reverse complement strand
TACCAGCGGATGCGCGGCAAAGAGGTCTTCTATCCGATGGGCTGGGACGACAACGGCCTGCCCACCGAACGTCGCGTCCAGAACTACTACGGCGTGCGTTGCGATCCGTCGCTGCCGTACGACCCGGACTTCACACCGCCGGAGAAGCCCGACCCGAAGAAGCAGGTGCCGATCAGCCGGCAGAACTTCATCGAGCTGTGCAACCAGCTGGTCGAGGAGGACGAGCTCGTCTTCGAGGCACTGTGGCGCACTCTCGGCCTCTCGGTCGACTGGTCGCAGACCTACACCACGATCGGCGACCGCTCACGCGCCACGTCGCAGCGCGCCTTCCTGCGCAACCTGGCCCGCGGCGAGGCGTACCAGCAGGACGCCCCCACCCTGTGGGACGTCACGTTCCAGACCGCCGTCGCCCAGGCCGAGCTCGAGGCTCGCGAGTACCCCGGCGCGTACCACCGCGTCGCCTTCCACGCGGCCGACGGCCCGGTGTTCATCGAGACGACCCGCCCCGAGCTCATCGCCGCCTGCGTCGCGCTCATCGCGCATCCCGACGACGAGCGCTACCAGCACCTGTTCGGCACCAGCGTCCGATCGCCGCTCTATGACGTCGAGGTGCCGGTGCTGGCGCACCCCGCCGCCGAGATGGACAAGGGTGCGGGCATCGCTATGTCATGCACCTTCGGCGACCTCACCGACGTGCAGTGGTGGCGTGAGCTGCAGCTGGCCAACCGCACGATCATGGGACGCGACGGCCGCATCCTGCGTGAGCTCCCCGACTGGATCACCACAGACGACGCGGTCACGCGCTATGAGGAGATCGCCGGCAAGACGTCGTTCTCGGCCCGCGAGGCCGTCGTGGCGGCGCTGCGCGAGACCGGCGACCTCGACGGCGAGCCCCGTCCCACCCAGCGCATGGCGAACTTCTTCGAGAAGGGCGACAAGCCGCTCGAGATCGTCTCGACCCGCCAGTGGTACCTCTCCAACGGCGGCCGCGATGCCGCCCTCGCCCAGGAGCTGGTCGGCCGCGGCGACGAGATCACCTGGGTGCCGACCTACATGCAGTCGCGCCTGACCAACTGGATCGAGGGGCTCAACGGCGACTGGCTGGTCTCCCGCCAGCGCTTCTTCGGCGTGGCGTTCCCGATCTGGTACCGCCTCGACGCCGAGGGCGAGCCCGACTATGACAAGCCGCTGCTCGCCGACGAGGCCGACCTGCCCGTCGACCCCGCCGCGCAGCCTCCACGGGGCTACGAGGAGTCGCAGCGCGGTGTTCCCGGCGGCTTCATCGCCGACCCCGACGTGCTCGACACCTGGGCCACGTCGTCGTTGACGCCGCAGATCGCCTGTGGCTGGGAGACCGACCCCGACCTGTTCGCGCGCACCTTCCCGATGGACCTGCGCCCCCAGGCCCACGACATCATCCGCACGTGGCTCTTCTCCACGGTCGTCCGCTCGCACCAGGAGTTCGGCACGGCGCCCTGGAGCCACACGTCGATCTCGGGCTTCGTGGTCGACCCCGACCGCAAGAAGATGAGCAAGAGCAAGGGGAACGTCGTCGTCCCCGACGAGATCCTGGCGACGTACGGCGCCGATGCCGTGCGCTGGCGTGCTGCAGGCGCACGTCCGGGTGCCGACTCCCCCTTCGACGAAGCCCAGATGAAGGTCGGCCGTCGCCTGGCCATGAAGGTGCTCAACGCCAGCAAGTTCGTGCTGGCTGCCGAGGAGGCCTACGGTCTCGGTGCCGATGCCACCTCGCTCGAGCCCGCACGGGTCACCGAGCCGGTCGACCTCGCGATGCTGCAAGGCCTCCGCGAGGTGGTCGAGGCGGCCACCACGCATCTCGACGCCTACGACTACGCCTCGGCTCTCGAGGTCACCGAGAAGTTCTTCTGGGACTTCTGCGACGACTACCTCGAGCTGGTCAAGGAGCGCGCACGTCGCACCGATGCCGCCGGAGAGTCGGCCAAGGCGGCGTTCGCCCTGGCCCTCTCGGTGCAGTTGCGACTTCTCGCGCCGTTCCTGCCCTACGTCACCGAGGAGGTGTGGTCGTGGTGGCAGGAGGGATCCATCCACCGTGCCGCCTGGCCGACCGTCGAGGCCGACCTCACCACCGCCGAGGGCGACCCGGCAGTGCTGACACTCGCCGCACAGGCGCTCGCAGGCGTCCGTGGCGCCAAGTCGGTGGCCAAGGTCGGCATGAAGACCGAGGTCACGGCTCTCACCGTGCGGGCGACACGAGCCCGGCTCGACACGCTCGGGCTCGCGCTCGACGACGTCCTGGCCGCCGGGCGAGTGGTCGGCGACGTCAGCCTCGTCGAGGACGACTCAGTCGAGGCCCTCGCCGTCGAAGCCACCCTCGCCCCCTGAACCCAGCCCCGAGATTTGCTGGGTAAACCACCACCGTACGCGCTTCTGGTGGTGGTCTATCCGCCAAATCTCGGGGGCAGAACTCGGGGCTAGGGTCAGGAGGCCTTGCGCTCGACCTCGTCGCGGGTGAGGAGCGTCGGCGCGCTCTCACCACGGACGGTGGCCTCGTCGACGATGACCTTGGCGACGTCGTCGCGGCTCGGCACGTCGAACATGATGTCCTGGAGGGCCTCTTCGATGATCGAGCGCAGACCACGTGCGCCGGTGTCGCGGGCGAGGGCGAGCTCTGCCATCTCGTCGCAGGCTCCGTCAGTGAACTCGAGCTCGATGTCGTCGATCTCGAAGAGCCGCTGGTACTGCTTGGTGAGCGCGTTGCGCGGCTCGGTGAGGATCGCGACGAGCGCGGCCTTGTCGAGCTTGTTGACCGCGGCGATGACAGGCAGGCGGCCGATGAACTCAGGGATCAGGCCGAACTTCAGCAGGTCGGTGGGCTGCACCTTGGAGTAGGTGCGCGGGGTGGGCTCGGGGGCTTGCCTCACCGAGGAGTCGATGTTGAAGCCGAGGCTCATCTTGCCGCCGCGGGCCTCGATGATCTCTTCAAGGCCGGCGAAGGCGCCACCGACGATGAACAGGACGTTGGTGGTGTCGATCTGGATGAACTCCTGGTGCGGGTGCTTGCGACCGCCCTGCGGAGGAACCGAGGCCGTCGTGCCCTCGAGGATCTTCAGCAGCGCCTGCTGCACACCCTCGCCCGACACGTCGCGGGTGATCGAGGGGTTCTCGCTCTTGCGGGAGATCTTGTCGATCTCGTCGATGTAGATGATGCCCGTCTCGGCCTTCTTGACGTCGTAGTCAGCGGCCTGGATCAGCTTGAGCAGGATGTTCTCGACGTCCTCGCCGACATACCCGGCCTCGGTGAGCGCGGTGGCGTCGGCGATGGCGAAAGGCACGTTGAGCATCCGGGCGAGCGTCTGCGCCAGATACGTCTTGCCACAGCCCGTGGGCCCGACCATCAGGATGTTGGACTTGGCGAGCTCTACCTGGTCGTCCTTGGAGCGTCCGCCGCCGGCCTGTGCCTGCACCCGCTTGTAGTGGTTGTAGACCGCCGTGGCGAGCGCCTTCTTGGCGCCGTCCTGGCCGATGACGTAGCCGTTGAGGAAGTCGAAGATCTCACGCGGCTTGGGGAGCTCGCCGAGGCTTACCTCGGCGCCCTCGGCGAGCTCTTCCTCGATGATCTCGTTGCAGAGGTCGATGCACTCGTCGCAGATGTAGACACCCGGCCCGGCGATCAGCTTCTTGACCTGCTTCTGGCTCTTTCCGCAGAAGGAGCACTTGAGCAGATCGGCGGTCTCACCAATACGCGCCACGTGAGTGTTCCTTTCGCTTTCAGAGCCGGCCGGACGACTGTGTCGTCCTGATCACACTAGCGGCGAAGACCGCTCACGTCGTGCGGACGCAGCGGTTTCGCCCATGCGTGTCGTCAGACTGCGGGGACCTTGAGGGTCTCGAGAACCTGGTCGATGAGTCCGTACTCGACCGCCTGGCTCGAGGTCAGGATCTTGTCGCGGTCGACGTCACGGCTGACCTCTTCGGTGGTCTTGCCAGAGGCCTCGGCAAGCATCGTCTCGAGCAGCTCACGCATGCGGATGATCTCGTTGGCCTGGATCTCCAGGTCGGAGATCTGGCCGCCCGTGCCCTCGGTGTAGGGCTGGTGGATCAGGATGCGGCTGTTCGGGAGCGCCAGGCGCTTGCCCGGGGTGCCGGCGGCGAGCAGCACCGCGGCCGCGGAGGCCGCCTGCCCCAGGCACACGGTCTGCACGTCGGGCTTGAGGTAGCGCATCGTGTCGTAGACCGCCGTCATCGCGGTGAACGAGCCACCGGGGCTGTTGATGTAGATGCTGATGTCGCGGTCGGGGTCGATCTGCTGCAGGCAGAGCAGCTGCGCCATGACCGCGTTGGCCACGTCGTCGCTGATCGGGGTGCCGAGGAAGATGATGCGGTCCTCGAAGAGCTTGGCGTAAGGGTCGACACGACGGAATCCGTACGACGTGCGCTCTTCCCACTGGGGGATGTAATAGCTCATTTCTTGACATCTCCTGCGCTCGCGACGACGTGATCGATGAGGCCGTACTCCTTGGCCTGCCCGGGGGTGAACCAACGGTCGCGGTCGGAGTCGAGCTCGATCTGCTCGACCGTCTGGCCGCTGTGGTGCGACTGCAGCTCATTGAGCTGCTTCTTGAGCAGCAGGCTCTGCTGGGCCTGGATCTTGATGTCAGAGGCCGAGCCGCCGATGCCGCCGGACGGCTGGTGCATCATGATGCGCGCATGCGGCAGGGCGTAGCGCTTGCCGGGCGTGCCCGCGTTGAGCAGGAACTGGCCCATCGAGGCGGCGAGCCCCATGCCGAACGTGGCGACGTCGTTGGAGATGAACTGCATCGTGTCGTAGATGGCCATGCCCGAATCGACGGAGCCACCCGGTGAGTTGATGTAGAGGGAGATGTCGGCATCAGGGTCTTCGGCGCTCAGCAGCAGCATCTGCGCGCAGATCGCGTTGGAGTTCGAGTCGCGAACCTCGGAGCCGAGGAAGACGATGCGCTCCTTGAGGAGCCGCTGGTAGATGTGTCCGTCGAGATCCGAGGGTCCGGCCTCACCGGCCATGCGGGGGGTCATCGGTGTGTTCACGTTCTCGACACTAGACGGCCGAGGTCGCCAACACACGCGAAAACACCCCCTGTTCGCTGACGGCAGACGTGACAGCCTGGTCGGCGTCCGGCGACCTCGCCGGGAGCGCCGTCAGACGGCGGTGCGCTCGACCTCGAGCTTGATCCGCTCGAGGGTGCTGGCGATGCCCCGTTGGAGCCGCGCCTCGAACGTCTCGGTGCCACCCAGCAGGTGGCGCACCAGGAAGGCCGAGGCCCGGCCGGACCCGTTCGGCGTCGTACGACTCTCCGTCAGCAGGGTGCCGGACGCGGCCGGCTCGAGCGTGTAGGTCCAGACCGTGCGGTTCTGACCGATGCGGAAGGCGATCTCGTGGCCCGGCTCGAAGACGACCACGCGCGAGGTCGTCGGCCAACGCAGCATCCCCTGACGGTTGAGGTTGAAGGTGCGGCTGCCCAGGGCGACCTCGCCACCGAAGACGTGCATCCGGCGACACTGCGGGCTCCACTCCCCCATCCGCCGCAGGTCGGACACGACGGTCCAGACGGCCTCGGGCGGTGCGGCGATCTCGATGCTGTCCTCGATGCGTTCTGCCGTCATGTCGTCCTCGATGTCGGGCCCGTCGTGCCGGCGGGCAGTGCGTGGAAGGTGTGGTCGCGTGCCGCGATCAGAGCGACGAGCCAGTCGCCGACATGCGGATGGTCCAACAGCCCGACGTGGCGCAGACCGTACCCCATCGACGAGCCCACTGGCAGCCCCGTCATCGAGTCACTGCTCGTCACCTCTTCGAACCGAGCCGGGCGAGATGCACGCCGCCCAGCACGACCGGCCACACGCTATCCATTGCAACACACTGGTACCTTTCGAGCACGGTGTTCAGTACGAGGATTGGTGGGCCATGTCTACGTCGGCGTTTGGAGCTAAAGCAGCCGAAGGCCGACGAGCAGCGGGGCGGAACGCGATCATCGATGCAGCAATTGAGCTCTACGCGCGCGAGGGCATCGACAACGTGTCGGTTGACGATGTTGCGAACGTAGCGGGTATCTCGGCTCGCAGCTTCTACCGATACTTCCCCTCAAAGGAACACGTCTTCATCGCCTACCAGCTACGTTCAGCTGAGTTCCTACCGCGGGCGATCGCGTCCAGGCCGGCATCCGAATCCCCGATCGAGGCGATATTTCGCGCCGCGATCGAGTGGGATCAAGCGACCGAAGAAGCCTTCTGGATCACCACCAGAATTACGGGGGGCCGCCCACCCGCGATGCAGCACCTCGGCAGCGCGGTGCTGTCCGGATTCCGGAACATGGTCGCGACGGCGATTGAAGCTCGCTGGCCCGAGCGAAGCGACGCCCGCCTGTTGGCTGCCCTGGTCGTCGCCGTCTTCGAGGAAGTGTCCGAACGGGCGACCGACAGGTCGATAGACAGACGACCGTTGATCCTCGAAGCGTCTCGGGAGCTCGCCAAGGCATTCGCCGAGCTCTGAACAGCTGGCAACACCCGCTGGGTGGTTGACGCCCCCGTCGGCGAGCCCAGCCATGGTGGCCGGGCTTCCTACCTAGACCAGGGTGCGCAGCACCCCTGCGAGCAGGTCAGGATGGGAGATGAATGGCTCGTGGGGCGTGTCGATCTCGATGATCTCGCCACACCCGGCACGCTCTGCGAAACGTCGCTGCCATGCGGGAGGCAGGATGTTGTCACGCTGGGTCAGGATGTAGGTGGCCGAAGCAAGTCCGTCATATCCCTCGAGAGTGGCAGGATCGCTCATCACCGAGGCGGGCGTCGCGTCGAGAGCCACCTCGCCGAGCAGCCACGTGGTTGTCGCCTCGTCGAGATCCTGGCAGAACATCGCCGCGTTGAGCTGCTCAGGCGTCGAGGTCTCCCGATCGACAGGGAAGCCGACCTCCTCTGGATTCTCGCCGTGCAGGCCGGTGCCCATCATCTGTGTGATGTTCTGGCCCTCTATCGGCAACGAGGCCGTGAGATAGACCAGACGCGAGTACAGCCCAGGATCCTGCGTCAGCATGCGTGGCATGACGACGCCGGCGATCGAGTGCCCGAGCAAGATGCCGTCCTCGACACCGGCGGCCCGGACGTCATCGTTGAGCTCACGCGCGACGTCAGCCATCGAGAGGTCCGACGTATCGCGGCCACGCTTGGTTCCACACCCGGGCATGTCGAGCGCGATGACACGATCGAAGCCACCGGAGTCCGCTTCGAGCCTGTCGAGGGTGGGCTTCCAGCACCACGAACCGTGCGCGCCACCGTGCAGAAGGACGAGGTCAGTCATGTGAACTCCTAGATTCGATCAGCGCCATGCCGTGGCACCAGTTGGGTCCTGCAAGAGATACTTCGGAACGATCCGGTCTGCGAGCCGCTACTTCTTGGTGGTCCACACACCGTCGACACGAACCGATGTGTTGCCGTACAGGCCGAAACCGGCGATGTCCGGGTTGTGCACCACCGGAGGACCTGTCCAGGCAAGATTGAAGAGTGCGGGAGTCAGTGCCGAGAACCGTTCGGCGACGATCGCATATGCTGCCTTGCGCTCATCGATGTCTGAGGATGTCCTGCCACGTTCGAGGGCGGCATCCATCTCATCATCAGCGACACCAGTGATATTCCCCCTCGCCCCACTGTGCAGCTGCTCGTAGAGGGCCACCTCGGGGTCGACGAATCCGACGCCGCCCTGAGTCATCTGAAACTTCCGTGCATTGGTCTTAGCGGTCGCGGCCGGGAAGTCGAGCACTTCCAACTTGACGCTGACGTTGTCGTACGTGTTCAGCTGGGCCTGAATGGACTCACACACCCGGCGGCTCTCAGTTGCTTGGAATGCTGAGATGGTGAATTCCACAGGCTTACCCTCGCCGGCAAGCTCGTCGAAAATACTCTGCGCCTCGTCTGGGTCGTAACCTGTCAACGGCGTGTCATTGGCAAACAAGGAATCCTTGCTGAACAAGGACTTAGGAATCGTTCCCTCGCCCTCATAGGTGGCCTCGTTGACCGCGTCCAGGTCGACCGCCTTCGCCACCGCCTCCCGGGCACGTAGATCATCGAACGGCGCGATGCGGGTGTTCATGACCACCATCACGCCGCCACTCAAGCCCTGTGGGGGCACTCCCTTCAGACCATCTTCGACTCCGCGTCGGTAGAGTGCCGCATCACTCGCGATCGCGCCATCGGCTCCGCCCGACTGCACCGTCGCGTAGCGCTGGGGTTCGTCACCGTTGGCCGTCAACACGAGCTCATCCAGATACGGGCGCGGGTCGTCGTAGTACTCCGGGTTCTTCGTCAGAACCATCTTGCCGCCACGAGTCCACGACTTGAGTCTGAAAGGACCCGCTCCGATGGGAGCCTTGTCGAACTCCGCCTGCCCTGCCTCCAGTGCCTCAGGCTTGGCGATCCAGTTCAGGGTGAAGTACGTGATCGCATGTCCGAAGTTGGCGATCGGCTCGGTCAGTGTGAACGTCAGCACCTGGCCGTCGGGCCTGAGGTCGCGGAGGTAGTTCGCGACCGTCGCAGTCTGCGAACCGAGTTCGGGCTGCTTGATGCGTTCCCAGTTGTATGCCACGTCCTCGGCATCCATCGGCGAGCCGTCGGAGTACGTGATGCCATCCCGCAAGGTCAGCTTCCACGTCGTGCCGCCATCACTCGTCTCCAGGCTCTTGGCCAACCCATAGTCGAAGGTGCCGTCGGGCTTGTCCGACAACAGCGTGCCAAAGAGCGAGTTCCCTACGATGGCGCTTGTCGTGAAGGAGTTCCCCATGACCGCCGGGTCGAGGATGCGCGGCTCGCTCATCTGGATCAGGCTCACCGAGCCCCCTTCGACCGGATCGCCCTTTGAGGCGTCGGCCTTGTCGCCACCACCACCTCCACCGCCGCAGGCGCTCATCACCAGCGCCGCTGCCGTGATCACCATGGCCGCTCGCCACTGTCGACGTGAACTCATGAATCTCCTTGACCTCAACGGACGCGCCCGATGTCGTATCGGGACTCAAGGTGTCGTACTGCGCTACACAGTGGCGTACCGTGACACAGAAAGTAACGTACGTCACATCAAAGAGCAAGGTTGAAGTGCTAGTCGTTCAGCCTCCGATGCCGTCTCGCTCACTGACGCCCACATGCGCAGCGACGCTGCTGTCAGCCGGCACGTGTCAGAGACGATTCCGTAGACCCAGACGAACGCGGCTTCGCGAGGCTGGCTGCTCAACGGACGGATGAACCAAAAAACCCGCTGTGCCACCGAGTCGGTGGCACAGCGGGCTTTGCGGAGAGCCCCATCCTGCCGGTAACCGGCAGGATGGGGAACCAGGTCTGGATCAGGCCTCGGCGGGCTCTTCGGTGCTGTCGTCGTCCTCGGCGTACGAGCCATCGGCGCGCAGCGTCTTGAGCTCGACGACCTCGCCGCTCTCGTCCTTGACGACGGCCGACTCGACGAGCGAGGCGAGCGCCTTGCCGCGCAGCACCTCGGTCATCATCTCGGGCACGTGGTTGTGCTCCATGATGTGCTGGATGTAGGCGTTGGGGTCTTCGCCCGACTGCTGTGCGCGGCGCATGATGTGCTGGCTCAGCTCGTTGTCGTCGATGCCGAACTCCTCGGTCTCGACGAGCTGGTCGAGCACGAACTGGCCCACGAGCGCGTCGCGCACCCGGCGCTCGAGCTCGGCCTCGAACTCCTCGGCCGTCTGGCCCTCGTCCTCGAGGTACTGCTCGAAGGCGATGCCGGCGAAGGCGAGCTGCTGCTCGATCTGCTGACGGCGCGAGCCGATCTCGTCGGCCAGAAGGGTCTCGGGCAGCGGGACGTCGAGCGTGTTGATGACGGCGTCGAGCACGGCGTCGCGGGCCTCATTGGCCTGCTCCATGCGCTTGCCGCGGGTGACGCGCTCGACCAGGTCGGCGCGCAGCTCCTCGATCGTGTCGAACTCCGAGGCCGTCTGGGCGAACTCGTCGTCGGCCTCGGGCAGCTCCTGCTGCTTGACGCCCTGGAGCGTGACGGTGACGTCGACGTCCTGGCCCACGAGCTCGCCGCCGACGAGCTGGGTGCTGAAGGTCTTGGTCTCGCCGGTCGAGAGGCCGATGACGGCCTCGTCGAGGCCGTCGAGCATACGAGCCTGGCCGATCGTGTACGGCATTCCGGATGCCTGGGCGGCTTCGATCTGCTCGCCGTCCTTGGCCGCGGAGAGGTCAATCGACACGAAGTCGCCGTCCTGGGCGGGACGCTCGACCTCGGCGAAGGTGGCGAAGCGCTCACGCAGCGCGGCGAGCTGCTCGTCGACGTCCTCGTCGGTGACGACCGCGTCGGGCACGGTGACCTCGATCGTGGAGACGTCGGGCAGCGTCAGCTGCGGGCGCACGTCGAGCTCGGCGGTGATCTCGATGTCCTCGCCGTCGACGAACTTGGTGAGGTCGATCTCGGGCTGGCTCAGCGGCTGGATCTTGGAGTCCAGGACGGCCTGGTTGTACCAGCCGGGCATCGCGCCGTTGATGGCCTCGTCGAGCACGGCCGCACGGCCGACACGCTGGTCGACGATGGCCGCGGGGACCTTGCCCTTGCGGAAGCCGGGCACCGTGACCTGAGCGCCAATGGTCTTGTACGCCTTGTCGAGGTCAGGCTTGAAGTCCTCGAACGGCACCTCGATGGTGAGCTTGACCCGCGTCGGGCTCAATGTCTCGGTGGTGCTTTTCACGTGTCTGGCTCCTGGGTTGACGGTGGTCCGGGTGGTCGAATCTGGTCGGGATGACAGGATTTGAACCTGCGACCCTCCGCTCCCAAAGCGGATGCGCTACCAAGCTGCGCTACATCCCGTCGCCGACGGTTCAGTCTAGTGGACGCCTGGGAGGTGATCCCCATCCGGTACGACGAGCTCGTCGCACTGCTCGGCACACGCCTGCCCGCATGCGGGGCCACGACCGTCGTCGCGATCGACGGACCGAGCGGCGCCGGCAAGACGGCGCTGGCCACCGGCCTCGCCGTCGCCACGGGCGCGGCCATCCTCCACCTCGAGGACGTCTACCCCGGCTGGCACGGGCTCGAGGCCACTCCCCCGATCATCGCCCGCGACGTCCTGGGGCCGATCGCGGCCGACCAGATCGGCTCGGTGCGGCGCTGGGACTGGGCCGCGGACGGCCCGGGCGAGCAGGTCGCCTGCCCGCCCGTCCCCCTGCTGCTCGTCGACGGCGTGGGCAGCGGGGCTCGGATCCTGCGCCCCTTCGTGAGCCTGTTGCTCTGGGTCGAGGCGCCGCTCGCGACCCGCCGTGAACGCGCCCTCGAGCGTGACCGTGACGTCTACGAGCCCTGGTGGGACGTCTGGGCCGAGCAGGAGCGCCGCCATTTCTCCCGCGAACGCACGCGCGCCGCCGCGGACGCGATCGTGGCGACCGGCTGACTGCCTGGCACCCGCCCGCCTGTGGCATGATGGTCGGGCCGTCGCGAGGCGGCATGCGGACGTAACTCAATTGGTTAGAGTCTCTGCCTTCCAAGCAGAATGTTGCGAGTTCGAGTCTCGTCGTCCGCTCTCTGGGCCCCGGTCATGCCGGGGCCTTCGTGCGTCCGGCTCAGACGTCGCGGCTGAGGATCAGGACGGCGCGATCGTCGTCGCCGGCCGAGACCTTGGCCAGGATGCGTCGGGGCGCGCCGTCGAAGCCGCTCGCCACCGCGGTGCGGGCGATGCCCTGCAGCCAGGTGATGCCCTCTGCCACGCCGAGCGTGCGCGACTCGACGACGCCGTCGGTGTAGAACATCAGCGCGTCGCCGGCGCGCAGCGTGCCCGAGGCTTGCTCGAACTCGGGATGCTTCTGGATGCCGAGGGCCATGCCGCGGGCGCCGTCGATCTCCCAGTTGCGATCGACGCTGACCCAGCGCAGCGCCGGCGGGTGGCCGGCGCTCGTGATCTGGAAGTCACCGGTCGTGAGGTCGACGATGACGTGGACCGCCGTGGCGAAGCCGTCGTCCCACCGTTGGCGCAGCAGGAAGTCGTTGCCCGCCGCGAACAGCCCGAGGGGCGGCAGCGAGCCGATGAGGCCACCGAGCGCGCCGGCGAACTGCAGCGACTGGGTGCCGGCCGCGACGCCCTTGCCGCAGACGTCGACCAGCACCATCTCCAGGTGCTTCTCGTCGTCGGCCAGGCTCGCGACCAGGAAGTCGCCGGCGAACCGCGTCCCGCCGGCCGACTTCATGGCCGTCTGCGAGCGCCAGCCCGCCGGCAGGGGTGGCACGATTCCCTGCGCCTGCAGCCGGTCGCGCAGGTCCACCAGCATCGCCTCGCCGAGCGGGCCCGGCAGCCCCGTGCGGTTGTGACTCGCCTGGTAGAGGACGACCAGCGCCGCGATCGTCATCGCGGCGAGTGTGCTGACCCGTGCCGTGGTGAGTCCCTGTGGCACGACGACCACCACGACGCAGCACACCGTGATCGCCAGCTGAATCGACAACGACCTGTACCGCAGCAGCAGCGAGCCGAGCAGCATCGGCAGCACGAACCAGCTGACAGGCATCAGGTCGTAGTCGACGAGCGAGCCGAGCGTGATGCCCGCCGTGAGGACGACGAGCGCCGTGAGGACGAGCAGCTGCCCCTCAGGGGACCCGGTGCGCCAGCGAACGACACGGACGCCGGCGTAGTCGGACAGCGACCGCACGAGCCGCTGAAGGGTGTTACTCACGCCCCGCAGCCTATCCAGCCCGCTGGCAGCTCGGGCACCAAAACAGGTTTCTTCCCGCAAGGTCGGCGCGCATCACCGGCGTGCCGCACAGCAGGCATGGCTGGCCCTCACGCCGGTAGACGTAGACCTCGCCTCCATGGTCGTCGCGACGGGGCTCACGGCCCATTGCCTCCGGCTCGTGCTCGGGACGCACGGTGTCGATGCGCCCGGTGCGGACACCCACGCCCATGAGCGTGACCAGGTCGTCCCACACGGCGAGCCAGGCCGTCTCGTCCAGGTCGCGGGCGACCATGGTCGGCGCGATGCCATGGCGGAAGAGCACCTCGGCGCGATAGACGTTGCCAACGCCTGCGACGACCGACTGGTCCAGCAGCTGCGTCGCCAGCGGTGCCCGGGACGTGCGCAGGCGGGCCCAGGCCCGCGAGGGATCGGCGTCGGGGCGCAGCGGATCGGGGCCCAGCCGAGCGAGCAGCGCGTCGACGCCGGGAGGGTCGAGCAGCTCGCATGTGGTCGGACCACGCAGGTCGGCGGTGGCGCCGGGATGCTCAAGGCGCCAGCGCACCTGCCCGATGACCGGACGTCCGTCGCCATCGAGGACCGCCATCGCGCCCCACAGGCCGAGGTGCACGTGCACCCGCTCGGCGAGACCGTCCACCTCGACGAGGAGGTGCTTGCCCCATGCCTCGGCGCCGACGACGACCTTCCCGTCGACACGTGCCGCGCCCTCGGCGAAGCGACCCTGCGGGCTCGTCGAGCGCACCCGGTGGCCGCCGAAGCGCTCGGTGAGGGTGTCAGCGAGGCGGTGGAGGGTGTGTCCCTCAGGCAATCTCGCCGGTTTCCTCGTAGGCGGCGAGCATGTCGATACGACGCTGGTGGCGGTCGGCACCGCTCCAGGGCGTCGTCAGGAAGGCGTCCACGATGGCGACGGCCTCGTCCTCGGTGTGCATCCGCGCACCGAGCGAGACGACCTGGGCGTTGTTGTGCTGACGGGCGAGGCTCGCGGTCTCGACGCTCCAGGCGAGCGCCGCACGCGCGCCCTTGACCTTGTTGGCGGCGATCTGCTCGCCGTTGCCCGAGCCGCCGATCACGATGCCGAGGGAGCCGGGCTCGGCCACGGTGGCGGCCGCTGCGGCGATGCAGAACGGCGGGTAGTCGTCCAGCTCGTCGAAGGAGTGGGCACCGTGGTCGACAGGCTCGTGTCCGTTGTCGGTGAGCCAGCTGACGAGATGGGCCTTGAGGTCGTAGCCGGCATGATCGGCCGCGATGTGCACGCGCATGGGCACAGTCTCGCAGCCCTCGCCCGGCGGCCGGCAGGGTGTGGTCGGCGACGGCACGCACAAGGCCCCGGCTCCGCCACCCGTGGGTGACGAGGCCGGGGCCCGCGCCTGGTGCCGCGATCAGTCGAAGATCGGGCCCTTGGTGCGGGTGCGCTTGAGCTCGTAGAAGCCCTCGTAGCCGGCGAGCAGACGCGCGCCGTCGAAGACCTTGCCAGCGTCCTCGCCCTTGGGGGCGGGTGTCAGCACCGGGCCG
>Ga0164243_10009432_pt1 | contig 14205 bp, 15 predicted proteins | sample OricompcompostOP_FD_108781 | JGI IMG/M metagenome (GOLD analysis project Ga0164243, IMG submission 108781) | Organic Plus compost microbial communities from Emeryville, California, USA - Original compost - Organic plus compost (OP) | ecosystem: Engineered > Solid waste > Mixed feedstock >... | reverse complement strand
CCGGCCGCCGGACCTTTCCGAAGTGGTCGAGCAATTGCTCTCGGCCTCGCGCCTCGAAGGGCCGCGCCTTGTCGAGAAATGGCTGGATTCCCTTGATGCAACGGGTCGCTGGGCGCTGATCAAGCTCGTCACCGGCGGCCTCCGGATCGGCGTCTCGGCGCGGCTTGCCAAGCAGGCGGTGGCGGATTTCGGCGGCTGCGAAGTCAACCAGATCGAGGAACTCTGGCACGGGTTGAAGCCGCCCTATGCCGATCTTTTCGCCTGGCTGGAGGGGCGTGGGGAGCGGCCGGAAAACAAGGTCGTTGCGCCGTTCCGGCCGGTGATGCTGTCCCATGCGCTGAGCGACGAGGAGCTGAAGCTCATCACGCCCGAAGCCTATGGAGCGGAGTGGAAATGGGATGGAATACGGGTGCAGGCGGTGCATGAAACGGGTGAAACGCGTCTGTATACCCGCACGGGTGACGACATTTCAGGCACGTTTCCCGATCTCGTCGCCCATCTCGATGTCGAGGGCGCGATCGACGGCGAACTCCTGATCGGAGGGAGGGGCGAAAACGGCTTCGTCCTCGGCTCCTTCTCCGACCTCCAGCAGCGACTCAACCGCAAGACCGTCTCCGCGAAGCTGATGGAGAGCCATCCCGCCTTCATCCGTGCCTATGACTGCCTGGTCGACGGCAAGGAGGACATCCGCCGTCTCACCTTTGCCGAGAGGCGAAAGCGGCTGGAGGCTCTGGTGGCGCGCAGTCTTTCGGGCCGGATCGATCTCTCGCCGCTTCTCTCCTTTGCCGATGGCGAGGAACTGATGGCGCTTCGCTCGGCCCCGCCCGAGCCGGTGATCGAGGGGCTGATGCTGAAGCGCTGGGATTCGGTCTATGAGCCGGGCCGGCCGAAAGGACCGTGGTTCAAGTGGAAGCGTGACCCGCACACGGTGGACGCCGTGCTGATGTATGCCCAGCGCGGCCACGGCAAGCGGTCATCCTATTATTCGGACTACACTTTCGGCGTCTGGCGCGACGGCGATGAAGGGCCGGAGCTGGTGCCGGTCGGCAAGGCCTATTTCGGCTTCACCGACGAGGAACTGGCCGAGATCGACCGCTTCGTGCGCAACAATACGGTGAACCGCTTCGGCCCGGTGCGCGAGGTCGTCCATGCCGCGGATGAGGGGCTCGTCCTTGAGATCGCCTTCGAGGGGCTGCAGCGCTCGACGCGGCACAAATCCGGCGTCGCCATGCGCTTCCCCCGCGTCGCGCGCCTCCGATGGGACAAGCCGCCGGCCGAGGCTGACCGGCTGGAAACGCTGGAAGCGCTCATCCGGAACTGACCCTATTGGACCTGCGCCGACGATCGCCATATAAGCGGCCGGGTTCAACTGCGGAGCAGTTCCATGGACAGAGACTTCGTCACGCGGTTCTTCGGCGGTTCGCCGGCGGCGGTTCTTCTCCGCCTCGTGCTGCTTTCCTTCGTGGTGGGTCTTATCCTGCACGTCCTCGGCGTCTCGCCCTACGACATCATCGAGGGGCTGCGGAACCTCTTCTGGCGCATCTACTATCTCGGCTTCGACTCGATCGAGTGGATCGTCCGCTACTTCCTGCTCGGCGCGGTGATCGTCTTCCCGGTCTGGCTGATCATGCGCCTCGTCAAGGTCGGGCGCGGCGGCAACTGAGCGAGCGCGGCCCGGCCCAGAGCCACCTCAGAGCCGGGCCTTCACCCAGCGCTCGACATCAGAATTGACGATCTCGGCCACGGACGAATAGCCCTGCCGCTCGACCAGGCGGACGAGGCCGTCGAGGATGCGCGCCGGCAGGCGCGGCCCGCGATAGATGAAGCCGGTATAGAGCTGCACGAGATCGGCGCCGGCCGCCATCTTGACGAAAGCCGTCTCCGGCGAGTCGACCCCGCCGACGCCGACCAACACGAAATCCCTGCCGACGATCTGCCTGAGCTTGGCGAGCATGATGTTGGAGCGGCGTAGCAGCGGCCAGCCGGAAAGCCCGCCCGCCTCCGAGGCCTTCGGGTCCTTCAGCTTGTCGCGCGTGATCGTGGTGTTGGAGACGATCATGCCGTCTATGCCGGCCGCCAGCGCCGTCTCGGCAATGGCGGCGAGAGCGGCGTCGTCGAGGTCGGGGGCAATCTTGAGCAGGATCGGCGGCTGTCGGCTCGCGGCATTGCGTGCCGCGACGGCGCCCGAAAGGAGATCGGCGAGCGCCGCCTTTTCCTGCAGGTCGCGAAGGCCCGGCGTGTTGGGTGAGGAAACGTTGATCGTCAGGTAGGAGGCAAGGTCGGCGAAGCGCTCGACACCCAGCGCATAGTCGGCGATGCGGTCGGCGCTGTCGCGATTGGCGCCGACATTGACCCCGACGATGCCGCCCTTTTCCCGGCGCGCCGCGAGCCGGCGATGGAGCGCGTCATGGCCGTGATTGTTGAAGCCGAGCCGGTTGATGAGGGCGCGGTCGGTCTCGAGACGGAAAATGCGCGGCTTCGGATTGCCCGGCTGCGCCTTCGGCGTGACGGTGCCGACCTCGACGAAGCCGAAGCCGAGGGCGAAAAGCCCGTCCACCGCCTCGCCATCCTTGTCGAAGCCGGCCGCGATGCCGAGCGGGTTGGGGAAGTCGAGGCCGAGAAGCCGGCGCGACAGGCGCGGATCGGGCGAGGCGCTGCGGCGCGGCAGGAGGTTTCTGGCCAGCACGTTGATCGAGAGCCGGTGCGCCGTCTCCGGCTCCAGCGTGAAGAGGGCGCGCCTCAGCAGGCCATAGCTCATGCTTCAAGCTCCGGAAAAACATGCCGGCCGTCCGGGCCGAGCGGCAGCGGCTTCACCCAGAGCACGGCGGAAAGGTCGAGCAGCGCATAAAGATGCGGGAAGAGGGCGCCCCCGCGGGAGGGCTCCCATCGAAGGTCCGTTCCGAGCCGGTCGCTGTCGATCGCCACAAGGAGAAGATCGTCCTGCCCGGCAAAATGCTTCGCCGCCGTCTCCACCACCTGCGTCGCGGTCGAGAAATGGATGAAGCCGTCGGCAATATCGACCGGGGCGCCGGCAAAGACGCCGGCTTTCTCGGCCTCGCGCCAGAGGCCGGAAGGGCAGATCTTGTAAAGGGTTGTCATGGATAATCGGATTGCCCACCTGAATCGCGCGTGACCCTAGTGGGATTGCTTTTGCGGCGAAACCGTTTTTCGCTCCTTGAGGCCACAGAAGGGGCCCATCGGCGTGGAAGGGGATGGGACCGAAGGAGGACGCCATGCTGCGAACGATACTGCTTGCCGCGGGGCTCGGCCTCGCCGTTCCGGCCATCGCCCAGAATGCGCCATCGGTGGAGAATCCGGGGCGCTACCAGATCTCGCCGGATGAGGACGGCTTCGTGCGGCTCGATACGGAGAGCGGCGCGCTCTCGCATTGCGGCCGGCAGGACGGCGTCTGGCGTTGCGCGCCCCTTGCCGAAGGCAGCGACCTCTCCGGCGAGGTGGCCGGGCTGAAGGCCCGGATCGGCGAATTGACGGCGGAAGTGACGCAATTGCGCGAACGCATCGCGACGCTGGAGGCGCGGCCCGCAACCGAACCCAAGCCGGAGGCAGAGGCTCCCGAGGCGGAAGAAGAGGGCAGCGAGTTCGATCAGGCGCTGAGCTTCTTCGACGAGTTGATGCAGCGCTTCCTCGACATGGTGCGCGAACTCAAGAAGGCCGACGAGCCGCCGCGCAGCATCTAGCCGGGCTGCTGCGTCAGGCCTGCAGCTTGAACTTCTCCGTCGCACGGACCAGCGCATCGACGATGCCAGGCTCGGTCATGGCGTGGCCGCTGTCGGGGATGACCTTGAACTCGGCCGTGGGCCACGCCTTCGACAATTCCCATGCGGTCAGGATCGGCGTGCAGAGATCGTAGCGGCCGTGGACGATGACGCCGGGAATGTCGCGCAGCACATGGGCGCGGGCGAGGATCTCGTCGTCGCTGTCGAAGAAGCCGCGATTCATGAAGTAATGGCATTCGATCCGCGCGAAGGCGAGGGCGTAATGCGGCGAGCCGAAGGCGGCGACGCGGCCCGGATCGGGGAGGAGCGAGAGGGTGGCACCTTCCCACATGCTCCAGGCGCGCGCGGCGGCAAGCCGGACATCCGGATCGGGTCCCGTCAGCCGCTTGTGATAGGCGGTGATCATGTCGCCGCGCTCTTCCTCCGGAATCGGAGCGAGGAATTCCGCGAAGGCCTCCGGCATCAGGTAGGAGGCGCCTGCCTGATAGAACCATTCGAGTTCCTTGCGGCGGAGGGTGAAGATGCCGCGCAGGATCAGCTCGGAAACCCGGTCAGGATGGGTCTCGGCATAGGCGAGGCCGAGGCAGGAGCCCCATGAGCCGCCGAGAAGCTGCCAGCGTTCGATGCCGAGGCGGGTGCGGATCGTCTCCATGTCGGCGACGAGATGCCAGGTCGTGTTCTCCTCGAGTTCGGCATGGGGCGTCGAGCGGCCCGAGCCGCGCTGGTCGAAGAGGATGATCCGGTAGGCGGACGGGTCATGAAGGCGCGCCATGGTCGGGTTCGATCCGCCGCCCGGCCCGCCATGGACGAGAAGCGCCGGCTTGCCCTCGGGATTGCCGTATTCGCCGACCCAGATCGTATGGAGGTCGGAGACCTTCACATGATGCGTGCGATAGAGCTCGATGGGCGGGAAGTAGGTTTTCGGCGCTTCTTTCATTCGTCACCTTCCGATTGAGGCTGCTGTCCTCAGATGCCGCGATCGTCGAGGAGCGGGTTCGGCGCGGAACTGCGGATCGCCGCGACGATGGCCCGGGTTTCCTCGGAGGGCTCCGCCGTGGCGAGGCTGACAAGGATAGTCGCCGCGAGGCCGGCGGGAAGGCCGAAGAGGCCCGCCGCCATGGGCGGCAGGCCGGAGCCCCCGAAGAGATGCCATTCGCCCATGCCCAGGACGGTCGTCGCATAGATATAGAGGACGGCGATGAGAAAGCCCGCCGCCATGCCGGCGAGCGCGCCGGCCGCATTGGCCCGCTTCCACCAGATGCCGAGAAAGAGGGGCGGGAAGAGCGCGGAACCGGCAAGGGCAAAGGCTGCCGCTCCCGGCGAGAGGATGGCATCGCCGAGCCTCATGGCGCTCCAGGCGGCAATGGAAGCGGTCGCGACGAGGAAGAGGCGGATCGCGATCATCTGCCGGCTTGCGGAGGGGTGACGGCGCAGGAGCCCGGCATAGAGATCGTGGCCGAGCGTCTGGCCGATGACGAACAGCAGAGCGGCGCCCGCGGCAAGGATCGCGGCGAGCGCGCCGGCGGCGGCGAGCGCGCTCATGGCCGCCGGCAGTTCCGCGATCGCCGGCAGGGCCATCACCAGCGCATCGGCTTCCATGCCGGAGAGCGAGGGGTCGGAGAGAAAGGTGAGGCGCGCGAAGATGCCGTAGGCCGGAGCGGAAGCGAAGACGAGCAGAAGGAAGACGAGGGCCCAGCCGACCGACTGCCGGGCGGCGCCTGTTCCGCGCGCCGCGGCGCAGCGCGTCACCAGATGCGGCATGGAAGCGATGCCTGCGGCGAGGGACAGGACGATGGCGGCCATGGCGAAGCCGCCGGGCTCGCCGACCGGCAGGAGGCTTCCCGGCACGATCGTGAGGCTGCCGGAGTCTCCGCCAATCATGGCGAGGTCGCGGAGCGCGCGGCCATAGGCGAGGAAGGGCAGGGGCGTGCCATAGGCATCGAGCGAGAGAATGACGAGCGGCGCGAGAAAGGCGATGAGGAGGACGACCGCGCACGCCATGCCGGTGAGGGTGATGGCGCGCAGCCCGCCGAGAAGCGGCCCCACCAGGACGGCGAGCGCCATGATCGCTATGCCGGCCTCGATGCCGGTATCGAGAAGGGCCGCGATGACATAGCCCCCGATCCACAGGGCGGCGGAGAGGAGCGTGAAGGTCACCAAGATGGTGATGACGGCCGCGAGGGTGCGGACGGTGCTGTCGCCATAACGAAGGGCGAGGAAATCGGCGATGGTGACCACGCGGGCGCGGCGGAAGCCGGGCGCGGTGAACAGGGCAAGGGCAAGGAAACCGAGCGCCCAGCCGGCGATGACGGCATAGCCGCCGCTGCCCTCGGCGAGGAAGAGGGAGGCGAGGCCGAGGAAGCCGGTCGCCGAGAGGAAGGACGCCGCCAAAGCGAGGCCGTTGTGAAAGGGCGGGATGCGCCCGGCGGCGAGATGGAATTCCGACAGGCTCATGGTGCGCCCGGCAAAGGCGGCGACCGCCGCCATCGCGAGGATGAAGAGCGCGAAGATGATGGCGGCGACGCTGTCGGGAAGGCCGAGCTGGGCGAGAAGCGCGATGACCGTGGCGAAAATCCCGAAGCCCGCCGCGAAGAGGATAAGGCCCTGCGTGAGGGGTAGCGAGGCTTCGCGTTCGGGAAGGTCCATGATCGCTACCGTCCGGTGATTCCGTCGGCCCGGTCCGCCTGCCGTTGATGCGCGGCGAACCAGAAGATTGCAGCGATGCAAAGAAGAGGCAGCAGGATCGTCGTGCCGAACAGGCCGAGCGGCAGGCCGAAAATCCGCCGCGTGTCGAGCGCGGGCGCGAAAAGGAGGAGGAAAAGGCCGAGCGCGAAGGCGGCGGCGTAGAGCGCTCCGGAGAGGAAGGCGCCCTGCCGCCATCGGGAGGCCCGGTCCTGCTGGGTCGAATCCGTCATGTTCTTCGGCGTTTCCGGCTCCCCGAATCGGGCCATTTCAGCACCAGATTGATGGCATGCCGCCCGGCCCTTCGAAAGCAGTGGCGCAAAAGTCCTTTTGCACCAACAACCTGCCGCGGTGCGTTGTCAGGTCGCACTTTCGAGTCTAGCAATTTGCGGGGTGGCGAGACCCGCCAGCGCACTCAAGGGGTGACTCATGCTCAAGGAATTCCGGGAATTTGCCCTCAAGGGCAACATGGTCGATCTGGCCATCGGTGTGATTATCGGTGGAGCGTTCGGCGGTCTCGTCCAGTCGATCGTCAACGACATTCTGATGCCGATCATCGGGCTCATCACTGGCGGCATTGATTTTTCGCAGATGTACCTGCAGCTCAGCGGCGAAGCCCAGCCGACCCTCGACCGGGCCCGCGAGGCCGGCGCCACCATCGCCTATGGCAGCTTCATCACCCTCCTCATCAACTTCCTCATCATCGCCTGGGTGCTCTTCATGGTCGTGAAGGCCATGAACCGCATGAAGCGCGCGGAGCCGGCCGCTCCGCCGCCCGCCCCGCCGCGCGAGGAAGTCCTCCTCGAGGAAATCCGCGACCTTCTCGCAAAGAAGGCGTAAGCTTCCCATCTTCCCACCCGGCCGCGACCCCGCGGCCGGGACATGCCTTTCAAAAAGAAGACGACAGGCGGGGACAGGCAGTGTCCCCGCAAGGAGCGTCCGGTGACCGGTTTCAACAACCCAGGAGGATGGCTTGCCGTTCTCGGCATAGCCTTCCTTGGCGGCGCGCTGGCCTCGTGGACGGGGATACCGGCCGCTTGGTTCACCGGCGCAATGATCGCCACCAGCATCGCCGCCGTGTCGGGCCTCAAGGCGCGGCTGCCGCAACGCCTCTTCGACGCGGCGATGGTGCTGATGGGCATGATGCTCGGCGGCGGCGTGACGCCGGAAATGGTCGCCGGCGTCGGCAAATGGCCGCTCAGCCTCGTCTGCCTCGCCGTGGCGATGGTCGCCGTGCAGAGCGGCGTGCAGCTTTTCCTGCAGCGCGTCGGCGGCTGGGACCGCACGACCTCCTTCTATTCGGCTCTGCCCGGCGCGATGATCTATGCGACGATCGCCGCCACCGAGTCGGGGGCGGACGTCCGAAAGGTCGTCATCAGCCAGCTCGCCCGCATCTTCCTGCTGATCGCCGTCCTGCCGACTGTGGTGACGCTGATCGAGCCCGGCCGGGAGATCCCGGCACGCGTCGTTGCCCCGATCGAGGGGCTCGCCCTCACCGTGGCGCTCGGCATCGCCGGCAGCCTTCTCTTCCATCGCCTCAGGATGCCGGTCGGCCTGATGACCGGGAGCCTCCTCGCCAGCGCCTTCCTGCATGGCAGCGGCATCGTCGTCGGCACCTTCCCGACATGGGTGATGGTCATCGGCTTCCTGGTCATCGGCGGCTCGGTCGGCACGCGCTTCATCGGCACGACGCTCGCCTATATGGCCGAGAACGCCGTGCCGGCGCTCGGCGCGTTCGTGATCTCGGCGGGACTGTCGGGCCTCTTCGCCTTCGCGCTGACCATGGCGGTCGACCTGCCGATCGACCAGGTGATCATCGCCTTTGCGCCGGGCGGCGTCGATGCCATGATGGCGGTGGCGCTGGCGATGCAGATGGACTCGGCCTATGTCGCGGCCCATCAGCTCCTGCGCCTGATGGGTGTGCCTTTCCTGGCGCCGCTCGCGGCGCGGTTCGTCCTCAGGCGGGAGAGGGCAGCACAGGCGGCCGAGTAAGGCGGAAGGCCGGCATGACATGTCATTGCCGCGGATGGAACCGAGAATAGGACCAAGAATCGGAATCGCCCTCGGCAGCGGCTCGGCGCGCGGCTGGGCCCACATCGGCATCCTCGAAGCGCTCTCCGAGGCCGGGATCGAACCCGAGATCGTCTGCGGCACCTCGATTGGGGCGCTCGTCGGCGCGGCCTATGCCGGCAACCGGCTCGAGGAACTCCACCAATGGGGCGAGGCGCTGACCTGGCGGGAGATCGTGCGGCTTCTCGACCTCCGCCTCCGTCGTGGCGGGCTGATCGACGGGCGGGCCATCATCGCCTTCATGCATCGGCTGCGACTCGACATGCCGATCGAGACCCTGCCGAAGCGCTATGCGGCGGTCGCGACCGATCTTGCGACAGGCAAGGAAGTCGTCTTCGGCAAGGGACCGGTGGACGCCGCGATCCGCGCCTCGATCGCGCTTCCCGGCATTTTCAGCCCGGTGCTGGTGGAAGGGCGCTGGATGCTCGATGGCGGGCTCGTCAATCCGGTGCCGGTGTCGGTCTGCCGGGCGCTCGGCGCGGATTTCGTGATCGCTGTCAATCTGAACAGCCAGCTCGTCGGCCGGCGCTTCACAGAGGTGGCCGGCACCCGGCGGCGCAACGGCCGGCCGGAAATCCTCGACCGGCTGATCGAGACGATGCCTGCGGCCTTCCGCCAGCAGGCGCCGCTGGAGGCGCCGGCGGAACCGAAGCCGGTGCGTTCCCCCGACCCGGGCTATTTCGACGTGCTCGCCAATTCGATCAACATCATGCAGGAGCAGATCACCAATCTGCGGCTCGCGGCGGAAACGCCGGAGATGCTGCTCTCGCCGCAACTGCGCGATATCGGATTGCTGGAGTTCAACCGCGCCGAGGAGGCGATCGCGGAAGGCCGCGCCACGGCCGAGCGCGCGCTGCCGGATCTTCGCCGGAAGCTCGGCCTTCAGGCAAAGGCCGCCGATCCGGCGGCCCGCAATGAATGAGCGGGTAGGCTAGCCGCCCGCCGGGGGGAAGACCGCGAGGCGGGCATTGCCGCCGGCGGCCGCCTTGCGGGGCTGCGCTTCCTCGCCATCGGCGAAGAGCGGCAGGCCGACTTTCTTCCACACCGCGACGAGAGCATCGGCCAGCGTGGCGACCAGCGCCTCGTCATGGAAGGGCGTCGGCGTGATGCGCAGGCGTTCCTGACCGCGCGGGACGGTCGGGTAGTTGATCGGCTGGATGTAGATGCCGTGATCCTCGAGGAGGAGGTCGCTCGCCATCTTGCAGAGCTCGGCATTGCCGACATGGACCGGCACGATATGCGTCTCGGACGGCATGACGGGCAGGCCGGCCTCGGTCAGCGCCTTCTTGGTGAGGGCCGCATAGCGCTGCTGCGCCTCGCGTTCGGCGCCCGACGCCTTGAGGTGGCGGATGGAGGCGACGGCGCCGGCCGCGACCGAAGGCGGCAGGGCGGTGGTGAAGATGAAGCCCGGGGCATAGGAGCGGATGGCGTCGACGATCGGACGGCTCGCGGCGACATAGCCGCCGAGGGTGCCGAAAGCCTTGGCGAGCGTGCCCTCGATGATGTCGATCCGGTCCATGACGCCGTCGCGCTCGGCGATGCCGCCGCCGCGCGGGCCGTACATGCCGACCGCATGGACCTCGTCGAGATAGGTCATGGCGCCGTATTTGTCGGCGAGATCGGCGATCCGCTCGATCGGGGCAATATCGCCGTCCATCGAATAGACCGACTCGAAGATGATCAGCTTGGCGCGGAAGCGGCCAGCGGCCTTCAGAAGGTCCTCGAGATGGTCGAGGTCGTTATGGCGGAAGATGACCTTCTGCGCGCCCGAGCGGCGCGTGCCCTCGATCATCGAGGCATGGTTCAACTCGTCGGAGAGGATGACGCAATCGGGCAGGAGCTTGGCGATGGTCGAGATCGCTGCCTCGTTGGAAACGAAGCCCGAGGTGAAGACGAGCGCGGCTTCCTTGCCGTGAAGGTCGGCCAGTTCCTCCTCGAGGAGGACCAGCGGGTGATTCGTGCCGGAAATGTTGCGGGTACCGCCGGCGCCGGCGCCAAGCCGGCTTGCCGCCTCGTTCATGGCGGCGATCACGTCCGGATGCTGGCCCATGCCGAGATAGTCGTTCGAGCACCAGACGGTGATCTCGCGGGGGCCTTCCGGGGAGTGCCAGGTGGCGGCCGGAAACCGGCCCACAACGCGCTCGAGATCCGCAAAGACGCGATAGCGCTTTTCGGCGTGAAGGGCGGCGATCGCCTCGGCGAAAATCGAACGGTAATCCATGGATTGGCCTTAAGACCTTAGAATGACGCAAAATTAGTCATGGGAGGCCGCGAAGTCCACCGACAGTTTGACGCGGCGCAAACATGCCTGTGACGCCGATCACAGCGTCTTGCGAAGCTTTGTGCCTTGATCTGCATCATGCCTTCGCCCGAGGGGCGAACCGTCACGACAATGTGCATCAATTTCATTTGATTCAGAGCCTTGGAGCGATAATCAGACCTCATGCTGCGACCAATTGCTTCGGGCATCACAGTGCTCATGGTCCTCATGCTGGCGGTGACGCTGGTGGGCCATGCCTATGCGTCCGCCGTGGATGTATTCGGCGCTCCCGACCGCGTGGTTACAAAGTGCGGAAAAATCCGGGCCGCTGCGGTCCAGATGGTCGCTTCCGACGATCTCTCGGCGCCTGACGACATGTCCGTTCCCGCCGGAGACCGCTCGTCCGGCAGCATCGTGAAGATCTGCAGCGTTTTCGGCATCATCGACGACGAGGACAGCTTTGGCGTCTATCGCGGTGCGTCCCGCATCGACTGGGTCTTCGGCGAACACCGGCTGGAGAGCCGCCAGCCGTCTCCCGGCCTGCCGCCTCCCCGAATCGGCACCTGATTCCAGAATTCTCCAAACCGAATTTCTTGCAGAAACCGAAACGGGGCTATCCATGCTCGACCGTAGATCCTTCCTCCTTTCCGCTGCCGCTGCCCTCCTTGCCGTTCCGGAGGTCGCCTCCGCGGCTCCCCGGAAGCGCTTCCGGCTCGACCCGCGCTTCGAGGCCCAGTCCGTGCCTCTCAGGGGCTATTCGCCCGGCACGGTCGTCGTCGATCCGCGCGGGCGGTTCCTCTACTATGTAACCGCGCCCGGCCGGGCGATCCGCTATGGCGTCGGCGTCGGCCGCGCCGGCCTTGCCTTCAAGGGGCGGGCGGTTGTCGGGCGCAAGGCCGAGTGGCCGTCCTGGCGTCCGACCGATGCGATGATCCGCCGCGAGCCGCGGAAATATGCCCGCTATGCCGGCGGCATGCCCGGCGGCCCGCGCAATCCGCTCGGCGCTCGCGCCCTCTATCTCTACAAGGGTGGCCGCGACACCATGTACCGCATCCACGGCACGACGGACCCGGGCTCCATCGGGCGCGCCGTTTCGAATGGCTGCATCCGCATGCTCAACGAGCATGTCACGGACCTCTACAGCCGCGTTCCGGTCGGCGCGCCGGTCGTCGTGATCTAGGCATGGTAAAGTCGGGGCGTCGCTGCAGGCGGCGCCCGTCTGGGTAAGACGATAACGCGCGGCTTGCATCCGCGCGTTTATCATATTTTATTGCCGCTCCATTGCCCGCCCCGAACGACAGAACGCGGCGCCCCGCGCGGGCCGAACCGACGCTGCCCAACGAAAAGATCGAGGTTCCTCAGATGATCGACCCGAAGCTGAAAGAGAAGTATGGCGAGAAGGCCATCGAGAACGGGCTGCGTCTCCAGCCGAAAAGCTTCGCCCGCAAGCTGGCGCTGCGCGACAGCCTCGACCAGCATTTCACCAAGGCCTGGATCGACTTCGTCATCAACGGGCAGGGGGACCGCAAGGTCCTCGACGACCGCACGCGCTTCCTCGTCCTGACCGGCCAGTTCACCATGGTCCGCGCCACCGAGTCGCTGGAGGACGCCATCCGCGGCGCGCTCGCGGCCAAGGTGCCGGCCCGCGAAGTGCTGGAGATCATCCTCCAGTGCGCGATCTATGGCGGTAACACCGTGGTCGATCCGGCGCTCGAGGTCTTCGTGCGGGTCACCGAGGAACTCGGCCTCCTCGACGAGGTGAAGAACAACCAGCTTCCGCTCGACGGCCATGCCGCGAGCCGCAACTTCGAGGAAGAGAAGAAGACCTGGGACCCGGACGATGTCGTGGATCCGCGCCGCGAGAAGCTGATGGCCAAGCACAACTGGCAGGGCATCTCGACCGGCCTCCGCCTCCGGCCCAAGCACCACCTCAACATCCTCGACTATATCGACACGCTCGACGAGCACTTTGCCGATATCTGGGTCAATTTCTGTTACACGGCGATGTATTCGCGCTGGATCGTCGACGACAAGACCCGGCTTCTCTGCATGGTCGGCGACTGCATGGCGATCGGCGAGACGACCAATGCCCGCGCCCATATGCGCGGTTCCATGCGGGCCGGCGCGACCTCGCGCGAGGTCATGGAAGTGGTCCTCCTGAGCAGCCAGAACTTCGGCATGCCGGCCATGTTCCGCGGCCTCGGCATCCTCGTGAAGATCCTCAGCGAGGAAGGCAGGCTCGAGGAGATCGGCAATCCGGAGCGGGCGGTCGAATAGGAGCGTCCTCCCGCCACAGTTTGAACGCGTCCGATTGTCATCTAGTCTTCACAAGACTCGGACCGGGACATTGAGTCCTGCAGGTGGCGGGGTTTTCTTGAAGCGTGTGATCGTGTCGCTCCTTGCGGCGGCCTCGGTTTTTTGTGCGAGCCTCAGCGGCCCGGCCTTTGCCGGGACGCTGGCCGGCTACCGGCTCCTCGTCCTTGGCGGGCAGACGCTCAAATGGGGCCTGCCGAGCTTCGGCAGCGGCGCCATCGTCACCTATGCGCTGGCGCGGGAAGAGCGGACCTTCGACGGCGCGCGCAATTGCGGGGCGATCCGGCCGATAGACGGGCTTCTTGCCGACAATCATGTCGGCAAGGCGCTTTTCGAGCGGGAACTGGCCGATGCCTTCAATGCCTGGGAGAAGGTCGCCAATATCAAGTTCCGTCCGGGCAATCCGGCCGATGCGGATATCGTCATCGGCGCCCAGCGGGACCCTATCGGCCGCGCCTTCACCAATGTCGCCTTCGACACGCCGGTGACGAAGAACGGCGTCGACAACATTTCCGGCGCGGTGATCTGCCTCAACCCCGAACAGCACTGGAAGGTCGGCTTCGACGGCAATCTCGCGGTCTACGATCTTCGCTACACGCTGATGCACGAGATCGGCCATGCCATCGGGCTCAACCATCCCGGCCCCGAAGGCGGGATCATGGGCTTCGTCTATAACGAGGCCTTCGCGACGCCGCAGGCCGGGGACATCAAGGGCGTGGTAAGCCTTTACGGCGTGCCGAAGCAGACCGTCGAAGCGAAGGTGATCACGAAATCGCCTCCCCGGCGCGCCGGGGCCTATCGCGGCGAGGCGGCGCTGCCTGCTCCCGTGCCGATGCCGGAGCCGTAGCTCCGGCAGACGGTTTCTTCCTACCTCAGATAGGGCGACCGGCAGAGGCGCCGCGGCCCGTTATAGGGCTGATAGGTGTTGTCCGAGGCGCGGTAGGAACGATAGCGCGCATAGCACCAGTCGACATGGGCCTGTCCCCCGGCGCGATAGGCCGGCCGGGGCGCCCTGTAGGGCCGGTACGGTCGATAGTAGGGCCGGTAATAGGGGCGGGGATAATCGTAGAAGAAAGGATCGCCGAACCCGTATCCGAACCCGAAGGTCACGCCGCCATGATGATGGTTGTGCCAATGGCGGTG
>Ga0164243_10009430_pt1 | contig 14210 bp, 14 predicted proteins | sample OricompcompostOP_FD_108781 | JGI IMG/M metagenome (GOLD analysis project Ga0164243, IMG submission 108781) | Organic Plus compost microbial communities from Emeryville, California, USA - Original compost - Organic plus compost (OP) | ecosystem: Engineered > Solid waste > Mixed feedstock >... | reverse complement strand
TGTGTGGCTGGCCGTAGGTGTACAGCACGTCCTTGGCAGAGGTCCCGTCCTTGATGGCGGCGAAATCACTCGCAGGGCGACGCAGCTCGGGCTGGCGGCAGGCGTCGTTGGTGGCGCCGTAGGGGCTCCAGATCGGTACTCGTGTCGGCGGCCTGGACAGGCATGCTCACAGCCCCGAGGGCCAGAGCGGCGACAGCGGCGATGAGGATGCGATGTGGCTTCATTGTCAGGTTGAACGAAGCAACCGGTGACGCGTCACGGGTGTTGGACAAACAACTTGGTCAGGTGACCAGATCGCCCGATCGTGATCAGCATCGCCGCGAAGGTCACGATCCACGCGGCGAGCGCGAACCAGACCTCGATCTGGCCGATCGTGTCGAGCAGGCGCAGATCGCGGCTGCCCACGCCGTACATGCCGAGCGGGAACACGATGCTCCACAGCGCCACCTCGTACCGCAGCGGCACGCGATGGCGGACGTGACGCCAGTAGCCGGCGAACAACAACGGCGGGATCAGCCAGGTGCCGAACGCCCAGAACACCACGGTGGTGCCGCCGACCAGATCGTGCGTCATCGCACCGACCGGTGTATCCGCCATGCCCATGATGGTCGAGCCGGCGACGACCGTGATGGCGGTCGCGCCCATGCCGACCCAGTACGGGGCTGTGAACTCGGCCGGTTCGAGCCGGAACAGCACGAGTCGCGCCGCGACGACCAGACCGATCACGACATAGAGGAAGACGCCCACGCCCCACGCGGCCGTGGCGAGCAGCGCCAGTTGGTCGCGCGCGGATGCGGTGTGCGGCTGGATCGTCGCGCTCAGCACCGCGACGGACTGCACCGCGACCGCCCACACGAACCAGCTGCCGTCCGCGCTGCGGGTGATCGACGACTGGTCGTTGGCGGAGAGACTGAACGCCGGGACGACGTATCCCAGGATCAGGCCGGCGACGGCCGAGACGCCGAGCAGGATCTCCGCCGTTCCGATGTGGCCGTCCAGGCACAGCCGGGTGCCCAGAACCGAGGTTGCGGCGACGAACGTGAAGAAGCCGAACGCGCGAGACGGCGACCGTAGGTCGGCGAGCATGGCGGCGGGATGACGGACGAGACGCAGAATGCTGAGCGCGATCAGCAGGGCGTAGCTGAGCGCAGCGATCCACAGCAGCACGTCGGAGACTCTCGACCACTCTTGGAGGTCGGCCGCGATCGACACGATGCCGGTGGCCATGACCAGCGAGAAGTAGCTGGGGGACAGATCGCGCACACCTCATCATCACCCGTCCCACCCGATCCCCGTCAGGGGTTCCAGCGTGTGTTGCGTTGCCAGTGACTGGTGCCGGGTGCCTGCCATTCGATGATGCCGTCGTCGGAGAGGCGGATGTTCCACCCTTGGTCGTGCAGCACATGATGGTCGTGGGAGCACACGAGCATCCCGTCGGCCAGGTTGGTCGTGCCACCAGCGGCCCAGGGTTGTCGGAAGTGATGGACCTCGGTCCACTCCGGTGGCCGGTCGCACCACGGTGCGGTACATCCTCGGTCACGGGCGGCGATCGCGAGTTTCTGTGCTGGGGTGAACAATCGTTTGGTGCGTCCCATGTCGAGCGGGATCGTTTTGCCGTCGAAGACTTCGGGGATCAGGCCCATCCGGCAGGCCATCTGCCGGGCTTGACCTGCGCTGATGCGGGTGCCGGTCGACAGGGTGGCGGGTTTGATGCCGTGCACGAGCGTCTGGTAGTCGAATCGGACCACCAGCGTAGCTCCGGTCGCACCGCCTTGGGGGAGCCCTTCGGTGGGTAGATGGGAGGCGAGTTCGGCGAACCCACGCCCCAACCGGTCGGCACCAGCCGGCTGGTCAATTTCGGTGGGCCTGTGGTGCAGATGGTCACGACGCGGAGCCGATATGGCGTTGACGGCGGTGCGGAGCATGTCGGCTTGGGCTTCGGGCAGCGTGAATCTGCCTGAATGCGTACCGTCACGGTTGTCCCAGATTTCGAAGCTGGATTTCGCCCAGGCGCGGCGTTCGCGCTCCTGAAGGGTCGCATTCTCGTCGGCGTCAGCTTGATCGGGTGTCTTGAACACGTCGGTGACCCGCAGGGCACGGCGTTCCAGGTCCTTGGCCGTCAGATCCTGGGCATCGTGGATCAACGCATCCTGGCATTGCTGTTTCTGCATGTCGGTGACGTCGCCGGGCAGCGTGCTGATCGCGCCGGCGATGGCTTTGGCTTGACGTTCACTGACGTGTCCATCGGCCAGGGCTTGTTCGACCCGGCCGGCTTGCGCGAGTAGCTGGCCGGTGCGGACCAGTCGTTCACCAGCAGCGCGGTCACCACCGAACGATCCAGCCAACAACGCACCCGTGGAGGAGGCACCGGAGCGTTTCGCGAGCCCGGACTCCTCGATGACGCGAATCACAGCAGCCGAGTGAGCACGCACCCGGGCCTCGACCCGCATCAACCGTTCGGCCATCTCCTTCAGGACAGTCTCATCCAGGCCATCCCACGACTCGATCGACATTGATGACAGGGCAGCCTCGATCGCCTGAACACCCGCCGTCAGCGGATTCGGCAGGGCCCTGACCCGGGCCACCGGCTGTGCTGTCACGTCGATTCCCCCGAACCGAAACTCATCGATCAGTCGAACATGTGTTCGACCCTACCTCGGTCGGGCGGACTCGGACAAGGGGTGGGGCGAAACTTTCTGAAAAAAATTGGTGATCGGGTCCGATCGCGGGCCCCTGTATGCGATGAACAAGTAGAGGCGGCGGGGATCGAGCAGATTCGGAGAAGTCCTCCGCGCTCGGCGACTCGTAGGGTCGGGGCATGGAACTGACACTTTCGACCTGCTTCATCCAGGTCCAGGACCCCGATGCCTCACTCGTTTTCTACCGCGACGTGCTCGGCCTGACGGTCAGCAATGACGTCGAGAACGGCGGATTCCGTTGGATCACGGTCGGCTCGGACACGCAGCCCGAGGTGCGGATCGTGCTGAGCAACTACGTCAACGGAGGACCCGAGGACGTCGACATCATCGCCGGCCTTCTGGCCAAGGGTGCGATGAACGGCGTGCACTTCCGGGCCGATGACCTCGACGCCGTGTTCGCGAAGTTGCATGAACACGACGTCGAGATCGTCCAGGAGCCGACCGATCAGCCGTGGGGCGTCCGTGACGGCGCGCTGCGTGATCCGTCGGGCAACCTGATCCGCATCGACCAGCGGGTCTGACATGTGCCTGCCCGAGATGTTCGCATCAGCCACGCCGACGGACCGCGCCACGCGCCAGCCGGTACCCGCCGTACAGGACGATCAGTACGCCCAGCCACGGCAGCGCGGTGCCGATGCCCTCGACGACGTTGTTGACGACGTCGACGAGGGCGTTCCAGCCGTTCTTGAGTCCGCCGCGGAAGCCGCCGGGGTCGACCGAACTGGTCTTCTCGTGCGATGACACGTTCACCGTCAGCGTCGCGAGTGAGACCTGCTCGGAGAGCTGATTGCGCTGGCTGATCAGCTGCTCGACCTGAGACTGGCGGTCGGTGAGGGCCTGCTCGGCGGTGACGACCTCCGCGTTGGAGTTGGCCTTCGCCAAGATGCCCTCGAGCCGTTCGATCGAGATGCGCAATGCCTTGATGCGGGCATCCAGATCACGTGCGCTGCTCGTGACGTCGTCCTTGGACACCGACACATCAGTCACGTCGCCGTACGTCTCGAGCTGGTCGAGTGCCTCGGTCACCCGGTCTGCGGGAATGCGGAGCGTGAGAGCGGCGTGCGCCGAGTCGTCGGTGTCGTAGACCTCGCGGGCGTCGACGCGGCCGCCGTGCCCCTCGACCCAGGTGGCGATCTTGGCCGAGACGCCGCGAGGGTCCTTCACGACCAGATCGGCTGACCCGGTCACGATGACCTCACGGACCTCCTGCGGAGCGATCTCCTCGGTTCCGGAGTCTTGAGGAGCCGCGGCAGCGGAGTCGAGTTCGCCCACACCGCCGCTGTCGCGAGCTGTCGCTGCGCTGGAGAAGTCGGCACCGGCGTCTCCGCCACCGGAGTCGGGAGTGATCAGTGATACTCCGACCGTGCCCACGACCAGCAGGACGGCGGCGGCCGACCCGACCCCGAGCCGGCGACGCATCTTGGTGCCTCGACGCCGGGCGTCCTCGTCCACGGCGCCGAGCACGGTCGACCGCATGCGGGTCATGCGGTCCTCGTCGAGCAGTTGAGTCATGACGTCTCCCTCAGGGCGTGCAGATCGGCACGGAGCCGGTTGCGAACACGGGACAGGCGGTTGCGGACCGACGCGTGACTGACGCCGAGCTCGCGGGCGGCCGACTCGTACGAGTGGTCGCCGGCCAGACACAGGTCGTACACCCGGCGGTCCGGACCGGAGAGCGAGGCGACGGCCTTGTCGATCTCGGCCTGGACCTCGCCGCGCAGTACTGCTTCGTCGACCAGGTCGTGGCCGTAGTCGAGCGAGCGCAGGTCGTCGTCCAGCGTGTGGGACCGGAGTCGTTCACGTTGCAGACGGCGACGTGCGTTGAGTCCCTGGTATCGGGAGGTGACCAGCAGCCACGGCAGCACGGAGGCATCGACCACTCGCACCGCACGTACCTTGTTCCAGAAGGTGATGAACACGTCCTGGGTCACGTCCTCGGCCAGCACGGAATCGCCCACCACGCCCAACGCCTGCCAGTAGACGGCACGCACGTGCCGGTCGTACAGCTCGGCGAACGCCGACCGGTCACCGACGCGTGCGCGGTCGAGCAGGGGTCGGTCGTCGGCGCCCGGTTCGTCGGGCCCGTCGTCCACGGCCGTCATGATGAGGCTCATCGGCGCCTCCTCTCACCCCAAGGTGTCGGGACTGCCGAAATCGTCTCACCCGACCAGGCGCACTCCGTTGCACGACGGACGGCCGAGCACCGTCACGTCCATGGTTCCCAATCGGATTCCGAGCATGCCGAGTACGTCGGTGAGCAGCGGTCCGAGGGCTCCATTCACGATCGACAGGACGGGATTGACGACACCGCCCAGAAGCGCACCCAACCCGAGCAGGCTGTCCGGCGTGATGCCCAGGTTCAGGTTGACCGGACTGCCGAGCGGATAGGTCGGCGGTGTGGGCAGCCCGGTACCGCTCGGGTAGGTGAACTTGTGGGAGCCCGACCCTTCGGCCACTCCTCCCTGCAACCCCAGGCCGAGTTCCACATTGATCCCCAGAAGGCCGATCGCCACGATGTTCAGCTGGGCGGCACCGGTCCCGCCGTAACCGACGACCGCCGCCGTCGAGGTGCGGCCGTTGATCGTCGCGGCCGGATTGCCGGGCGCGCAGGTGATGTCACTGAGACGGGCCGTCCCTTGGGCCACGCGAACGCCGAGGCTGATATTGGCCAGTTTGGCCACGCCGCCGACATCGACACCGGCCTTCAGATCGATACGTACCTGAGCGGTCTTGGCCTCGACGCCCACGCCGCCGCAGGCGATGACCGGCGGCTCGGTGATGACGACTCGTCCGCTGACCAGGTTGAGACTGCCCAAGGAGACGTTCAGGTCCGAGATGTTCACGGCGTTCTTGCCGTTGGCGACGTCGACCGCGGCGGCGATGATCGCTGTTCCGGCCAGATCCAAGGCGTTCACGTCAGCTGCGAGTCCGGCGTTGTCCTCTGTGTCGAGCGCCAGGACGTCCGACACGTTCAGGGCCAGGCCCGAGATCTGGGCGGCGACCGACTCCAGCACCGTGGCCTGAGCGGCGTTGCCATGCTGGCGCAGAACGGCAGCCTCGGCCACGAGGAACTCTCCGAGCAGGACGTCGGTGTTGTCGACCAGCCCCTGCCCGGTACCGGCGGCCAGAGCCGCGTCGAGGTCGGCGAGCGGCACCCGCAGGTTCTTGAGATCGACCAGTCCGCTGTAAGCGCCGACGCCGAGATTGGTGCCGAGGATGCCGTTGAGGATGGGGCCGAGCGCGGACTCGTTGGTGTTGAGCACGACCGCCTTGGTGCCGGCCGAGAAGCACAGGGTCGGCGGCCCCTGCGTTCCCACGGCGGAACGGCTGCTGGTGCCGCTGCTGGTGCCGATGACGGGTGCGAATGCGTAGTCGACCGTCGCCGACGAGATGATCTTCACCGCGTCACACGTGCCGGAGGGGTTCGATCCTGCGACGAACAGTTTCGTCGTCGGGTCGATGTGCCCGGGGACGACGGACAGCGGCGCATCCTGACCGATGGTCGTCCCCTGCCGCGCGAGACTTTCTGTGGCGGCGGACCGAAGCGTCGACTCGCTGCAGTTGGGTAACGATCGCGCTGTGTCCAGAGCGACGGCATCCGCTACCGCCTGCATGTCACGAGCCGACGCCCGTGACATGCCGATATCGACCACGAAGGCTGTCGCGGCCAGCACCACGACGACGACCAGTGCCGTCAGGACGGCGATCGCACCGCGCTCCTCGTCGTGTCGGGGTGTCATGAGTTCGTCCGCACGGTGGTCTGGAACTGGAGTGCTTCTGGCATCGTGACGCCCAGCCCGGGGAAGCTCGGCACGAGCGGGTTGGCGCGGTAGTTGTAGACGATCTTGACCGTCGCGCACCTCCCGGGCCCTCCGGAGCAGGCGACGGGTTCGTCGGGAATCGTGCACGTACCGACCGCGGCGCCGTCCTTGACCAGGGTCCCGCCGCCACTGCATGACACGCCGTAGCTGGAGATCGCGTCATTGATCGCCTGCCGGGCGGCGGTTCGTACATCGGCGCCGGGAGTGCCGGCCGGGCTGACCGCGTACACGCGTGCGCCTTCGGCGGTCGCCTGGCTGATGCCCTGGCGGAGGCTGAGCATCATGCCGTAGCTGATGATGCCGAACAGCAGCGCGAGGAAGATCGGCACGACGAGTGCGAACTCGACGGCGGCTGCACCATGTTCATGGTGCCGGCGGCTGGGCACCCGGCGCCCACAGTTAGGCGCACTGCGCCCACGGCGCGGCCAAGGCCTCATGACAGTTCTCCCTCAAACTGACGGTGATTCCACCGACCCGGCCGTCGTGCGGGCGCGGTCTCCCTACCGCTCCCTGGGCCTGATCTATCCGGAGTGTAGGTGCGGGCCGGGATCACTGTCTGTGGCCCGAAAGGGCCATGGATAAATGGCCCGTAACCATCATGCGGCTGACCTCGTTGCGGCCCTAACTTGTCTCCCGGGAGAGCCACCGCGCAGTGGTGGTACATCAAAAATAGAGGGAGAAACATCATGACCAAGCTCTACGCCACGTTCATGTCATTCGTGTCGAACCTGGACTACAAGGTCCGCGAGGAGAAGGGTGCGACCGCCGTCGAGTACGGCCTGCTCGTCGCACTCATCGCAGCCGTGATTATCGCTGCGGTCACACTGCTGGGCGGCAACATCCGAGACATGTTCAACGACGTCGCTGGCAAGGTCGGCGTTACCGGCGGCAGCGAAAGCTGACGATCGCTTGAAGAGGGGCGTGGTGACTCGGCGCCACGCCCCTCCAGGTCGGCTCGGCTGACCGCGCTACCGGTGAGAGGGAGCACCGGTAGCTATCCATCACTTCAGATCTGAGGGAGCAGAGATGAAGAAACAAGTCATTGCCTTGGTCGTCGCAGGCGTGCTGGCCCTGCTGGCGGTCTGCGCCCTCGTGATCTATGCGAAGGGCGCACAGGACCGTGCCTTGGAAGGCACGGAAACGGTGGAGGTGCTGGCCGCCACCGAGGACATCGCGGTCAAGACTCCGGTGTCCGAGCTGGCCGACAAGGTCGAGCTGGTCAAGGTGCCCAAGTCGGTCGTGCTGGACGGCGCGATTTCGTCGTTGGACGAGTTCTCCGGCCAGGTCACGTCGGTCGCGCTGGTGCCAGGCGACCAACTGGCCGAGAGCAAACTGGACGAGCCCGGCTCGGTCAAGGGTGCCGTCGCGGTTCCCGACGGCATGCAGGAGTTGACCATCGCCATCGCCGGCGAACGCTTCGTCGGGGGCGCCCCGAAGGCCGGCGACCAGGTAGGCGTGTTCAGTTCGTTCACCCTGAGCGACGGCACCAAGCTCACCAGCAATCCCATCAACCGACTGCTGGTGCTCAAGGTCGACTATCTCGTGTCGGCCGCCGATGACGAAGACAAGTCCGCAGCGGTTGAAAGTGCTGTCACAGTCGCGGTCACGACCAAGCAGGCCGAGCAGATCATCCACACCAAGGAGTTCGGCACGATCTGGATGACATTGCAGAACGACAAGACCGACACCGGTGGTGGCAAGACGTTGACGTACAAGGACGTGGCGCCATGATCGACGTGCTGTTGATCGTGGGGGCCGACGATGAGACGGCCGACCAGGTCTCCGCCACGATCGGCTATCGCACCGTCGCGCTCAGCGCCGCGACGGTCAGTCCCGCTGGGGTCAGCCTGCTCCGTGGTCTGGATGCGGCGCAACTGCCGTCGGTCATCGTGTTCAGCGATCAGATTCCCGTCGAACGGTCATTACAGATGGCGGTCGAGGTCCACGCCGTGCGTCCCGATGTGGACATGGTGCTGGTCGGCAGCCCCGACGCACAGATCGTGCTGGAGGCGATGCGCGCGGGCATCCGGGATGTGGCGCCGTCACTGGACGACGCGACGTGCCTGGCGAATCTGCGCAGCAGACTGGATGCGCGCAGCGGAACTGCGCGGGTCGGCAGCATGCCGCCACCCCCGGGGCCGGTCGAGTTCCGGTCACGCACCATGACCGTGTTCTCGCCCAAGGGCGGCGTCGGCAAGACGACGCTGTCGGTCAACCTCGCGGTGTCCCTGGCCGAGATGTCACCCATGGATGTGGTGCTGGTCGATCTGGACCTGCAGTTCGGGGACATCTCAACGGTCCTGGACCTGCATCCGACCCACACGCTGGAGGATGCGTTCGCCGCCGGTTCCCTGGACAGCCTGCTGCTCAAGACCTACCTGACGGTTCACAGCGCCGGGTTCTATGTGCTGTGCGGGGCGGATTCGCCGGCAGCCAATGACAAGGTCCGCAGCGAGCAGATCGTTGAACTCATCGAACAGTTGCAGAGCCAGTTCCGTTATGTGCTGATCGACACGGCAGCGGGGCTGGACGAGGCGACCCTGGCGGCGCTCGAGGTCAGCCACGACGCGATCATCCTGTCCAGCATGGACATGGCGTGCCTGCGCAGCGTTCGCAAGGCCGGCGAGCTGGTGGCCGAACTCGGTCTGATGCCACCGTCGCGACACACGGTGGTGAATCTGACCGACAAACAGGCCGGGCTGCGGATCAAGGACGTGGAGGCCGTGCTCGGAGTCCCGGTGGATTTCGTGCTGCCGCGCATGAAAGAGGTGCAGGCCGCCGCCAACCGCGGGGTTCCCGTGATGGGCGAGATCAAGGGCAGCCCGTTCGCCAAGACCATGCGTGCCCTCGCCAAACGCATCTACGACCGTGCCCGCAATGACGAGCCGAAGCGGACACACCGTCGGAACGAGGTGGCCTGACATGGCACTCAGCGATCGACTGGCCTCCGCACGTGAGGCCAATGCCGCCAAGCTCGAAGCTGTCGAGGCCGAGACCATCCCGGACTACGACGGCACCGTCTCGGCTGCGAACGAGGCGTTCGCCGAGGTCAAGGGGCGCACCTCCGCGCTGCTGTTCGAACGACTCGGCAGCCGCGTCAACGACTCCTCGCTGACGCAGGAGGAGTTGCACGAGATCGTCCGCACCGAACTCAGCGAGATCATCGAAGCCGAACAGCAGCTGTTGTCGGCCGAGGAACGTCGCCGCTTGTTGCGCGATGTCGAGAACGATGCGATCGGGCTCGGTCCCCTGGAACGATTGCTCGACGATCCGACCATCACCGAGATCATGGTCAACCGGTTCGATCAGATCTACGTCGAGCGGTCCGGTCGGCTGACCCAGGCCGCTGCACGGTTCACCTCCGAGGGTCATCTGCGCAGGGTGATCGAGCGGATCGTCGGTCGCGTGGGGCGTCGCATCGACGAGGCGTCGCCGCTGGTGGACGCGCGCCTGGAGGACGGCTCACGTGTCAACGCCGTGATCCCGCCTCTGGCGGTCGACGGGTCGTCGTTGACGATCCGCAAGTTCTCCAAGACGCCCCTGACCGTGAGCAACCTGGTGTCGTTCGGGTCGATGACCGAACAGATGGCACACCTGCTGGAGGCGTGCGTCAACGCGAAGCTGAACATCCTCGTCTCGGGTGGTACCGGTACCGGCAAGACGACGTTGCTGAACGTGTTGTCGGCATTCATCCCCGACGGCGAACGGATCGTCACGATCGAGGATGCGGTTGAGCTGAGCTTGCAGCAGCCGCACGTTGTGAGGTTGGAGAGCCGTCCGCCCAATATCGAGGGTGCGGGCGAGGTCAAGATCCGAGATCTGGTGCGCAACTCGCTGCGTATGCGGCCCGATCGCATCGTGGTCGGTGAGTGTCGTGGCGGTGAGGCGCTGGACATGCTCCAGGCCATGAACACCGGCCACGACGGATCGTTGAGCACCCTGCACGCCAACAGTCCGCGCGACGCGATGTCACGGCTGGAGACGCTGGTGCTGATGGCCGGCATGGACTTGCCGTTGCGCGCCATCCGGGAGCAGTCGGCGTCCGCGATCGACGTGATCGTGCAGATCCAGCGGTTGCGCGACGGCACCCGGCGCATCGTCAACGTCACCGAGGTGCTCGGGCTCGAGGGGGACACCGTGGTGCTGCAGGACGTGTTCACCTTCGATTTCTCGGCCGGCGTGGACGACTCGGGTCGGGTCAGAGGACAGGCCCGACCCACCGGCGTGCGCCCGCGCTTCAGCGAGCGATTCGCGGACGCCGGGATCGACTTCGATCTGTCGAGTCTGCGCGATGCGGGCGGGTGGTGAACCGATGTTGGTCCTGCTGGCAGTGATGCTGATCCTGTTCGCACTACTGAGTCTGTACCTCGCGGTCGAAGGCCCGCCGGCTCGTCGGGTGTCGCGCGCGCGGGTCGCGGCCTACGCGGCGGTCGAACAGAAGTCGACGCTGACCAGGTCCGCCGAGTTCGTGGAGGGCAAGGTCGAGGAGTTCCTCAAGAAGGAGGGACGTGCGCCGTTCCACGCCGAGGAACTGCAGCGCGCCGGCATCGTGATGCCGCTGGCCAGTTTCATCGTGCTGCTCGGCTGCATCGCGGTGGTGCTGTTCGGTGTCGGGATGGTGCTGCTGGGCAGCGTCGTGGTGGGCCTGCTGCTGGCCGTCGGCGCCCCTGTCGTGGCGAAGATCTGGCTGCGGTGGAAGACCGGTCGGGTCTACCGCAAGTTCGCCGATCAACTGCCTCAGGCACTGCAACTGATGGCAGCGTCGTTGCGAGCGGGCCACGGATTCGATCGCGTGCTGGACGCCGTGGCCAAGGAGATCGGCACGCCGCTCGGGCCCGAACTGGCGCGGGCCGCCAATGAGACCCGGTTGGGCCGGGACCGGGTCGAAGCGCTCGACGACGTGGCCCTGCGGATGCACAGTGACGATTTCCACTGGGTCGCGGCCGCCATCGGGGCGCAGCGTGAGACGGGCGGCAATCTGAACGAGATCCTCGATCAGGTGGCCGAGACGATCCGCGAACGCCAGCACGTGCGTCTGCAGGTGATGGCGCTGTCGGCCGAGGGGCGGTTGTCCGCCGTGATCCTGATGCTGTTGCCGGTCCTGATCGGCGCCTATTACACGATGGTCGCCGGGGACCAGATGAGCACGTTCATCGCCTCGGGCATCGGCAAACTCCTGCTGGCCGGGAGCCTGATCGCCTATGTGCTCGGCGGACTGTGGATGCGGTCCATCGTGCGGATCGAGTTCTGAGGAGGCGACGTGATTCTCATAGCGATCTTCCTGATCCTCGCCGCCCTGGGCGCGGCCGCTTTCGGCCTCGGTCTGGTGTCGACTCCGGACACCCGTGTGCACAAGCGCGCGATGGAACTGGCGGCAGTGAATGCTCCGGCCAAACCATCTCGCCGCCTGATCCCCGCCAATCGGGTGGACCGGGGTCTGTTGGCGCAGTTCACGCCGCCGGCGCTGACGGCCCGGATCGAACGCAATCTGGTGCTGGCCGGCCGGCCGGAGGGTTGGAGCCTGGACAAGGCGATCCTGTACAAGCCGCTCGGTCTCGGGTTCGGCGTGTTGTTCTTCCTGATGATGCTGTCGAACGGCGCGCCGCTCCTGATCCTGTTCGGCCTCGGCATGATCGCGTTGGGCTATTTCGTTCCTGATCTGCTCATCAAGAACCTGGCGATCAAGCGCCAGGAGCAGATCCAGAAGGAACTGCCCGATCTGCTCGACCAGGTCGTGATCTCGATCGAGGCAGGTGTCGGATTCGAGGCCGCGCTGACCCGGGCGGGGGAGAAGAACTCCGGTCCGTTGGCCGATGAGGTGCTGCGACTGGTGCAGGACATCGGCCTGGGGTTGTCGCGGCGCGAGGCCTACCTGGCGCTGGCGGATCGTACGACGGTGGAGGACCTCCAGGGGTTCTGCCGCTCGGTCGTCCAGGCGCAGGAGTACGGCGTGTCGATCTCGTCGGTCGTCCGGTCCCAGGCCAAGGAGCTCCGACTCAAACGTCGGATGAGGGCCGAGGCGGCGGCGCAGAAGGTGCCGGTCAAGATCTTGATCCCCCTGATGACGTGCGTGCTGCCGGTGCTGTTCGTCATCGTCCTGGGGCCGGCCGTGGTGTCCGCCTACGCGAACAACTAGACCCGCTCCCTCGGGGTACGGCCCGGGCCCATGCGTGGGCCCGGGCCCGTGCGGTTTCGGGGACCCTTGACATCCAACTTTACATTTCCTATCGTTTTGTAAACCGTAGGAGGTGGAACATGACCGTTCAGGCGACCGTCGACGGCCACACCATCGAGTGGACCGACCGCAAGCGCTATCTGTGGATCATGGGGGCGATCATCCCGCTGATCCCCGTCTCGATGTGGGGGCTGTACGCACTCACCGGCTCGACCCTGGCCTGGTACTTCGGCCCGGTGTTCGTGTTCGTGATCATCCCGCTGTTCGACCTGATCGCGGGCCTGGACCCGGACAACCCGCCGGACGAGGTGCTCGAAGCGCTGGAGCAGGACCGCTTCTACCGCTGGGTCACCTACGCCTTCATCCCGCTGCAGATCGCCGGTCTGGTCTGGGGCGCCTACCTGCTCGGCGGTGGGACGCTGCCCGGCATCGAGGATCCGCTGACCGTCGCGCAGAAGATCGGGCTGGCTCTCGGCCTGGGCATGGTCGCCGGCATCGGCATCAACACGGCCCATGAGCTGGGGCACAAGAAGGAGGAGTACGAGCGTTGGTTCGCCCGCGTTGCGCTCGCCCAGACCTTCTACGGCCATTTCTACATCGAGCACAATCGCGGCCACCACGTCCGCGTCGCGACTCCCGAGGACCCGGCATCCGGCCGCTTGGGCGAGGTCGTGTGGGAGTTCATGCCGCGCACCGTCTCCGGCAGCCTCAAGAGCGCCTGGGAGCTGGAGAAGAAGCGCCTGGCTCGACAGGACAAGAAGCCCTGGACGTTGAAGAACGACCTGTTCAACGCATGGATGTTCTCGATCCTGCTGTGGGGTGCCCTGACCATCGCGTTCGGCGTCGAGATCCTGCCGTACCTGCTGATCCAGGCAGTGGTCGGCATCTGGCTGCTGGAGTCGGTCAACTATCTGGAGCACTACGGTATGAAGCGCCAGAAGCTGGAGTCCGGCCGGTACGAGCGGGTCAACCCGTCGCACTCGTGGAACAGCAACAACATCGGCACCAACGTGCTGCTGTACCACCTCCAGCGGCACAGCGATCACCACGCCAACCCGACTCGCCGCTACCAGGCGCTCCGCAACTTCAAGGAAGCGCCGGCGCTGCCCACCGGATACGCCGGCATGATCGTGCTGACCTGGCTGCCGCCGGTGTGGCGCAAGGTCATGGACCATCGCGTCATGGAGCATCTGGACGGCGACCTGGAGCGCGCGAACCTGCACCCGCGCGTCGCCGAGAAGTACCGCCGCCGGTACGGCCGCCCGACCGTCGAGCAGGTGGCGGCCTGACATGGCGCAGTTCATCTGTCCCAACTGCGAGTACGTGTACGACGAGGAGCAGGGGCACCCGCGTGAGGGATGGCCGGCCGGCACGGCATTCGCCGACATCGACCCGGACTGGACCTGTCCGGACTGCGGTGTGCGCGAGCAGGTCGACTTCCTGCCCATCGAGGAGTTCGTCCACAACGATCAAGAAGGCCCCATCATCAGTATGGAAACCCGTGCGGCTCAAGCC
>Ga0164243_10009428_pt1 | contig 14211 bp, 9 predicted proteins | sample OricompcompostOP_FD_108781 | JGI IMG/M metagenome (GOLD analysis project Ga0164243, IMG submission 108781) | Organic Plus compost microbial communities from Emeryville, California, USA - Original compost - Organic plus compost (OP) | ecosystem: Engineered > Solid waste > Mixed feedstock >... | reverse complement strand
GTGGCCTTCGGCAATGCCTCGCGCACCATGCGCGGCAGCAGCGCGAAGTGATAGTCCTGCACCAGCACGACCGGATCGTCGGTGCGCGCCTCGGCGATCACGGCATCGGCGAAGCGCCGGTTGACCTTGACGTACTGTTCCCAGTCGGAGGAACGGAACACCGGGCGCACGTGCGCGATATGGCACAGCGGCCACAGACCCTCGTTGGCGAAGCCGTAGTAATACCCTTTTTCTTCCTCCTTCGACAGCCAGACGCGGCGCAGCGTATAGCTCGGATTGGACGGCGGCACCGGCACCCGGTCGCGGCTGTCGACCACGTCGCGGTCGGCTGAGCCGCCGCCATGCGCGATCCAGGTGCCGGAGCAGGCGCGCATCACGGCCTCCACCGCGGTGACCAGGCCCGAGGCCGGGCGCTTGACCTCGATGCCGCGTGGCGTGGCGACGTGAATGTACGGTTCGCGGTTGGAGACGACCAGCACCTGGTCGCCGGCGAGCTCGCGCTGCAGCAGGGCGCGCAGCTTGTGCGGGGTCCAGGTCTGCAGTGGATCGCCCGGGCTCTGGCGTTCGACGTTGATTTCGTGCAGCAGCGAACGCAGTTCGCCGACCAGCGGCTGGAGTTCGGGCGCCGGCGCGGCGAACGGGCGCAGCAGTTCGCCGCGCAGCAGGCCGCGCACGCCCTGCACCCAGCCACGCCAGCTCAGATGGGCGATGAACACGGTCAACAGCGACACCACGACGCCGAGCAGCGCAAACAGTCCGATTACGTACTTGCGGGTATCCGCGCTGCGGCGTTCGATGAAACTCATGTCGTGCAGCAGGATCAGCTTGCCCAGCCGGCGGCCGTGATCGTCGAGCGCGCTTTCGGCCACGTGTACCGATCCTTCCGGCAGGCTGACCACCGATTCATGTTTGCCGACGCCGCCGCCGGGGCCGCAGCCGAGCGCTTCCGGATAGGTGGCGCTGCGATAGAGCGGCGTGGTGGCGCCGTCGTCGCAGAAGGCGACCGCGTACAGGCGCTCGTCCTGCACCATGCGCTGGAACAACTGGGAAATCTGGGAGGAAGCCCGCTGCGGGATGTAGTCGCGCAGCGGTTCGTGCAGGGTGTTGGCGAGAAGCTGGGAGCGGATGTCGAGATCGCGCACGAACCAGCGCAGGGTCAGGCTGTCCACCAGCGGGACCACCGCGTAGGCGCACAGCGCCAGGACAAGAGTGAGGGGAAGAACGAAACGGAGAGTGAGTCTGAATGAGCGCAAGCGCACAACCTACCTCCTTTCTGTTGTTATGAAACTCCTGTACGTGCTTCGTTATTGGATGCTGCGACCGAACCCGAGGCGGATGCGATGTGCACCTTGCGAATCGGGTGGGCGAACGAAATGTTCATCGAGCGGAAGGTCCGTAGCAGGTCGAGGTTGATCGCCTGCTGGACATCCATGTACTTGTTGTAATCGGGGTCGAGCATGTAGTACACGACCTCGAAATACAGCGCGCTGTCGCCGTAGTTGCGGAAGTGCGCGCGATCGAAGCGTGTCAGGTTCCCCTGTCTGCCGACGGCTTCCCGGACAATGCCGGGAATCGCCTCGACCTGCTCGGTCGGCGTGTCGTAGGAAATGCCGAATTCGAACAGCACGCGGCGTTCCTGCATGCGCTTGTAGTTGCGGATGCGCGTCTTGAGCAGCTCGGAATTGGAAAACACGATCTGTTCGCCGCCCAGGCTGCGGATGCGCGTGGTCTTCATGCCGACGTACTCGACCGTGCCCATGTAGTCGTCGACGATGATGAAGTCGCCGATCACGAACGGCTTGTCGAGCGCGATCGAGATCGACGAGAACAGGTCGCCCAGGATGTTCTGCGTGGCCAGCGCGACGGCAACGCCGCCGATGCCGAGGCTGGCCATCAGCGTGCTGATGTTGAAGCCGAGGTTGTCCAGCGTGACCAGCAGGGCGATCGACCAGATCACGATGCGCCCGACCATGCCCAGCAGCATCAGGTGGGTGGCCCCGGCCGGATTGGATTCGCGGTTGCGTTCGACCGCGTGTTGCAGGGCGACGGTCACCACGCGGTTCGCCCACAGCGCAACCTGGGTCACCAGGATCACGATCCATGCATATTGCAGCACACGGTTCTGGAACGGCGTGAGCGTCAGTTGGCTGACGCCGGCGAGCACCGACACGCCGAGTATGAACGGCAGGCGGGTGGCATTGATGATCTGCTCGGCATAACCGAGGAACTGCAGCCGACCCACGCCGGCGAGCCGGCGCAATTGGCGCGCGACTACGGCTTTGGCGAGCAGCAGCGCCAGCAGGACCAGCACGAAGACGGTGACGGCAAGCATGATGCCGTAGGACGGGGCTTCAAACGAAATCAAAGACAACTCCTGTGCAAGGTGCTGAATTTCGTGCAGGCGCGGCGCGCACGGCAGGTCGGAAAAGAAAACCCCCCGTGAGGGGGGTATGAAAAAGGCCCGGTAATGACCCCGTCGCGACAGCGACGCTGTTGAACCTGCAAGGAGAACACCGGGTGAAAAGACGGCGGCGGAGGCGATCCGCCGGAAGTGCGTCTTGAGGCGTCTCCGGATGGACCGATATTGCCCGACTACACTTAAGGGAATCTTAAGCTTGCTATTTATCTTTTCTTAGCTTGACTGCGGCGAAGCTTGCTGCTTTGTCAATGATGCTTCGGTCTGCGCGTGATCCTGCGACGCTGCCTGCGGCAGCGGAAACGCGACCTGTGCGGCGAGTCCGCCGAGCGGCGACGCGTCAAGGGTGATCGTGGCCTGGTGGCGTTCTGCGATCGCCTTGATGATGGCCAGCCCCAGGCCGCTGCCCGCTTCGCTGGTGCCGGGCACCCGGTAGAAACGGTCGAAGATGCGTTCGCGCTCCTGCGGGGCGATGCCGGGGCCGGAATCGTGCACGGTCAGCAGTGCGCGCGCGGCACGCGCCTCGATATCGACCTGTACGCGTCCGCCGGCCGGGGTGTAGCGCACTGCGTTGTCGAGCAGGTTGCGCACCATCACGCGCAGGCTGTCGGGGTCGCCGGTCACGCGCACCTCCGATTGGGGCGGATAGTCGAGCTCGATGTGGCGCGCTGCGGCCAGCGGCGCGATGTCGGCCGCGGCCTGCTGCACGCACAGGCACAGCGACACCGCTTCCTGCGCACTCGGCACCGCCGGATCCTGGCGCGCCAGCACCAGCAGTTGTTCGACCAGCCGGGTGGCGCGATCGACGCCGCCGAGCAGGCGCCCGACCGCTTGCTGGCGCGCCGCCTCGTCGCGCGCGCGCGCCAGCGTCTGTACCTGAAGGCGCAGCGCGGTCAGCGGCGAGCGCAGTTCGTGCGCGGCATCGGCGACGAAGCGTTGCTGCGCCTGCAAGGCCTTGCCCACGCGCGCCAGCAGCGAATTCAGTTCGGCCACCAGCAGCGACACTTCGTGCGGCACGCCCTTGACCGAGACCGGCGCCAGCGAATCGGCGTTGCGGTTGGACAGGTCGTGGCCGATGCGGTTGAGCGGCGCCAGCGACGTGGTGACCACCCACCATGCGGTGCCGAACAGCAGCAGCGACACGGCCAGCACCGGCCAGGTGGCGCGCAGCGCAAGCGCCATCGCGCGTGTGCGGCGCGTTTCGATGCGCTGCGCGACCTGGATCACGCGGGTGCTGGTCTGCACTGCGTAGATGCGCCAGTCGCCGTTCGGCAGCGTGGTGGTCGAATAGCCGAGCGTGCCGCGCTCCGGCAGCGCGCGGTAGGTGCGGGTCTGGTAGACGCGCACGCCGTCGTCGGTCCAGATCTGGACCACGAATTCGAAATCCTCGGTGCTGTCGCTGCCGGCCATGCCGCGCCAGCCGGCCTCGTCGAAGCCGCTGTCCTGCAGCGCGTAGGCCATCTGCTGCATGTGGTAGTCGAACAGCTTGTTGGCTTCCTGCATCGCGGCGCGGAATGCGACCGAGAACTGCACGAAGGCGGCCGCGCCGATCGCCACGCCCAGCAGCAGCAACAGCCGGATGCGCAGCGAGCGCATCATGTTGCGCAATGTGGCGGCAGCGCGCGCGCGCAGGGTGGGACGGATCATGTCTTCTCGACCATGTAGCCGACGCCGCGCACGTTGACGATGAAGTGTTGCCCGAGTTTCTTGCGCAGTCCGTGGATGTGGACTTCGACGGCGTTGCTCTCGACCTCGCCGGACCAGCCGTACAGCCGCTCTTCCAGCTGCGCGCGCGACAGGATGGCGCCGGGGCGCGCGATCAGCGCGTCGAGGATCGCCCATTCGCGCGCCGACAGGATGATCTGCTGGTCCTCGCGCAGCACCTGCCGGGTGGCGGGGTTGACGACCACGTCGTCGCGCCGGTACAGCGGTTCGGTGGTGCCGCGCGCGCGTCGCACCAGTGCGTGCAGACGGGCAATCAATTCTTCCAGGTCGAACGGCTTGACCAGGTAGTCGTCGGCGCCGTCCTTCAGGCCGAGCACGCGGTCGGCCAGCGCGTCGCGCGCGGTGACGACCAGCACCGGCAGGCCGTTGCCGCGCGCACGCAGTGCACGCAGCACATCCAGGCCATCCTTGTGCGGCAGGCCCAGATCGAGCAGCAGGGCATCGTAGGATTGGGTGGCAAGGGCCGCTTCGCCGGCCGTGCCGTCGCGCATCCAGTCGACCGTGATGCCTTCGCCCTCCAGAGCGATCTGGATGTTTTCGCCGATCATGGCGTCGTCTTCGATCAGCAGGATTTTCATGGGAGACGGGAATCGTAAGCCGACATGGTATCAAGTCCGTGCCGGCGGCGGGACCTTGCCATGCTGCCGGCCAGCAGTCCAACGCCGAAGGCGGCGTACACGAGGGCCAGCGAGGGGGACGACAGGTGTTGCTCGAAGCCGGGGCGCAGGCGCGGCGGCGTCAGCGTGTAGTCGACCGTGCAGGCCAGTCCGGAAACGAAGGCTGCCCCGGCGGCGGCAGGCGCCACTTTGCCGCGGTCGGCAAACGTTCCGAACAGGCGCTCGTAGATGACCGCCCAGAAGGTGGCCGAAGCGTGGTGGATCGCGTAGCCGATGCCGGTATAGCGGGCGCTGGCTTCGTCTTCGCGTATTGCGCGCGCGCCCCATAGCCAGTGACTGGTGGCATTGGTCGGCGCATGGGCCGAACCGTTTTCGCAGCGCCCGCAGACGGCGAGAGCGGCCGTGGACGTCAGGCTGGCGACCGCGCCGCTCAGTGCGGCATCACGCAGGGCTGCCCTCCAGGACTTCATGTCGGTTTCCTGTAATGCATTCGGATGAACTCTCGCCGCAGCGCAATGGTCGTATCGCCGGGACCTCGGCAACATTCCGGCAACATTTTTGGAACACCGCCCTGAGGTGGCGGTTCCCCACTTCAAGATTGTCCATATCAATGGTTGTACTGCTCACCGGGGCCACCGGCTTCATCGGTCGTCATCTTCTGCGCGCGCTTCTTTCCCAAGGGCATGAGGTGCGCTGCGTGCTGCGGCCCGGGCGACCCGGAGACCGGACGGCGGGTGCGACGGTGATCGGAGGCGACTTCACGCGCGATCACAGCGTCGAGGTGTGGGCGCCGCGCGTGACCGGGGTCGACGTCGTGATCAATACGGTCGGCATCCTGCGCGAGCACGGCGCGCAGAGCTTCGCGGCCGTGCACGTGCGTGCGCCCTGCGCCTTGTTCGCGGCCGCCGCGCAGGCCGGGGTGCGCCTGATCGTGCAGATTTCGGCGCTCGGTGCGGATGCGGACGCACGCAGCCGTTATCACCTGAGCAAGAAACAGGCGGACGACTTCCTCGCGGCATTGCCGGTGCCGTCGGCGATCGTGCAACCGTCACTGGTGTTCGGCAGCGACGGCGCCAGCGCGCGCCTGTTCGCGCTGCTGGCCAGTCTGCCGCTGGTGCCGTTGCCGGGCGGCGGGCGCCAGCGTATCCAGCCCTTGCATGTGGACGATCTGACCGCAGCTATTCTGCATCTGCTGGCGCAGCCGCCTGCCGGCAGCGTCCGGCTGACGCTGGCCGGTCCGCGGGCGCTGGCATTGCGCGACTATCTGCAGGTGCTGCGCGGCGCGCTGGGATTGGGAAGCTTGCGCGTGCTGCCGGTTCCGGTCGCGTTCGCCCGTGGCGCCGCGCAACTGTCCGCGCTGCTGCCGCACGCCTTGCTAGACCGCGAGACGCTGCAGATGCTCGAGCGCGGCAACACTGCCGATCCCGCTCCGTTGCGCGCGCTGCTCGGGCGCGCGCCGCGCGCCCCAGAGCGTTTCATCGCCCCGCACGAGACTGACTGGCTGCGCATGCGTGCCCGCCTCGACTGGCTTTTGCCGGTGCTGCGGGTGGCGGTTGCGCTGGTCTGGATCGTGACCGGGATCGTTTCCTTCGGCCTGTATCCGGCGGCGGACAGTTATGCGTTGCTGGCGCGCACCGGCGTGCCGCCCGCGCTGGCGCCGCTGCTGCTGTACGGCGCGGCCGCGCTGGACCTGGCGATCGGCATCGGCATCCTGGTGCTGCGCCGGCGCGCTTGGCTGTGGCTGGCCCAGGCGGCGCTGATCCTGCTGTATACGGCGATCATCAGCGTGCGCCTGCCGGAATTCTGGTTGCATCCATACGGGCCGATCCTGAAAAACCTGCCGATGCTGGCAGTAATATGGGTCTTGTATGAGTTTGAAAAGTAATGGAATACCTCATCGTCAAGTGGCTGCACGTCGTGTCGTCCACCATCCTGTTCGGCACCGGCATCGGTTCTGCCTTCTACCTGCTGGCGGCCACATTGACGGGCAAGCGCGAGGCGATCGCCGTGGTGTCGCGTCACGTGGTGCGGGCCGACTGGCTGTTTACGACGCCGACCGCGATCCTGCAGCCGGTCACCGGCTTCTACCTGATGGGCTTGTCCGGGCTGCCGCCATCCACGCGCTGGATCGCCTGGTCGCTGGCGCTGTACGCGCTGGCGATCGCCTGCTGGTTGCCGGTGGTGTGGCTGCAGATCCGCATGCGCGATCTGGCCGCCGCCACGGTGGCCGAAGACCGGCCGCTCGACGCGCGCTACCGGCGCCTGTTCCGCATCTGGGTGGCACTCGGCGTGCCCGCCTTCTTTGCGTTTCTCGGCGTGTTCTACCTGATGGTGTTCAAGCCGGTTTAGCGCACCGCTTGCAAAGCGGCCCGGTACGATGAGCGAATTGTCGCGCCCTGGATCGGCGCGCGTGCGCATCGCGCTCACGGCCGCTCTGTGCGTGGCGGCGCTTGGGCTCCAGTGGCTGTTGCAGCCACTGGCCGGCGCGCGATTGCCGCTCGTCTTTTTCCTGATCGCGCTGGTGCTGGCGACGCTGTTTGCCGGACGGGCGCATGGCGCGGCGGTACTGGGCATCGGCGTGCTCGTCGCCGTGTTCGTGCTGCCGCCGTTCGGGCAGCCGATCGTTTCCGCAACGGCGGACCGGATGATGATACTTGCCTTCGCATTGATTGGCGTCTTTCTCGTGCTGCTCGGCGAACGTGCGGTGCGCTGGCGGCGGCGCGCGCAGGCCGAGCGCCGGCACGCGATGGCGCAGGCGGAACAGGCGCAGGCCGACCTGCAACGCCTGCATGCGCTGAGTACCGACGTGCTCGCCCTGCAGAACCTGGACGCCCAGTTGCGCCTGATCCTGCAAACGCTGATCGAACGGAGCGGCGCGCATTGCGGGCTGGTGGCGCTGTTCGATCACGATACGCAGCGTCTGACGGTCGCGGCGCAAGCCGGTTTCGACGAGCGGCGCGCACTGCAATCGCTGGTCGCGGGCCCGGGTGAATGCAGCCAGGCATTTGCCGAAAGGCGCAGCGTCGCGATCGCCGATCTGGATGCATATTCCACGTCGCCGTTCGCGCACGAACTGTTCGGGCGGCACGGCCTGCGCGCCGCGCATTGCGTTCCCCTGCAGGGCGGTGAGGAGGTCTGCGGCGTGATCGCCCTGTATTTCGTACAGCCGCATCTGCCGGACGAACGCGAAAGCCGCCTGGGCGAGCTGTGCGCCGGCCAGGCTGCGCTGCTGGTCGAACGCGCGCGCGCGCAGGCGGCGGCGCATGCATTCAACGAGCGTTTCCGGCTCGCGCTCGATTCCTCGGCGGTGCCGTTCGGAATGCTGACGCCGGTGCGCGATGCGCACGGGCAACCGGTCGATTTTCGCTGGAGCTATGTCAACAGCGCGGCGGCGCGCGTGCTGCAGGCCGAGCCGGGGATGAGCGTTGCCGGCGTCGGGGCGGATGACGCGATGCGCGCGCTGCTCGAGCAATTGATAACCATTGTCGAGCTGAACGAAACGCGCACCTTCGAGCAGCGCCTGCAAACCGGCCTGATCGAAGCTTGGTTCCAGGTCATGGCCTCGCCGCTGGACGGCGCAGTGGCGGCCTGGTTCGCGGACGTGACGCCGAGCAAGCAAGACCAGCAGGCGCTGCAGGAGACGGACCGGCGCAAGGACGCGTTCCTGGCCACGCTGTCGCACGAGTTGCGCAACCCGCTCGCACCGATCCGGCAGGCCGTCACGATTGCGCGCATGCCCGGCGCCAGCGAAGGCCAGCGGCGCTGGAGCCTCGACGTGATCGAGCGCCAGGTCCGCCACCTGGCGATGTTGCTGGACGACTTGCTCGACGTCTCGCGCATCACGCATGGTGCATTGCGCCTGCGCCCGGCTCCGGTCGTCTTGTCCGAAGTGATCGGCGATGCCGTGGAGGCGGTGCGGCCGCTGCTGGAGGCGCGTGCGCACCGGCTGCTGATCGATCAGCCGTCGGACGTGCACTTCGAAGCCGATCCGCTGCGCGTGGCGCAGATCCTCGGCAATCTGCTCGAAAATGCCGCCCGCTACACCGAGCCGGGCGGCACGATCCGGCTCAAGGCCGAGCGCCGGGCGGAGATGCTCCAGATCAGCGTGATCGACAATGGCGTCGGCATCGCCCCGGAGCGGATCGATCAGATATTCGCGATGTTCGCCCGCGCGCGCGACACGCATCCCGACAGTGGCGGGCTCGGCGTCGGGCTTTCATTGGCGCGCGGACTGGCCGAGCTGCATGGCGGCAGCCTGGAGGCGGAGAGCGAAGGCCCGGGGCAAGGCAGCCGCTTCATCCTGCGCCTGCCGCTGCAGACCGCGGTCGTTCCCGATGGGCCGGCACAGCAGGAAGAGGGCGTGCGCCAGGCACGCCGCATCCTGGTGGCCGACGACAACCGCGACGCGGCCGACACGCTGGCCGAATTCCTGCGCCTGGAAGGGCATACCGTGCAGGTCGCCTACGACGGCCTGCAGGCCCTGGCCGGCATCAAGTCGTTCGAGCCGGAAATCGCGCTGCTCGACATCGGCATGCCGGGCCTGTCCGGCAACGAAGTGGCGCAGCGCGCACGGGCGACCGAGGCCGGCCGCCATACTGCGCTGGTGGCGGTGACCGGCTGGGGGCAGGACAGGGATCGCGCGCAGGCGCTCGCTTCGGGATTCGGTCATCACCTGACGAAGCCGGTCGATCTGGAGCGCTTGCGCGGACTGCTGCAAAGTCTGTAGGCATCGCGAACCAGGGCACCGGCGCCTGGTCAATTACACCTGTCGCCTCAAAGAAGGGGGCCTGCCATGGCAGGGCGCATGCTTGCGCCGCTGGATTCCGGCTTTCGCCGAAGCGACATCGGATGGGCATCAGCCTTGCTCATGCGTCGCCATATTTGGCGGCGTATGCGCAATTGAACTGATCAGCACGCGACGCGCGCATGCACGCAGCGCCCGCCACTGTAGGTCGCTGCCACCGCGCGATCGTCGCCCAGCAGGGCGAAGGCGAACAGCAGTTCCTCCAGGCTTTCGCAGCGGCCGCTGCGCCGTGCCAGCAGCGGGGTAGCTTCGGGATCGAGCACGACGAAGTCGGCTTCGGCGCCGGGTGCGAAATTGCCGATCGTGCCATCGAGCCGCATCGCGCGCGCATTGCCGAGCGTGGCCATGTAGAACATGCGCAGCGCCGACAGGTGGGTGCCGCCCATGCGGCCTACCTTGTGCAGCGCGTTCATCGTCTGCAGCATCGAAAAGCTGGTGCCGCCGCCGACATCGGTGGCGATCGCCAGCGGCATTCTTGCTTCGTCGGCACGCTTGAAGTCGAACAGGCCGCTGCCGAGAAACAGGTTCGAGGTCGGACAAATCGCAGCCGCCGCGCCGGTCTCGCGCATTCGGGCGCGGTCGTGATCATCGAGCCAGATGCAGTGCGCGAACATACCGCGCGGGCGCAGCAGGCCGTAGCGGTCGTAGACGTCGAGATAGCTGCGCGCGTCCGGAAACAGGGACTTCACCCACGCGACTTCGTCGGCGTTTTCCGCGACATGGGTTTGCAGGAAGGTATCCGGATGCGCGCGCGCCAGTTCGCCGGCCAGCGCAAGCTGGGCTTCGCTGGAGGTCGGGGCGAAGCGCGGCGTGATCGCGTACATCTGCCGGCCGCGCTTGTGCCATTTGCCGATCAGGGTTTCGCTGTCGCGCGCGCCGCCTTCGGCGGTGTCGCACAGGAAGTCCGGGCAGTGGCGGTCCATCAGCACTTTGCCGGCCGCCATGCGCAGCCCGCGCTGCGCGCTTTCCTCGAAGAACGCATCGACCGATTCCGGATGCACGGTGCAATAGACCATCGCGGTGGTGGTGCCGCAGCGCAGGAGTTCATCGAGAAAGAAAGCTGCCACTTCGCGCGCATGTCCGCCATCGCGGAACCTGCGTTCGGTTGGGAAGGTATAGGTTTCCAGCCACGGCAGCAGGCCCGGCGCCGGCGAGGCGATCATGTCGGTCTGCGGGTAGTGGATGTGGGTGTCGATGAAGCCGGGCACGATCAGCTTGCCGCGCCAGTCGTGGACGACGGCGTCGGGCGGCAAAGTCGGTGCGAGGCGGGCATGGTCGCCGGCAGCTCGTACATGGCCGCCGGCCACGATCAGCAGGCCGTCCTCGTGCCAGTCGTGCGCGCGCTCGTCGACGGCGGGATCGGCGCGGAAGTGGAGCAGGCTGGCGCGGTAGGCCTGCACGGGCTGTTTCGTTTCCTGTTTCATTTCGGCTCGGTTTCAATGGAAGCGCTTTCGGCCGCTTCCCATGTTTGCAGGAGCTGCGCGCACACCGAGGCGGCGATGACCGCCGGCGCCTTGCCGGAAATGCCCGGCAGGCCGACCGGGCATACCATCGCGGCCAGCCGTTCCGGCGCGATGCCGCGCGCGCGCAGCCGGTGCTCGAAGCGCGCGCGCTTGGTGGCGGAGCCGATCAGGCCGAACCAGCCGGCGTCGCCACGCGCGAGAATGACTTCGGCCAGCGCCAGGTCGAGCGCGTGGCTGTGGGTCATGACCAGGTAGCTCGCGCCGGGCCCGGTTTCATCGACTACGGCTTCCGGGGCGTCGGTGCACACGATGCGCACATTGTCCGGTACCCGGGACGGAAATGCATGCTCGCGCACATCGACCCAGCTCACGCGGCACGGCAGGTCGGCCAGCGCGCGCACCAGCGCGGCGCCGACGTGGCCGGCGCCGAATAGCACCAGATGCGCGCGCGGCGCGCGGCAGGGGTCGCACAGCCAGGTGCGGCCGTCGCGGTCGCGCAGCAGGCGGCAGGGGGCGTGAGGGTCGAACACGAGCGGCGCGTCAGTGCCCGGATCGGCATCGAGCAGCAGGGCGGGGGCATCCGAATCGAACGGCACGAGGCGCCACAGGTCGTGCCGCCGTGGCTCGGTCAGGCGACGCAGAGCGCCCCAGGCGCCGGCGTCGAGCCGTTCGAACGCGAGTTGCACGGCGCCCCCGCAGCACTGGCCCAGGCTGGGGCCGAGCGCGAAGCGTTCGAGCCGGCGCGCGGCCGCATACGGTTCCAGCATCGCACGCGCGATTTCGCAGGCCCGCAGTTCCAGATGGCCGCCGCCTATCGTGTCGTACTGCGCGTCCGCGGTGACGATCATCTTCGCGCCGGGTTCGCGTGGTGTCGATCCCTGAGCGTGCGCGACCGTGACCAGCACGGACGGGGTGACGTGTGGAGCGAGGTGCTGGATGGCGGTGCGCCAGGTTGTCATGGGGACGGTTGAAATGTCTGACGGCCAGTTCCCTCGCCCTACAGGGGGGGTTAGGGCGGGGGGGGCGAAGCTTATGCATACGCAGGCGCGCGCTCGACCTCACTACCCCCATCCCAACCTTCCCCCTGAAAGGGGGAAGGAGTTCTATGGTTCTCGGTTTGAGTGCGGAGATTGATTATGGTGCGTAGGTGTCGATTCCACCGCCCGCACCGCCTCCACCGCCTTCAAGATCTCCTCGCACGTCGCCGGTGCATTCAGCGGCGGATTCACCTTGTAATCGCCGACACTCGCCACTGCGTCGCGAATCGCGAAGAACACCGAGAACGGCAGCAGCAGCGGCGGCTCGCCGACCGCCTTCGAGCGGTGGATGCTGTCGGAGGCGTTGCTGTTGTCGAACAGCCTGACGTTGAACACCTCGGGGCAGTCCGACACCGCCGGAATCTTGTAGGTCGACGGCGCGTGCGTCATCAGTTTGCCGTTCGCATCCCACCACAGTTCCTCGCTGGTCAGCCAGCCCATGCCCTGGATGAAGCCGCCTTCGACCTGGCCGATGTCGATCGCCGGGTTCAGCGACTTGCCCGCGTCGTACAAGGCATCGGCGCGCAGCAGTTTCCATTCGCCGGTCAGCGTGTCGACCACGACTTCGGATACCGCCGCGCCATAGGCGAAATAGAAGAACGGATGGCCGGTCATCGTCGCCGCGTCCCAGTGCAGGCCGGGCGTCGCGTAATAGCCGTCGGACCAGAGCTGGATGCGCGCGTTGTAGGCGCGGCGCACGATCATCTCGAACGGTTCGGCCGCGCCGGCGATCCAGATCTGGTTGTCGGCGAAGCGGATCGCGGCCGGATCGGCGTCGAACAGTTCGGCGCAGAACGCAGTCAGCCGCGTGCGGATCTGGCGCGCCGCATCCTGCGCGGCCTTGCCGTTCAGGTCGGCCCCGGTGGAGGCGGCGGTGGCCGACGTGTTGGCGACCTTGCTGGTGTCGGTGGCCGACACGCGCACACGTTCGAGATCCAGCCCGAGTTCGTGCGCGACGACCTGGGCGACCTTGGTGTGCACGCCCTGGCCCATTTCGGTGCCGCCGTGGTTGACCAGCACCGAGCCGTCGACGTACACGTGCACGAGCGCGCCGGCCTGGTTCAGGTGGGTCAGGTTGAACGCGATGCCGAACTTCACCGGCGTCAGCGCGATGCCTTTCTTCAGCACTGGGCTGGCGGCATTGAAGGCGCGCCCCGCTTCGCGTCGCCTGCGGTAGTCGCTGTCGGTTTCCAGTTCGGCAATCAGTTCGTGGATCACGTTGTCGGCGACCTTCTGGCCGTATGGCGTGACGTTGCGGCCTTCCTCGTCGCTGCGCCCGTAGAAGTTCCGCTTGCGCACGTCGAGCGGGTCCTTCCCGAGGTTGCGCGCGATCTCGTCGATCGCGTTCTCGATCGCGATCGCGCCCTGCGGGCCGCCGAAGCCGCGGAAGGCCGTGTTCGACTGCGTGTTGGTCTTGCCGCACAGCGCGACGATGTCGACGTCCGACAGGTAGTAGGCATTGTCGAAATGGCAGACCGCGCGGGTCGCCACCGGCCCGGTCAGGTCGGCCGAATAGCCGGCGCGCAGGACCATCTCGACCTTCGCGGCGAGGATGCGGCCGTCGTCGTCGTAGCCGATCTCGTATTCGTAGTCGAAGCAATGGCGCTTGCCGGTGACCAGCATGTCGTCGTCGCGGTCCGCACGCAGCTTGACCGGGCGCTGCAGCTTCGCCGCCGCCACCGCGGCCGCGGCGGCCCACAGCGCCGATTGCGACTCCTTGCCGCCGAAGCCGCCGCCCATGCGCCGGCATTCGACCACCACGTGATGCGAATGCAGGCCGAGCGCGTGCGCGATCACGTGCTGCATCTCCGACGGATGCTGGGTCGAGCAGAGCACGTGCATGCCGCGATCCTCCTTCGGGATCGCGCAGGCGATCTGGCCTTCGAGGTAGAACTGCTCCTGGCCGCCGGCACGGAAGCTGCCCCTGAGCTTGCGCGGCGCGGCTTCGAATGCACGGCTGAAGTCGCCGCGCGCCAGATGCATCGGCGGCAGCACGAAGGATTGCGCTTCCTTGGCCTGGCGCGGCGTCAGGATCGCAGGCAATTCCTCGTAGTCGATCCGCGCGAGACGGGCCGCGCGGCGCGCGTTGTCGTGGGTGTCGGCCACGACAAGGAACACCGGCTGTCCGACGTACTGCACGAGACCGTCG
>Ga0164243_10009425_pt1 | contig 14216 bp, 10 predicted proteins | sample OricompcompostOP_FD_108781 | JGI IMG/M metagenome (GOLD analysis project Ga0164243, IMG submission 108781) | Organic Plus compost microbial communities from Emeryville, California, USA - Original compost - Organic plus compost (OP) | ecosystem: Engineered > Solid waste > Mixed feedstock >... | reverse complement strand
TGAGATGGCTGGTCTGGCGACGGTGACGACGCTCGCTGGTCCGGCTGAGATGGCTGGTCTGGCGACGGTGACGACGCTCGCTGGTCCGGCTGAGAGCGCTGGTCTGGCGACGGAGTCCGGTGCACGTCGACGTGAAGCTCCACGGTTATACCGGACCGGTTTTCCCCTTTACCGGACCGGTCTTCCCCTACACTGGACCGGTCCGGCCCCTGCCGGCCCAGGAAGCGCTGGAACCACGACAGCCTCTGTTGCGGCGGCGGGTCCGAGTACGCGCGGGTCAAGTTGCCAAGCTCTTGAGACCCCCGTTGCGCTCCTGGCAAGTAGTCCGCTGGTAACTGTTGTTCGCTCTGGCGTGGCATCGGTCCTCCCGGACATGCTTGTGACCCGTGATGGCCTGAAGATCTGTGGCCTGAAGCCGCCCTTACCACGGATCCCGAACGGAAGCCGTTCAATAGTGGAAGCGGCTCGCGCGTCCCCGGCGGCCAAGAGGATCGCTTTGATCATGGAGTGTTGGTGAACCGGGGCGGTGCGTGAGCCGTTGTGCGTAACTGGCGCGTTTCCCATCGCACCTGGAGGTGCCACACATGCCCGAATCCAACCTATCTTCCTCCGGCGGCCGGATCCCCCCGTGGCTCGCCGCCGTCCGGCTCCTCACCGCGGAGGTCACGACTACCGCTGAGGCGTACCGGAGGCAAGGTCAGCCGATTCCTGGCGACATCGCCAGGGCGCAGGTCGAGCTGAGCGTCCTTGAGCGGAATGGTTACCAGAGTTGGGTGGAAGACCGGGGCGCATCAAGTCGTGAGCGACCGCAGACCCTGGTTCCGGCGGAAAGCAGCCAGTGGAGCGAAGCCAGCAGGGAACGAGTTAGCCAACACCTGCGTGAGATCCTCGACGCTCGGCCAGCATTGCGGAACACGTCAGACCAGCACCGTTTCAGAAGCGCGCAGTCACTGCTCGCTGACCCCAGGGACGGCCGGCCGGTCCTCGGTGGCTCGGGTCCCGCCGCGAGTCCACCGCTGTCCGAAGCGTCGTCCGGCGCGCGCAGGTCGTCAGTAGTCCCACCGCCCCGGCGGCGTGGGTCGCAGACAGACCAGCCCCGGCCCCAGCGGCGTCTGTCGCAGACTGGCCCCCGCCCGGTGACGATGGACCGGAGCGCTTCGGCGTCCGGGACCAGTGCTACCCCGATGGCGCCGGGCGTTTCGGGGTCTGGGTTTGGTGCTGTTCCGATGGCGCGACGCGCTTCGACGTCCAGCCAGGCCAGCTATAGGGCGCCGGGCGTTTCGGGGTCTGGGTTTGGTGCTGTTCCGATGGCGCGACGCGCTTCGACGTCCAGCCAGGCCAGCTATTGGGCGCCAAGCGTTTCGGGGTCTGGGTTTGGTGCTGTTCCGATGGCGCGACGCGCTTCGACGTCCAGCGAGGCCAGCTATAGGGCGCCAAGCGTTTCCGGGTCTGGGTTCGTTGCCAGCCCTGTGGCGCAGCACCGCTCGCTGCCCGGGTATGGTGCCACACCCATGACGCAGGACCCCTGGGGGCCCGGGTACGGCGCTCCCGCTCCAGAGCGGCACGCCTGGGGACAACCCGCCGGGCCAACCCCCTACCAGCCGGCAGGTGTCCCGTACGGGTATTCGTCGTCGACGCCAGCCCCCGGCTACCCGCCACCCCCGCTGGTCCAGTACGTCGTTTACAACACGTCTCAACCCAGCTTGGCGGCGGCTGCCAACACGCGCGGCTCGTACCCGCAGCAACCCAGCATGCCTCCATCCGGCCGGGGCGCCTCGCCGCAAGGTTGGGGACAGCAGCACGGACAACAGCAGGGACAGGGGCCGGGGCCCGCGCGGTGAGTTCGGGGAACCCGGCACCAATGATCAAGGCGTCCCTCCAGTAGTCGACGGACGGTGTTGTGTGCGGCCGGCTCACACCGGCCGCACCAACCGCGCCGGATTGCGGCTGATCGGGTCTGGGACCCGGCCTGGGTCCCGCTGAGCCCTTCGCCTCAGGGATCCCGGCTTGGATGTTCATTACCGTCCGTCGCGGCGCATGCGGAACCGGACGGGAGGAACGCGATGGGTACCACCGTGTGCAAGGGCCCGACCGAGGCGCGGACGGCCGCCGAGCACCGTATGCGAGCGATATACCGGGCGAACGCTCAGCCGCTGTACTACTTCCTCCTGCGGCTGACCCACGGCCAGACCGAGACCGCGGAGGACCTGCTGCAGGAGACCATGCTGCGGGCGTGGCGGAAGCGGACGGAGCTGCCCGAGGACGCCTCCACGGTCCGCCGGTGGCTCTTCGTCGTCGCCCGGCATCTGGCGATCGACCTGGCGCGGGCCCGGACGGCGCGGCCGGCGGAAGTGTACGGGATGGACCTCACCCTGGCACGGTCGCCGAACGACGCCTTCGAGGAGGTCGTGGACCGGTCCGCCGTCCAGGACGCGCTGCGCGGGCTCAGCCAGGAGCACCGCACGGTCCTCGTCGAGCTGTACTACGGCGGCGCGTCCGTGGCGGAGGTTGCCGCGCGGATCGGGATCCCGGAGGGGACGGTGCGGTCCCGCTGCTTCTACGCGCTGCGCGCCGCGCGTGGCGTCCTGGACGACTCCGGCGGCGGCCGGCCCTGACCGGCGCGGGTCCGGACCGGTGCGCGCGTTACGGCGCCGCTGAACCGGTGCCGCCCCGGCGCCGTAATGCGGGCGTGCGGTTGTGGCAAACCTCACCCGGCCCTGGACTTCGCCTCGGTGTCGACATTGGAGGGACATATGACTGGAACGACATGGTTGGCCCATCGCCGTGAGTTCCGGCTGAGCAGGAAGGCGGCGTTCCTCGCGGTCGCGCTGCTCGCGCTGGGGCTGATCGTCGTCACGTCGACGAGATCCGACGCGGTCACCGGCGAACGGGTGACGTTCGTCAACGCGACCGGTGAGACGGTGTGGATCGGCTCGGGTGTGAACGACGACGGCTCACGGCCGATCACCGGCCTGCCCCGGTTGGCGCCGGGCGAGTCCGCGACGATCGTCATTCCCGATGGCGACCAGCCGAACCACTGGCGTGGTCGGTTCTGGGCCCGGCAGCGCTGTACCGGGGAGCCCGGCAGCACCTTCCGCTGCATGGTGGGCGACTGCGGTCCGTACGCGGACCGCTGTGTGGCGGGCGGGCAGCCGGCGAGCCTGGCCGAGTTCAACTTCGACCAGAACAACCCACACGCACCCTGGTACAACGTCAGCTACGTGGACGCCCTGTCGGTGGCGATCACGATCGAGACGCCCGGTGCCCCCGAAACAGACGCCGGCACCTGCGCGCGGTGGGACTGCTCCGGCGGGCAACTGCTCGCCGCGTGCCCGGAGGCGCATGTGATCCACGATCCGCGCAACGGTGAGAGGGTGAACTGCGTCAATCCCAACCGCGACGCGGAGAGCGACTACACGGTCGCGCTCCGCGGGTTCGCACCGCGGGCCTACCTGTGGTCCACCCACGACACGGTTCCCGGCAACAAGACGGTCTACGCGTGCCCCGGCTGTGCCGACTTCGTGGTCACGTTCCACAACAGCGGAGCCGCCGCGGACCCGGTGCCCGACCCCGTGGACCTGCACGCGCGGAAGCCGCAGGACGGCGCCGCCTTCACACTGCGTGGGTACGGGGACAAGTGCGTCGACGTGCCGGACGGCGTTTCGGCCGACGGCGCGCCGTTGCAGATGTGGGAGTGCAACGGCACACCGGCGCAGGACTTCTCGCGTGGGCCGAACGACTCCCTCATTGCGCTCGGAAAATGCATGGACGTCGCCTGGGCCTCCCGGGACAACGGCGCCACGGTGCAGCTCGCGTACTGCAACGGGGGACCCGCCCAGGTTTGGGTGATCGAGGGGTCGATGCTGCGCAATCCCCACTCGAACAAGTGCGTCGACGTACGCGACTGGAATGCCGCCGATGGAGCGTCACTGCAGATCTGGGACTGCAACCCGGCCGGACAGGCCAACCAGTCCTGGCGTGTCGAAGGTCGCTGACCGGGCGGCGGTTGAACCTCCCGTGCGCCTTTCCGTAGAAGATGGCGAGACGGGAGGATGCGAATGGAGTTGGGTGATGAGCGCCGGTCGCTGAGGTGGTGGGCGGTGCCGTTGCTGTTGGCGGCGTTGTTGGTGCCGTTCTCCCCGGCGGCGCTGGCCACGGCCCAGGCACCCGGCGAGACCGGCAAGTACTACGTCGTCGGACCGCCTGTGAACGGCCAGCGGGAGTACCTGTACGGCATCGCCCTGCGAACGCTCGGCAACGGCAACCGGTTCCGCGAGATCATCGAGCTCAACACGGGTCGCAAGCAACCGGACGGTGCCACGTTCACCGATGGGGTCGAGCTCGGCCCCGGCTGGCTCCTCGTCCTGCCGCGCGACGCGGACGGGCCGGGGGTACGCACCGGCGCGCTCCCGGTGTTCGGGGTGCCGTCCACGGCGACCGGGGCTTCGTCGTCGCCCGGTACGGCGACGGGACAACCCTCGCCGGCCGCCACCACACCCCCGGCCCCGCCCTCACCGAGCCCCGCCGCTGCGGGGCCGCCGGCCGGTCCGGCGACTGCCCACCACTCGCCGGCCGATCCGGCGCCTGCCGACCGTCCGCCCTCCCACGCGGAGCCGAACCGCCTCGGGACCGTCCTGATCCGGGTCGGCGCCGGCGCGCTCGCGGTGGTGCTCCTCGTCGTCGCCCTGATCGTGCTGCGCCGGGGCGTGTACTGGTTCCGGCCGGCGTCCCTGGACGACGGGCCGTGGCCACCGGTGCGGCACCACACCCCCACACCGGCGGAGATCGAGGCGCTCGCCGCCGGCACCCCGCCGGCCTATCCCGTCTCCGAGCCCCTGCCGTCCCGGCGGCCCGCGCCACCACCGCCGGACCTGGAGCCGTCGATGCCCCAGCCGTCCATGCCTGCGCCGTCCATGCCTGCGCCGTCCATGGCGGAGCTGTCGATGGCCGCGCTGTCGCGGCCGGAGTCGAGGCTGGACGGGATGCCGGCCGAGCCGAGGCCAACGGCGCGCGGCCTCGCCGAGCCGCCGATGCCGGAGCAGCGGCTCGCCGACCTGCGGACGACGGAGCTGACGCAGCTGCGGAAGGCAGGCAGGCGGATGGTGGCCCGGAAGTTCCCGCGGCGCGCGGGACCGCCCGCGTGGCCGCCCTACGGGGCCGGGAGGCCCACGAACGAGCCGCTCGCCGTGGCGCGCAACGGCGTGGCGGTGGGTACCGGGCCGGCGGACATCGCGGTCCTACCCCGCCCGGCGCTGCCGGCTGACGGCGACGTGCCGTACGTGCGGGCCGATGTGCGCACCGAGGTCGGTCCCATTCTCGTACGCCTGGTCGGGGTGGCGACCGGTCCCACGACGCCGGCGTACGCCTGGCTCGCGGATTCGGAGCCGGCGCCGGAGGCGATCCTGCCGCTGGTCCTGGGACGCAAGGGACCGTGGCGGCTGCACGTCGACCTCGGCCGTACGCCGGACGTCCTCACCCTGGTCGGCGAGGCGCCGGACTGCCGCCGGCTGGCCGCGGCGTTCGCCCGGCAGCTGTACGCGAGCGGGGTCGGGGTCGCCGTCGTCGACGACGCGCTGGGTGCCGAGACCTTCGACGGCTGCCTGCGGCTGACCGGGTTCCCGGAGCGCTCCGACATGTCGCCGGACCCGTGCGTCGTCATCACGGCCGGTCTGCCCGCGGGGGCGGAAGCGGATGTCCGCGGCCTCGCCGCCGGCAGCGGGGGCCGCTGCGTACCGATCGTGATCGGTCCGGTCGCGGACGGCCGGTGGTCGGCTCACCTGGAGATCGAGGACTGAAGTCGCGGGAGGACGGTGGGGAGGGGGCCGCTCGGCAGCCGCCGTATGCGCCGCCAGGACCCTCCCTCGGCCTGGAAAGCGCGGCGGAGCTGCACCCGGCCGTACGAGCGGCTGCCGAGGATCAGCTCCACCCGCGCGGCGCGTAGTCGCTCGGCCTCGGTACGTACGCGGGTGAGCGGGGCGAGAGCGTCGGCCGTGGACGTCACGTCGATGGCGCGTTCCCGTGGCACCCGAAGTTCGAGCAGCAGCCGTCCAGAGTGGACCGGAGGGGCGTGACGGTACAGGCGCAGCCAGCCCTGCGGCAGGCGGAGGGTGCTCGCCGGCACCAGCGCGTACGCGCGCCGGGTGCCGGACGTGGGCCAGCGGCGCACGTCGTTGGAGAGACCGGCGACCGACCGCGTCGGGGAGCAGCGGATCCGCAAGGAGCGGCCGTCGAATTCGCCTTCCGGGACGGCGAAGCCCGGGCGGACGACGCGGAACGCGTCCAGCGGGAACACCCGGTTCAGCCGGGCCGCCGGGAGCAGGTACGCGTCCTGGCGGCCGCGCATGTGCTGCAGGCGTGCGGGCATGTGCGCGCGGAGCGCCGTCATGGGGATCGCGCCGCCGGGCCCGATCCGGACCCGGAGCAGGTGGCTTCCCTCCGGAACGGTCTTGGGGTTCAGGACGGCGATCAGGAAGAGCTCGCCGCTGGGCATTCCGTCGGCGACCGCGGCGACGTCCACCGGCGAGACGACGAACGCCTGGAACTCCTCGGCGTTGACCTGTTGTCCGGCAGGAAGCCACGCCGGGCCGTACGCTGGCGCGCGGCGGTTCTCGACCATCAACCCCGGGCGGGGGAGGGGTGGGATCGACATCAGACCTGGCGGCTCCGCGGCGGCCGGCACCGGGTCGTCGTCGCGCGCCGTCGGGTCCTCGCGCGGGGACGGCGCGGGTTGGGCCTGGCGGGGCGAGGCATCCTGGGCCTGCGGCATCCTGACGGTGGCCCGCAACGCGGGCAGGTCCAACGCCTCGTCCCACATCTCCACCGGCCCGGCGTGCGGTCCGTCCGGCATGCCCTCCGTCGTCTCCGGCCGGCGGATGTCCGGCGCGGGCGGGGCGCCTACCGTGAAAGTCGGGGTGGCCACCGTGATGCTCTCCCGGGCCAGCGCCGGCACGAGCAGGCCGTCCGGTGTGGTGCGCAGCTTGGCCGGGGCCCGGTTGAACCGGGACCGGAAGGCATGCCACGGTACGGCCTCGCCCGCGTGGTCGAGTGCCCGCAGGTCACGCCGTCCGTCGACCAGCTCGGCACTGCCGCCCGGTGGCGGCGTCCACACGGTGGCACCGGTCGTTTCGGCCAGCTCCAGCGCCTGGGTGGCGAGGCTGTGCTGCTCGTCCGGATCGGAGGGCCAGGTCAGCCAGAGCCGCAGGTCGCTGCCGTACAGCGGGAGGTCGCCGAGGAGCGCGGCGAGCTGGCCGCCGCTGTAGACGCGCTGCGTGCCGCTGTAGTCGCCGACCAGGAACCCGCCGGCCCGTGCCGTGACCGCCACGGTCACCAGCCCTTCGGACGCGGTGCCGAGGCGGTGAGCGGTGGCGCGACGGGTGACGAAGTCGGCCCGGGTGGCGAGGACGAGCCCTCCGCGCAGTGGCAGGCCGACCACCCCCTTCCGGGGGCGAACCACGCCACGGTCCACGGTGAACCAGCCCGGCAGCGGTGTCGCGAGGTCGGGAGGCTGGATCACCAGCCAGTCCGCCGGGCGGCGGGTGGCCCGGTCGAGGGCCACCGCGTGCAGCGGCCCGTTTCCGGCCCGCGTGGCGTCGTGCCGGATCTGCGCACCCTCCGGGCTGACCAGGACGTCATGCGCCAGCAGTCCGGCGACCTCGGCGAACAGCTCGGTGTGCCGGGCACCGTCGTCGGTCAGGATGCGCACGTCGTTCGCGGCCTCACCGGAGCGCCGGATCAGGTCGGTGATGGCTCGCGGGCTGAGCGGCCGGTCGGGCTGCGTCGGCAGTATCAGTCCGCCGCGTGGGCCCGGCTCCAGCCAGAGGTCGAACAGGCCGGTGATCCGCCGGTGCCGTCGCGGATCGAAAGGTCGGGTGGCCAGCCGCTCGTCGATGTCCGCGTCTGATCTTGTCTGTGTCGCGTACATGCGCTGTCACCGCCGTCCACTCCGGCTCGGCACGCGCCGGCGTGCGGCTACCGGCCGTAGCGACCGGCGACCCGTCACATCACCTGGCCTCGTGCCCCCTACGCCCTCATGACGGAGGTCACCGCGCTCTGGTTCATGTGAAATTCGATAAACATGTCAGACCGGATTGAACGCTGGCCGCCCTGATCCGCTGTAGAGGGTGGCGGCCGGGCTGATCGGCCGCGGGTAACCGAAGGAGGAACGATCAGTGGTGGCGAAGCGCCCAACCCTAGGCCGCCTGATCGCGGCCGTGGCAGTTGCCACCTGCCTGGCCGTGGTGGTGCCCGGTACGTCGGCTGCGCGCAAGGCTCCGCCGGACCCGCAGGCCTACGTCAAGTACTACGTCGTGGCGGCCGAATACCAGGGGGAGCCGGAGAACCTCACCGCGATCGCGGCCCGGTTCCTCGGCAGCGGTGCGCGATCCGCGGAGATCTACAACCTGAACGCCGGCCGGGTCCAGCCGGACGGCGCGAGCCTGACCGATCCGGCCAAGCTCAACCGCGGCTGGTACCTGGTGCTGCCGTGGGACGCGTTCGGTGAGGGCGTGGCGTACGGGCAGATCCCTCCCGGGCCCACGCCGACCACCCGGCCACCCAGGCCGAAGGGCTCGTCACGGCCATCCAGCAGTCCGACGCCGACACCCAGCGGGAGCCACCACCATGGCGGAGGGGCGACCGGTTGCGCCGCCACCGCCGGGTCGAGCAGCCGTTCGGACTGGGCTCAGCTGCGGATGGCGGCCGACGGCGCGTGGGAGCTGAGCCGTGGCAACGGCGTCATGGTGGCCGTGGTCGACTCAGGTGTCGACGGCACGATCGAGCAGCTCAGCGGCCGTGTCGCGGTAGGCGCCGACGTCACCGTCGGGAACGGACGCGGCGACACCGACTGCCTCGGCACCGGCACGGCGATGGCAAGCATCATCGCGGCCGACGCGAGCACCCAGCGAACCCCGGTCGGGATCGCGCCGGACGCCACGATCCTCCCGGTGCGGATGGTCGGCACGTCGGGGAACGGTCGGCCCACCGACGCGGCGAACGCCATCGAGGTGGCGGTCAGCGCGGGTGCCTCGGTCCTCGCCCTCGGCTCCGACGTCGACCTCACCTCGCCCGCGGTCGTCGCGTCGCTCACCACGGCGCTCAACCACGACGTCGTCGTGGTGGTGGGTGCGCCGACCAAGCCGGTTGCGCTCCCGTCACCGAGTGAGCCCTCGGCCACCGGTGCCCTGCTGCTGGTCGGTGGAGTTGGCGCGGACAACCAGCCCGTCGAGAATTACCAGCCCGGCACCGTGGAGGTCGTCGCACCCGGAGCGGACGTGGCGAGCATCGGGCCCGGGCGTGCCGGTGCGTTGAGCTACACAGGGACGCGGTTCGCCGTGGCGTTCGTGGCCGGCCAGGCCGCGCTCATCCGGGCCGCCTTTCCCGAGCTGACCGCGGTCCAGGTCGAGCAGCGTATCCAGGGCAGCGCCGACGCGCTCACGACGGCCAGCCCCGACGGCACGTATGGATTCGGCATGATCAACCCGGCGGCGTCGATCACGCATACGGCCCACGAGGAGCACCCGCCCGGCCACGCCGAGGGCAGCGATGGCGGAGGTGGCGGTGGCGGCACCGTCGCCCTCGTCTTCGTCAGCATCGCGCTGACAGCCGGCGCCGGTGTTCTCATCGTGATCCTGCTTCGCCGCCGCCGCATGGGCTAGGGAGCGTCCGCGGGATCAGTGGTTCGTGACCGGTCGCCGACGTGACGACGTCGACGACCGGTGCCTCCTCCACGCTGTTGATCTCACCGTATCGATGGCTTATCGTTGCCGCTATCGGGATCGATCAACTGTCCGCCGTTACCAGCCGATCCGATGCTGGCCGAGAACTCGTACGCGGATCGGTGTGATGAGCTACGCCGTCGCGACCGCCTGAGGTCACTGTCGAACTGAAGTGACCGTCAGTGGTCGCCTCTCTCGCGATGCTCACTCCGTCCCCCTCGTGACCATCGCCTTAGGAGCGACGATGACCGCCACGACATCCACCCGACTCCTCGTGGAGCAGTACTACGCGCTCATCGACGGGAACGACCTGTCCGCAGCGTGCGAGCTGATGACCGACGACATCAAGCTCACCTTCGCCAACGCCGCGCCTGTCTACGGCAGAGCCGCTGCCCAGTCGTCCATCCAGTACGTCCTCGACTTCTGCTCGAAGATCAAGCACGACGTCGTCAGCTTCTTCGAGGCCGACAACGGTGACGGCACACGCACGGCCTTCTTCGAGATCCGTATCAAGTACGACTTGAAGGACGGCAGGGTAGTGGACATCCCCGGGGCGGTGGTGGCGGTGGTCAACGCGGATGGCAGGTTCACCGAGCAGCGCCTCTACGGAGACCTCACCGACGTTTTCGCGGGCGGGAGCCGCTGATGGCGACGGCCGTCAGGTAGCGACGGACACGCGGAACAGCTCCGGGCGCCTCTATCTCGGCGCTTCACCTGGCGCGGGACTGTCCAGCGTGGTCATTGAGCCCGGAGGCGCCGCGTCGCGGTGACCGCCGGTTGCGGCCAGCGTACGTCCACGTCTGGTTGCGGACATCCGGGATCGGGACCCGCCACGGGGTACGAACCGGAGGATGGCCTCCGGTCATGGAAAAAGAGGTACGCATCATGCAAGGCAGCAACACTTCGCTCGACGGCAAGGTCGCCATCGTCACCGGGGCCGGAGCCGGCATCGGACGCGAAACTGCCAAGACCCTCGCGGAGTACGGCGCGCGCGTCGTCGTCGCCGACATCTCCGAGGATGGCGGCCGCGAGACCGTCGACTACGTCGGTAGCGACGCGGCGACCTTCGTCGCCGCGGACGTGTCCGACCTCGCCTCGATGGAGCTGCTCGTCGCACGCACCGTCGAGCTCTACGGGCGCCTGGACATCGCGCACAACAATGCCGGCGTCGACCTGGTCGGCCCGTACCTGGCCGACGTCACGCCGGAGCAGTTCCAGCGGGTCATCGACGTCAACCTCGCCGGCGTCTTCTACTCGATGCGGGCCGAGATTCCGGCAATGCTCCAGACCGGCGGCGGCTCGATCATCAACACCGCCTCCAGCCTCGGCGAGGTCGCCCTCGCCGGCCAGTCCGCCTACATCGCGTCCAAACACGGCGTCATCGGGCTGACCAAGGCCGCCGCGCTGGAGTACTCCTCCGCCGGCATCCGCGTCAACGCGGTCCTGCCGGGCCTGATCCACACCCCGATGGTCGACCAGATCGAAGCCGACCAACCCGGCTTCACGGAAGTGCTGGTGCGCGAGCACCCGATCGGACGCCTCGGCACGCCCCGCGACATTGCCGAAATGGTCGCCTGGCTCTCCTCCGACGCCGCGGCCTTCGCGACCGGCGCGTCCTTCGCCGTCGACGGCGGATACATCGCCCACTAGCTGTTCGACCTGTCAGCGAGCACGACCTCATCCTCGAACCCGGCGAGGCGGCCGAATTCGACGGACCCGTCGCGGTTCAGCTGATCGTCACCTGGTCGATGTCGGGTGACGGTGACTGGTCGTTGTAGAACGTCAGCTGGAGCACGCCGGCCGGGAGCGTGGTGGTGAACGTGAAGGACCGCGGCGACTCCCAGCCGTCTCCATCGAGCCATCGCGTCTCGACCGGCACGCCGTTCGCCTTGATCCGGATTTCCCGTGGTCCGTCGGTTTCGTACGTGACACGTATGGTGCGCTGGCCGGAGGTCGGCAGGTCGGCGATGACGACCAGGCTCGCGGTGGCGCCGATGTACCCGATCCGGGTGCCGCCGGAGCAGGAGGCGCACGAGACGGGAGCGGCGCCGCCGGCCACCACGTTCGTCGGGGCCTCGGCCTCGATGCGGAGGGGGACGAAGGCGCGGGGCGGCGGCGTGGTTCGCGTCGGTGTGCTCGCCGCTCCTCTGCCCGCGATGGTCGGGGACGTACGCGGTGCGGCCGGCCGCGGTGTCGGGGACGGCGCCGGCGTCGGAGGCGGCGGTGTGGTGGCCGCCGGCGTTGCCGATGCTGTCGCCGTGGGTCCCGCCTGAGCGCCCTGCCCGGCGGTCGTCGTGGCCGGCGGGGCGGCGACGGCGCCGGCGGTCGGTGGTGCACCAGGCAGCGGTGGACGGGTGGTGCGGTACGGCCAGCCCTCGCCGACCACGGCCGCGGTGACGGTCGCGGTCGCCAGGGCGAGGGTCGCCACCACGACCGTACGCTGCCGGCCCTTCACCCGGCGGTGGCTGCGGATGACGCGCGGCCGGACCAGGTCGCGCCACCGGTCGACCAGTGGATCGAATCGTTGCTCCACGCTGCCCTACTCCCACACTTCGGACGGCCGCCGCCTCGGCGTCCGCACCCGGCCGTGCCGCATCGGGCGGCGTACCAACCAGTACGTCCGGCGGCGGTGGACCGTTCACGGGACCGGCCGTGAATGGCGACCGGACGTGGCTGGTCTCGAAGCGGCACCGACCTCGACTCGCCCACCGCGCTCGCGACATCGGGCCGGACCGCCGCGACGCGACAGCCGGTGGCCGGACCAGGTCGGGACCCGCTCGGGGTCCGAGCTCTGACGGAAACGGTGCCATGACGGCCGCGCCGCCGGCCCTTGAAGCATGTCCGAGGGCCGGCGGCGGTCCGGCTATGCGCCGGGGGTTTAGATGCGTGGTTGGAGGTCGGGTCCGAGGGCGGCGCCGGCGGTGGGGTCGAAGATGTCGTAGCCGCGGGCGTCGCATTGGCGGCCGGCGTTGATGCAGTGTTTGATGAGGGCGGCGAGGACGGGTGGTTCCCAGGCGTTGAAGAAGTCGTAGTGCCAGGTGGGGGCGGGGCCGCTGGAGAGTCGGACGTTGGACATGTCGCCGGAGACGGGGAATGCCATTTTGAATTCGATCATGGGTACGGCGACGGGGTGGCTGGTGGGGCAGATTTCGTTGATGGGGTAGGCCATGTGGCTGCGGTGGTCGGGGGAGTCGAGGTGTTTGCCGTCCCAGCAGCTGGGTGCTTGGTAGCGGATGTTGAGTTGGGTGCCGGTGGGGCAGTGGGCGGGGAAGCCCACGTTGTGGTAGCTGTCGCCGCATTCCCAGCCGGCCACGTATCCGCGTGATGCCTTGAATTCGGTTGCGGTCGCGGTGGGGCTGCCGGCGAGGAAGCGTAGGCCGGTGGGGAAGGGTCGTACGGCGGTGTAGTCGCGGATGCCGGATTTGTAGTAGATGACTTGTGGGAAGTCGGGGATGACGGGCCGGTCGCCGTTGTAGACGGTGGGCATCCAGTAGGCGGATTTGTCGGCGGGCACGGTGCATTTGCTGGTGCCGGCTTGTAGTGAGGCGGTTGTGGTGTTGGCGTTGGTGGTGGTGTTGCCCAGGAAGGTGTGGTCGTGTGAGGCGCCGGGCAGGTTGGGGAAGACGATGGGGTCGTCGGGTGCTCGGTGGCTGAAGGAGCAGTTGGCTTGGAATTCGCGGTGGGCTTGGCGGGGTGGGTTGCCGGTCGCGGGTGTTACGCCGGTGACGGGTTGTGGTGCGGGGATCCAGCCGGTTGTCGGTGGGGTGGGTTGTCCGGGCTGGCCGGGGGTGGAGGTTGTCGGGTCCACGGCCGGCGGCGTCGTCGGTGCCCCCGGCGGTGGCGTGCTGGGCGTGCCGGCCGGCGGGGTGGTCGGCGCGGCGGTGGGGCCGGCGGTGCCGGGGGTTCCGTAGACCTCGAGTTCCCAGAGCGAGACACCCCAGCCGGTGGCGCGCTTGGTGGCGGATATGCGCACGTAGCGGGCCTGCCCGTCGATGGTCACCTCTTCGGTGCCGCCTTTGCCGGCCGTGGTGGAGTGTGTGGTGGTCCAGGTGGTGCCGTCGGTGGAGAGTTGGATGTCGTAGGCGGTGGCGTAGGCGCGTTCCCAGCGGAGGGTGACGCGGTCGAGGTCGGCGGGTGTGCCGAGGTCGACCTGTAGCCACTGGTTGTCGTTGAAGGCGCTGGACCAGCGGGTGTCGGTGCGGCCGTCGACGGCGTTGCCGGCGGTGAGCCAGCCTGCCTCGGCGGAGGATGCGGTGGCGGGTTTGCCGGTGCTCAAAGGCACCTCGTCGGCGTCGGCGGCGAGTGTCTGCGAGATCAGCCACGCGCCGAGTGCGGTGACCGCGACGGCGGGGACCAGCCACAGCCGTCGGCGTCTGATGTGATGCGAATACGCCATGTTGCCTCCGGGGAGGTGGGCCGTGCAGGGCTGCACGGCGGGCATCCGGGGACGGTAACGACCACCGGGTGAGCCGTCATGAGCCCAAGGTCCCGGCCACCGGCTCG
>Ga0164243_10009424_pt1 | contig 14217 bp, 12 predicted proteins | sample OricompcompostOP_FD_108781 | JGI IMG/M metagenome (GOLD analysis project Ga0164243, IMG submission 108781) | Organic Plus compost microbial communities from Emeryville, California, USA - Original compost - Organic plus compost (OP) | ecosystem: Engineered > Solid waste > Mixed feedstock >... | reverse complement strand
GGGCAGGCCCCATCTCTGGGCACGAGCGAAGTCGCCGGGTGAACCGGCTGTGCAATTCAGCTATGGATGGAACATGAGCGACCAGACCCTTGATATGACGAACACTGGCGGAGCGGCCGGCAATGGAGCCGGTGCCGGCGGTGCCCTCGTCAAGGAAACCACCACCCAGACCTTTGCAACGGATGTTCTGGAGCCGTCCCGGCAGGTTCCGGTCCTTGTCGATTTCTGGGCCCCCTGGTGCGGGCCCTGCCGGCAGCTCGGCCCGATCATCGAGAAAGCGGTGCAGGACGCCAAGGGCGCCGTGATGCTCGTCAAGATGAACATCGACGACCACCCGCAGATCGCCGGCCAGCTCGGCATCCAGTCGATCCCGGCGGTCATCGCCTTCTCGAACGGCCAGCCGGTGGACGGCTTTGTCGGTGCCCTGCCGGAAAGCCAGGTCAAGGCCTTCATCGAGCGCCTCGCTGGACCCGTTCCTTCCGGGGCCGAGGACCTGCTTGCCGAGGCGGAAACGCTGCTCGCCGCGGGCGACATCGAAGGTGCGGGGCAGCTTTTCGCCGCGGCCCGCGAGGTCGATCCGGAGGGGCTTCCGGCCCTTGTGGGCCTCGCCAAGGTCTTTCTTGCGGTAGGCCAGCTCGACCAAGTGCGGGAAATCCTTGCCGCCGTGCCGGAGGCCAAGGCCGGCGACACTTCGATTGCGGCTGTGAAGGCGCAGCTCGACCTTGCCGAGCAGACCGCATCGCTCGGCGATCCTTCCGCGCTGGAGGCCCAGCTTGCCGCCAATCCGGCAGATCATCAGGCCCGTTTCGACCTCGCTTTGCTGCTCAATGCCAACGGGGACAGGGAGGGGGCTGTGGACAATCTCCTTGAAATTATGCGCCGGGACCGTAGTTGGAATGAGGAAGGCGCCCGGAAGCAGCTTCTCCAGTTCTTCGAAGCCTGGGGGCCGACGGACGAGGCGACGCTGAGTGGACGTCGTCGTCTCTCCTCGCTTTTGTTCTCTTGAGGCCTCGCGTCGCATGAAGGCTGGAAACTGCGCTTACAAATGCCCGGCGGACCTTCCGGCCATCATTCCGGTCTTTCCGCTGCCGGCGGCGCTTCTCCTGCCGCGGGCCGAGATGCCGCTCAATATCTTCGAGCCGCGCTATCTGGCGATGATCGACGCGGCGCTGTGCAGCAGCCGGGTCATCGGCATGATCCAGCCCGACGAGGAGGCGCCGAGCTGCGCGCGCGGGCCGACGCTCCACCGGATCGGCTGCGCCGGCCGCATCACCTCCTTCGCCGAGACGGGGGACGGCCGCTATGTCATCACGCTGACCGGCATTGCCCGGTTCCGGATCGTCGATGAGCTGCAGGTCGAGACGCCCTTCCGGCAGTGTCGGGTGACCGCCGTGCCCTATGGCGTCGATTTCGGGCGCTGCGCCTGCGAGAACCTCGTCGACCGGGACGCCGTCCTCGCCAGCTTCCGTGCCTATCTTGATGCGCATAATCTCGACACGGACTGGGACAGCGTCGACAGCGCCTCCAACGAGACGCTGGTCAACGCGCTGGCCATGATGGCGCCCTTCGGCACGGCCGAGAAACAGGCGCTCCTCGAAGCGCCGGACCTCAAATGCCGCGCCGAGACGCTGGTGGCGTTGACGGAAATGTCGCTGGCCCAGGACCTGGGCAGCACTTCGCTGCAATAGGAGCGGCCCATGAGCGAAACCGTGCGTGCCGCCGGCCGGATCGACCCGAAGCTCCTTGAAATCCTCGTCTGCCCGCTGACCAAGACGACGCTCGAATACGACGCCGAGCGGCAGGAGCTTATCAGTCGGGCCGCGAAGCTGGCCTTCCCGATCCGCGACGGCATCCCGATCATGCTGGCGGAAGAGGCGCGCAGCCTCGAATAGCTTTTCTGGAAAAGGTCGAAGAGGCTGGTCAAAGCCCTCCGGCCGGATAATATCCCTTCGTTCCCTGGACCGAGCCCCTCTGCAGTTGGTCCGCTTGCTGCTCGCGCAAGTCGGGAACTGCGCTGAAGCGGCCATTCCAGTGCCGCGGCAAGAACAGGAACCGGTTCAACCGGGGAGAAATCATGGACGCCAGAGAGAATTTCGCCACTGCGGAGCCGGAGAAATATGCGATCGGCCAGCCCGTCTCGCGCAAGGAGGACCCGATCCTCGTGCAGGGCCAGGGCCGCTATACCGATGACGTGAACATGCCGGGGCAGGCCTATGCCGCCCTCGTGCGCAGCCCCATCGCGCATGGCGTCATCAAGGGCATAGATACCGATGCGGCGCGCGCCATGCCCGGTGTCCTCGCGATCTATACCGCGAAGGATCTGGAGGGCGCAGGATACCAGTCCCTCAAATGCGCCGTCGATTTTCCCAATCGCGACGGCTCGCCCATGCGCAAGCCCGAGCGGCGTGCCTTTGCCAGCGACAAGGTCCGTTTCGTCGGCGACCCGGTCGCGCTGGTCGTTGCCGAGAGCCGCCAGGCGGCTCAGGACGCGGCCGAGGCCGTCAATGTCGATATCGACATCCTGCCGGCGGTGACGAGTGCCCGCGAGGCCGTGCAGCCCGGCGCGCCGCAGCTTTTCGACGATGTGCCGGACAACACCGTCCTCGACTTTCATTTCGGCGATTCGGAGAAGGTTGAGGCCGCCTTTGCCGGCGCGGCGCATGTCACCCGGCTCGACCTTCTCAACAACCGGCTCGTAGTCAGCGCGATGGAGCCCCGCGCTGCAATCGCTTCCTATGAGGCGGAGAGCGGACGCTGGACGGTCAATATCTGCAGCCAGGGCGCGTTCGGCCTCCGCAACACGCTGGCGGGTGTCATGGGCGTCACGCCGGACAAGATGCGCATCCTCACCGGCCATGTCGGCGGCTCCTTCGGCATGAAGGCGCAGGTCTATCCGGAATATATCGCGATCCTCCATGCCGCCCGCGACCTCGGCCGGCCGGTGAAATGGACCGAGACGCGTTCGGGAAGCTTCCTCTCCGACCATCACGGCCGCGACCATGAATTCGCCGTCGAGCTCGCGCTCGATGCGGACGGCAAGTTCCTCGCCATCCGTGCCACCGGCTATGCCAATCTCGGTGCCTATCTCAGCTTCGTCGGGCCGATGATGGGGACGCGCAACATCGTCCGCAACATGATCAGCCTCTACCGGACGCCGCTCGTCGAGGTGTCGACGAAATGCGCCGTGACCAACACCTCGACGGTCAGCGCCTATCGCGGCGCCGGCCGGCCCGAGGGCAACTACTTCATGGAGCGCCTCATCGACACGGCGGCGCGCGAGATGGGCATAGACCGTCTGGAGCTTCGCCGGCTCAACCTCATCCGCCCCGAGGAGATGCCGTACAAATCGCCCTCGGGCGAAGTCTATGACAGCGGTGATTTCCCTGCGCTGTTCGACGAGGCGGTGGCGGTTGCCGATTTCGACGGCTTCGACAGGCGGCGCGCCGAAAGCAGGGCGCAGGGCAAGCTGCGCGGCATCGGCATCGGCTGCTATCTCGAAGTCACCGCGCCTCCGGGTCCGGAAATGGGCGGCATCCGCTTCGAGCCGAATGGCGACGTGACCATCATTACCGGCACGCTCGATTACGGGCAGGGTCATGCGACCCCGTTCGCCCAGGTCCTGTCCGACCGGCTCGGCATTCCCTTCGAGAAGATCAGGCTGCTTCAGGGAGACAGCGACGAGCTGATCGCCGGCGGTGGCACTGGCGGCTCGCGGTCCATGTATGCGAGCGGTCAGGCGATCGTCGAGGCCTCGGTCAAGGTCGTGGACAATGGCCGCAAGATCGCCGCCGAGATTCTCGAGGCGGGCGAGGCCGATATCGAGTTCAGGAACGGCCGTTTCACCGTTGCGGGCACGGATCGCTCGGTCGGCATACTCGATCTCGCGGCGATGCTCCGTGAGGGCAGGAAGATGCCGGAAGACGTGCCCCAGACCCTCGACGTCAAGCATGCGACCGAGGCGATCCCCTCCGCCTTCCCGAATGGCGTCCATGTCGCCGAGGTCGAGATCGACCCGGAGATCGGAACGGTAGAGGTGGTCTCCTATGTCTCGGTCAACGATTTCGGCACGATCATCAATCCGCTGCTGGTGCAGGGTCAGGTGCATGGCGGGATCGTGCAGGGCATCGGCCAGGCTATCCTGGAGCACACGGTCTATGACGAATCCGGCCAGCCGCTGACCGGTTCCTATATGGACTACGCCATGCCGCGCGCCGACAACGCGCCCTTCTTCGGCTTCAAGAGCCATCCCGTTCCCGCCAAGACCAATGTGCTCGGCGTGAAGGGCTGCGGGGAGGCCGGATGCGCCGGGGCGCTGACCTCGCTGATGAACGCGATCTCCGATGCGCTGTCGGAGGTCGGCGTCCAGAACATGCTGATGCCGGCGACGCCGGAGCGCGTCTGGCAGGCCATCGCCACGGCCCGCGCCGCGTGAGGTATGGGCCGATCACGGGGATAGGGGCCGCCGCCTTTGCGGCGGCCTGGCTGTTCGGCCTTGCGACCTCGGCCCTTGCGCTCGACCTGCCGTCCGGTCTGCCCGACCGTCTGGTGCTGGCGAATGTCATCGACGGGACGGACGACCGGGATTCCCTGTTGAAGCTCGGCCCCCGTCTCGGGCTCTCGGCGGCGGAGATCGAGCGGATCAGGACCGTCTCCGGTTTCGTCGGCTGCCTGTCGCCCTCGCCGTCGCTCGGCTCCGGTGCGCTCTATCTCGACAACGGCCAGGTGCTCACGGCGGCGCATATCTTCTTCGAGCCTTCGGGGCAGAAGCGCTCTCGATGCTTTTTCCGGAATCAGGCGAGCTCGCCGGTGACGATCGACCTCTTGGTCGATCAGGCGCGCTTCGGCGCGGCGCCGCCCAAGCCCGGCTCCAACAACGATTACGCCATCGTCCGGCTGGTCGAGCCGCTGGCCGGCGGCGTCCCCTTTCCCGTCGGCAAGAGCAAGGTGAAGGCGGGCGATGCGCTGATCGTTCTCTCCGGCCACCCGGCGGGCATGGAGCGCGAGGTCGATAACGGCGTGCCGGTCGTGCAGGGCTGCAAGGTCCGGCGCGCGCCGATCTCCTCCAGTTCGACTTCCTTCTACCGCTCGGATTGCGATGCCTCTGGCGCCTCCTCGGGCGGCATGCATCTGTCGCGGGTCGGCGGCGAACTCGTCTTTCGCGGCATCACCATCAGCACCGGGCCGTGGCGCGATCCGGCCTTCCACGGCGCGCCCTATAATGAAAAGGCCGGCAGCGTGACGACCGCGCTCGGCACGGACGCGGCGATCCTCAAGGCGGGACAATCACTGGCAGGCTTCTGAAAACGACAATCGCCGGAAAGGCGAGAACAGCCATCGAGACTCATGGGAGGAAAAATGAGGCTCGGCTATTTTACCATGCCCGTCCATCCGCTCGGGCGGGACTGGCGGCAGACGCTGGAGGAGGACCGGCAGGCGATCATCCTCGCCGATGAACTGGGCTATCACGATGCCTTTGTCGGTGAGCATCTGAGCGATGCCTGCGAGACGATCACCAACAGCATGCTGTTCCTGTCCTCGCTCGCGCCGGTGACGAAGCGGATCAGGCTCGCGACCGGCACGACCAATCTCTCCCACATTCATCCCGTGCTGGTCGCCGTGCAGGCGGCGATGCTCGACCATCTCGCCGGCGGCCGCTTCATCTTCGGCATCAGCCCCGGCGCGCTGGCGTCCGACGCCGAGGTCATCGGCATACTCGACGAGGACCGGAACCGGATCTTTGCCGAGGCGATCGACGTCATCCTTGAAATCTGGCGGCGCGATCCGCCTTACGACATCGACCTGCCGGACAATCGCTTCAAGGTTTCGACCCGGCGCATGAGCAATTTGCCGGTCGGTGTCGGCTATCTGCCGAAACCCTATCAAAAGCCCTGTCCGGAAATCGTCGGCACGGTGGTCGCCCCCTTCTCGCAGGGCGTGATCGCCATGGGCGAGCGCGACTTCCACCCGCTTTCGGCGAATTTCCTCGTCGCCAAATGGCTCCGGTCGCATTGGGAGAACTACGCCAAGGGCAAGGCCAATGCCGGCGTCAAAGCCGATGTCGCGGACTGGCGGATCGCCCGCTGCATCTTCGTCGCCGATGACGACAGGGTGGCCGAGCGTTATGGCCGGTCGGATGCGAAAAGCCCCTATGGCTTCTATTTCGCCCAGTTCCTCGCCAAGCTCACCAAGAGCAGGAGGCTCGGCGTCTTCAAGGAGGAGAAGGACCAGCCCGACGCGGAAATCACCCACGACTACATCATGGACCGGCTGGTGATCCATGGTGGGGTGGAGAAGGTCGTCGACGAGCTTCTGGCGCTCCGCGAGACGACCGGCGATTTCGGCGAGCTTGTCTATGCCGGCATGGACTGGGTCGATCCGGCGCTCGCCCGGCGTTCCATGCAATTGATGGCCGAAGAGGTGATGCCGCGGGTGAATGCGGCGATAGGACAGGGCTGAATCGCCCAATCGGCGTGGACGAAGCCGCCGGGAAACGCTAGAGATCAAACGATTTCTTCCCGCGGTTTTTCGATGTTGCAGGCTCCTCCCAAGCCGACCGGATGGTTTGCGCCGGTCCTGTCGATGGTACTTCTCCAGTTCATCGGCTCCTTCACGCTGCTTTTCATGCCGACCATCGCGCCGGCCATGGCCGCCGAGTTCGGCTGGGAAAAGAGTACGATCGGCTATCTCTCGGCGCTCACCATGGGCGGCTCGATGATGTTCCTTTTGGCCGTCTCGCCGCTCGTCCATCGCGCCGGTCCGATCCGGTCTATCCAGATGGGCCTCCTCTTCTGCGCGCTCGCCTTCCTGCTTCTCTACATTCCGCTCTGGTTCACGCCGATCATCGGCAGCCTGCTCATCGGCTTTTCCTATGGGCCGACGGTCCCGGCCTCGAGCCAGGTCCTTCAGCGCTTCTCGCCGGCCGAGCACCGCTCCCTGATCTTCTCGATCAAGCAGGGGGCCGGCGCGCTTGGCGGTGTCTTTGCCGGGCTCGCCCTGCCGGCTGCCGCGGCTTTCGGCGGATGGCGTGCCGCCGTGCTTCTGGCCATGCTGATGGTCCTCGTCATCGCCGCCATGGTGCAGCCGCTCCGCAACCGGACCGACGACCAGCGCGACCGCAGCCGCCGCCTTTCGCCGGGCGTCTTCCTGTCGCCGGAGAATCTCACCCGGACGATCCGGGCGCTGCAGAGCGTGCCCGGCCTCTTCTCCTATGCCTGTGCCGGCGGCCTGCTCGGGCTGACGCAGGGTTGCTGGAACGCCTTTCTGGTGACGTTCCTGGTCAACCATCTCGGCTACGGGCTCGATCTTGCCGGCGCGGTCTTCGCCATCATGCAGATCGCGACCTTCATCGGCCGCCTTTTCATGGGCTGGCTTTCGGACCGGCTCGGCTCTGGCGTGCCGATCATGCGTATCAGCTCGATCGGCAGCTTCCTCGTCACCGGGCTGCTGGCGCTATCAGGGCCGGACTGGCCGTTCTGGGTCATCGCCCTGATCTCCTTCGCCTCCGGCGTTCTGGTCAGTGGCTGGAACGGGGTCAATCTGGCGGAAGCGACGCTGCGTGTGCCGGTACATCTCGTCGGCGAGGCCTCGGCCGGCTCGATCGTCGTGGTCACGTCGGGCCATGTGATCGGTCCGATGGCCTTCGCGCTGCTTCTCTACTCGATCGACCGCTTCGACATCGCCCTTTTCATCGCGGGCGCTGTCTCGCTTCTGGCCTGGCCGCTGATCGGCCCGGTCGATCGCTCGCGCATCGAGGCGCGAGCGAAGCGCTAGGCGCGGCGGGCGTAGGGCGCCTGTTCTTCCTGCGAGAGCCGCACGCGGTCGCCCGGCTGCGCATCATCGGTGACGCCGGCAAGGATACGTGCACCGCCATCGATGAGCACGGTGGCGATGGGCTTCGGCTGCCAGTCCTTCTGGCCGATGACATGGCGCACCACCGTCATGTCCTCGATGACGCCGCCCTCGACCAGCACCGTCTCGAAATCCGGGCTGCCGCATTTGACACAGAGATAGCGCTCGGGAAAATAGACCGCGCCGCAGCCCTTGCACGTCCAGGCATTCAATCCTTCGCTCATTATCCGCGCTCCAGAACGGCGGCCCCGGCTGTCGCGCCGTAGCGATACATGGTCATTCCATATCCGGTGACGAGGCCGAGCTTCGCATCCTTCACCTGCCGCTCGCCGGCCCGGTGCTGGAGCTGGAGCACGATCTCGGAAACGCCGTTAAGGCCGCCGGCATGGCCGCCCGGCTGGCCGGCCGAGAGCATGCCGCCCCAGGTATTCACCGGGAAGCTCCGGTCCTTGATCCGGTTGTGGATGAAGCCCTTGGCGTCGTGGTCGGGCATGAAGCCGAGATCGTCGAGCTGGGCGACGATCATGGCCGGATAGTCGTCATAGATGCTGGCGACGTCGATATCGTCCGGGCCGGCGCCGGCAAGGTCCCAGAGGTCCTTCGCGAAGACCGAGGCGCCGGTCTCGAGCCCGTCCGTCGCCTGATGGTCGTGATTGTAGCTGTAGCCGAGCGAGCGCACGCGCACGGGCGCGCGGCCCTTCGGCACGCGGTCGGGATGGGCGAGGATGACGGCCTGCCCGCCGGCAACGACCGGTACGCAGTCGAAGCGGCAGAGCGGATCGACCACCATCGGCGCATTGAGGTAGTCGTCCATGGTCATGGGATCGCGATAGGTGGCGAAGGGATTGCCCGCCGCCCAGGCGCGCTGGGCGATCGCCATATGGCCGTAATCGGTCTTTTCTAAACCGTAAGCTGCCATCTGCCGCCGCGTCAGCAGCGCATACGCGGTGTTCGGCCCGCCATAGCCGAGGGCGGCGGCGTGGTCGCGGATGGCGCGGTTGAAATTGGCGGCAATCTTGGCATAGCCGTCGAGGCCGGTGGCGTCGCCCGCTGCCACGATCACGACATTCGCCGCGCCCATCTCGATGGCCCGCACCGCCGCGCCGAAGGCGCTGATCGAGGCCGAGCCGCCATTGGTGTCCTGATGCAGCCAGCGGGTCGATATGCCGAGCCTCCAGGCGAGGTCCACCGCGGCGTCCGGCGCGATCGACATGGAGGAGACGGCGAAGCCGTCGACCTCGCCGAGCCCGATCCCGCCATCGTCGAGCGCGGCGACGATGGCGTCGCGGATGAAATGATGCGCGAGCTTCCCCGGCTCCGGGCGGCGCGTATAGACCGACTGTCCTGTGCCGATCACGGCGGTGTTGTCATAGGTGGGGCGTATCGCCATTTCGCATTCTGATCCGTTGGCAATTCACGTGTTAAACTGGTGCGCCACGCGCGGTTAAGTCGGGGAATCCAACCGCTCCACTCTCCGCCAGCGCGTAGATGTCGGCGTCCGAATAGCCCATCTCGCGGAGGATTTCCTCCGAATGTTGGCCGAGGAGCGGCGGCGCATACCGGACATCCGGCCCGTCATGGTCCATGAGGACGGGATTGCGGATCATGCGGAGCCGGCCGAATTTCGGATGGTCCGTCTCGACCACCATGCCACGCGCCACCATCTGCGGGTCCTCCAGCGCTTCCTTGAAATCCTTGACGATGGAGATCGGCACGCCGGCGGCGGCCAGCTCCTTTTCGAGGTCGGCGGCGTCCCGTTTCAGAATCGCATCGGTGAAGAGCGGCACGAGATCGTCCTCATAGACCTTGCGCAGCGAATAGGAGGCGAAGCGTGGATCATCCTTGTAGGCGTCGAGGCCGAGGATCTCCAGCATCCGGTAGAAAAGGAGGTCGTTCGGGACGCCGAGGGCGAGGTAGCGCCCGTCGCGCGTCTCGAAGAGCTGGTTCGGCGCGTTCAGCCGGTGACGATGGCCGATGCGCTGCGGCACCTCGCCGGTGACGAGATAGCCCGAGGCCTCCCATGTCGCGGCGGCGAGGACAGATTCGGTGAGGCAGACATCGGCCCGGCGGCCTTCGCCGAGACGGGAGGCGCCGACAAGGCCGGAGAGCGCCGCATAGGCGGCGAACATGCCGGCGAAGAGGTCCGCCGTCTGGATGCCCGGCCGCATCGGCATCTTGCCGGCCTCGCCGAAGATCGACATGACGCCGGATGCCGCCTCGGCGATGAGGTTGATGCCGCCGCGCCGGCGGTCCGGACCGGTCTGGCCGAAGCCCGAGACGGAGACATAGACGAGCTTCGGATTGACCGCCTTCAGCTGGTCGGGGCCGAGGCCGAGCTTGTCGAGCGCGCCCGGCCGGTTGTTCTCAAGGAGCACGTCCGCCTCCTCGGCGAGGCGGCGGACGACCGCCAGCCCTTCCGGGTTCTTGAGGTCGATGGCAATGCTTCTTTTGTTGCGGTTGAGCGAGGCGAAGGACACGCTCTCGCCATTGACGAGCGGCGGGAAGGCGCGGGACATGTCGCCCTTCAGGCTCTCGACCTTCGTCACCTCGGCGCCCATGTCGGCGAGCAGCATGCCGGCAAAGGGGCCGGCCATGATGTTGGCGATTTCGAGCACCTTCACGCCTGCCAGCGGCTTGGCCATCTTCTTCCTCCCGCCTAGTCGGCGAACCGCGAGACGGGCGTGCCGGCGACATCCGATCGCGCCATGAAGATGCTCCCGTTCAGCGGGTATTCTTGATTGATCGCGTCGGAGACATGCGCGGTGAGCGTGGTGAAGAAAAGTGTCTTCATGTCGGGTCCGCCGAAGCAGGGCATGGTGGCGGCGCCCGGCACCGGAATCCTCTCGACCAGCGTCCCGTCCGGCGCGATACGGTTGAAGCATTGGGCGGTGAAGCCGGCGCTCCAATAGGTCCCGTCGAGATCGGTGGCGCCGCCGTCCGGCGCGCCGTCCTCTGGCGTGTGCTCGCGAATACGCTTCCTGTTGGCGATTGCGCCTGAGGCCGGGTCGAAGTCCCAGCGGTCGATCCAGCCGCCACGCGAATCCGAATGGAACATGGTTTGCCCGTCCGGCGACCAGGCAAGACCGTTCGACACCTTGATGCCGCCGGCGATCTTCTCGTCCGCCCTGCCGTCGGCGGTGATGCGATAGAGCGAGGCGATGGGCCTCCGGTCCGGTTCGGGCACGGCCATGCTGCCGACCCAGAAGGCGCCATCGGGACCGACCTTGCCGTCATTGAGCTTGGCGATGCCGGGTGGGAATTCCGTCCGGACGAGGACTTCCTTACGCTCCGTTTCCGGGTCGAAGATCAACACTTCATTGCCGGCGGCGACGATCCAGCGTCCGTTTCGCGTCAGGCCGAGGCTACCGATCAACGCGCCGAAATTGCGGACGCGATGCTCGCGGGTTCCGAAGTCGAAGGTATGGATTTCGTCGGTGGTGTTGTCGGACCAGAGGAGGCGGTTCCGTTCCGCATCCCAGACGGGAGATTCGCCGACGCCGAAATGCGCCTTGAACAAGCACTCGATTTCCCCCATCCGCCGTTCTCCGCTTTTGTCATTATCCGTCGGCGGGCCCACGATAAGGTGGGATCGGGGTCGTGACAATCGGCCGGTGACGGTGACTATATTCGACGGACTGTCCGAGTCATCCGGGGGGACAATGCAGCCGATCGATACCTATGAGGTCCTGGCGACCGTTCCGCTCTTCGCGGAAGTGCTGGATGAGCGGCAGCTCGCAGGCCTTGCCGCCCGCTGTCATCTCGCCGCTTTCCCCGCCGGCTCCATCCTCATGGCGGAAGGCGATTTCGGGACCTCGATGTTCGTCATCGCGGAAGGCGTGGTGGAGGTGACGGTCGCCGGTAAGCGCGGCGAGCCGCATGAGGTGGCCGAACTCGGTCCGGGCGAAATCGTCGGGGAGATGTCGCTTATGACCGGCGCGCGTCGGAATGCGACCGCGACGGCGCTTGGCGATGTGGTTGCCGCGGAAATCACGAAAGTGGCGCTGGAGGCGATTCTCGCCCGTGCCCCGGACCTCATCGACAGTTTCGGCGCCGTCCTGGTGCGCCGGCAGGCGGAGCGCGACCGGGTCGCGCGGGATGCCGCCCATGGCGGCATCCATGATCTCGTCAGCCAGATCCGCCGTTTCTTCGGCGGCGCCTGACGGTCAGCCGATGCGCTTCGCCGGCTCGCGGGGGCCAACCATCTTCCAGATCAGCGGCATCAGGGCGATGCCGAGTATGGTCTTGAGGACGGTCGAGACGAGGAAAGGCGTCAGGCCGACCTCGATGGCACGGGGAATCCCGAGGGAGACGGAGAGCCAGCCAAGACCCATGAGCAGAATCAGGACATTGCCCGCGACCATCGCACCGGCCGTTCCGGCGATGGTGCGGTCCCAGCCGCGCTCCGCGAGATAGCCGACAAGGGCGGCGGAGAGCAGGAAGCCGAGCAGGAAGCCGCCCGTCGGGCCGACCATATAGGCAAGGCCGAGGCCGCGCTCCGGCGTGCCGGCGAAGACGGGGAGGCCGCCCGCTCCGGCAATGAGGTAGGCGAGGACGGTCGCGGCGCCGAGCCGGCCGCCATAGGCCATGCCGATGACGAGGACCACGAAGGTCTGCATGGTCATCGGAACCGGCCAGAAGGGAATCTGGATCTTGGCCGAGGCGGTGAGGAGACAGAAGCCGAAAACCATCAGTGTGGCGTTGCGCAGGAGTTCGCCCTGGCGCCCGCTCGGCCAGAGCGTGTCGGCAAGGGTCGCGGTCCGGGGGGCTGCTGTAATGGTCAAGGCTCAGACTCCAATTGCTGTCCGGCTCTTATCCCAAAGCTCCCCGGTGGGCGCAAGGCGGTCGGCATTCATCCGTGCGTTGCGGCTATTGCGAAGTCTTCCGGAATACAGGCATTCTCCGCCGGTCCAACGCCACGAGTCGGGTCGCTCACGCCTATGATCGTCCGTGCCGGCCGGCTCTATTTCCTGCTGATTCTGGCGATTCTCGCCGGTACGGTGGCGCTCCGTCTCGCCGATCCGTTCATCCTGCAGGGTCTCCGCCTGATCGCCTTCGACTCGTTCCAGCGTCTCTACCCGGAGACCTATGATCCCGGCCTTCCGGTCGCCATCGTCGACATAGATGAGGAGTCGCTCGGTCGAGTCGGCCAATGGCCCTGGCCGCGTACCGTCATGGCCGATCTTCTCGATCGCCTTGCGGCGCAGGGGGCGGCCGTTGTCGCTTTCGACATTCTCTTCGCGGAGGCGGACCAGACCTCGCCGGAGCGGATCGTCGGCAGCCTTCCCGAGGCCGAGCGTGCCGTGGTCGCGCCGCTTCTTGAGGGCAAGAAGAGCCATGACGAGATTTTCGCCGAGGCGATCGGGCGGAATGTTACGGTGCTGGCGACAGCGCTGAGCGGCCGCGTTTCGGAGCCGCCCTCACCCAAGGCGGGTTTCGCCTTTGCCGGGGACGATCCGCGCCCCTTCGTCCACGCCTTTTCCGGCGCGACGCTCAATCTTCCCTTTCTGGACCAGGCAGCCGCCGGGATCGGTTCGATCAACTGGTTTCCCGACCGCGATCAGGTGATCCGCCGCATTCCGCTCGTCTATCGGGTGGGCGAAGCGTTCGTGCCCTCGCTCGTCATCGAGGCGCTGCGTGTGGCGCAGGGTGTCAGCACCTATGTGCTGCGCGCCTCCAATGCCAGCGGCCAGACCGCTTTCGGCGAGGAGACGGGGCTCAACGCCATTCGTGTCGGCGATATCGAGATACCGACCGATCCGGATGGGGGCATCTGGATCAAATATCGTCCCTCCGATCCCGGCCGCTACGTTTCCGCCTGGTCTGTCCTGTCGGGGGAGAACGCTCCCGGCGATGTGGCGGGGCGAATCGTGCTCATCGGAACCAGCGCGCCGGGTCTGATCGACCTTCGCGCCACGCCGCTCGATGCGTCCAGTGCCGGCGTCGAGGTCCATGCCCAGGCGATCGAACATATCCTTCATGCCCGCTCGCTAACCCGTCCGGACTATGCGCTGCCGCTCGAGATGACGGCGTTTCTCGTCCTCGGCCTTGTCCTCGCGCTTATCCTCCCGCGCATCTCGGCGAGCCAGTCGGCGGTGCTCGGTGCCTCGGTCATCGGCCTCGTTTTCGTCGGTACCGTGCTCGCCTTCCGTAATGCCGGGCTTCTCCTCGACCCGACCTTTCCGGGGCTGGCGCTTCTCATCCTCGTCGCGGCGGCGACGCTCTATGTCTACCGCCGCGTGGAGATGCAGCGCGGCGAGGTCCGCCGGGCCTTCAGCCACTATGTCTCCCCGGCCGTCGTCGACGAGCTGATCACCCATCCCGAGAAGCTGGAGCTCGGCGGTGTCGTCCGTCCGCTGACGCTGATGTTCT
>Ga0164243_10009423_pt1 | contig 14218 bp, 13 predicted proteins | sample OricompcompostOP_FD_108781 | JGI IMG/M metagenome (GOLD analysis project Ga0164243, IMG submission 108781) | Organic Plus compost microbial communities from Emeryville, California, USA - Original compost - Organic plus compost (OP) | ecosystem: Engineered > Solid waste > Mixed feedstock >... | reverse complement strand
CTCGCCCACGCCGCCAGCCAGCGCGGCCGCGCCAGCGCCTGCGGCGCCATCCGCGCCATCGTGCGCAGGTCGAGCCGCTCGGGGATCGCCGGGCTGCCCCAGTCGCGCCCGTGCGAGAACGACCAGTCGAGCGTGACGATCAGCCCGGCCGCGCCGGCCGCCCGCGCCCGCTCGATCCGCTCGACCATCTGCGCTCTCGCGCCGCACCAGTAGAGCTGGAAGAGGGTCGGCGCGCCGGCGGCGGCGACCTGCTCGATCGGCTTCGACGCGAACGAGCTGAGCCCGATCGCGGTCCCGCGCGCGGCGGCGGCGCGGGCGACCGCGACCTCGCCGTCGGGGTGGACGGCCTGCACGCCGGTCGGCGAGATCAGCACCGGCAGCGACAGCTCGCAGCCCATCACCGACGTCGCCAGCTCGCGCCTGCCGGCGAGGCCGGCGACGCGGGGGGCGAATCCCAGCGCGCCGAACGCGGCGACGTTGTCGGCGAGCGTGCGGCCGGCCTCCGAGCCGCCGATCACCGCCTTGCAGACCGACTGCGGCAGCCGCCGGCGCGCCCGCCGCTCGGCCGCCGCGACCGTCTCGAACCAGCTCATCGCCGAACCCCCTCGCGTCGCAGGAAGGCCGCGATCGGATCCTCGTCGCAGGCCCGCTCGGGCGGCGCCGCCGGGCCGCGCCGCGCCGGGCGCCGGCGCGAGTGGTCGGCCGACGGCCGCGGCGGCGGCGTCGAGCGGTCGCGCCGCGCCAGCAGCGTCTCGCCGTGGCCGAGCGCGCACTCGGGGTCGGGGCCGTCGAGCGGCAGGCCGGTGAAGAACTTCGCCGCCATGCAGCCGCCGCGGCAGCTGTCGTAGAAGCCGCACGACCCGCAGGCGCCGCCGCCCTGCGGCGCGCGCAGCCGCGCGAACAGCTCCGACTCGCGCCAGACGCCGGCGAAGCCGCCGCGGTCGCGCACGTTGCCCGCGAGGAACTGGTCGTGGATCGCGAACGGGCAGGCGTAGACGTCGCCGACCGGGTCGATCAGGCAGACGACCCGCCCGGCCCCGCACAGGTTCAGCCCCGGCAGCGACCGGCCGTACGCGGCGAGGTGGAAGAACGAGTCGCCGGTCAGCACCTGCTCGCCGTGCGCCAGCAGCCACTCGTACAACTGCCGCTGCTGCGCGGCGGTCGGGTGCAGCTCGTCCCACACGTCGGCGCCGCGCCCCGACGGCCGCAGCCGCGTCAGCCGCAGCTGCGCGCCGTGGGCGTCGGCGATCGCCTTGAACCCGTCGAGCTGGCCGACGTTCTCGCGCGTGACGACGACCGACAGCTTCGGCGCGGAGGCGCCGGCGGCGGCGAGCCGGCCGAGCGCCCGCATCGCGGTCGCGTAGGAGCCCGGCCCGCGCACGCGGTCGTTGACCTCGGCCGTCGCGCCGTCGAGCGAGATCTGCACGTCGACGTAGTCGCTGGCGGCGATCCAGCGGGCGCGCTCGTCGTCGATGCGGCTGCCGTTGGTCGAGAACTTCACGCCGACCCGGTGCGCGACCGCGTAGTCGACCAGCTCCCAGAAGTCCCTGCGGACGGTCGGCTCGCCGCCGCCGACGTTGACGTAGAAGACCTGCATCCGCTCGAGCTCGTCGATCACCGCCTTGCACTCGGCGGTCGACAGCTCGCGCGGGTCGCGCCGGCCCGAGGAGGACAGGCAGTGGACGCAGGCGAGGTTGCAGGCGTAGGTCAGCTCCCAGGTGAGGCAGATCGGCGCGTCGAGGCCGCGCTCGAACTGGTCGACCAGCCGGCCGCCGGGCGCCGCGTCGGCGGCAGCGGCGGGAGCGGCGCCAGCGGCGTCCGCGCCGCCGCCGGTGGAGGCGAGCGCGCTCATGGCGCCGCCTGCGCGCGGATCATCCCGGTCGCGGCCAGCACCGCCAGCGCCTGCCGGCAGCGGTCGAGCTCGCCGCCGGCGACGCCGACGGCGCGCGCCGCCTCGCGGGCGCTCGGGTGGGCGCCGAGCGCCTCCACCAGCGCCAGCAGCGCGCGGCTCTTGAGGAACGACAGCCGCCGCGTGCCGAAGTCGTAGGCGAGCGCGCCGAACGGCTCGGGGCGCAGCGCGACCTGCTCCGACAGCCGCCAGCGGCGGTCGAGGTCGAAGGTCATCGCCGGCAGCTCAGTAGACACCGCACATGCCGTCGATCGAGACGTCCTCGACCAGCAGCTCGTCCTCGACGAGCGGCTCGGCGGCGGGGCTGTGGGCGGTCGCCTCGGCGGCGCGGTCGGGCTCTGCGCAGGCGAGCGCGCAGCCGGTGTCGATCGTCGGCTCGGCCATCGATTCCTCTCCTCTGAAGACGGCAGGTCAGTTGCAGCGACGGCGGCATTAATAGCACTCGGTGCCAGATGGTCAAGTAAGAGTGAAGATCTCTCTGGCGCAGTCGCATGACGACCTACTTGACAGGGCTTGAAGTGATCGCCTATGGTCGAGAACAGGGAGGGCGTAAACGCTTACGTATTTTTCACCGTAAGCGCTTACGTTAGAGATGCTCGACGACAAGCCAAGACCAATGCCAACGGCCACCATCCACGACCTCGCGGAGCGCTGCGGCGTCTCGATCGCGACGATCTCGCGGGCCCTGAACGGGATGCCCGGGGTCGGCGAGAGAACGCGCAAGCGGATCCTCGACGCCGCGCAGGAGATCGACTACCGCCCGTCGGCGGCGGCGCGCACGCTCGTGACCCGCCGCTCGCAGATCCTCGGGGTCGTGATCGACACCGGCGACGGCCGCCCCAACCTCCAGCACCCGTTCTTCCAGCACGTGCTGGTCGGCTTCCAGCAGGAGGCGCACGCGCAGAGCTTCGACCTGCTGCTGTTCGCCCGCGACCGGACCGCCTGCGGCGCCGAGTCGCGGCTGCTCAACCGCTGCCGCCAGCACCGCATCGACGGCATCGCGGTGATCGCCTTCGACCTCACCGACCCCGGCGCCGACGCGCTGACGCTGCCGGGGATACCGTGCGTCGCGCTCGACATCGACGTCGACCCCGCGACGACGGCCGTCGTCTCGTCCGACAACGCCGGCGGCGCCGCGCTCGCGACCCGCCACCTGCACGAGCTGGGCCGCCGCCGCATCGCCGTGATCGCCGGCGACCGCACGACCAAGCCGGGCCGCGAGCGGCTGCGCGGCCACCTCGACGAGCTGGAGCGGCTCGGGCTGCCGCGGCGCGAGGAGTACGTCCGCGGCGGCGACTTCTACTCCGACAGCGGCGCCGAGGAGATGGCCGCCCTGCTGGCGCTGCCCGAGCCGCCCGACGCCGTCTTCTGCGCCACCGACCTGATGGCCGCCGGCGCGCTCCAGGCGGCCCGCTCGGCCGGCGTCGAGGTCCCCGGCGACGTCGCGATCGCCGGCTTCGACGGGCTCGACCTGACCGACCTGACCCATCCGCGCATCACGACCGTCCGGCAGGACAAGAGGGGCCTCGGCGTCGTCGCCGCGCGCACGCTCCTGTCGATGCTGGCCGACCCCGACGCGCCGCCGCCCTCGGTGACGCTGCCGGTCGAGCTGGTCGTGCGCGAGTCCTCGGCCGGCCCCGCGGCCGCCGAGCCGTGATCCCTTCGACCCCGATCCGCAGCGAGAGAGGCACGAGATGAACACCGTCACGCAGGAGACCCCGATCGAGACCAGCCGCGAGCTGGCGCTCGAGCTCCACCGCACGATGGCGCGCGTGCGCGCCTTCGAGGAGCGGCTTCACAGACTGGTCGCCGACCGCGAGGTCGAGGGCTTCGTCCACCTGACCGTCGGGCAGGAGGGCGTCGACGTCGGCGTCTGCTCGCTGCTGCGAGCCGACGACGCCGTCTTCACCTCCTTCCGCAACCACGGCCAGTGCATCGCCAAGGGGATGGAGATGCGGCCGATGATGGCCGAGATGTTCGGCCGCGCGACCGGCTGCAACCGCGGCAAGGGCGGCTCGATGCACCTCGCCGACCACGACCGCTGGGTCTTCGGCGGCAACGGGCTGGTCGGCTCGGCCCCGCCGCTGGCGCTCGGCCCGGCGCTGTCGGCGCGCATGCTCGGCGAGGGGCGCGTCGCCGTCTGCTTCTTCGGCGAGGGCGCCGCCCAGCAGGGGGTCGTGCACGAGTCGATGAACCTCGCCTCGATCTGGCGGCTGCCGGTCGTGTTCGTCTGCGCCAACAACAACTACGCCCAGTCGACGCCGCTGCACTTCAACTCCTCGGTGCGCGACATCGCCGCGCGCGCCGCCGCCTACGACATGCCCGGCGAGATCGTCGACGGCCAGGACGTGCTGGCGGTGCGCAGCGCCGCCGAGCGCGCGATCGAGCGGGCCCGCGCCGGCGAGGGGCCGACGCTGCTGGAGGCCAAGACCTTCCTCTACCACGGCGCGTGGGAGGGCGAGCACCCGCTCAGCATGAGCTACCGCGACAGGGAGCTGGAGGCCCACTTCCTCGCGCGCGACCCGGTCGGGCTGCTCGCCGACCGCGTCGTGCAGGAGGGCTGGGCGACGCGCGCGGAGATCGAGCGGACGCTGAGCGCCGCCGAGGACGAGGTGACCGACGCCGTCGACTACGCCCGCTCCAGCCCCTGGCCCGAGCCGGCCGAGCTGGCGAGCGACGTCTACGCCGTCGGCTGAGCGGCGGGCCGCGCCGCCCGGCGCATCGGCCCGCCTGCAGATGACTTAATCAATCAATTCAGGAGGAATCTTCGGTGAGCACCGCCGTGACGACTCGCACCGGCGAGTTGCGAGAGGCCCTGCGCGAAGCGCTGCGCGAGGAGATGGAACGCGATCGCAGCGTGATCGTGATGGGCGAGGACATGGCCGGCGGGGGCGGGGTCCCCGGCCACGAGCGCAGAGACGCCTGGGGCGGCGTCGCGGGCGTCACGCGCGGCCTGGTCGAGCAGTTCGGCCGCGAGCGGATCCTCGACACGCCGATCTCGGAGGCGGCCTTCATGGGCGCCGCCGTCGGCGCCGCGATGACCGGGCTCAAGCCGGTCGCCGAGCTGCAGTTCATCGACTTCATGGGCGTCTGCCTCGACCAGCTGGTCAACCAGGGCGCGAAGGTCCGCTACATGCACGGCGGCGGGCAGATCGAGGTCCCGATGGTCGTCCGCTGCATGATCGGCGCCGGCGTCCGCGCCGGCGGCCACCAGTCGCAGTCGTGCTACTCGACCTTCGCCCACTTCCCCGGCCTGAAGGTCGTCGTGCCGGCGACGCCGGCCGACGCGAAGGGGCTGATGCTGTCGGCGATCCGCGATCCCAACCCGGTGATCTTCTGCGAGCACAGCCTGCTCTACGCGGTCGTCGACGAGATCCCCGAGGGCGACTGCGCCGTCCCGCTCGGCCGCGCCGACGTCAAGCGCGAGGGCGCCGACGTCACCGTCGTCGCCTGCGGGCTGATGGTCCACCGCGCGCTGGAGGCGGCGGCGGCGCTGGAGCGGGAGGGCGTCGACGCCGAGGTGGTCGACCTGCGCACGGTCGCGCCGCTGGACGCCGAGGCGATCCTCGCGTCGGTCCGCAAGACCGGCCGGCTGGTCGTCGTCGACGAGGACAACCCGGTCTGCTCGATCGCCTCCGAGGTCGTCGCGATCGCCTCCCGCGACGCCTTCGACGCGCTCAGAGCGGCGCCCCGCACGGTCACCCCGCCGCATGCGCCGGTGCCGTTCTCGGCGCCGCTGGAGGACCTCTACATCCCGGGCGCCGACGCCGTCGCCGACGCCGTCCGCACCGCCCTCGGCCGCGCCTGAGCGGCGACGAGGCCAACGACGCACGAGAAGGGACAGACGTTGTCACGGATGCAGGAGAAGGTCGCCCTGATCACGGGCGGCGCGCGCGGGCAGGGCCGCGCGATCGCGGAGAAGCTCGCCGCCGAGGGCGCCGACGTCGCGATCTGCGACATCTGCGAGCCGCTGCCGACGATGCAGTACGCCGGCGCGACGCGCGAGCAGCTCGAGGAGACCCGCCGCCGCGTCGAGGCGCTCGGCCGCCGCTGCGTCGCCGAGGTGGTCGACGTGCGCGACCTGCCGGCGATGGAGCGCTTCGCGCGGCGGACGGTCGAGGAGCTGGGGCGGATCGACGTCGCCTGCGCCAACGCCGGGCTCGTCACGTGGGTGCCGTTCGAGGAGGTGACGGTCGAGGCGTGGCACGAGATGCTCGACGTCAACGCGCTCGGCGCCTTCGTCACCGCCAAGGCGGTCGTGCCGCACATGCGCGCGCGCCGCTCCGGCTCGATCGTGCTGACCTCGTCGGTCAACGGCCGCGAGCCCGGCAAGGGGCTGACCAGCTACACCGCCGCCAAGCACGCGGTGATCGGGCTGATGCGCAACCTCGCGCTCGAGCTCGGCCCGCACGGCATCCGCGTCAACGCGCTGATGCCGAGCGCGATCAACACCGTGATGGGCAACAACCCGACCAACTCGAAGTGGATCTTCGGCCGCCCCGACGCGAGCGAGGAGGACTACCTCGTCGCGACGCGCAACTGGCACGCGCTGCGCAACCGCCCGGCGATGCCGCCGTCGGTCGTCGCCGACGCGGTCGCCTGGCTGGTCTCCGACGAGGCGCGCAACGTCACCGGCATCGAGCTGCCGATCGACGGCGGCCACCTGATCCTGCCGGGCTTCAACCACGACGCGGTCGTCGAGCCGCTGCACGACTAGACGGTCCCCCGAGCGCAGGAGGAGAGCATGCGTAGCGCAGACGGGCCCGGGAGCGGGCTCACACGGCAGCAGTTCCTGAAGGCGGGCGGCGCGACGCTGGCCGGCGCCGCCGCCCTCGGCGGCCTCGCCGGCTGCGGGGCGGCCGGCACCAGCGGCGGCGGGAGCGCCGGGGGAGGCGGCGGGGGCAGATCGACCCTCGTCGTCGCCGTCCCGGCGCTGCTCTCCTCGCTCGACCGCGAGTTCGAGGTCGGCGCCGGCTCGATGGAGGCGATGAACAACGTCTACGACGCGGCGACGATGTGGGCGACCGAGCCGTTCGGCTCGACCGGCTCGCGCGTGCCGCAGCTCGGCGACACGAAGCGCTGGCGGCTGAACCTCATAGAGGAGGCGAGCGTCGCCAGGGACGGCCTCACCTGGACGATCCGCTTCAAGCCCGGGATCGCCAGCCACGCCGGCAACGAGCTGGGCGCCGACGACTTCCTCTACACGCTCCAGCGCCACCAGGGCGTGTGGGTGCTCGGCGCCTTCTACAACCACGTCGCCGGCTTCCTGCCGCGCTGGCGGGCGGGCATGTTCAAGACGCTCGACAGGCACACGATCCGCGTCCGCACCCAGAAGCCGAGCCCGCTGTTCCTGCAGATGCTCGAGAACAACTTCGCGATGGGGCTGTTCGACGGCGTCGAGGCGCGCAGACACGCGACCGGCGGCGACAAGTGGTCGACGGGCTGGATGAAGTCCAACGGCGACAAGGCCGGCCACGGGCCGTACACGATCGAGTCGCACAAGCCGGGCACCGAGACGGTCTTCCGCGCCTTCGCCGACTACCACGGCGGCAAGCCGGCGATCGACACGGTGATCCACCGCGCGATCGAGTCCTCCAGCACGCGCGCGTCGCTGCTGACCGCCGGGCAGGTCGACGTCGTGCGCGACCTGCTGCCGGCCGAGTTCAAGAAGCTCGAGCAGACGAGAGGGGTCGTCGTCGACGACTTCGACAAGGCGAAGTTCCTGCTGCTGATGCTCGTCTTCAACACGACGCGCAGACCGTTCGACGACCCGCGCGTGCGTCAGGCGCTGGCGTGGGCCGCCCCCTACGACGCGATCGTCGACAACGTCTACCAGGGCTACGCCGACCGCTGGAACGGCGTGATCTCGCGCGACTACCCGTTCTTCGACGAGGGCGCGTGGCCGTACGGCGACGGGCGCGACTTCGAGCGCGCGCGGGCGCTGCTGAAGCAGGCCGGCTACGGCAGCGGCCTGACCGTCAACGTCATCTACAACGCCAGCGAGCCGCAGCCGGAGCTGGCCGCGATCGAGCTGCAGAGCGCCTTCAAGGAGATCGGCGTCGACCTCAAGCTGCAGAAGTACGCGGCCGCCGCCTTCACCGAGAAGCTGACCGCGACCCAGTTCGACGCCGCCGTCTGGCTCGACCTGTCGCTGACGCCCGACATCGGCTACTGCTGCTACCTCTACTTCCAGAGCAGAGCGTTCGCGAACATGGGCAAGTACAGAGACGCCCGCGCCGACGCGCTGATCGAGCAGATCCTGACGACGCTCGACGAGGAGAAGCGGGCCGAGGTCGCGCGCAGCTTCCAGCGCTACGTGCTGCAGCAGTCGCCGCACCTCTACCTCGCGCAGCCGCACTACATGGTCGCGCGGCGCGAGAACGTCAAGGGCGTGACCGCCTACACGTCGCGGACGCTGCGCTTCGACGACGTCACGAAGGCGTGAGGGGCGCGCGATGGGACGGTACGCAAGCAAGCGGATCGCGCTGCTGATACCGCAGCTGCTCTGCGTCGCGCTGATCACCTTCCTGCTCGTGCTGGCGACGCCGGGCAACCCGGCGCGCGCCCAGCTCGGCAGCCAGGCGCCGCAGTCGGCCGTCGACGCGCTGTCGGAGAAGCTGGGGCTCGACCGCCCCGCCTACGAGCAGTTCGTCGTCTACCTCAAGAACACCGTGACCGGCGACTTCGGCCAGTCGTGGGTGAGCGGCAACGCCGTCCTCGACGACCTCGTCGCCCGCGCGCCGTCGACCTTCGAGCTGATCACGATCAGCTTCGTGATCGCGCTCGCGCTGGCGATCCCGCTGGGGGTGATGGCGGCGGTCCGCTCGACCGGCTTCGTCGGCCGGATCGTCGACCGCTGCAGCTTCGGCTACGGGCTGCTGGCCGGCGCGATCCCCGACTTCTGGTTCGCGCTGATCCTGATCTTCGTCTTCTTCGCCGTGCTCGGGATCGCGCCGTCGCCGATCGGCCAGCTCGACGTGACGGTCGAGGGGCCGCCGTCGATCACCGGCGCGATCTCGATCGACGCGCTGCTGACCGGCAACTGGGCCGCCTTCTGGAACCACGCCGGCCACCTCGTGCTGCCGGTCGCGACGCTCGTCTTCATCAACGCGGCGCCGATCCTGCGGATGACGCGCAACAGCGTGCTGGAGAACCTCGGCTCGCCCTACATCCGCTTCGCGCGCGCCAACGGGCTGCCGAAGTCGCAGATCGTCCGCTACGCGCTGCGCAACGCGCTGCTGCCGATCGTCACGCTCGCCGGCGTCCTCTACACGATCCTGATCGCGGGCGCGGTGCTGACCGAGACGATCTTCAGCTGGGGCGGCGTCGGCCAGTACGCGGTGCAGTCGGTGCTGAACGCCGACTGGGCGGCGCTGCAGTCGGTCGTGCTGCTGGGAGCGGCGGTCTCGCTGCTCGTCTACCTGGCGCTGGACCTGTTCCACGCCGCGATCGACCCCCGCGTCCGATGAGCGCGGCGACGCAGCAGACCGTCACCCCGCCGGCGCGGCGAATGCCGATCTCGTTCGCGTGGCTGCGCGGCCAGCGGCAGATGCAGCTCGGCCTGGCGATCGTCGTCGGCGTGATCGTGCTCGCGCTCGCCGCGCCGCTGATCGCGCCGTGGGATCCCGAGCACGCGACCGGCGAGGTGCTGGCGCCGCCGAGCGGCTCGCACCTGTTCGGCACCGACGTGTCGGGCTTCGACATCTTCTCGCGGACGCTCTACGCGCCGCGCGTCGACATCCTGATCGCGTTCACCTCGACGCTGCTGGCGATGGCGGCCGGGATCCCGCTCGGCATCCTCGCCGGCTTCCGCAGCGGCAAGGTGACCGAGGCGATGAGCCGCGGCTTCGACATCGTCCAGGCCTTCCCGTTCTTCATCCTGGCGCTGGTGCTGCTGGGGATCTTCGGGCCGTCGGTGCGGAACCTGATCCTCGTCGTGGCGATCGTCAACGCGCCGATCTACTTCCGCCTGATGAAGAGCCAGGCGCAGACGCTGAAGGGCCGCATGTTCGTGGAGGCGGCGCGGGTCGCCGGCTGCCGCGACCGCGACCTGATGTTCCGCCACATCCTCCCGAACGCGCTGACGCCGGCGCTGGCGCAGATGTCGGTGACGATCGCCTGGTCGATCATCCTCACCGCCGGCGTCAGCTTCGTCGGCGCCGGGGTGCGCGCGCCGACCCCCGAGTGGGGCGTGATGATCGCCACCGGCGCGCCGCAGATGCAGACGGGCCAGTGGTGGGCCGCGCTCTTCCCGGGCCTCGCCCTGGCGGTCGCGGTGATGGGCTACGCGCTCGTCGGCAACGCGATCGCGAACGTGACCGACCCGAGGAAGCGCCATGCCTGACCTGGTCCTGTCGATCGACGAGCTGCACGTCGGCCGCGACGGCCGCGACGGCCCGCAGGAGCTGCTGCGCGGCGTCAGCCTCGAGGTGCCGCGCGGCCGCATCGTCGGCCTCGTCGGCGAGTCGGGCGTCGGCAAGTCGCTGCTGCTGGCGGCGGCGCTCGACCTGCTCGACGCGCCGGCGCGGGTCACCGGCGGCGGCGTGCGCTTCGGCGAGCGCGACCTGCGCTCGCTGCCCGAGCAGGAGCTGAACCGGATCCGCGGCCGCGAGATGTCGTTCATCGGCCCCAACCCGCACACGCTGCTCAACCCGCTGCTGCCGGTCGGCCGCCAGGTGGCCGCGTTCGTCCGCGCCCACGAGGGGCTGTCGAAGGAGGCGGCGCGCGAGCGGGTGCTGGAGATGTTCACGGCGGTCGGGATCCCCGACGCCGAGCGGCGGCTCGACAGCTACCCGCACGAGCTGTCGGGCGGCATGGCGCAGCGGGTCGTGATCTCGGTCGGGCTGATCTGCTCGCCGCAGCTGATCCTCGCCGACGAGCCGACCTTCGGGCTCGACGTGACGATCCAGGCGCAGGTGCTGGAGCTGATCAAGCGGCTGGTCGGCTCGCGCGAGGACCGGGCGATGCTGCTCGTCACGCGCGACCTCTCGATCGTCGCCAACTACGCGGACACGGTGAACGTGATGGATGACGGAGCGATCGTCGAGTCGGCCCCGGTCGAGGAGTTCTTCCGCGGGCCGAGGACGGCGCAGGGCCGCGCGCTGCTGGAGGCGGCCCAGCTGGAGCACCGGCCCGGTGCGGGCCGCGCGCGGGCGGGGGTGGCGGCATGAGCGCCGCGGCGGCCGACGCGCCGCTGATCGACTGCCGCGAGGTCGTCAAGCGCTTCCCGATCGCCGGCTCGCGCGACAGCGTCCAGGCCGTCAACGAGGTCTCGTTCGCGATCGGCGCCGGCGAGACGCTCGGCCTCGTCGGCGAGAGCGGCTCGGGCAAGACGACCGTCGGCAAGCTGCTGCTCGGGCTCCATCAGCCGACCGCCGGGGAGATCCGCTTCCGCGGCGAGCAGATCGGCGGGATCGGCGACAGGGCCTTCCGCGCCCACCGGCCGCGGATCCAGGCCGTCTTCCAGGATCCCTCCGACAGCCTCGACCCGCGCAAGCGGGTGCGCGACGCGATCGCCGAGCCGCTGGAGCGGATGGGCCTGCTCGCCGACCGCGCGGCCCGGCGCGCCCGCGTCGCCGAGGTCGCCGACACGGTGCGGCTGCCGGAGCGGCTGCTCGACTGCTTCCCGCACCAGCTGAGCGGCGGCCAGCAGCAGAAGGTCGGCGTCGCGCGGGCGCTCGCCTCCAGACCGGAGTTCATCGTGCTCGACGAGCCGACCTCGGCGCTGAGCCCGTCGGCGCGCGCCGAGCTGATCGCGATCCTCGCCGAGCTGCAGCGGGAGCTGGGGGTCGCCTACCTGTTCATCACCCACGACCTGAAGGTGGTCGAGTCGATCGCCCACCGCGTCGCGGTGATGTACCTGGGGCGGATCGTCGAGACCGGCGCCGTCGAGCAGGTGCTCGGCCACGGCGTCCACCCCTACACGCAGGCGCTGATGTCGTCGGTGCTGCCGCCCGACCCGTCGCGCCGCGGCGCGGTGAAGGTGCTGGAGGGCGAGATCCCCAGCCCGATCCACCTGCCGCCCGGCTGCGCCTTCGCCTCCCGCTGCCCGCTGGCGGCGGAGTCGTGCCGCGCCGCCGTGCCGCCGCTGGCGGCCGTCGACCCCGACGGCCGCGCGGCGGCCGGCGGCGGGCAGCAGGTCGCGTGCATCCGCACCGAAGAGGCGGCGCGCCTGGAGACGCGCCCGTCGAGATCGAACGCAGGAGAGGAGAGCCAATGGGCAAGCTCGATGGCAAGGTCGCGCTGATCAGCGGCGGGGCGCGCGGGCAGGGTCGCTCGCACGCGCTGACGCTCGCGCGCGAGGGCGCCGACATCGCCGTCTTCGACGTCTGCGAGCAGCTGCCGACGGTCGAGATCGAGATGTCGAGGCCGGAGGACCTGGCCGAGACCGAGCGGCTGGTGGCGGCGACCGGGCGGCGCGTCGTGGCGATGCGCGGCGACGTGCGCGACAGCGCCTCGCTGGCCGCGGTCGTCGAGCGGACGCTCGCCGAGCTGGGCCAGATCGACATCGTCGTCGCCAACGCCGGCATCGACACGATCGCGCCGACGGCGACGATGGCCGACGAGGTCTGGGAGCAGATGATCGCGGTCAACCTGACCGGCGTCTACAAGACGGTCCGCGCGGCGCTGCCGGCGATGATCGAGCGCGGCGCCGGCGGCGCGATCGTCGCCACCTCCTCGTGCGCCGGCCTGACGCCGTACCCGAACCACATCCACTACGTGACGAGCAAGTTCGGCGTGATCGGGATCGTCAAGGCGCTCGCGCTCGAGCTGGCCCACCACCGCATCCGCGCCAACGCGATCGCGCCGGCGGCGGTCGACACGCCGATGGCGGTCAACCCGGTCCTGTTCGAGCTGTTCACCGGCGACCGCGACGCCGGCAAGGAGGCGGCCGGCGAGGTCTTCCGCACGCTCAACCTGATCGACGAGCCGTGGGTCGAGGCGCAGGACATCAGCAACGCGCTGCTGTGGCTGGTCTCCGACGAGTCGCGCTACGTCACCGGCCACGTGCTGCCGGTCGACCTCGGCATGCTCGTGAAGGGCTCGTTCAACGCCGCCGACGCGGCGGCGCGGGTCGGCGAGAACCGCGCCGGGCTGATCTCCGCCTGAGATGGCGCTGCTGATCCGCGGCGGGCTGGTCGTCGGCGCGCGCGAGCAGTACGCCGCCGACGTGCTGGTCGAGGAGGGGCGGATCGCCGCCGTCGGGCGCGGCCTCGACGGCGGCGGCGCGCGCACGCTCGACGCCTCCGGCTGCTACGTGCTGCCCGGGGGCGTCGACCCGCACGTCCACCTCGCGATGCCGCTCGACGGCCTCGACACCTGCGACGACTTCACCTCCGGGACGGCGGCCGCGGCCGCCGGCGGCACGACCAGCCACGTCGACTTCTGCCTCCAGCAGCCCGGCCAGCCGTTCGCCGACGCGCTCGCCGCCTGGCATCGCAAGCTGGCCGACGAGCCGCCGCTGACCGACGTCGGCTTCCACCTGCTGGTGACCGACTTCGACGGCGGCGGCGGCGACGCCGGCGTCGCGGAGGCGGTCGCGGGCGGGGTCGCCAGCGTCAAGCTGTTCATGGCCTACAAGGGCGCGCTGATGGTCGCCGACGACGTCGTCTTCCGCGCGATGCGGGCGGCGGCGCGCGAGCGGGCGGTCGCGATGGTCCATCCCGAGAGCGGCGACGTGATCGAGGCGCTGATCGCCGAGGCGCTGGCGGAGGGGCGGACCTCGCCGCGCAACCACGCGCTGACGCGGCCGCCGGCGACCGAGGGGGAGGCGACCGAGCGGGCGATCGCGCTGGCGGCGATGGCCGGCTGCCGCCTCTACGTCGCCCACGTCTCCTGCGTCGAGGCGCTCGCCCCGGTCGCCCGCGCCCGCGCCGCCGGCGCCGACGTGTGGGCCGAGACCTGCCCCCAGTACCTGCTGCTCGACGAGCGCGTGCTCGACGCCGACGAGCGGTCGGCGGCGCGCTTCGTCTTCACACCGCCGCCGCGGGCGCGGTCCAACCAGGAGCCGCTGTGGCGGGCGCTCGCCGACGACGTGCTGTCGATCGTCTCGACCGACCACGCGCCGTACACGCTGGCGCAGAAGGCGCGCGGCCGCGACGACTTCTCGCGGATCCCGAACGGGCTGCCGGGGGTCGAGCACCGGCTGACGCTGCTGCACCACTTCGGCGTGCGGGCGGGGCGGATCTCGCTGCCGCGGCTGGTCGAGCTGACGGCGGCGGCGCCGGCGCGGCTGTTCGGGCTGGCGGGGCGCAAGGGCGCGATCGCGCCGGGCGCCGACGCCGACCTCGTGATCTTCGATCCCGAGCG